>Ga0181577_10000031_pt1 | contig 91411 bp, 103 predicted proteins | sample 101ome_21_FD_132468 | JGI IMG/M metagenome (GOLD analysis project Ga0181577, IMG submission 132468) | Coastal salt marsh microbial communities from the Groves Creek Marsh, Skidaway Island, Georgia - 101413BT metaG (megahit assembly) | ecosystem: Environmental > Aquatic > Marine > Intertidal...
TATCCTACCAGTAATCAGAAGGGTTATGCCAACTGTGATCGCTAACGAGATCGTAGGTGTACAACCAATGACTGGTCCTGTAGGACAAATCCACACATTAAGAATAAGATATGCAGACACAGTTGCGTCAAACACGACAGCAGGTGAAGAAGCATTATCTCCATTCAAAATCGCGAAAGCATACTCTGGTAACCAGAACAACTCTACACCTAAAGGTGCATCAACTGCCTCTTTAGAGGGTACACCTGGTAAGAGATTATCAATCCAGATCTTGAAACAACCGGTTGAAGCGAAATCTAGAAAACTTTCTGCTAGATGGACTTTTGAAGCGGCTCAAGATGCTCAAGCACAGCAAGGTATCGATGTAGAAGCAGAAATCATGGCGGCATTAGCTCAAGAGATTACTGCTGAGATCGACCAAGAGATCATCGGATCATTAAGAACATTAGCCGGTTCGGCAAGTTCAGGTACGTATGATCAATCTGCTGTATCTGGTACTGCTACATTCGTTGGTGATGAACACGCGGCATTGGCTGTGTTGATCAACAGAGCGGCGAATGAAATCGCAACAAGAACAAGAAGAGGCGCTGGAAACTACGCTGTAGTATCTCCAACTGCTTTAACTGTACTTCAATCAGCAACAACTTCAGCGTTCGCAAGATCAACTGAAGGTACATTCGAAGCACCAACAAACACTAAATTCGTTGGTACTTTAAACGGTGCTATGAGAGTATACGTTGACGCATACGCTTCTGACGGTACAGACGTACTTGTAGGTTACAAAGGTGCAAGTGAGGCAGACGCTCCAGCGTTCTATTGTCCTTACATTCCTTTAATGTCTTCAGGCGTTGTACTAGATCCTGCTACTTTCGAACCAGTTGTAGGTTTCCTAACTAGATACGGTTATGTTGAATTAACAAACACTGCATCTTCACTAGGTAACGCGGCTGACTACGTAAACACAGTAGGTGTAACAAACGGAAACTTAAAATTCGCGTAATCGAATTTTTATCAAGAAAGGGCGGCTTTATGTCGCCCTTTTTTTGTGGCTGTGCTTTCAATAAGCACTCACATATAATTTTTTTCCACCTTCATACCGTTCACAGACCAAATGTTATAGTTTTACTCTTGTTGCACACTTCTAAATAATTCGAAGGTTCATTAGAATCTTTTAACATCAAGGGAGGTCCAACATGGATATCATGATGAAAATAAAAGGATGGGCGAAAGGAATCGCTGACGTGGGAGTTAGTCTTATCGCGTTGGGGATCGTTTTAGAAATCCTTTTCAATGGTCAAGGTATTCCGTTCTGGCCAAACGTTTCTGTGATAGGAAACGTCCAGGGCGTACTGCAAGGGTTCTCAGATCAAGGTCTGATCGGACTTGTGGCAGTTTGGATTTTATATCATATCTACAACAGAAAATAATATAAAAATCTAGAAATACTGTAACCTCACGGAGTGGTGTGACTGAATTCTTTTTTTCACACCACTCCGTTTTAAGCGCAGATTTTACTTCAAAAAATTTGGTAAATACCTCTAGTTCAAACGTGCTTTTGCACAAAGCAAAAGACTTATGCGGATAACCACCGCGTAGCCAGGAGAACTGGCATTGGACTCCTTTAAAGGAGAAAAAAAATGGGAAGACCAATAAGAAAAGACAAAATGGTTAGCGGAGCGAATGACTTCGGTGGCGACCTTTCAGGAAAAATAGCAGTGACGGCTTACAGACCATCAGGTGGTGCTAAAGTTGATTCAACTACTGCTTACATTGTTTCACAAAGAGGATCTAAGTTGTTCAAAATACACTTGGAAGACTCTACTGAAGCAGTATACGAACTGAAAGCGGTTGCTCCAGGTTCATTAGCAAACTCATCTAACCAATTTTGTGTTCAAGTTATATTAGATGACTCAACGGTTGCATATGTTGAAAAGTTTTACAACAGAACGATTCACTATGTGACAGACGCTGGTGTGACAGGAAATGCACCATACACGCTTAAAGCAGAAGGTACTGACGAAGGTCAAGATTCTGGTAAAGCGAACATTGACGTTAGATAATCATAACGATCACGTGCTTATTTGGGGGAGTTACACGCTCCCCCAAATCTTTTATAAATACTAACAAATGGCTAAAACTCTTAGAACTTCAGCGGACTACAACATCAAGGCAGGGTCCGGTGCGGGTGGTACAAACGACATTATCCTCGACTCGAGAGCGGTAGTGGTCAAAGGAAACCTGGATATTGAGGGCACACAGACAGTAATCGACACGACCACACTTGCTGTTTCGGATCCTGTGATAGTGCTCAGCAGAAACAACTCTACACCGAGTGACATAGACGCAGGTATATTAGTGAACAGGGGTGCGGCCAACAATGCGGCCATATATTGGAATGAAGGCGATGACGTTTTCAAGGCAGTGACTACCACTTCAGATGGCACCGGCTCATCAATCACAGATACGGCACTGGCCAACATAAGGGCGGCGGAACCAAGCAACACATCAGATGTCGCGACAAAAAACTATGTTGACAACACAGTTGGTGGTGGTTTCAGTCTTAAAGTGGCAGGTGACGATTCTGCACAGGTAACAGTTGGTACAGGTAACACTTTGCAATTTTCAGGCGCCAACGGTATTACTACAGCCGCCACGGAACCAGACACCGTTACAGTGACGCTGGACCCAGACTTGACAAATATCACATCTATTACCAGTGATTCCTCTAATGGCGATTTGACCCTGATCACGAACGGTACAGGCGATGTGGTGATAAATGACACATTAACTTTTTCTGGTGCGGCAAGCACACCAGCGGCATCCACAGTAACAAAATTATACAACAAGACAGCAGGCGGTGGAGGCACTGGCCTGTATTTCATCAACTCAAACATCAGTTCAGGCACAGAGGGAGAACTGATAAGTAAAAAGAAAGCAACGGCTTTGGCCATTGCATTAGGATAAAATATGGCAATTACACAAAGAACAGCACCAACAACTATTACGCCACTGGATCATGCATTTGAAGCCACGGCTGACACGGCTGTGACGTCAATACATCTCTGCAACATCACAAGTTCAGATGCCACAATCGACGTATATCTTTTGCCAAATGACGGTTCAACAACCGTGCCAACAGAGAACAACAAGATTTACAACTCACTGACAATACAGGCGACTGATAGTTACATCATCGACACTGAGAAAATGATACTCGGAAACGGTGACAAGATATATGTGCAGAACGCTGACTCAACAGGACAAGTAATAGTAACAGTATCAACGATAGGATTGTAATACCATGGGAAGGTTCGTTAAAAACAGAGAACTAGAACACGGTGCTACTTCGGTAGAGATACCACAAGTGTCAACTGCCAACAGACCCACAGGCCAAGACGGTCAGATAATATTCAACACAACCACATCAACTTATCAAGGTTACATTGGATCGCAATGGTACAACATATCAAGTGCGGCTGGAGAGAAGACTTTGACTGTGGACAAGTTCCAGGGAGACGGATCAACGACTGTGTTCGGCAATGGTTCGGGTAACACGCTTGACGGATCGACAGCGGCGACACTGTCAACAACACCAACAGATGCCACCGACATGGCAATATTCATTGGCGGAGTGTACCAAGTGCCAGGCACTAACTACACTTACTCGGGAGGCGCTGTGACATTTGGTTCTGCACCACCTGCCAATAACGGAGTAGACAGTGCCCACATTATCGCAATTATTCACAACCTTCACAAGTTGGGCGAATAAATTCTATAAATTCAAAATCAAGATAATCAAAAGATATCCTGTCCCTTGCGCCATCATTGCTTTACTAGAAGGCATAATAATTGGTATAATCATATACCATTACTTCTTTCAGACCAGATTCAGTTGTTGTTTTGAATTAGGATATTAGTCCAAACGGACGCCACGAACCGGGCGTTCCTCCTTTTATACATACCCAACCAACAGGTTGGTTTATTTCTGGCATGTCGTTCCAGACAACAGATCCAGTTTCCCATCTTCCCTGGCCTGGATAGCTCTTTCCTGATGCGAATGTCTTGTCACCAAACCTAATGTTACCAGACACATGCAGGCTCTCTTGCGGGTTCTTGACTCCGATACCCACTTGTCCCCACACATTCATCTTTACGTAGCGTCCGTCCTCACTGCCGATTGCCACATCGCCGTTTGATTTACAAACAATTCTTGCTGTGTCGTCGGTTCCTATTGCAAACGGCACAGGCGCATGAGTGCCAACGAATGCATTTCTCTCTTGCATTCTAGTGATCACTTCGTACCCTCCAACGTTGACTGAAAAATCAGCAGACGGTGCCTCTGTGTTGATTCCTACACGCTGTTGATTTGCAAAAAATGTCTTGTCTACCTGTAATTTTTTTAAAACTCCAACCTCAGTAAGACTGCTTTTTTGCACACTTTTACCTAGTGTATGCTTCCAAATCACTTCGTTATGATCTATCATTATGGCATCTTTTACATTCAGTTTAGGAACCTCCGCCTCAACATACTTGAGGTTTTCTACGGTAACTGTGCCCTTGACAACTAGGTCCTTTTCGATTTCTACCTTGTCATTTCTCACTGTGATTTGTACAGAATCTGCCTTGTCCTTTATGCCTTCACTGCTGAAATTCGTAATTTTTCCACCATGGATTGCATCACCGCTGACAGAGTTTTCATACACGTCGACCTGTTGCACATCAACACGTTTTTCAGAAATTTTTTCTATTTTACTGATAGGTAATAGTGCCATATTAAGAATATTTATGGTAGGAAGAGACTCGTATGATAATTTGGTAAATACCATTGTAGTATTATGGCAATAAACAGAATCAGTGGTGATATATTAGAATCGAACCTTTTGCGTTCGACAGACATAGCATTTCAGACAGATTTACTCTACATAGATGTAGTAAATGACAGGATTGGTGTAAGCACAAACAGTCCAGGTAATTTTAAACTTGATGTCAACGGCAACATGCGTGTGCAGGGCAACCAGACCATCACTGGTGACCTAACTGTACAGGGCACAACCACTACCATAGACTCACAGAATTTAGTCGTCGAAGACAACATCATATCCATCAACGAGAACAACTCCACTGCCACTGACGCAGGTATAATGATACAACGTGCCGGCGCCGACGAAGCGGTACTTTACTGGGACGAGACGCTGGACAAGTTCAGATTCGGTACCACGCCCGAGGATGGTTCTACAAAGACAGATTTCACAAACGTGACACTGGCAAACATACAGGCGGCATCACCGGTCGCCAACGATGACGTCACCACAAAGCAATATGTGGACAACGAGATTGCTTCTGTTTCGTCAGGCGGTGTTACGGGGGACAACGTTGAACTGCGACTGCCAACAGACTCAACGTTCGGTGACGGAGCATACCTAGGACTTGCATCAGACACCACAGTGACCAACGCCATAGATGAACTAAACGAAGTGATAGGAAACGTGCAGGCGGGCACCTATATCAAATCGGTTTCATTCGTTTCTGACGCGACATCAATCAGTTTAGGAGACACTGTCACACTCACAATCACAACCACGCCTACCGCAGGTGCCAACACAAGATACACGATCACGTGGGGTGACGGAGATGAGACAACGGCAACAACTGACTCTACACCAAGCCACACATACAACGCAAATTCTGGATCACCATACACAGTGGTGGTGAAAGCGTTCGAAAATGACGCGGGCACAACAGATTCGGCTGGCAGTTTCGCTACATCAACGAGATCGAATTACATAACTGTGGCAACGGCAGAACCGGTGCCATCGTTCGCGATGTACGCCGCGGCATCAGGTGGTTCACCTATAACGACTGCGGACACAGGCGACACTGTGTACCTACAGAATAATACCACAAACACTGGCGGAGCAACAGTAACCTATGATGTAGATTGGGGAGATGGTTCGGAAAACGCCATAAGCGGTGATGGTGTCGCGGGAGGCTCCAGTCTCAATGGTGGTTCACGTCTGGCACACACCTACACCAACGCATCTGGAGATGACGGGAGTACAGTTGCAGGCACAGGCGCGGGTGACACCAAGTATTCTATCAGGTTGAGACTGTTGACACACTCAACTGCGGATCCTGCCGTTATACCTGCGACTACATCGAGCAATTTCGAGGTGTACTCAGAACACACTCCTCTATATTCGGTCGCAGACTCAACCATAAGGGGAGTCAACGAAGAAGCCACAAGCGGATTCCCTGTGACATTCACTAACAACACGGCGACAAATCCAGGAAGCAATACAGACTTCTCTGCAACGCAGACTTACACCTGGAACTTCGGCGAAGGTGATTCGAACACGGTCGTAAACATAGGTTCAGGAGGATCTGGCGACACCGGACAGACTATTGCAAACACTTTTAACTTGACGTCGGGACAACAGTCAGGCGGTACCACAAGAACATTTACAACCTCATTAACACTGGCAAATGGACATACAAATTCAACTTTTTCTACTAATCTCAATATAATTGTTGAACCAGACGTGAGAGCAAACATTGCCGGCACGGCAATCACGGTCTCAACAGGTTCTGGAGACAACAGTCTGTCATTGTATGATGCCACTGACCTAGATGGCAATGACAGAGCAATCGCAAGATTCACGAACACTTCCCAAAATGCTTCAAGTTATGAGTATGATTTCTTCGATGACTCCAGCTCTATAACAACAGTGGCAGAAGATGGTTCAACAGCAGGAACGATAGGTGCAACTCTTGACAAGGACTACTCAGGTACATCCGTCGGCAACATCAATTTCAGATTTAGAGCCTCAGGCACACCAGACACAATAGCACAAGATGATGAAGAAACTATCACTTTTGCTATGAAATCTACACCAAGCGCACCAAATGGACTCAGCAGTTTCAGTTTGACAATGGCAGATGCCGCGCAGGGAACTAACCCACACCTGTGTGCGGGTTTCGATGACAACACCTCAACAGCAGACACGCTGACAGCGGGCGCAAGCCTAGAATCTACAACTGCAAGAAGATACACAACTACAACTACACTAGACACAAATGTCATAGATGGCTTTTTAGTTAATGATTCAAACGGAACAGGTGCAACTGTGAACCAGACAGTGACGGCATCAATCAACGCCAGCGCCAGTGGTGCAAGGACATTCACAACCACGGAAGGTGGCGCAAACAACGGCACGTTCACCAAACTTGTGACGTCGGATCACAAGGACTATGACGAAGTAGACAGTTCATACCCACAGAGATTATACCTGGTTGCTGATGCCAAAATTACACAGGCACTTGCAGACTACACAGTGGGAGTCAACGCACAGAGACTAGAAAGCAGTGCTGGCGGTAACACCAACTACGTACACGTGGTCAAAGATGACATCACCGCAACACCTACAACCACAATTGGTACAATAGCAGAAGGCACAGGCGGAAGTAAACGATATGTGTCTGGAGTTCCGTACTATAACACAGGTTCACCAACTGTGACAGTCACAGGCACCACAGTTGGCGACTTCACAGGACAGGCATACCAAGACACTGCCTCGCCTCATGAGTACGGTGGTGGTACAAACCAAGAATCAACAACAGGAGAGGTTTTAGTATCTGATCCAACAACATTTACATATGCACAGATTGATGGCGCAAGTAGTATGTTGACGGGCGGAATACCTAACACAGATGTTGGTGTAAGTTCAGCATACACGTTAGGTACATTAACGCTTCCAATTGGGCCAAGTTCAACAAAAACAGTCAAAACAATTGGTGCGAAAAGTAGAAACGCCAATGGGGACGAAAGTTCTTATGACGAAGACACAACAAAAATTCAAGTGTATACCGCTACACCAACTTTATTAGATAAAGAAGATGGTGGTATAACTGTATCAGATTCTTTAGGCGCCGGCTTCGATGACGACGCCGTGAGGATAAGCGGATTTGGTTCGCTGTCAGGTGACACACCGTCACTAAATGATTCTTCAAATGCCAACTACTACACGGATCACGCATGGTCAGGTGCAGTCACTGTGGCAGGAACCAATGAAGCGATTTCAAGATTTGGAACGATAAAACACTTCACAACCGACCTGAGCTCAGGTTACCTACCTGCAGGACCAGACCTAAACACAGGTAGGTCAGGTGCACAGTATTTCAACTTTGCTTTCAGAAGAACCTTAATGAACACCTTTACAATAAGACTATCTGGAAAAGTGTCAGGCGTGTTCATCGCCGCACCAGGCACTGATATAGACTCTGCATCTGGACTGAATGGTTGGCTGACTGCAAGTGAAACTTATGCAGGTTCTGGAGTCCCAGGTTCGGACACAGGCAATGGCGGTAATGGCTCCGATGGTTGTGCTTCATCACCTGGTGATAGGATCGTTGATAACACAACTTATTCGAATCAAACTTTCGAAATGAACCTAGGTACACAAAACGCTTCAAATGCCACAGGCAACAATATATTGATCAGGATAAAATTAGAATCAGGGGATAGTGTTACAGCACTGAGTATTGAATAATGGCAATAACAGACGCAAAAAAAGTAGATTATCTTTGGAAGAAACTTGGATATGGTGTATCAAAAACGGACACGAATGCGGCCAAGAAAGCACCCAACGAAGCCATTGCTTCACCTTTACTGCTAAGGGGTGACAACACATGGAACCAAGCGTCAAGCATTCCTGGAGTGATGCCGGCATCCAGTGCCGGAGTTGTTACAGTTTATCCAACCACGAACCCAATTGAAACCACAAACGATAACACGGCGGCGGCCAACAGGACATGGAAAACTGGAGTCACGGACTGGATACCACCCGAGATTGGATCCACGTATCAAGCAAAAGTTTACATACACACTGCCAGTGATGCCGGCAATGCCGCTTCAGGTGGTTCACAAGTTTTTGCTGTGGGTTCAAGTGCGTCTAACAACGATGAATGGTTCTTCGACTACCAGTCTGGAGTGCTACACTTCATAGGCACTAATCTGCCTAATGGAATCGACTTCACGGGCAAGTCGGTGTACATATCAGGTGCGAGATACACGGGCACTAAAGGACTACAGAACCTATCAACTACAACAGGAAACACAGAATTCGTCACTAACAATATAGGAAACATAGTGACCAATGCGGACATGACGTTCACCACACAGGGGACGGGATTGTTCGACTTCAACACGACGACGGGTGTGGTCGTTCCGACAGGAACAACTGCGGAGAGACCATCGGCGCAGGAAGGTATCATACGCTTTAATACTACAACAGGCAAATATGAAGTCTCCCTGGACGGTTCGACCTATACCGCGTTGCGTACAGAGGCCGCGGCATCGAGCATAACGAAAGACGTGTTCACTGGTGATGGATCATCAACGCAGTTCACAATGACAACCACACCCACAGCGGCCAACAACATAATAGTGTACGTGGATGGCGTGATGCAGGAGCCCACGCAGAACTACACCATCTCAGGTGACACCATGAGCTTCACTGGTGGTAGTGATGGATCATCTATCGAGGCTCCACACGATGGTGCACGTATCGTTATCATGCACGGCTTTGCTGATTAATCTACTACTATACCCTTGGGTGTGTACAACAATCTATGCTTTATGTACTTTTGCGAGAAGATGTTGTAACGGCCGATTGAACGTTCAATTTCGTATCCTATCGTTGCCTGCTCAAGGATGAAATTGTAGGCGTCTGGTCCCGAAGTGAAGCCAACGTTAAACCCTTGCATGTCATACTCGTCGCTGATCTTAAACAAATCACTGCATGACGCTTTACAAAAGTTTTCAATTTTGCTTCTCAATCCGTTCATGGTCTGCACTATGTCCGGCCTGTCCTTGAGTATTTTCAAATCTCTGTTCTTGCAGTGAGGTGGCCATTTTACTTTGACTATATAATTTAGGTTATCCGTCATTGTTTCAATTGCTCCATGTCCTTGAACAGCACACACTCTGCATTTGAACAGTAGTCCAGTTGCTTGGTCTTTGGTGGATTGCACAGGAAGTAAAATTTTAACGTTGGGTGTAACATTATTATAGATCTAAGATCTTTCAACACCTTGGGATTTTGGATGTTGTAACCCACTAACATCACGCTCTTGTTAGCCAGTCCGATCGCTGACAGCAACGTCAGTGTTTGATCGTCTGTGTTTACATCTAATGTGAGATTAAACTGCGGTGATATTGGCGGAAAACTGTGCACCTTGTCATAAAACACATATTTTTTGTAAAGATCTGGCGTTGTCACACATTCTACCGGTGAAGGTCTCTGTTGCAGAAACCAAAGAAGATCTGGTTCTTGTCTGGTCCAGACGTAGTCGATGTGTTTAAAATTCAGTTTTTTATTAGTGACACTGATAACCGGCCCGTATTCGCGCAATTCCTGTGGTGACATTTTTATGGAGTTCGTGCCCAAAATTGTGATATAGTCGTGTTTTTTCATCGTGATTGTCGGTATTTAACACCCATTATACAGTGTAATGCGGTAAATATCAATAGTTTTGCAAAACAAATATTATCGATAAGGGGAAAACAAAATGGCAATAGGACGTATAACAGGACAAATGTTAAGTGCCAACCTGGCTAGATCGGGTACAGACTTAACGTTCGAAACAAATTTATTAGCCCTAGACGTTAGTAACTCAAGAGTTGGTGTTGGTACAGCCTCACCGGCAGTGACTTTACACGTTTCGGCTACAGACGCTTTAAGATTACCGTCAGGAAACACAGCACAGAGACCGGGATCACCGGCAAACGGTGACTTAAGATACAACTCGACTACCGCAACCATCGAAGGTTACGCCAGTGGTGCTTGGGCCAACCTGGCATCAGGTTCAGAGCTTAAAGACGCTGACGAGGATACGTCAGTGAACGTAGAACCAAGTTCGGATGTGGACGAGATCCACCTAACAACAGAAGGAAACCAGACTGCTATATTCAGGACTGCTTCTACTCAGTTGGGTGTAACACAACTTTCAAACACAGCATCAACAATTACAGGTTTGGTCACAAACGGTGACATCACTTTAACTCCAAATGGAACAGGTAAAGTTGCTGTAAGTTCAAACATGGAAGTGACAGGTAACTTGACTGTAAACGGTACGACAACAACTATCGATTCACAAACATTAGTGATTGAAGATCCGCTTTTAACATTGGCGAAGAACAACTCAGGTGGAGCGGCCAACACGTTCGACCAAGGTCTATTCTTCAACAGAGGATCAGACGACAACGTGTCATTCTTATGGGATGAATCAGCAGACCAATTCGCGTTTGCAGTGACATCAGGTGAGGATGGAACAACAGCAGGTAACGTAACAATTGATTCATACGCGAACATTAGAGCAGGTGACATAACTTGTACGGACATCGACGGTATCTTAGGATCAAACACAGCGGCGGCGGCGACTGTTACAACTTTGACAGCATCAGGCAACGTTGAGTTAGACGGTGGTAACGTTACGATCAACGAGAGTTCAGCAAGTGTTGACTTCAGAGTTGAATCAAACGGCGACACACACGCACTATTCGTAGACGGTTCTGAGGACCACGTGGGTATCAGAACATCGTCTCCAGCATATGACCTTGACGCAGGTTCGTCAACTGACGCTATCAGGGTACCAAATGGTACAACTGCTCAGAGACCTACGGCGGCAAACGGTATCATAAGGTTCAACACAACAACAGGAAAATACGAAGGATGTTCAGATGGTTCAACTTTCGTCGAGTTCGCGATCGCTGGATCAACTCCAACATTCACTAAGGAATCAACCACAGGTGACGGATCCACTACAACTTTCTCAGGTTTCTTCAGTTCAGCACCTGAGAGTGCTAACAACGTTTTCGTTTACATCGACAACGTGTACCAGGAACCAACTGAGAACTACTCAGTGTCAGGCACTAACATCACATTTACTTCTGCCCCACACAACGGTGCTAGAATATTTGCGATCACAGGTGCAGACGGCACTTCACTAGTGACAGGTGGTATTGCTAGAACCGAGACAAGTTCGGTGAACTTCACATCGACTGCGACAACTATCATGAGTTTCAACGCCGCTTCTTACAGAGGTGCGGAGTTATTCATAGGGCTGACTGACACTGCGAACACAGAGTACGCGGTTATCAAGGCCCACGTTGTACATGACGGCTCAACGGCTTATGGTAACGTATACGGTGTGACAAACACAGGTTCTACTGACCTGGCTACAATCACTTTCGAGCATGATGGTTCGAACACAGTGAACGTCAAGGCCACATCAACAGGTGGTCAGACAGCGGCCAAGGTGCAGTATTCACTAATGGCGGTGTAATAGGCAAAACTAAGACCCTAACGATAATTCTAAACGCCCTAATGGTAAATACAACTGTTAGGGCGTTTTTTTTACGACTTAATTTTAAAACAACAAATCATAAGGGAAACATGGAACTATGACAACACGTAACTTTAGAGTAAACAACGGTATATCTGTAGGTGACATCACAATTAGTGCATCCACCAACAAGATCACAGGTATGTCAACCGATGCACCATCAAGTGACGGTGACTCGGCAAACAAAAAATATGTAGACGACCAGATAGCGACAGTATCAACAACTGCTATAACATCTGGTACGACCAACGCAACGGTAAACTCAACATCATTGGTTGTAACAGCATCGGGAAACACCGAATTGACTGTGACAGACGCGGGTGTGAGGGTACACGGAAATTTAACAGTAGACGGTACAGAAACAATCGTTAACACAGCAACACTTTCAGTTGAAGACAACATCATAGAGGTCAACAGGAACGTATCATCAAACGCAGGCATGCCTACAATATCAGGTGTAAGAGTTAGTAGGGGTGAAGGTTCAAATGCAACAGAACAGGCTCTTTATTGGGCATGGGATGAAAGTTTCGCAGATGACGGTACAACTATCCACGGTAACGCAGGCGGTGCCTGGACGGCATTCAAAGCACCAAGAGGTGATGAATCTGGTCCTGGATCTGATTCACTAGTTGACATCAGGGCCAACGTGATACACGCAACATCAACTTCGGCACAGTACGCGGACGTTGCCGAGCGTTTCGAAGCAGACGCTCCAATGACAGCAGGCGCAGTTGTGGAAGTGGGCGGCACAGCAGAAATCACAGAAACAACATCAGACCTATCTGAGAACGTTTTTGGTGTTATCTCTGACATGCCAGCATACGCCATGAACGCGGCGGCAGGTAACAACGAATCACACCCATATGTGGCAATGACTGGTAGAACTCCGGTTAGAGTTACAGGTGCTGTGACAAAAGGTCAAAGACTGGTTACTTCAAGCGTAAAAGGTTGTGCTAGAGCAGTAGCGGCAGGGGAGACAATCTCTCCTTTCCACGTTATTGGTAGAGCATTAGAAAGTTCAACAGACGCAGGTATCAAATTGGTAAACTGTGCGGTGAGAACCAACAACTAATAAATATTCATACTTTTTAGTAGAATACAAAGGGCGGCTTTCGGGTCGCCCTTTTTTTTTGAACGAATAAATACTGTTACTGTGGCTCAGCCGGCAATGATATCAGGCTGTGTAGGGCATATGCTCTACTAACATTATTATAGAAGGAGTACACGAGTATGGCCATTGGTCGTATATCGGGGTCGGTCCTAAAGTCCAATCTGACTAGGAATGGAGTCGACCTTGCATTTGAAACAAACCTACTGTATCTCGACGTAACAAACAGTCGCGTGGGTATTGGTACTTCAGAACCATCAACAGCACTACACGTAAACGGCACAATCACAGCGTCAGGCCTGACAGGTTTGGCGTCACTGGACATAACCAACACATCGACCGATGACAGTTTCCTTATCACTACAACAGAAGCGTCAAGCAGTGCAGGCCCTGTTATAACACTTAAAAGGAATTCGGGATCACCAGCGGACGCCGACTATCTGGGACAACTTAAATTTAAAGGTGAGAATGACGCGGACCAGGAAGTCGTGTATGCCAAGATCACAGGTAAGATACAGGACGCATCAGATGGCTCAGAAGACGGTATCATAGAATTCGCCAACAGGAAGGCAGGGTCAAATGTTATCACTGCGAGACTGAGATCGGATTCCTTACAACTACTAAACAGCACATCATTAACAGTTGCGGGCGATGCCACAATCACAGGATCACTTATAGCGGATGGCTTGAGTTATCCGACCGCAGACGGAAGCAACGGACAGGTGCTGACAACAGACGGATCGGGCAACCTTTCATTCTCTGAATCATCAGGTGGCGGTGGCGGAAACAACACAGCGGTCAAACAATTCAACTACTACAAACTCGGAACAACATCTGCTGTGATAGACGAATTCGACATCACGGAATACAGAGGTGCCATCTATGACGTGGTCATGGAGGACCAAGACAACGGATTCGTGGGACACCTTAAAGTTTCGATAGTGCATGATGATTCCACTCCTTACGTTTCCACGTACAACATCAATGAGGATTCAACCCGCATAGCAGATTTCACGGTGGCCATATCCGGAGACATGGTTCAACTGTCGGCGGCTACGAACACATCATCACACACCAACCTGAGGATATACAGGATAGCATTGGGTGATCACCACGAGACTGTTGCCAACACAAATTCAAAAATAATAAGCACAACAACAAGCATCACTTCTAGCGCAACGACATTAGACCAATTCACCAAGACAGATATCAGAGGTGCCAAGTACGTGATCCTGATCAAGGATGACACGGCAGGCGACTACCAGATAAGTGAGGCCAGTCTAACACACGACGGCACAACAGTTTATCATGATGACTATGCTCTTGTGTCCAGCAGGGGTACGCCGTTACACACACTGAGTGCATCGATATCAGGAGCGACTGTAACATTAAGTTCAGCGTCAGGTGGTAACACAACAGGTACAGCGATACTGTACAGACAGGATCTCGGATCTAAAACAAAACTTGGAGAGTTTGACAACTTCCTGTACGGTGTCAAGGGTGATATAGATTCAACTGTTGAAACAGTTGACTCTTTTGACGTATTCAAATACAAGGCGGCCAGATATTTCATCGCGATGGAGTCTGGATCAGAGTATCAGAACTCAGAGGTCACGATGACCGTGAACGATGCCGGCACGGATGCCACAATATCTGAAAGTTTCGTGTTGACAGCAAACAACAATTTGGCAACATTCACAGCCGATGTATCAAGCGGCAAGGCGAGACTGCGTGCGAGTTGTAACCCAAACACCAAAATATATTTCGCAAGACTGGCGATGGAGGCCGACAACATCTACAGGGCCAGCGGACAGACTTCAGATGATCTCTACATCACGCACAACAATCTTAAACTGGAACCGGGTGCTATAACACTACCTAAAGGTACAACAGCGGCAAGACCTAGCAGTAGTGTCACTGGTATGATAAGGTACAACACATCAACGGACACATACGAGAGATACGACACAACAGGCTGGACAAACATAGCCACGCAGGCTTCGGTATCAGAATCAAGTGATACCAGCACAGGAGAGCAAACATCAATAGGAACTTCGGCAACCAACATCGACACATTCACCACAGGTACTTTTGATAGTGCGTTCTATCTTGGTGTGATGAAAGATGAAATTAACGATGAACTTGCAACAGTGCAAATAAGTTTAGTCCACAACGACTCAGACGCATTCGTTTCGGCGGGTGGTGGAGTACAACAAGGCACAAACGATCAACTGACGTTCACTGCAGATATCAATTCAGGCACTGTAAGATTAAAAGGTACAGGTACAGCGGCAGTAAACTCTATTAAATTTTTCAAGATAGGGTTAGGAGACAATACATCTGCATCAAGCTCAGGAAACACTGCTACCATCATCAACACAGATGTTGACAGTGCTGTTGAAAATTTGGACACTTGGGCACACGGAACGTACAGAGGTGCGAAATACTACATAAGTGCCAATAACACTGGCAAGACAGAATTGCACAACATAGAGTGTTTGGTCGTACACAACGGCAGTGATGCATTCATCACAACATACAACAGTAACTTCACAGGAAGCAATGAACTGATAAGTTTAACAGCAGACATCAGTGGTTCTAATGTGAGATTGAGGGCAAGTGCCAATGAACCAAACACTGCAGTCAAGATGTACAGGGTGTTGCTTGGAGATTCAGAATCTGATGCTTCCAGTACAAACACGAAGACTGTTGGACAGACCACTACTTCAAGCAGTGCTACCACAATGGACACTTTCTCCACAGACAGTGCCAATGGTGCTCACTATGTTGTTGTAGGAAACAGTTCTTCAGAAAGTGCGGCAAGTATCTCAGAAGTATTTGTGGTGTCAGACGGTTCTGACGCATATGTATCATCAGGACCCATCGTGTCCACAAAAGGCTCAGACCAACTGACATTCACAGCATCTTTGACCGGATCAACTGTCACAGTGTCGTCGGCAAGCACGTCAGGTGCAAGTACAACTGTCAATGCATACAGAGTCAATTTATTAAGGGCATCGGCGGGTGCGTCAACAAGCGAACAAGTTCTAGTGTCTACCACACAGACCATTTCGGGCGCCAAAACTTTTTCAAATACTGTTGTGAAAATGACCAACCTACCTACAAGTGATCCGGGGGTTGCAGGGCAACTTTGGAACAGTTCAGGTACCTTGAAAATTAGTGCTGGTTAAACTATAAGATCTAGTATAGTCTGCAACTTACCTTTTATACTTTTATTGTTGAGTGTATTTTTTAGACCCATGTGCAGGTTCTTGGGCCAACATTCAAACGCACACCAGCAGTAGCCGGAGTGTTCCGCATTAAGTTTTGGTATGAATTCTGATTCTATGGCAATCAAGTATATGTGGAAGAAAAATTTCTGATCGTTAGATGTGAACATTTCTAGAGGGATTATCTTTTTAAATCTGGGTGTGTCGCCCACTTCTTCCGCTATCTCCCGCTTCAACCCTTCAAACGCGGATTCTGTATACCTTGCTTGTCCGCCCACTAGTCCCCAAGTGCCCTGTGTCTTCTTGTCAGTTCTCTGTAGGAACAAAAAACGCTTGGTAGCAGTGCTATAGAAAAGTGCTCCAGAGCAAACAATGTTTTCTTTCATAATTTATTATAACACTTATGTTTGGAATTATCAAGGAGTAGTTGCGTCTGTGTCTGAATCATACGCTGTTGCACCACCGTCAAGCACGATGGTCCATTTACCAGCAGTATAGATACCTTCATAACTTTTTACCCAGGTGCCATTTGTAAACTTGTACTGGATACCTGTGTTAAGGTTGGTCACATAGGCCAATGTGGAGTCAGGGTTCGATGCGTCCCATACAACGTCCCACTCATCATTGGTAGAATCATACTCAATGATATCATTTTTACTTGCTGGAGCATGTTTCCACCTTGCAGAAAAGAAGTAGGATTCGTCAGCGGTTGTGTCTGTATCAGATGCTTGTTCAGTGGTTTCCGCCGCCGTCTTACCAACACGTTTTGATGGATCTCCTATGTCTTCCGTTATTAGATACCTAGTGCCGTTTATTGGTGTTGCACCTGGATCAAATGTTAATGGATTAATTATTTTGGTTACAGAAGGAGTTATAGTGTTTGATGGTATAGTGTCTGAATCTATTGTGTAAAGCAAGATAGTGTCGTCCAAAGATGATGTCGCTATTGTACCTATCACCTCATTACCGTTTTCTTGAGTTAACCTTATTTGACTAGTTCCGTTGCGTACCTTGCCATACTGGTCTAGTAAAACTTTCCAGTTCACCGGTGGACCAAAAGTTTGGAATGGATCTGCAAAAGTATCAGCATTCGCACCGGTGTGGAAGCCATCGCCTCCAGACTTGACCGAAGTACCTGTTGTGCCCAATAACCTTAACTGGTTACCTGTGACCAGTAACCCAAAATTGTTAGGGGTAACAAAACTTTGTGAAAGGAGAGGTCCACTTATTAATCCTTTGTTGATGCCACCGTCGTCATCATAAATGCTCATGATTATTTTCTGCACAACACCAAGTTTTTTGACTTTGACAGGAGGTGACAACCAAATTGGCATGCTGAAAGTCATTGTTGCTACGTCTATCTCTGTGTCAGCACCTACAGGTATTGTTCTCGAACTAAAAGTAATGCCCGTCAATTCCACGTAACTAAGACTGGTCCAATCGATGTAGTTGTCCGATTTCTGTATTTCGAAATCTGGATTGAACAGGTACAGAATTTGTTCCAAAATTTGTAATTTTTGATCGGTGTTTGAACTATAGATGTCAGCAGTGACCTCTAATCTGAATGGTGATGGCATCACTTTCTCGACAGTGTAGCCAGCACCCAATCTATTACTGTATGTTCCGTCTTCTAAAACATCTCTTTCTTTGAGGTGCTGTTTTTCCACGTGGTATGGATTTTGCATCCTTTCTCTGTCATAGTTGAGTTCTCTGATGTAACACGCTATTTTTGGTGCATAGTTCAGAGCGTTCTCGCTGTTATTTCTAATTAGATTAGCCACTTGCCTTGTAGGGTCTCCGTATACAACCGGAACCGGCCTCAGTGCAACACGATTGTCACTCCCTTTTCCTGTTTCAACACTGAAATTGTTCAACACCCTCATGAATTGTGTCAAAAATCTTCTTACCTGTCCTGAATAAAAGTGTAACATTAATTGTCAGCCTTTGGTTTAAGTGCTTCTTCAAGCGATTGCCTTTGATCCACTGTGAGGCCGTTTATGGTATCGCTCTCGGCGTTGTTTACAAATCCAGTTTTTTGCGTTGATCTAGTGTCGGTGTTTGATGTGGTTATTCGCACAGAATCTTCAATTTTTACCCATCTGTTGCCATCATACCTAAAAAGCCTATTTGGTAGATAATCTGTCCTCAAGAAATAATCTCCTTTGTCCACACCCGACGTCGGAAATGTTATACCAAAACCCGCAGGATTGCCGTTTGGTGCAACTCCGTCTCCGTCCAGGTAAAATCCGTAGTGTGAACTAGCGGGCGTGTCAATCACAGCATTCACAGTCTGGTCACTACTTGCTCTGTCCTCTTCGGTGTTTACATTGTCTGTTCGTATATTTCCTCTTTCATCTATAGGTGCCACATAGTACTGTTTGTAATTGAAACCTGCTTTTGGTGAATCCTCTTCTGCCTGTTTCAGAACTTGGTCCGATATTGTTTTCTCTCTGTTGTAAGTCGACATATAACTAGCCAAAGATCCCGTGGCTGTTGCATCACCTAGTATGTCTCTGTATTCTTGTGAATCCACTAATGATTTCAATTTTAATCTCAAAAGATGAGGCCACCATGTCTGCGAAAATCCTTCCGCGGCCCTGTTGACGTCTTCTATTACGTAATACCTTTTCAACGCAATAGGTATTGATTCGTCTAGGCTATAATCTTCCTTCATGTGAGGGAACTCTATGACATCTCCACTCATTGGTTTCCTGCCTAATCTCTCAACACTGTCATTGAGATGCACGGTCAAGAACAATGTGTCGTTCTGTAAGAACATTCCAAACTGGCTGAGGTTAAAGTCGACATCTTGAACATTGTATATGCCTCTTATCGTGTAAATGTCAGCATCATATTTCCTGTCTCTGTTTTCTAAAAACAACAAATCCTGTATTGTTCTTTCATTGAGACTATCACCAGAATACTGTGGCTGAGTTGGAGTCGCTGGGCCATCCTTGTTTGTTGACCCCTGATCGTACGGCCCCAGGTATTTGTGGAAGTGTAGGTCTGTTCCGCCCACCGTGAACATCTCACGGATGTTACGATCGAAAAACTTGTAGTCGTTGCCCTTTTCTGGCTTGAAAATGGATAATCTTGGCATATCACACATATTTATTGTGCAGGCAAAGGCAATAAATATGAGTATGTCAGAACTTCAAACAGGTCAACAAGAGATATTTGATTATGTGAAAAATAACCTCGGTGAGGGCATGATCGATGTTGAATTAGACCCAAAACACTACCAGACGGCCCTAGAAAGAGCCACAAACAGATACAGACAGAGATCTTCAAACGCAGTTGAAGAATCATATGCTTTCTTGGAACTTAAAAAGAACCAAAATTCCTACATTCTACCAGATGAAGTAATCAACGTGAGAAACTTGAATCGTAGGACTGTTGGTTCACGTACAGAGGGCGGTGAAGGTGGCACACTTTTCGAGCCATTCAACCTTGCCTACACAAACACCTATCTACTGAGAGCAGGAGCCACCGGAGGCCTTGCCACTTACTATGCCTTTGCAAGTTATCAAGAACTTGTTGGAAAATTGTTCGGTAGTTTCATACAGTTCCATTATGACAACGCCACTAAAAAATTGACTATCACACAAAGGCCAAGAGCAGACAACGAAACTGTGCTTATGCACACAGACAACTACAGACCAGACATAACATTGTTCAAAGACATATACGCAAAGCCTTGGATCAGAGATTACACACTTGCTGTGTGCAAAACCATGCTAGGCGAGGCCAGAGGCAAGTTCAACACCATAGCAGGTCCACAAGGTGGTACCACCCTGAACGGTGCTGAACTTAAACAGCAGGGCATGACAGAAATGGAAAGACTTGACCAAGAGATAGGCAACTTCCAAGAGGGCGGAACACCTCACAGTTTTGTTATTGGTTAATACCAACATTCTTAAAATTAAATAATAGCGAAATGACAGATTCCAGATATAGAAGATACTCTGACCTCAGCATAGACGAACTGGAAGTCGTTGTTACAGACCTTGAAAATATGAGCCTACTCGCTCTCAAAAAAGGTAAAAAAGATTTTCGTAAAACAATATTGGCCACTGTACAGGAAGCCAAAAAAGAGATTGAAAGACGTCTAAAAAAATAGTATAATCTAAATATGCTTATAGGAATTGTAGGACTAATTGGTTCTGGTAAAGACACCGCCGCACAAAGGCTGGTGGACAAGCATGGCTACAGAAGGGACAGTTTTGCGAAAAGTCTCAAGGACGCTGTCGCGGCCATGTTCAATTGGAACAGAGAAATGTTGGAAGGAAGTACAAAAGAAAGCAGAGAATGGCGTGAAAAACCTGATGCTTTTTGGAGCCAACAGTTTGGCAAGGACGTGACTCCGCGCTGGGTTCTGCAACATTTTGGCACAGAAGTCATGAGAGGTCAGATGTATGACGCAATATGGGTGGACAGTTGCCTGGGCAGATATGACGGCAAACCCACTGTGATATCTGACACAAGATTTCCTAATGAGATTGATCAGATCAGGGCACGTGGCGGCAAGATAATACGTGTAAAGAAAGGTAACGATCCAGAATGGTTCACAAATTACGTGGAAGGCAATATAGTACCACAGGGTGTGCATTCATCTGAGTATGTTTGGGCAAGGTCTGATTTTGATTTCACCATTGAAAATAACGGATCATTAGAAGAACTATACAAAAAAGTAGATGACCTAATCGTCAGCAACAAGATCACCCATGCGCCATCCAAGCCTTCGGGTTCCACTCAACCTTTGGCAATTGGCACAAACTGTTTTTAAGTTAGAAGCGTTGGTATTACGCAGATTCCCATCAATAAACAACACATCCAACTGGGTTGATTCTGTGGCCCTGAAACCACACAACTCACATTTCCTGGCTTTTTTGTAACCAGACCTTTGCAGTGCTGTGATGCCACCAATCCTCTTGCCTGCCTTTTTACGATTGCACGAATCACATAGTCTCCTCCAATAAACTTTACCATAACGACGGTACGCATATGCTTTAGGTTTGGACTTGCACTGTTCACACAACGGTCTAAGGTTATCGCTCATATGCTATATTTACGTCGCCTATATAGGCACCTGTTAAATGGTAAATTTTGTCGTAAAAACCGTATGATTGAATAAATAACTCTAGTATATACGTAACACTTGCAAGGAGAATACGAAAAATGGCTTTAACATCACCAGGAGTAGAAGTTTCAGTAATAAACGAAAGTTTCTACGTACCATCAGATGCGGGTACTACACCACTATTCATAGTAGCATCATCAAAGGACAAGGCAAACGGTGCAGGAGACGGCACAGCGGCAGGAACACAATCTGCTAACGCCAATACAGCATACCTGATTTCATCACAGAGAGAATTGACAGAGACTTTTGGAGATCCAAAATTCTACACAGACGCTTCAGGCAACCCATTACATGGATATGAATTAAATGAGTGGGGACTACAAGCGGCATACAGTTTCTTGGGCGTTGCCAACAGAGCATACGTGTTAAGAACAAATGTTGACACGTCGGAATTGATCGGAAGTGCAACGGCTCCAACAGCGAACCCAACAGATGGCACATACTGGTTTGACCTTGCATCAAGCAATTATGGCATCTTTGAGTGGTCTCAGACAGATCAGAAATTCACGGCAAAAACTCCAATCTTGATCACATCACGTACTGACCTGGTAGGTAACGCAACGACTGGTGCTCCAAAGACATCAGTGGGATCAATAGGAGACTACGCCATCAACACAACTCATGTAACAAACAAAATCTATTACAAAAACGCCAGCAACGAATGGAAACAACTCGGAACTCCGGGATGGCACAGTTCTCATCCTATCGTTTCGGTTGCGTCAGGCACTACAGTAACTAGTGGTAACACTTTCACAATCAACGGGACCACAGTGACACCTGGCGGTGTCGCTCTAACAGACGTGAGAGATGCTATCAACACTGCAAACTCTCCGGGAGTTACAGCATCGATCAACAGCACAACAAGTGCTTTAGAAATCTTCCACAATGGTGTAAGGACTGGTGACTCTACAGCAGGCAACAACACTATCAGGTTCGAAGAGGGCAACGGTGTACTTGCTGAACTAGGAATCACAGCAGGCACATACAACGGTGCTAAATTTTTTCAAGCGGCTCACACGTCAAGACCAACTTGGAAAACAGCAGACGAGGACAGACCCAACGGTTCAGTTTGGTTCAAGACAACAAGCGCCAACTCAGGTGCAAACATTGTTGCTAAACTTTACAGCTCGGCAAGTGCAAGTTTTTCAACTGTAAGTGCGCCACTTTACGCAAACCATCAGACTGCGATCTACAACCTAGATCCTTCAACAGGTGGTACAGCAATCACAGTGGGTACAGTGTACACACAATTCAACGTGACTGAAAACAATGACCCTGTAAGTGCTCAGGATGACACAAGAGAGCAGGGTGACTTCCAACTTTTCAGATACGAGGGCGGAGAAACAGTAATCCAGTCCAAAACTACACAACCAAGTTTCACTCATAACGAGACTTTTGATGTTCAAGAATCAGTTAAGAACAGTTCATCGTTAGCGACGGCGAAAAGAGTTACAATACAATCAGGTGATGGATCTACCTTGGCTGACAACGAGGACTTCGTCACTGCATTCACAGCCGCAGGTTTCACGAATCTTGAAGCATCTATTGTTTCATCAGGAGAGTACAAAGGTGCAATCCAGATAAAACACAAATTGGGTGGTGAATTCAGAATGAACAACATATCGGGAGATCCTTTGGGAGATGCTGGTTTGGGTGTATCACAAGCACACGATTACGGTGGATACGAGACTAACAGCACTACAAAGATCGACAACTTGTACGTTGCACCAACAGGCGACTCTGAAGATTCAACAACAGGAAATGAAGTTGTTGCTTCCAACTGGAAACGTTTGAGCTACACTGCATCTTCAAGTGCACCAACTAATGAGCCAGCAGACGGTACATTATGGTACAGCACCACAATAGACGAAGCAGACATCATGACGCACAACGGAACAACTTGGAAAGGTTACAGAGAAGTTTACGCTACAACCGATCCAAATGGACCACAGTTCAGTGCAACAGCACCAACTACCCAGTCAGATGGAACAGCACTTGTGAACAACGACTTATGGATTGATACAAGTGACTTGGAAAACTATCCAAAACTTTACAAATACAACACTTCTGCAACATTGAGCTCTACAAACACAGCCAACCAAGTTGCAGTGACTACGTCAGGAGCGGCTTGGGAACTTGTTGACAAGGCAGACCAAACAACAGAAGATGGTGTTGTTTTTGCCGACGCAAGATCACACACTTCAAGCGAGAAGCGGGCAGAAGGAAACACAGGAGCAGGTGCTTTCAGTTCAATCAAAAATCTTTTGAGTGATGACTTCCTAGATCCAGATGCACCAAATCCGGCTTTATACCCTCAAGGTATCTTGCTATGGAACACTAGAAGAAGTGGTTACAATGTTAAAGAATACAAAAACAGTTACATCACAACAAGCAAATATCCTGGATCAGGTTCTTCTGGTTTGGGTAACCCAAGATACAACAACGAGAGCGTATCTAGTTACTACCCAGACAGATGGATAACAAAATCGAACAACAATGCCGACGGATCAGGATCATTTGGTAGAAAGTCTCAGCGAAAAGTCATAGTTGAACAAATTAAATCTGAGATCGACACAAACCAAGCGATAAGGGAAGACCAAAGAGGTTTCAACGTGATTGCTTGTCCTGGTTACCCAGAAGCGATTTCAAACATGATTAACCTAAACACAGACAGAAACAACACAGCGTTTGTTGTTGGTGACACACCTTTAAGACTAGAAGGCACAGCGACGTCTATACAGAGCTGGGCCAACAACACAGCGGGTGCCACAGACAACGGTGAGGACGGACTAGTAAGCGCAAGTGATTACCTTGGAGTATTTTATCCATCGGGTCTGACAACAGACAATACAGGTAAATCAATTGTTGTTCCGGCATCACACATGATGATGAGAACACTGGCAAACAACGACAACGTTGCTTTCCCATGGTTTGCACCAGCAGGTACAAGAAGAGGTGTTGTGGACAACGCAACTTCAGTTGGTTACATTGACTCAGCAAGTGGAGAGTTCGAAACGATCTCTGTGACTGAATCTGTAAGAGATTCAATGCACGAAGTGAAGATCAATCCAATAACTTTCTTCTCAGGAGCAGGTATTGTGAACTTTGGAAACTTGACTAAAACATCGGCTAGTTCTGCCTTAGACAGAATCAACGTATCAAGACTAGCAGTGTATCTAAGAACACAATTGGATTCAATTGCTAAACCGTTTATTTTCGAACCAAATGATGAGTTGACAAGGAACGAGATCAAACAATCGATCGAGTCATTCTTGTTAGAACTAGTTGGACAAAGAGCGTTGTATGACTTCCTAGTAGTTTGTGATGACACAAACAACACACCTACAAGGATAGACAGAAATGAACTTTATGTGGACATAGCGATTGAACCTGTGAAATCGGTTGAATTTATCTACATACCATTAAGAATCAAAAACACAGGGGAGATTGCAAATTTAGGGAACTAATTTTGGAATAAATAGGAGAAACAGATGGCAATATCAACTTTATCAAAATTCACAGTACCTTTAGCAAACGATCAGAGTTCAGCATCACAAGGCTTATTGATGCCAAAACTACAGTATCGTTTCAGAGCGATCCTGGAGAATTTTGGAGTATCAACACCAAGATCAGAACTTACAAAACAAGTAATTGATATTACAAGACCAAATCTTACTTTTGACAACGTTACATTAGATGTTTACAACTCTAAAGTATATGTTGCAGGTAAACATACTTGGGAACCAATTACAATTAATTTAAGAGATGATGTAAACAATTCAGTAACTAAATTGGTTGGCGAACAGATCCAGAAACAATTTGATTTCTTCGAGCAAAGTTCGGCGGCATCAGGTATTGATTACAAATTTACTGCTAGAATTGAAATGCTAGACGGTGGTAACGGCGCAAGTGCACCAAATGTGTTAGAAACATTTGAGTTATACGGTGCATACGTAGAGAACGTTAACTACAACACACTAGCATACGCAACTTCAGATCCAGCAACTATCACGATGTCAGTAAGATACGACAACTGTATCCAAACTCCTCAAGGTACTGGTATAGGTTCAGCGGTGGCGAGAACTGTGGGTACATTGAGTACTGGTGGTTAATACAATTTAGATCAGCAATTATAAACAAAGAAAGCGTCTTTAAAGGCGCTTTTTTTGTGGCCATAAATATCCATATGCCAAGCATCAATAATTTTTTACAGGGCTTCCAAGACAACCTTCCCGGAATGAAGGACTACAGGCACGCATCAAGATTGTACATTGATAACAATCATAAATTGATGCCGAAGCAAAAGTTCCTGTTCCACGTGGTTTTCGACACAGATGAGAGCCTGTTTGCGACAGCATTCAGCCAGAGTGAAAAGTTTGAACTCAACATGCTGGTAAAGGCCTGTGACCTACCAAAGTTCGACATGAGCGTGGAGGAGAAAACGCAGTACAACAAGAAGATGTACCTGGCAACGAGGATAGCGTACGAACCTGTGAACATCACGTTCCATGACGACCATGCAGACACAGTCAATGCATTTTGGAAAAAATATTATGAGTACCACATAGCAGACTCTGTGTCAATGAATTCAGATCTGAGCATCGATGCGACCAAAGACGATTATTATCTATATGGAAGTGCCAGAAGGACAAACAAATTTGGTATGGATACTCCGGCTCAAAGGAAAAAACCTTACCTGAGGGGCATTGAGATTTTTGTGTTACACAAACAACGTTTCACATCAATGTCGTTGGTCAATCCAAAGATAGGCTCATTCAGTCACGACAATCTGGATGCCGCTGACGGACAGGGTGTTTTAGCAAACACTATGCAAATACTTTATGAAACAGTCATATACCAGACAGGCACTATAGGTAAAGGAGAAATTCCAGGATTCGCGACCATACACTATGACAAGGAACCGTCACCTTTGACAGTGTTAGGCGGAGGTACAAACAGTATTTTTGGTCCTGGAGGTATCGTGGACGGTGTTGGATCTGTAATCAGAAATGTAAGTGAAGGAAATGTGCTTGGAGCAATTCTCACAGCATCAAACACATATAGAAACGCCAAAAAAATTAAAAAGAAAGATGCAAAAGAGGAACTAAAAGGGCTGGCCAAGAAAGGAGTGCTGGAGGTTGGAAAACAGGCAGGCACTATAACGAATCCTGTAGGCAGATTCGCAGTGGGCACTGCGGCCGCGGCGGCGACTGTTGCACTAGTGGCCTCAGCAAAAGGAACCACAGACAACACAAACAACAGCAACAACAGTGTGGTGACTACGCCAACATTAGACACAGTTAACTTCTTGACAGCGGACGAGGCCTTTAACCTAATTTCGAACAACCAAGAAGTTAAAGATGAAATCGCCGCAAGTATATACTTCAAAGACATAGGATCTCGAAAAGACTTATCTGTGGCAGAATCGGATCTGGAATACGCCGGCAGTTCAAACACCGTCAAGACAGTGTATGAAAACAAGGCAATCACAGACGTAAGAAAGTTAGTGACCGAAGGATACATAAAAATTGAAAGATCATCACAAGACGTAGAGATCGCAGTCGAGAAAGCAGGATTATAATGGCAGAATTTTACACAAACTTACCGCCAAAACAACAAAACGAGTTAGACAAAACAATCGAAAAACTAACGACAACAAACTACCAAACAGAGTACCAGTTCAACGTTGGTGAGTACGACAGCACTGTGGCCTTCTTCGTTAAGAGAGGTTTCACAAGAACTTCAGCAGAGTCAACAGCATACGTGATATTATCACAGGCAAAGATTGATAGTGTAAAACCTCAGGAAATTTTAGACAAATTGACCTACGCCTCACCTGCAAAGCTCAGTGAACTTATCACAATAATTTTAAATGCCAACAGGTACAAATCCAGTAGGCTGGGAGTAAGACAGACCCTCAACACAACAGGAACAGTATCTAGAAATATAATAGATTAATGATTCCTAGATTCGCAAATGGAAAGTTCTCACCTAAGAACGGTGAAAAATATGTTGGCATCAAGACTCCAACATATAGAAGCAGTTGGGAACACGCTTTCATGCGCCTATGCGATGAACATCCAAATGTTTATCAATGGGCATCAGAGTCAATCAAGATTCCTTACAGGCATCCATTCACAGGCAAGTACACAGTTTACGTGCCCGACTTCTTTGTCGTGTACATTGACAAGACGGGAAAGAAACACGCCGAGATGATAGAAGTAAAACCAATGTCGCAAACAAACATGGAATCGGCAGGACGGAGCATGGGTAAAAAGAAACAAGTCGTGATTAATCAGGCCAAATGGGAGGCCGCGTCGGCGTATGCAAAGCAGAGAAGAATAGGTTTCAGAGTGGTGTCAGAAGAGCAGTTGTTCCATCAAGGCAAACGTAAGTAAATATACACATGACAAAAAAACTAGAAGATATTCTTAATTTACCAAACGTCAAAGAAGCATTCAAGGAAGTTGATAAAAAAGAAAAACACAGAGCATTAAATGAAACTAACGGTTCGTCCGCAAACAAAAATTTAGATCCACAAACAAAAGCAAATCTGGAAAAAAGTTATAAAGAGTTTGACAAAGTTGCGGCCGCACTGCCACAGGTCAAAGGACTTGGAGAATTAAGTGATCTGGAACTAGACAAACTGGCCATAGAGGCAGAAGAAAGTTATAAGAATCTTATGGATTTGGGGATGAATGTGGACTCACGTTATTCAGGCCGAATCTTTGAAGTTGCCAGCACTATGCTTAGAAACGCCATAGATGCAAAAAGTGGTAAAATTGACAAAAAACTCAAAATGATTGAACTACAACTTAAAAAGCAAAAACTAGATCAAAACGACAAAGACGGTACAGCAGTGGAAGAATCAGAGGGTTTTGTCATATCTGATCGAAACGAATTGATGAAGAAACTGCTGAAAAAAGACTAAATATTGCATATGAGCACATTCTCACAATACCTTACGGAATCAACAAAGTCATATGACTATAAAATAAAGGTTGCGGGCGCACTGCCAGAAGGTTTCGCTAACAAGATGGAAACTGCACTTCAAAAATTTGACGTTGCTAACATGTCATCAGGGAAGAAAACACCTATAATGACTGTGCCTCTTGATTTCCCACAACTGAGCAACGAAGAAGTTACTATCTTTGATGTGACTACAAACTATCCAGTATCAGTAAGAGAATTAAAAGAATATTTAGGGGTGTATATGAACTTGCCACAGACACACATCGTTGTCAGGAAACCAGGCGAGCCAACAGAGGAATACCAAGATAACATGCAGGTAGCAAAAAATTCAGAATACAAAAATAAATTATTGGATTTAGAATACACAGATTCGGCTAAAATTAATGCAGAAGACTTCCATTCAGCCAAGGCCAACATGAGCCTACTAAAAGAATTACTTAAAGACAGAGAAGAGAACAAAGACCAACCAAAAGAAAAAGCAAACATTCAAAGCAACGAAGAGCAGGGTACTCCCAGTCCGCTTTCTAAATCAACAAATCCACACCCAGATCCAAAGAGGAAATAAGTTATGGAAATGATCGACGTATTAAAGAAGTTACAAGAAATCGCAGAGACCAAACCAGAATTAGTTAAAGATGCTGTGGAGAACGTGGAGAAAACAAATCCCAAAGTTGACGAAAGCAGAATGAAAGACTACCTACATGATGAGGCCGAAAAACTTTCAAGAAAAGAATTTTTAGAAAAGCACGGAAGTAGCCTAGCAGGTTTCTACGATGCAATAAATGGTGACCCAGAAGACAATGAAAAGCCAATGGAAGGCAAAAAAGAAATGAAGAAAGAAACAGTTAAAGAAGCAATACAAATTTCAACAGACACGCCAGAAGAAGCAGGCATGATGATGCAGATTCTTAAACTTGCAGGTGTTAAACCAGTTGACGCTAAAATGATCGGTGCGCAGGACGACGAGCCAGAGCATGACCATGACGACGCAACAGGTTCGATGGACATGGCCAGAATGAGAGACATCGTAAAGAAACCAGAGGATGAAAAAGCAGAAGAAACATTTGCCAACGCACCTGATGGTTACAAAGGTGAGCCAGAAACTCATGACGTTGACACTCTTGTAAATGTACACTCAGGTGGACTGAACAGACAGAAATCTCAACACAGAAAAGAGTATCCGGGTGACAACCCAATGGCAGTTGCCAAGGAAGACCAGATCACAGAACAGGATCTAGCAAACAGCCTGAGAGAACAATACCAAAATTTCAAGAAGGCTTACCAAGAAGCCGCCAAACCTGATTTCCTTGACATGGACAAAGATGGTGACAAGAAAGAGCCAATGAAGAAGGCCGTCAAGGACAAAGAGGCTAAAGAGAAAAAATAAGTTAGTTTTCTACCACACTCTACGACATTAAATACTACGTTATGGCATACGTAAGTTTAGATTCAGACCAAATTAAGAAGGCCAATAAAAGGCACAAATACTCAAAGGAACAAGTAGAACAACTTGAGAAGTGCATGGACGAGAAGACAGGCCCTTTGTATTTCATGAAACAGTTCATGAAGATCCAGCATCCTACCAAAGGCGAAATGCCTTTTGAACCTTATCCGTACCAGGAGAGATTGATCGAAGCATACAATTCACATAGATTCAGTATTTCGATGTTGCCCAGACAGACAGGCAAGACAACCTGTGCCTCGGGCTATCTTATATGGTACGCCATGTTCAAGCCAGATTCACAGATACTAATTGCCGCACACAAATACGCAGGAGCATCAGACATCATGTCTAGGGTGCGTTATGCATATGAGATGTTGCCGGCTTGGATCAAAGCCGGAGTCAACCAATACAACAGGAACTCGATAGAGTTCGACAACGGATCAAAGATAATGGCAACCACAACAACAGAGAACACAGGACGGGGTATGTCCTTGACAATGATCTATTGTGATGAGTTCGCGTTCGTGCAACCACCCGAGAAAGCCAAAGAGTTTTGGACTTCACTGTCGCCAACTTTGAGTACAGGTGGTAAGTGCATGATCACAAGCACTCCCAACTCAGACGAAGACCAGTTCGCCATGATATGGAAAGAGGCCAACAAACGATTTGATGAATATGGAAACGACAAGATAGTGGGCACCAACGGCTTCTATGCCATGAAGGCGCACTGGAACGAACACCCAGACAGAGACGAGGCATGGGCAGAAGCAGAAAGAGCCAGGATCGGTGAAGAAAGATTTAGACGGGAACACGAATGTGAGTTCTTGATTTTTGACGAGACATTAATCAACAGTATAACTTTGGCCGACATGGAGGGCATGCCACCAGTGGAGACCACGGGGCAAGTGCGTTGGTTCAAAAGGCCAACTCCGGGACACACCTACATGGTTTCCTTAGACCCTAGCATGGGGACGGGTGGAGACTTTGCCGCTATACAGGTGTTCGAACTGCCCACATTTGAGCAAGTGGGAGAATGGCAACACAACACCACTCCCATGAATCAACAAGTTAGGATTTTACAGGGCATCAACAAGCACATACACGACACAATTTTAGAAAAGGACTCCACAGCAACTCCACAAATATTTTATTCAATGGAAAACAACACCATAGGTGAAGCCGCGCTCATGAGAGTTATGGACATAGGTGAAGAAAACATACAAGGAATGTTCTTATCTGAACCAATTAGAAAAGGACACAGGAGGAAATTTAGAAGAGGATTCAACACAACTGCAAAGTTTAAAATAGACGCTTGTACAAAATTCAAAGAGCTCATTGAGAGTGGAAAGATGAAAATAAACTCACAACTGCTTGTATCCGAACTAAAGGATTTCGTTGCAAGTGGATTGAGTTACAAGGCCAAACCCGGACAGCACGACGACCTAGTGAGTGCCTGCCTTTTAATGACACGTATGATGAAGGTTTTGGCAGATTTTGATCCAAAAATATTTGAAAAATGGACTGACAGGACCAGTGAGATCACACCAATGCCAATATTTGGATCGTTCACAGGATAATAAATACGCTATATGAATCCAAAAAACTCAGTAGACCTATTCAACAAGATTAGATCACAGTTCACTAATGTCCGTTTGGGCGACGGAAATGGCGCGGCAACGGCTGATCCAAAAACCGCTGTATTTTTTGAGTTTGAATTCCAGGAGGATGCGGACACTTTTGGTTCAGTAAGCATCAGTCTAGCAGATGGTGAGAACATGAAAGTTTACTATAACAGAGATCTTGTCAACAAAATTGACGAAGATAGCAGGGACGAATGGTACGCATTTCTCAAGGAACTAAAGGACTACGCAGTAGAGCACCAACTAGGGTTTGACGTTAGAGATATCACGAAATCGAACCTAACGAAGCAGGATTATCAAAATCTTGCAGATACGAACAAAACGGTAAATACTGACGAGATGTCAGAAGAACTAGCAAGAATCACTAAACTAGCGGGTGTGAACGAAGGCCTCACAGGCACAGCAAAACGTTCATACGAGAACCTAGACAAGACAAAATTAATAATCAGACACAAAGGCAAGGTTGACGAGACTGTGCCAGGTGCGAGATCAAGACAGATACAATCACTGTACATCGAGAACGAGGACGGTGAGAGGTTCAAGTACCCACTGACACACCTAGCAGGTGCGAGGGCGATGATGAGACACGTGGCCAACGGTGGAAGACCACACGACGAGTTCGGTGAACACATCATACAGACTTCAGAAGACATAGCGAAACTACAATCTTTTTCAAGATACGTTTCGAACAAGGATCAACTGAACGACAACGCAGGTGACATTATCGAAAACACGAAACTACAATTAGAGAATTTAAGAGAGTACATGAGAAATTTGTCAAAACAAGGTCACTATGAATCAAGTTGCAAGAGCTACAAGAAAGCAGAAGACCAAGTATTAGATGACGAGACCGTAAACAAACTGAGAGAGAAGTTCACAATGACCAACCTAGACAAGAGAGTGGAAGACGCTTTCCCACTTATCAACAAAGTAATGGCAGAATTAGAAAACGCAGGCAAAGAAGAACAAGTGAACGAACTTGACCCAGGCGAGGCACCAAAAGTCAAAGACACACAGCCGACAGTGCTAGGCAAAGATGTTGAGCCAATCGACGCACCGGTGCAACCACCAGTTGACCATGGCGCGATAGTGCAATCATTCCTCACAGATCCAGACAGCAAGATGATCCTAAGGAAGGACGCGGCGGCTGACAAGATGCTGAGGAACACAAAATTCACGAACAAGAACACGATGCTGAGCTCGATACTGGGCGACATCGCCAGCAGGATGCTGACCAAGTCAGGCGAGGAAGACAGGGTGGCCAACTTCGCTTCAAGGGTTGCGGATGAGATGGAACAGGAGAACAGTGCAAACTTCAAGCCAACTCCGGACTACATGAAGAACAAAAAGATAGCAATACAACTCGCAAAGAGATACATCGACGACTACAAGAAGATGGAGAAAGATCCAGAATACGAAAAACAGGTTAGGATGGAACCAGGTGAATTCAATCCCAAGAAAGATCTAAAAGGCAAGGCAAAAGAAACTGAAGCGTTTGAGTCATGGGCCGAAAACATAACAGAACAGAAACCCTACGTGTCAATGTACAGAGACGACAACGGCAAGATGGTGTATGACGTACTGGACAAAGACGGCAAGTCAGCGTTCAAATCATCCGACGAAGAACTTTCAACCAACTTCCTACGTAAGAACTACGACGAGTTGATGGGTAGAATGGCCGTGACGAAAGCAGACAAAAATTTAAACAATCCTGCATACCAAAAAATGAAGGCGGGAGATGACAGATACGCAGACAAGACCGAGGGCATGGGCGACAAAATAGCAGACATGGCACAGAGCATGAGCAAAGATGAATTCATGAGTAAAGCAGACGAACTAGGACTCACACCAGAAGAAGCCGCGGAACACTACGAGAAGATGCAGGGCGGTGCACACGCAGGTAAATTTGAAGGTAATCAATTCGCACAGGCAGTACAGAAAGCCAAAGCGGCGGGCATGAAGGCGGGAGACAAGTTCAAAGTTGGTGACCAAGAGTACACACTGAAAGATGCTATAGAGTTAGCAGGCCTACAGTTGGAAGAATTCTTCTCAGAAGAAGAAAGCGACGATTGGACAAAACTTATGAACGCAGTTGCTGAAAGATATGGCAAAGAGAAAGCAAGAGTGATCCACGATTATGCCCAATTAGGCACTGACAGCGGACCGGAACTAATGAAAGACCATGGCTTGACACCCGGAGACGGTATGGAGGAGAATCAGCGGGAATGGTTCAAGAAGTTTCCATGGTTGGAAAAATTAGATAAGACATCATGGATGGACCGTCTTATCAACATCGCTGGCGAAGGGCCGGACTATGGAACTCCAGTCTCAGAAGATCCCGAGTTGGCTCGTATCAAAAACCTAGCATTTTACCAATAATAGTAGTAGACTTTAGATAAATATAGTTGTATATTACGCTATATGTCTAATATACATTTAGGCACAAACAAACATAGGCACAATAAAGGAGGCTTACATTATGGCATCATTGGCTGAAATAAGAGCGAAGTTAAAATCTCAAGAAGTGAATCGCTCCACTTCATCAGGCGGAGACAACGCCATCTACCCACACTGGAACATATCGGAAGGTTCTGAGGCAGTCGTTAGATTTTTACCAGATAAGGATACGAATAACACATTTTTCTGGACCGAAAGGAACATGATCAAGTTACCGTTCGCAGGTATCAAAGGTCAGACTGATTCAAGACCGGTGACAGTGCAAGTACCATGCATGGAGATGTATGGGAAGACTTGTCCAGTGCTCACAGAGGTGAGACCGTGGTTCAAAGACAAGAGCATGGAAGACATGGGCAGAAAATACTGGAAGAAGAAGAGTTACATCTTCCAGGGATTTGTCACAACGAATCCACTAGCGGAAGACTCAACACCTGAGAATCCAATCAGAAGATTTATTATTGGACCTCAGATCTTCAACATAATCAGAAGTGCATTGATGGATCCAGAGATGGAAGAAATGCCAACTGACTACGTGAAGGGCGTGGACTTCAGAATAACTAAAACCACAAAGGGTGGTTATGCTGACTACTCAACTTCAAAATGGTCGAGAAGAGAAAGAGCGTTGGACGAGGCGGAGAGAGCCGCGATCGACACACATGGGTTACACAACCTAGGTGACTTCAGACCAAAAGAGCCAACCGAGGCAGAGGTGAAAATAATCAAGGAATTATTTGAGAAATCTGTTGAAGGTGAGGCTTATGATCTTGAACAGTACGGACAGTACTTCAGACCTGCAGGGATGGCCTACAATGCACCGCAAACACCAAAAGCGGAAGCACCAGCGGCTACAACAGCACCAGCGTCTGAACCTGCACCAGCACCAGTGACGGAATCTGCACCAGCACCACAACCAGCGGCGACTACGGCTCCTGCAGGCGACAGTGCCAAGAGGGCAGAGGACATACTGAAACTGATCAGATCAAGACAAGCAAAATAATCTGACATTTACCAAGGCCCAGATATTGACCATTTGGGCCTTGTGTAGTAATATAGAGTATGGATATAAAAAGAAAAATTGTAAAAGCAGTGGAATGGATATTGATTAAACAGATACCTGCATGGGTATTGATAGTGGCAATCATCCTTTGGATACTGCTGTAGGAAATAAATTATGACAAAAGTGTTTGACGCGACAAAATTTAGAAAAAGCATTACGAAATCAATTCAAGGACTAGGCATAGGGTTCAGTGATCCAACAGACTGGATATCGACAGGCAACTATGCACTGAACTACCTAATATCAGGAGATTTCAACAGAGGCGTCCCACTGGGCAAGGTCTCTGTACTAGCAGGAGAATCGGGCGCAGGAAAGTCATACATTGCATCGGGTAACATCATAAGGAACGCACAGGAACAAGGTATTTTTGTAATCCTAATAGATTCAGAGAACGCACTAGATGAAACCTGGTTACAGGCGCTGAACGTTGACACATCAGAAGACAAATTACTAAAATTAAGTTTATCTATGATAGATGACGTAGCGAAAACAGTTTCAGAATTTATGAAATCATACAAAGACGAACACGCAGACAACAAGGAAGGCGCTCCAAAAGTTTTATTTGTGATAGACTCGTTGGGTATGCTGTTGACACCAACTGATGTGGACCAGTTCGAGAAAGGTGAGATGAAAGGCGACCTAGGTAGGAAGCCTAAGGCACTTACAGCACTAGTTAGGAACTGTGTGAACATGTTTGGTAGTTGGAACGTTGGACTTATAGCAACCAACCACACATATGCATCACAGGACATGTTTGATCCAGACGACAAGATATCAGGAGGTCAAGGCTTTATATATGCAAGTTCCATTGTGATTGCAATGAAAAAACTTAAACTTAAAGAAGACGAAAAAGGCAACAAGATATCAGATGTGAGGGGTATAAGAGCGGCATGTAAAGTCATGAAGACCAGGTATGCCAAGCCTTTCGAAAGTGTGCAAGTGAAGATTCCATATGACACAGGCATGGATCCTTACAGTGGACTCGTGGATCTTTTTGAGAAAAAAGGTGTGCTGACACAACAAGGAAACAGGTTAAAATACATCGATTCGAATGGCAAAGAGCACTTAGATTTTAGGAAAGCATGGACAGGTGATAAATTAGATATGCTTATGGCAGACTTCACAAAAATTGCTGGAGAGCCAGATACAAAAACAGAAGAAAAGAGCAATGATTGATTTTACACACGAAGATATTGAACGTCTATGGACATCGATTATACACTACGTACCGGAAAGACAAAAATCAGATATGGCAATTGACTTCATAAAAAGTTTAGAAGACATCGGTGTTGAGCACGACGAAATCAAAGCATCAGCAGAATACGACCCTAAACTTGAAGAAGCGATTAGGACCGTGTTTGTAGAAGACGATGAAGAGTCAGACGGATACGGTGAAGATGACTAATTGGTATTTTGAAGTAAGCAGATCACTAGATAAGATTCCAGATTGCACAGCATACTTTGACAAAGAATTAATCGAAGCAAAGAAACAATGCAGAATATACGGAAATCTTGAAAAAGCATCAGCGGCATTGCCAGGTATAGTAGAAGAACGTTTTGGACAACTTCAACAACTAGAGGCTATACTTGAATACCTAAATATAGAACTTAGAAGATTGAGGTCAAAAACTTTTAAAAAGTTCTTAGAGAACTACAACCGGGCACTGTCAAGCAGAGACGCAGAAAAATATGTTGACGGCGAGGACGACGTTGTGGACCTAACAAAGATTGTCAACGATTTTGCTTTACTACGTAACCAATGGCTGGGCATAACCAAAGGACTTGATCAGAAGCAATGGCAGATCACAAACATTGTAAAACTGAGAGTCGCGGGAATGGAAGATGCCGACATCAAATAACAGAATCATATTAACGGACGTTGATGGGGTTTTACTAGAATGGGAACATCATTTCACCAAATGGATGTTGCAAAGAACACTTTTTGACGCCCGAGGAGCAAGATATCATCCATACAGGCTACTACCCGACAAAGAAAACACCTATGAAATGGCCGAACGTTTTGGATTGTCTAAGACAGAAATCCGTAAATTAATACGCGAATTCAATAGGAGTGCATGGATGGGCACACAACGTCCAATGCCGGAGTCACAGACATGGGTCAAACTGTTGGCCGCCGAAGGTTGGACATTCATACCTATTACATCTCAGACATCAGACAAGCCAGCACAGGAATTGCGTAAAAAACGATTGGGAGAACTGTTTGGCGACCACGTGTTCGTGAATTACCATATACTAGGCACCGGAGCCGACAAAGACAGTGCTTTAGCCGAATTCCACGGAACCGGGCTGTATTGGGTCGAGGATAAACCTCACAACGCCTTAGCAGGGCTCAATTACGGTTTAAACCCCATATTAATCGACCATCAATACAACCGTGACTTCGAACATCCAGACATAGTGCGTGTAAATAATTGGCAAGACATTCACAAACTTGTGTCAGGAAGAAAATGAAAATTTACGTAGGTTGGGACAGCAGAGAAGACATAGCATATCAAGTGTGTGAACACTCCATCAAGCGCAGAGACCCCTCAGCGGAAGTGATACCACTCAAACAGAACGACATGAGGGCGCAAGGAATATACACACGAGAAAAAGACAAACTTGCATCAACCGAATTTACTTTCACAAGATTTTTTGTACCTTACCTCAATGATTACAAAGGATGGGCAGTTTTTTGTGACTGTGACTTCTTATGGAAAGTTCCTGCACACAATCTTGTTAAGTTTATGGACCCCAGCAAAGCAGTTGTTTGTGTTCAGCATGATTACACACCAAAAGAGACTACAAAGATGGACGGACAGGTACAATCCGTGTACCCACGTAAGAATTGGAGTAGCATGGTTCTGTGGAATTGTGAACACCCAAAAAACAAAATGCTTACCCCCGAATTCCTGAATGAACAGACACCCAAGTTTCTACACAGGTTCTCATGGCTCGAGGATTCCGATATAGGGTCACTGCCGCACAACTACAACTGGCTTGTGGGATGGTACAGGGAGCCTGAACAGGGCACTCCCAAGATACTGCACTACACGGAAGGTGGCCCGTGGTTCGACGGATATAGAAACTGTGAGTACTCGGACGACTGGAAGAAGGAAGCAATCAATCTATTCAGTGCGTAATGAACTGGGAAAAAATAAAAACTCAACACTACTTCAAGGAACCTGTAGAACACATCTATACAAGTTCTATCTTTGACTCTAAAGAATATGACAGGTTGTATGAAAATCAAAATAACCTAAATCACCAACATTGGCAAGATTTTGACAAACAATACAGGACCGGTTTCACATTTTTTGAGGACGTCAACGACATATCTCTAAACAACGACGTGCTGTGTTTATGGTTTTTCAAAGAGCGAAGCGACAGAGGCGTGAGCACAATGATAAATCTGGATGGCAAACTTATTACGTATTTTCCAAACGCTTTCCTAATCACGACTAGTAAAAAAATCAAGTTCGAAGAAAAACAAGAGCCATACATACGGAGACCTGTTGTGCAACTGGATATGCCATTAGACACATACAACAGCATCACAAGTAAGTTTCAAAAGTAAATTTTATCAATTTGGTTTATTCCGTCGTGAGTGTCAATTACTTGTGAGTTCTTGAAACCCAAGTTCGTCATAAAATCATCCATTTGTTTTTCGTGTGGCATGTCTGGAAATTGTTTGTTGGGATGGATGTTAACTTCTTGAATAACATAGGTTGCCCTCTGGAAAATTTTTGGAGCACCTTGCATTATCATTATTTCTGCTCCTTGTACATCTTGCTTGATTAGATCGTAATCCGCATCTTCGCCGATTACCTGTCCAAGTGTCTTCATCTGGCGTGTCTCATAGTCTTTGAATATTCCAAACAACGTGGAACCTTTTGTATAGGTTATTTTTTTCCTATTTCCTTTGTCGATCTCTCGTAGATAAATTTTTACTTCTTTCTCTTGGTCTCCTAGCACAGCGATATGTACGTCTTCCGTTAGCATTTTTAATCTTCCTTCGTGTTTTTGTCCTGCTTCTATGCAAGTGTAATGAGCATCCGGCCAAATGCTTTTTACATTCTTGGTCCAGAAACCATTCCATGCTCCTATGTCTAGAATCTTGGATGGTGTGAAATTTTCTTTTATTTTTAAATTTCTTAGGTAATCGTACATCATTCTTTATAAAATTCCTTTGTCCATCAATATCTCAACAGCAGTGCCATTTTCAAACTCTTCGGGCGTGAATTGTTGATATGCAAGGCTGTACAACCATGGCTCTGGGTCAGCATAATATGGTTCTTCAATATCCTCGAGGTGCACGTTGCCCATGGGTTCAGCGAAACTTTTTCTATGGCAAAAAACAGGCACGCCCATACATACTGCCTCCACTGCACTGATACTACAACTAGTCACACACGCCCAAGCGTCCTTCAAATCCTCGGATAGGGGCACCTTGGCCTCACTTGGTCCTGATGTGCCCCTGCCCCTAGGCTTGTGTCGAAGTCTGATCGGTCTGTCTGTATATCTTTTCAGTGATTCTATGGTATTGGTTGTCCAATTGACCTGGTCCAAATAATTATGAATTCCTGCCGAGCTAGGGCACACTAAAATGTGTTTGCCTTTAAGTGTGGGAGCGGCAATTTTGATTTTGAATTGATCAAATCTATCTGACCTGCAATCTTTGATAAACCTTGCATGTATAGTGTTTTTACATATCCTCCAGAAATGATTATCTGGCCTAAGGTTGCTGTTGTCAAACCTACCAAAATAGGGGGTATCAGTAAACCAAAAGTTTTGTCTTCTTGCCTCAAGTCTTTTAACCATTTGTAAGTTGTTTGCAACAAATCCCCAAAACATAGAATTGTCAGCGGCTTGTGATTGTTTTGCGTTGTCTAAAACCGTCACCTGGTCGGGCCAGGACTTTTGAACTCCTTCAAAAACTTCCCATGCCTTGCTTTTTTTATTTTTAAATGGAGCGTAAATTGTTAGCATCTATAAATTCTTTCAGTAAGTTTGCCCATTGTCTATGCCCTTCCGTGGATGGATGTGGATCATTGGGACTGACAATCAAGTTCTTTTCTGCGATAAATTCCATTTGACTTATTCCTGGATTAAAAAATCTCTGCATGTTTATCGCTTTCTTTATCACGTCAAAATCCGACACACCACTTTCGAAATCATTTGGCAGGCTGTTGTACATCACGTACGGAATACGTTTGCGCTCAAAATAATTCTGTAAATCAAACACATTGTCAAGAAAATTCATAATTAGGTTGTTTTCGATGTCCCATCCTCTGTTGGATCTTAGAAAACTTACGTTGTCTAGGGTTTTCCATGTTCTCCAAGTCAAATCTGTACCAGGAATCCTGTCTTTTTTCCAACCATCATTTGTCACGTAATCATTTCTATGAGAACTAGACCAACCAATGACTGCAAATTTATCTTTTGTATCATTCTGCTCGAACCAAACCTTTGTGCTGAAACTAATACGATCGTTACCCCTACCACCCATGGCCAGGTTGACCAAGTCTGTTTGATACTCTTTGGCTAAAATTTTTGCGGTGTGGGTTTCTACTCCATCTTTTGGTCGATCAGTCAAAAAACTGCAACCGTTTGAGAATATTGTCATGTGTGTCATTATAGCATAATTATTATTTGAATGCCAGCAAAAAACATAAATGACATACGATTTTTTACAGATCGTTGGGAAACAATAGACCGAACTTACGAATATGATGTAAACTATCATCCATCTGTGCCCTCAAAATTTAAATCTTTACCAACTTTTGTTTCGGAGTTTTATGATTGTAAAGTCAATAGTTGTCCCGTGTTGCTGACCAGAGACAATCAACTGGTCTCTGACTTTATCTGGGGGCTAAGATCTAATACCAAGCACAAACCCAGTAAGACACATAAACTATGGTCATTCTGGGGCGAGTCGGTCGATATAAAACTGCCACAGGTGACCGAAAACTTCAACGAGTCAAACTTGTATGTTTGGTTACCAGTTGACGAATACTGCGTTGGCAATCCATGGCACATTTGGATAGATGTGATTTCAAAGTTCAGGCTAGTTGAAAAGCGTTGGTCAACTAATTTTGCCAATTACTGTTTTATACTTGCAAACAAAAGTCCTTATCTTGAAAAAATTTGCAAAGCGTTGTTTCCAGATGTGAAGATTGTTGTCATGCCAAAGGGTGAAACTTGGCATTTCAAACACCTAATTGTTCCTAGCCTCAGCAATTCTGATGATGGTGTAATTGTTCCACCATTGGCTCAATGGCTAAGGCATTTCAAAGGACTCCCTAAACTAAAAGAAATCAAACCCGACAAAAAGATTGTTGTTCTGAGGCCGGGCGCAACGTCTAGAAGAATCACTAATTCGGACGAACTACTATTGAAATTAAAAGGATGGCACACAGTAAGTTTAGAAACAATGTCCATAGAAGACCAAATGCGTGTGTTTGCGGAATCGACTCATGTACTAGCGGCACACGGTGCAGGACTAACAAATCTTCTGTGGTGTAATCCTGGAACCAAGGTCATAGAGATACAGGACAGGAACATGTTACACAAAAAGGTATACCCGTTGTTGTCTTACCACCTGGGTCTGAAACATGAATTGTATATAGCAGACAGTGAACGGATTCATTTGCAGGGCGGAAAGAGGCCTAAGGGCATAAAAAGATTTAGTGACATGATCGACTTCAAAATCAACATACCGGAAATAATGGAGATATTAGATTGATGCACTCCATACTTAAAAATTTCAAGGCAGTTGTAACTGATCCATATCCACATTTTATAATAGAAGACGCATTACCTTGGGATCTTTACTCTACACTGGAACATGAATGGCCTGCTGAACAGATGCTATCTACCAAACCCTATGATAATGGTGTATGCTACAGGTTGAAAGCGGACGTTATGCTGAAACAAGGTGAAGTGTCTGAGACATGGAGAAATTTCTGTGAGTATCACACATCGGTTGAATTCTTTGATGAGGTTAGAAATATATTCAAAGATTACATAGAACCATTACAAGGCAAACTGGGAGCTCGGGGTTGGGCAGAAAATGATGCAGAGGTTTGGACTGACTGCCAGACTGTGATGCATAAGCCTATCACCTATACGTCCAGAACCGCCCACATCGACAACCCGATGGAGATGTACGCTGGATTGCTTTACATGCCATACCCCGATGATAAAAGTTTAGGAGGTGAATTCCAGATACACAAAGCAATCAACGACATAACAAAGGTAGACAAATCTAAAGGTAGACAAATATATGACGAGGACCTAGGTGACGTTGTCACTACTGTTCCCTACAAACCAAACACTTTCGTGATGTTTTGTAATTCTACCCCAAACGCAATACACAGTGTTACACCGCGTATTCATCCGCAACTACACAGGCGCAGTGTAAACATAATAGGTGAGTACAGCAGACAGAGTGGCAAGTCTATGTATAAAGTGACAGAATTGAAATGATAGCAGGCATACACACCACCAAACAACGAACCCAGAGATATGTTGACGCATTCGTTAGAGGCACGCCAGGACCCAACACGATATACCAGTTCAGGGACCTGACTAGGTTACCTGAAGAAAAGCTCACAATGTATGGCATACTGGCAGGATCCGGAGAGGTGTACAAGTGGTGCCAGAGAGAACAAAAAGATTTCTATTTCATGGACCATGGATACTTCAAAAACTGCCATGATGAACCTCATTGGCTACGCATCACACGAAACGCACACTGTCAAAACAAGATCACGACAACAAAGACAGACAGGTATGAGAAATATTTCAAGAAAGATATTAAGCCATGGAACAAAAATGGAAAGAGCATACTGGTACTCCCGCCAACAAATGCTATAAGCAATTTCTTCCAGGTCACGGACTGGCTTGACAAAACAATGGCCACCTTGAAGAACAACACAGACAGACCCATAGAAGTGCGAGAGAAACCCTACAATCCAACTATAGAAGTAGATCATGTCGGGGCCACTGTCAAAGTGGACAGGCCAACAAATCACCAAGGCAAAATAGAATGGAGCAAGTATTTCGCCACTGTCACGTACAATTCCAACACCATGGTGGAGAGCCTTACCAACGGAGTCCCCGTTCTGTGCGATCCGGTCAACTGTGCGGCGGCACCAATATCAGAAACTGATTTCAGTAAAATAGAATCGCCTAAATACGGTGACAGAGTTGCCTTATTTTCAAATTTGGCCTACAACAATTGGAACATGGAAGAAATGGCTAATGGTACAGCATGGAGAATGATTAATGAAAGTTGAAATTTTTAGAAGAACGGTAAAAGATAGGAGAAAAGGCAACAGTTGGGACTTGTTGTATCACCTAAAGGAAGGCATAGAAGCCGCGGGAGATGAAGCAGTTATAGTCAATGAACACAGGACTGGACCAACAGTTCCAGGAGAAATGACACCGACTGCACCCATGGCGGCCATGTTTGGTTATGGCGGTGACCGACAAATGCACCACACCAAAGGCAGACGTAGAGAACTTGCAGACAACTGTAGGGCAAAGAAGATTCCTCTCATAACTTTTGACGGTGGTGTTTTATCGAGTTTTGGTAACGTGTCAACGTCACCAGATCATCATTTCAGGGTATCCTTGTACACCCCGATGAATGACGGGAACTTCCTGTCTGACAACAGTCCAGGTGATCGTTGGGAAATGATGCGTAAGAAATTCAAAGTAAAATATGAACCATGGCGTAAATCCAATCAAGAAGACCCTATAATATTCGTATTACAGCCAAAAGACAACTGGAGCATGAACGAGCTAGACCCTATCGAATGGTTCAACGGCGTATATGAAAAACTTAGACCGATAACAGACAGAAAATTTATAGTCAGGCCACATCCAAATAATGTGGCATCAATTGACGACAGGCGAAAAGAATTTCCTGACGATATAGAACTACAATTCACACAAAAACATTTTGCCGGAGATGAAAAAAAGCACTATAGATTCAATTTCCAAGATACTATAACTAATTGTCATGCTGTTGTTACTCACAATTCTACTGCCAGCGTCGACTCTTGCGTTCGTGGGATACCTACCTTTTGTACCTCAGATCTTGCGCTTTGTTGGCCTGTAGCAAACAAAGATCTAAACAGGATCGAAACGCCCGAATATCCGGACCGGACACAATGGTTGCATGACCTTGGCTATAAGATGTGGAGCATCAAAGAAATCAGAGACGGCACAGTATACAAAAGGTTCAAAGAAAAACTAGGACTATGACGAGTCTTGCAGTAATTACAACTTTTCCACCAAAAAACAACTACGCTGATAGGATGATTCAAAGTCATATCGACAATTGGCCCGATGACGTGACACTTTATGCCTACTACGAAAAAAACAAGCCAACACTCGAACACCCAAAAGTCAAATACGTAGACACAGAAGCGGTGAACCCTGAACTTGTAAGATTCAAAAATCGCCATAAAAATGATCCTGTGGCGAATGGTGAGACCACACCCATACCTGGGGGAGTAAGAAGATTGCCAAATGCAGGAGACCTAGACAGAGGCAAAGGTTCCTTTCTTTGGGACGCGGTAAGGTTTTCTCACAAAGTCTTTTGTGTTGCACACGCCATTGAAAACATCGACAACGACTACTTGCTTTGGCTTGATGCTGACACCTACACGTTCCGTCCGATAACAAAAAAGTTTGTGACGGATCTATTGCCGAACGACAAACTTGTAAACTACCTAGGGAGGCCAACATATCCCGAGTGTGGTTGGGTATGCTACAATAGGAGACATCCAAAAATAAAAGAGTTTATCCACCAATGGACAAAACTATATACTAATGACACAATATTCAACGAGCTGGAATGGCACGACAGTTATCTGTTTTGGCAGGTATTACAGCGAGTGGCTCCTGACCAAGGCGTGGACATAGGACACGGTGCGGGAGTACAAGGACTGCATGTTTTCGTGAACAGTGTTCTAGGAGAATATGTCGATCACATGAAAGGAAAAAGGAAATTGAAGGGCAAAAGTTCAAAATCAGACCTTAGAGTAAAAAGAGATCAACAATATTGGCAGACGGTTGAAGACTACAACCCGTTTGCAAAACAAGGAGACAAAAAATAAATGAAATACCCACTAGCATACTCCACTTGGGGCAAAGAAGAATTAGATGCAATACAAAAAGTGATTGACACGGACATGTACACCATGGGCAAACATGTAAAACAATTTGAGAATGAATTTGCAGAACTTTTCCACTCTCCCAATGCCATCATGGTAAATTCTGGTTCGAGCGCAAACCTTTTGATGCTCAGCCTTTTAAAATGGAAATACAAACTGACAGGTGACATAATTGTTCCTGTTGTAGGTTGGGCAACTACCTATTTCCCAATAGCACAAAATGGCTTTAAGATAAACTTTGTTGATGTAGATCCAAACACATGGAACATAGATGTTAACAAAATAGAACAGGCGATTACACCAAACACCTGTGCAATTATGCCAGTAAATTTGTTGGGCAATAGTTGTGACTACCAAGCAATCAAAAGCATTTGCGATAAACATAACCTTGTTCTTATAGAAGACAACTGCGAGTCGATGGGTGCTAAATTCAACGAGCAACACACGGGCACCTTTGGCCTGGCCGGCTCATTCAGTTTCTTCTTTAGTCATCACATACAAACAATGGAAGGCGGTATGATATTGTGCCGAGACAAGGAAGACGCGGACTACCTAAGGAGTATGAGGGCACACGGTTGGGTAAGAGAATTGCCTGACAATTCTTCATTGTATCAAAAAACAGGAAATGCATTTGATGATAATTTTATATTTGCCACTCCGGGATACAATCTACGTCCTCTAGAAATGAGTGGAGCGATTGGCTCTGTCCAACTTACAAAATGGGATTCAATCATGTCCACTAGATTGGCCAACGCCAAACATTTTTTAAATTTGTTCTCAAACAAATCGTGGTGCAGGATACAACAGGAGACCGGTAAAAGCAGTTGGTTCACATTTGGGATAGTGCTTGATGGAAAACTAAAAGGAAGGCGGCCAGAAGTGATAGACGCATTGTCTAAGGCAGGCATACAGAACAGACCGTTGGCATCGAGGAATTTTCTTAAACAACCAGTTATGCCAAACTTAGACTACATGGTGTCTGGTACAACGGAGTCGGCTGATGACATACACGAAAACGGATTTTTTGTTGGCAACGGAAGTGTTGGTATACAAGAAGAGATCAGCCAGATGTATGAAATAATCAGTGGTATTGCAAAATGAAAAGTTTAACAATCGCAACAACCTGGGGCACGAAATACCATCCTAACCCTGTGGTTCCGTGTGTAGAAAGCACTATCAAAAACTGGCCCGAACATGCCAAGATACTTTTATATCCAGACGACATGAACCAATCTATAAAATCACCTCGTGTGCAAAACATAGATCTGTTACAGGCACAACCAAAACTGCAAGAATTCATTAACAGGCATAAAGACGACCCGATGTTGAATCCTCGAATACGACAAAATACACAGGAGCAAAAAGGATTCGACAAAGACACCTCGATATATGTGTACGATGCAGTGCGTTTTAGTTATAAAGTTTTTGCGTGTATAGACGCTTGGCAAAGGACCAAACCTGATATGCTATGGTTCTTGGATGCTGATCTACTGACATTTGAAAAGATCCCAATGTCTTGGCTAGAACACATAATGCCAGATACAGCGTTCACGTCTTATCTGGGCCGACCAAAAAAAGGTTTTTCTGAGACTGGATACTACGCATTTAACACCGCACACAAATACACAGGCGAATTTTTTGAGAGATGGGAACAGTACTACACAGAAGATTTATTTTTCAACATACAAAAGGGTTTTCTAAACCATTTTCCAATATCAGGGTACACAGACTCGTTCACGTTTGATGCTGTCAGGATCGAAATGGAACAGGCTGGTAAAATAAAAAATGAAGACCTAAATGACGGCAGGTGGGCGGGCGAAAGAAAGGCCAGGCATCCATTTATCAATTCAGAATTGGGACAGTACATGGACCACATGAAAGGTTACACAAGAAAGTCTGCAATGAGCTCTAAAAAAAGAGACCTTACCACTAAACAGACACATCCATATTGGCAAACACTAAAAGATTAGGTTAGTAAATATGGCTATGAGATCACTTATAACAGGTTGCCAAGGTTTCATAGGCAAAAATCTAGCACAGCATCTAAAAAAACAAGGACATCATGTCACTGGAATCGATAAAAAACTAAAAGTGGGTGATCCTGTTTTTGTTGATGATTTTGTAGGACACGACATGGAGTCAAGAATTACAATAGACAACGACTTTGACAGGATATATCACCTGAGTGCTGACGTGCCAAATTCAAAAAATGTTGGATCAGCTCAACTTGGCACTGGCAGAAGTAACCCTATTCAGACAATACAAGCAATGGATTTTGCGGCTAAAAATAAATCACATTTTATATATGCTGTGTCTGCCATGATATACAACACTAGTTTTCAAGGTCATAACGGACCTGACCTTAATGAAGATGAACACATATGGCCTGCACAGCCGGCTGGCAATATATACGGAATGGAAAAATTATACAACATGCAATTGGCACAAGAATACGCAAAAAGTTATGGCATGAAAATTTCGTTACCTATATTCCACGCCATGTACGGTCCACACTGTGATGTGCTTGAAAATTCTAAAGTTGTAGCGGCAACTTGCCTAAAAATAATCAAAGCCAATGATCCTGGAGAAATTGAAATTTGGGGTGACGGAACGCAAATTAGATCCTTCTGCTACATTGATGACTTGATGATAGGGCTTGACAAATTAATTGAAAATGACGTGCAAATACCAATCAACATGGGATCAGATGAAGCGATCACCATGAACCAATTAGCAGACATGCTGATCGACATATCAGGGAAAAAAATAAAAAAGACATACCTTCCATCCGGACCGGCTGGTTGTATGCGAAGAAATTCTGACAATACGAAAATTAAAAAATTGACAGGCTGGAAGCCAAACTATCCACTCCTAGAAGGACTGAAAAAAACATACGAATACGTACAGACAGTAGTAAAATGAAACTAGAAATATGGACGGACTACGGTCCATTGAATTCAAAACCAATTTTTCACGCATTCATCCAAAGCGTTCGTGACGCCGGAGACCAAGTTTACGAAAATAGGTCGACCAACGCCGACGTGGCTGTAATATGGAGCGTGTTATGGCGAGGCAGGATGCAATCTTACAGACCAATCTGGGAAAAGTACAGGACAGAAGGCAAACCGGTCGTTGTCATAGAAGTGGGCGGTCTAAGACGCAATCAAAGTTTCAAGATAGGAATCAATGGCATAAACAGAGATGCAGATTTTGCCAATCAAGAGTTTGATGACAAACGTTGGCCATTGTTTAGACACGAATTGAAGCCGTGGAATCCAACAGGAGAGATGATAGTAATATGTGGACAACATGATCAATCGGAACAATGGAAGGGGTTACCTAGAATGGGCACCTGGATCAAAAACCAAATTGCAGAAATCAGAAAATACACATCTCGTCCAATACTAGTGAGGCCACATCCACGAAATCAGATCCCATTTAAGGAAAGTGATTTCAAGAACGTCAAAGTACGTCTGCCGAGGCGAGACTACAAAACATACGACGACACAGACTTCAAGGCTGTGCTAGGCCGTGCGTGGGCAATCATCAACCATAGTTCTAATCCTGCCATAGAGTCAGTGATAAACGGAGTTCCGGTGTTTGTATCGCAATCTAGTTTATGCCATGATGTGGGTAACTTATCAATTTCAGACATAAACACACCTGCTATGCCAAATAGAATGCAGTGGGCCAACAGGCTTGCCTACACTGAATGGTTCGAAGACGAGATTAGACAGGGATTGCCATGGCAAAGAATCAAAAAACGACTGCAGGAGAAATACCTCAAATGACAATAATAAACTTAGGAAAAATGAATGAAATACTACCGATAGAATTTGAAACGTACAAAGGCGAGACCATTGTTGTTAAGACAATCATAAGGGGCGGTAAAAAAATACAGGAAACAGGATACTACGAAGACAAAGTCAAAAACAAGCCGAGAGGCAATGCCTACGTGATAGGTAACGGTCCATCGAGGAAAGGTTTCGACCTCAACACACTCAAAGCCACAGGACAAACTTACGGATGCAATGCCCTGTACAGAGACTTCTTGCCAGATTTTATCTTTAGCGTGGATACAAAAATCACAATGAAAATGGTAGAGGACGAGGTGGGTCTCAAGACAAATCATTATGCACCTGCTCTCGAAGTCAACAGGAAACAATCAAAAGGCATGCTACACCTCATACCACACAATCCTCACTGGATATCAGGCAACGCCGCGTTCTGGACTGCATGTGTGCATGGGCACAGAAACATTTACCTAATAGGTTTTGATTTCAGAGAATACGGCAAGGGCGAACTGAACAATATCTACCAGGACACGGAAAACTACGGCGAGAGGCATAGTGATGCCATATTTGAACAGTGGTTGAAACAATTTAGGGATCACCTGAAGATGAGACCTTACTGCCATTTTACTATTGTTCACGACAACCCACCGGATTTCCTTAACTACTTGCAGACAGGAACAGATCTTGGAAATTCCAGTCTAATGACTTACAAGGAATTTAACGATAAAGTTTTAAAAAAGCAGACTGAAACTTAGGTCTAAAAGCATAGAAGTTTTAATTGTGATTTGAATAAGGATCCTTCAATACAGTCATCTGATACAGATGCACCATCTCATGAGCAAGTTTTTCGATAAAGTCTTTCCATGTAGGAAATTTACAATGTAGTTGTATGTAATATCCTTCAACAATATGATGTGGCAATTTGCGTTGATTAAATCTTCCTGCTGGTGCATGTCTGCCATCCCAATGAGCCACACATCTGCCCCAGTCCTTGTGTAACTTTTTGATTTCAATATGAACACGCCCTAATCTATTACCAAAAAGCACTGTGTTTAATTTGGTAAACCAATGTGCAACTGCCATCCCTGTAGGTTTATACTCTCGGACGTCGCCCCTGGTCTCAAGGTTCCGTTGCAGTTGTTTTCTAAAACTTTTTATTCTACTATGTGTTTTCTTTCTTTGCATGGTTGACAAAATTACCAATTATTGTATAATGTACTAATAATTATCTAAATTACCAGGTTTATAAAAATGTCAGATATGCCAAAAACAATTAACGAAGCCCTTAAAATATTAGCATATAATGATTATCTATGGGGTGACCCCACAAAAAAGGCAATAAATGCCCATCCTAAGGACAGAGCAACTGTGTCATCATTAGCAGAATCACAATATGCGTGGACTGAAAAACAGGCAAGGCTGGCACTCGTAATACTGAAAAGATATCTCACGAAGTTTCAAGCACATGGCATGGATATAAAATCTCTGCTTGATGATCCCAAGTATGACGAACAATTCCGTGAAATCAATTTTAAAAAAACAATACAATACATCTCAATAGAAGATGAAGAATTGATAGAAGTACGATTTCCTTATCACAAAAAAGTCATCCAACTGATACGATGCCTCAAGGATAAAAGAGACCTCCCTGCAGGCTATTCCTCGTATGATGGTGAGTCAAAAAAATGGTTGTTCAAAAAAACAGATGTGACAACATACTACCTTACATTAATTGCGGCACGATATGATTTTGAATTTTTAGATAAAAAAATAATTAAAGACTACGACAACATCAATAAATCTATTAAAAATCATAAAATACCTACTGCCACCATTGTTGGCGAACAAGTTTGCTTGTCCCACGCTCCGGAATCCATGCTGTCTTACTGGCAAGATACTCAGCAAGACAAACCTTTGTTGCATCAAATAGATGCATTGAAAAATATCCGAGTTGATGCCACACAACTTGTTTGCAGTGCTGAGAATCAACTGGCCTTAAAAATTGCCAATAACAACCACCATAAGTTATGGATAGATTCGAAAACATACTCCAAACAAGAAGTGGTGAGGAGTTTGTTTGAATTGGATGCCTTTCCTTTGGTAATGCCTTGCCATAGTGATTTACAGGAAGAAAATGAAGTAGAAGAATTTTGGGAGTGGCTTAACGTATTCAAAATAAACGGGATCGACATACTCAAAGATTGTTCTTGGGGATTTGACCTCCGCGAACCTATATACAGGAAAGATGTGGAAAGGAACAATGAAAGAACTTATCTGATTGACAGCACAAAGTCGAGACAGTTTTTCGAAAACTTGTATGAACTGCACCAGATGAGCAAACAATTTAAATTTATCGATAAAAAAACCAAAATACTTTTTGTAAGGAACAGGATACCACGTGCATTAATCAAGAGCAAGATACAACCAAAAACATCTCTAATAGCGTTAGGTGGTGGTTATTATGCTGGTGGCACAGAGAATCTGAAAAGACTGCTTGAAAATCTTCCAAAAAAGTTGTATTATAGTGATCACCAACCGAGTAGTTGGGACTGGAATGATCGCATTATACAAAAAATTTAAATGAGCAGTTGTAAATTAGTAATAAAAGACGAAGTAAATGTGAAGTTTGAGAATCTATCTCTCGAATGGCGCAAAAGACTGTCAAACAAATTCAAATATGAGATACCATATGCAAGGCATCTGCCAGCAGTGAAATTGGGCAGATGGGATGGTAAGGTAAGTTTCTTTGGATTGGGAGGCACCACGTACCTCAACCTAGTTGACCAAATACTTCCTATACTAGAAGAAGGCGGCGTATATGTGGACTTCGAAGACAGACGTCAACAACACAATTATGAATTTAAAAAAGTAGACAAGGACTACTTGTCGCACATCACGTGGCCAGACAATCATCCGTGTGCAGGACAGAAATTACAACTTCGTGACTACCAAGTTGAAACCATAAACAAGTTTATAGAGAATCCTCAGTGCATACAGGAGATTGCCACGGGAGCAGGTAAAACTATAATCACAGCGGCATTGTGTCAATTGGTTGAACCATACGGACGTACATTGACTATTGTTCCAAACAAAAGTTTAGTGACTCAGACAGAGGAAGACTTTCTCACCTGTAATTTAGATACTGGCGTGTACTATGGTGACAGGAAGGAACTTGGTAGGTACAATACAATCGCGACATGGCAGAGCTTGAACGTTCTGGAAAAGAAAGCCAAAGACGAACACACAACAGAGTTCCTTGAAGCAATACAAGGCATCAACACAATAATAATTGATGAGGTGCACATGGCAAAAGCAGACGTGTTGAAGAGATTATTGACTGGTCCATTTGCACACTGTGGCATACGTTGGGGTCTCACAGGTACTGTACCAAAGGCAGATTATGAATTCATGGGCCTGAAATGTAGCATCGGTGAGGTTGCAAATAAAATACAGGCCAGTGAACTACAGGAGAAAGGTGTGTTGGCAAACTGCCACGTGAATGTGTTGCAGACACAGGACCATCCACAGTTCAAAACATATGGAGAAGAATTGAAATGGTTAACCACAGACCAAACAAGAATGACTTGGGTAGCACAGACAATACAAAGTATCTCAACATCAGGGAATACTTTGATACTAGTAGATAGAATAAGTGCAGGTGAAATACTAGAGAAGAAATTAAAGGACTCAGTGTTTGTGTCTGGGTCAACAAAAAACACAGATAGAAAGGAGCAGTACGATGAAGTATCTACTAGCCAAAATAAAATTATTATTGCCACATATGGAGTTGCCGCTGTTGGCATTAATATTCCTAGGATTTTTAATCTTGTCCTAATAGAGCCAGGTAAGTCATTTGTGAGGGTGATACAGAGCATAGGTCGTGGGATCAGAAAAGCAGAGGACAAGGACAGTGTGCAGATCTGGGACATTACCAGCAGTTGCAAGTTTGCAAAAAGACACCTGGGGGCGAGGAAAAAGTTTTACAAAGAAGCCAATTATCCATACAAGATAGAAAAGATAAATTATGAAAACAATTTTAATTGATGGTTGTAGTTATGGTTTAATTTTTAGCCATCATTTGATAAAGCCTTTTTTCAATGAAAAGTTTGGAGCAAGTAACATCGTTAATATAAGCAAAACAGGTGCTTCGTTTGATACCCAAATCAAAAACTTAATAGAAACTTTGTCTGTTGGTGACAGACCAGATTTGATACTTATTCCGGTCACTCATATGACCAGATACGATGAACCTGTTAGTAAGAAATTTGATCCTGCTTTGGCCTATGATTGGCCTTTGTGTGTTTCAATGGATCCTTTTAAAGATAAACAAAATCTAAATTCAAGATTTCAATCAAAGTTTAATTTAGATTTCATCAATGGCCTGTTGAAAACTAAAACCATGCTATACAACGATGTAACTAGTTTTAACAACCTTTTGGTAAAAATAATCACTTTATCGGCTTTCCTAAAAAGCAATGGGTACAGGTATGTAATATTCAATATGTGTAATAACTTCAAAAAGTTGCGTGACATAAATTTTAATAAAACCAAATTAATACAAGACGATGTGAATGTTATGGAACTATTTGACTTTTGTGGTAATGAATATATGCATCAATTTTCAAAGGGTATACCTCAGGAACAAAAGTATTTTCATCATTATGAGGAACATGAAAATATTCAATTGTTAAATTATATCAATTCCTATATAATAAAAAACAATATATGAAAATCCTTACACTTGATGACAGAACCTACAAACTGGAAAAGATCCCGGAATGGGTAGATGAGAACTTGAGATTTGCAGTTTTGGACAACTCGGATCCAAGCAATCCAGATTTCTTTTACATTCCGTTGATCTTCTTAGAAAGTTTCAATGCGCCCGCGGCGGTTCTCGAAATTGGCGAACACAGAATCAAAATGCCTCTTGACTGGAAGATGCTGATAGGTGAAGCAGGACAACAGGAAATGCATCTCTTACCTATCACGAGTTTGAACGATAGAGGATTCGATGCATTCACGTTCAATCCTTTATCAAGTGCAAAACCAGAATTCCTACCAATAGACATAGTTGATATATACACCGAGGTCAAATGGTACTTCCCAAAAATAAAGTCAGGGCAGATGTTGGCCGTGCCACTAACTGATGGTGCAAAACCTCTATGTGCCTACTTTGTAAAAGATATTTCCAGACAATGTGAACAGGTTGACTATGGCTCGGTATGGTAAAAAATCAATCCATATAGAAGCACCTATATTAAAAATCCAAAACAAATATGTGTGGATGGAGGAAGAATGGATAAAAGATTTTATGGGTTGGCTTAACCAAAATAATTTCCGTATTACAGGTTTACAACACATGAACAAGAAACTAAAATTAACATTTAAAACAGCAAAGGACTGTACAATTTTTGGATTAAAATATGCCGGGAAAGACAAACAAAAAAAAGTTTTTTGACCTAAGGAACGGCCTTAAGGCTGTTGATTTTAGAAATAAAAACTACTACGACAGGGTCGACGACGAAGAAAAAAATTTGTATTCACCTTTCATGTTAATGAGATACGTGTCAACGGTGTCGTCAAAGGACAGATTTTATACAGAACACTATGTTGAAATGGTGAATGAATGTGTAAACAAAAACATGAAAAATTTACAATGGTACAAAGCACACAAAAAATTAGCATGGATTTTAACTTCTATGTGCGGTGCACTACAACAGCAGTTTCACCCATGGATAAAACCAATGAAACGTGTAACAAATAAAAGCCTAGATCAATTGAAGTCAATATACCCCACATGGCACACAGATGACCTCGAGGCTTTAGACAAAGTACTGACCGACAAAGAACTAGAGGAGTTGTTGGAGGAACATGGCATCGAGTCAAAATAAATGCACGTACTGTGGCAAGAACTTTGCAAAGGCAAGGACACTTCAAGTACACTTATGTGAACCAAAACGCAGATATTTACAACGTGATGAAAAATGGGTAGTGAATGCTTTCATGGTATTCCAAAGGTTCTATCAAATTCATCAACACGGTTCAAAACTTAAAACCTATGATGATTTTGTCAAAAGTGCATACTATAATGCATTTGTAAAATTTGGCAGGTACATCATGCACATAAATCCGTTGTATCCAGAAAAATATATCGACTATGTGCTTCGCTCAAAAATTAAATTAGATCATTGGGCAAGAGATGATTTATACGAAGTATACTTGATTGAAACATTAAAAACTGAACCAGTTGAAGCGGCCCTCCAAAGGAGCATCACAACAATGATGGATTGGGCAAACGAACAAAACGCACAATGGTCAGACTATTTCAGATTGGTTAACACTAACAGAGCGGTAGCTCATATACAACAGGGAAAAATAAGTCCGTGGTTGTTGCTCGGTTGCAATGCAGGCAAAAGGATGTTAAAATCATTCAACGACGAACAATTACAAATGATAGAAAAATTTATAAATCCAAGTTTCTGGCCAAGCAAGTTGAAAAGTTATCCAGCAGATCACATGCTGGTGCAAGACACAGCAAGAGAGGCCAAAATTGTCTAAGATCAAATTAGAAATAAATGACGATTTGAAATTTGAAGATGGCGACTGTGCTGTGATTATCAAGGATGATGGATCTATAGGAAGAGTGATAATGCCGGATATGGACAAAGACTACTTGAATACAGAAGGTTACAGAAAACTGCTTGATGTCATTGAGGTGTTGGATCCAGGAAGCAAAGAACAGTTCATCAAATACAATGAGAAAAACAAAGGGAGTGTACACTAATGCCTGACGTAGACATAGACTTCTATGACAGAGACGGTGTGCTGAAACTGTTCAAACACACACCAGCAACAATCATAAAAGACAACAAGGCAGAAAAACATAAAACAGGTGTTTACTTTCATGCTTGTCCGGAACACCCTGTTACGGGACACAGCACTCTGGACTACAAAAAGGCCGAGGACAGAGGATATTTTAAAATAGACATGTTGAATGTGAACATCTATAAAGATGTCAAATCTGAACAAGAATTGGTAGAGTTGATGATACAGGAACCAGATTGGGACATGCTTAAAAATCCAAAGACTGTTGAGAAACTTTTCCACCTAAACGGCCATTACAACATCGTTTCAAAGTTGGAGCCACGAAATATTGAACAACTTGCGGCTGTACTAGCAATCATACGTCCTGCAAAAAGGCATCTAATGTACAAGGACTGGAAAGATATATTGAACGAAGTATGGATTCGTCCAACCGATGGATCTTATTTTTTCAAGAAGTCCCACGCCATAGCATATGCACAGGCCATAGTTGTCCAAATGAATTTACTGAGCAGAGCTAAATATAGTTTTGATGCAACATCAAAAAACTAAAAGACTTAGAAAAAAACTTCCAATACAGATCAAAGACCTAGGTGATACCCAAGCAGTGGTCGACTTGTCTGCATTCTTATCGGCTCAAGTAAAGGCAGGCAACAAGTACAACGTAAAGGTGCTTAACAAAGAAGGACAACTAGATCAACATTTTGTCGATGTTGAACTGCCATACTGGCAGGAAATTTGGGCTCCGAGGGGAATAAAGATTAGATATGATCGCAGACAGCGATCTTTTTTTTTGACTGTGATTAGGTAGGTTTACGAACTAGTTGGATTGTCCTTCTCTTCACCCGTTTCTTTGAAATTTGAGACAGTTTTACGGTAGGTCCATGCACTATCTCTACATCTTTGGAATTTAAACTTACTAACGTCGATCTGAAATACCTAAATTGTCCTTTCAAAAAGATGTTGATTGGTAATTTTCTATTAGACTCATGCCACCAGGTCTCTCCACACTTTAAAAAACGCATCTTGTCCGCTGGCATCATAAGCCTTCCATAATCGTAAAAACTTATAACATTTGCATCTTCATTCTGCACAATGCCAACGTATTCCAAATCGCCCTTTCTGATCAGGCTTAAAAAGGGAAATTTATCCCTTAAGGTGTAAAAAATTTCGTTCATGCTCTATCTATAAATACTGTTAAATATGTATTATGCAAACAGTATCAAGGTATTTACTCAACAATGTGGTAATTGTTTACCAAAATGGTTATCATGGAAGGAACTCAAAGGTGTACGATAGAAGACTTACAATTCATAGAGGAGTTACAAATCCACTTACCTTTACGTTCAAAAATGAGGATCAGAAAGCCCAAGATGTGTCATCGAAGACAGTGGCCAGTGGAAACTACTACCAATTGGTGATTGTTGATACCGAATCAAAGAAAGCGGTTATCACAAAAAATTTGACTATTTTAGACGACGGAAGCACAATTACAACTAAAGGACAAGCAAAATGTGAGATATCAGACGGAGACCTTTTGGCTTTAGATGCAAAATTTTACGAGTATTCAATTCAGGAAATCAAATCAGACGGCAGTACGCTGGTCACTTATGCAGATACAAGTTACGTGGCGGGGGGTAGCATAGAAATATTAGACACAGCATATCCACAGTTCACACCTAGTTTGACCGTGAGCAGTTTCACGTTGTCCAGCGATATTTTCACATCCGGTGCTGTTAAGGGACGTCCGGGTATCAACAACAACAAGGCACTACACACTGTTGCCATTTATCCAAATAACTTTTCGGGCACAGTGGAAGTACAAGGTACCATGGAAACTGTTCCGTCTGCGAATGACTATTTTACAATTACCAGTACTACAATGACCGACTCGTCAAGTGTTACAAGTTTAAACTTCACAGGTGTTTTCCAAAATGTGCGTTTCAAGGCCACCAGAACATCTGGTAACACTGGTAAGATTGACAAAATACTTTATAGACAGTAAAATATAGGGTATGAACCTGATCCAATCTACTATTCTGACAAGTCTACCTGCGGCTAGGAAAAAAACTCCCAGTGGCTGGATATCTTTCAATGCGCCTTGTTGCGTACACAACGGCGAGACGGCAGACAAAAAGAAACGTGGTGGCATAATGACCAGTGCAGACGGAACAGTAAGTTATCACTGCTTCAATTGTGGATTCAAGGCCAGTTACGTGATCGGCAGGAAGCTCACGTACAAGATGAGGCAGTTCATGGGCTACATCGGCATACCCGACGACACAATAAAGAAGTTGGCCATAGAGGCCATGCGTGAAGAAGAGAACGACATCAAGTATGAGAAAAAGAAATTTGTAAACTTTAAAAACAAAGCACTGCCAAAAAACACACACAAACTTGATATTTGGCTAGAGAAATATATCGGAAACGACTTGACAGAACCGCAATGGAAAAAAATTGATGGACTACTCAAATACCTAGGAGATAGAGGCATTGGCCCTGATTGGTATGATTTCATGTACTCTCCAGACAAGATGTGGGACATACACCAACGTCTGTTAATACCATTCTATTGGAGGGGTGACATTGTTGGTTACACAGGAAGAATATTTGAAGAATCGCGTGGTGTAAAATATTACACCGACGTATGGCCGGGGTACGTGTTCAACATGGACGCACAGGATTGGGCAAGGAAATTTGTTATAGTCACTGAGGGACCTTTTGATGCCATTGCCGTTTCTGGAGTCAGCATACTGGGGTCGGAGATAAATGACACACAAAGAGAGTTGATTAATAATCTTGGAAGAAGAGTTATTGTTGTACCGGACAGAGATGCACCTGGAGAAAAATTGATTGATCAGGCGACAGAGTTTGGATGGAGCGTGGCCTTTCCTGAATGGGATAACAGTATCAATGATGTTGCAGATGCAGTAAAGAATTATGGGAGGCTGTACACGATACAATCTATTTTGAAAACAGCAGAAAGTACCAAACTTAAAATTGACCTGAAGAGGAGGATGTATGGTTAGTTTCCACGTTGAACCTACAAGTAAATGCACTCTGGCGTGTAGCCTATGTGATAGGACTTGGTTCTATGAAAAGTTCAAGACTCGATCTATACACGAAATTGATGTAGACAATCTTGTATCTTTTGTGGGTGCCAATGCTAACATCGAACTGTGTGGCAACAACGGAGATCCTATATATCATTCTAAGTTCTTAGAACTTATTCGTAAATTAAAAGATAACAACTGTAGGATAAGCATTATAACAAACGGTTCATCGAGAAGTAAAACTTGGTGGACAAGTTTATCTGTCCTACTGACAGAAAAAGATTCAATTACATTTAGCATAGACGGTCTAGAGGATACCAATCACATCTATCGTAAAAATTCTAAATGGCACACAATAATAGAGGCTGTAAATGTCATGTCGTCTAGTAAATGTAAATTGATTTGGAAGTTCATTGTATTCAAACACAATCAACATCAGATAGAACAAGCACAGGGTTTTTCAAAGACTTTGGGTTTTGATCATTTCAGATTAGAGCAGAGCGATAGATGGTTAGGACAAAAAGATTTGATGCCTGACGAGGAATATGTTGACAAATACTACAAGCATCAGGAGTCAGTTTTGATTGACAAAGACTACCAAACCCAAATGAGTCCTGCTTGTTTGGTAAATGACAAACCAAGTTCTGACCTTTATATAGACGCAGAAGGCGACTTTTATCCTTGCTGTTGGATGGGCACCTATAGATACAAGTACAAGAACATTTTTTCACCAAAACAATCAAATTTCAATATTAGAAACAACACACTACAAGATATTTTGCAAAGGTCGGATGTGGTTGAATTTTTTAATTCAACAAAACAATTTACATCTGCACACGATTGTTGTAAAATACAATGCGGAGTAAAAAATGGCTGAATACACATTTGATGTACAAAAACTTTATATAGAAATGCTTTTGGCAGATGCGGAATCATTTGCTAGAGCGCAGAATATATTCAAACCGGAATCTTTTGATCGAAAACTGCAACCAATTGCCAAGTTCGTCAAAGACTACATGGACGAATACAAAGTCATGCCAGAGGTTGAACAAGTGAACGCAAAGCATGACATAAAGTTGAAATCAGCAAAAGACCTAGACCCGAGCCATTTCAATTGGCTACTAGACGAATTTGAAACATTCTCGAGACACAAGGCACTGGAACGTGCGATACTACAGTCAGCAGACTTATTGGAAAAGGGCGACTATGCTCCTGTGGAGGACATGGTCAAAGACGCAGTGAACGTGGGACTGACACGTGATCTCGGTACAGACTACTTTGAGGACCCTAAAGGAAGACTAGAGGCACTCAAGGCAAACAACGGGCAGATCAGCACAGGCTGGCAGAACCTCGACAAGAAACTGTTTGGCGGTTTCAACCGTGGAGAACTAAACATCTTTGCAGGTGGATCAGGCGCAGGTAAGAGTTTGTTCTTGCAGAATCTTGCGGTGAACTGGGCACAGGCTGGTCTGAACGTTTGTTACATATCATTTGAATTGAGTGAACAACTGACTGCTATGAGATTGGACGCTATGATGACAAACATTCCCACTCGTAAGGTGTTTCCAGAGATAGAAAACGTAGAGATGAAGGTCAAAATGCTTGCCAAGAAATCAGGTACTCTTCAAATCAAATACTTGCCAAGCGGAAGTAACGTGTTGGACGTGAGAACATATCTCAAAGAGCTAGAACTAAAAAACAAGAAGAAAATTGATTGCATACTGATAGACTATTTGGATCTCATGATGCCAAAAAGCAAAAGGATATCTCCGGCAGACTTGTTTATCAAGGACAAGTATGTTTCGGAAGAACTGAGGAACTTGGTTGTGGAAAAACAGTGTGTACTTGCAACTGCATCACAGTTGAACAGGGCGTCTGTGGAAGAGATCGAATTCGATCACAGTCACATATCGGGCGGACTGTCCAAGATACAAACCGCTGACAACGTGATAGGTATATTCACATCGAGGGCTATGAAAGAACGTGGTAGGTATCAGATACAGTTCATGAAGACAAGATCAAGTTCTGGTGTTGGACAGAAAGTGGACTTGGAGTTTGACGTGGACAGTTTACGTATCAGGGACCTGGCAGATGATCCGGAATACAAACAGTTTGACAAACAAAGAAGCACAATATACGATAACCTCAAGAAGACATCTAAGGTCACGGGCAGTGACACTCCAAAAGATGCGAGAGATAGTGTACCAGACCCAACAAAAGGTGACACCATAGGTAAGGTGAAAGCAACTGTCGAGGGCGGCAAACTGAGACAACTCTTAAACGAACTGCACTCAGATGAAGAACAATAACGACATAGAATTCATCTATGAGAAGTTAAGTTCACTGTACCCAAACTACTCAAACAAGAAACCCAAAGCAAAAATATATTCCAAAGCATACACTAGCCTGATAGGAGTAATGCTGTCGGCACAGTCACAGGATAAAAGGACCGCTGTTGCTTGTAGACAATTATTTGCTTTGGCCGACACACCCGAGGAGATGTTAAAACTATCACAGGCGGAAATTATCGAGGCCATAAAACCCGCAGGACTGTTTAACGCAAAGTCTAAAAACATACTAGCCACTAGCAAAATGTTACTTGAAAAATTTAACGGGCGTGTGCCAAACACACAGAAAGAACTGATGACACTGCCCGGAGTTGGACGTAAGAGTTCTGATATCGTTATGAGATTTGTTTTTGGTGAGCCACACATAGCAGTGGACACCCACGTGTTCAGGATGTTGTGGAGGCTAGGTTGGGTGGACTCATTAGACGAAGGCAAGGCATCTATCACTGTGAACAATACCACACCCAGCAAGTACAAGTACGGTGCACATATGTGGTTGATAACACACGCCAAGTTGGTGTGTAAATCAAGATCGCCGTTGTGCGACTCCTGTGTGATAAGCGCCGCGTGTGACCGGCGGAACATCGACACACCAAAAAATAAATTACGTCAAGAAATCTCCGCAACATAATCTACGCAGATAAATATGTTTGCTCAAGGCAACAACAGGCAAACATAGGCAAATGAAAGATAAGGAACTAAACGACATAACAAGGCTGTACGATAGATTTATTAGGCAATGCCCAGGCACAGAAGAATACACGCAAAGGCTCGCTGAGGAAACTCGCATCATCCTTCAACTACGTTTCGTAGATTACTTCATACAAATATGTGACATCATTGCAATGACACGAGACATACCACACATGACACGTGGTTCGGCTGGTTCGTCATTGGTCTGTTACCTATTGGGCATAACAGATGTGGACCCAGTGGAGTGGGGCATACCCGTAGCAAGGTTCCTCAATCCCAACAGGGATGACCTACCTGATGTTGATATAGACTTTCCCCATCACAAGCAGGACGAGGTGATGCAAAGAATATTCAAACGTTGGCCGGGACGCAGTGCTAGAATATCTAACTACGTGCTCTATCAAGATAAGTCGGCAAGGCGTGAAGCGGCGAAACGTTTGGGTGTCAAGGGTAACCTACCCCGCAGGTTCACATATGATTCGTTAGGCATCGACGCCAAAGAGGCCAGACGTATCGAGAACAAATTGAAAGGTAAGAAAAGATGCATATCAAAACACTGCGGAGGAATACTGATGTTTCAAAGACAACTACCAAAAAGCCTGTTCACGGCGGAGAACCAAATACTACTAGACAAGAACGAAGTGGAGGACCTGGAACACCTCAAGGTGGACATTTTAGCCAATCGTGGTTTGTCGCAACTCATAGAGATAGATCCCATACGGAAACTGACAGACTATCCCGAAGAGGATTCCGCTACTTCGGAACTTTTGTGCAGGGGAGATGTACTGGGAGTGACACAGGCAGAGAGTCCGGCCATGAGGAGACTGTTCAGGGCGATACAACCGAAGAGTAGGAAGGACTGTGTGTTCGCCACGGCACTGATAAGGCCCGTTGCCATATCAGGACGCAAGAAGGCCACCATGTTCCATGACTGGAGCAAGGAACGTATGAGTGATACTATTGTGTATGAGGATGATGCCATAGACAGGATCGCAGAGGTGCTGGACATAGACAAGTATGAGGCCGACATGTACAGACGTGCATTCGCCAAGAAGAACGAAGAAAAGATAATGGAGTTCATAACGAGACTGGGCGAGCATCCACGCAAGGACGAGATTATAACAATGCTACAGTCATTGTCAGGGTTTGGCCTGTGCAGGGCACACGCCGTTAACCTGGGAAGGTTGATATGGGCGTTGGCTTATCAAAAAGCACACAACAAAGAAAAATTTTGGAGATCTTGTTTAAAACACTGCCAGGGATCATACAAGCGTTGGGTTTACAGGACAGAAGCCAAGCGTGTGGGCATAGAAGTAGTAACACCTAGCAAGTCCGACAAATGGGACACACCGGAGTACCAATACAGGAAGTACGGTTGGTGGAGCCAGGATAATTTCATGCCAGGCATGTACGTGAAAGAACTTTATCTGGACAAAGTGGAGTTCGCAGGTATGATAGCCAACGGAAGAGTGTTCCGTAGCGACAAAGGTAGTTACGTGACGTTCCTGACGCTGGGCGTTGGTAATGGACAATACATAGATGTCACTATCAAACGAGCGTTTGCATACAGTGATCATGATGTGGTGTGGGGACAGGGTACAATAAGGCACAGCAACAACTCGGACTATGTGGAGTGCTATGATTCAAAAGGTTTCCGTTTGGAAAAATTCAACAATAAGTAAATCTGTAACGCCATTATTCAATGACGTCGGAAAAACAAGGACCTGCTGAGTTGAGAGAAACACAGGCACTGCAAAAAAGGCCCTTCCGTATGCGAATTAATCGCTAACAATCACAAAACAAAGTGTTGACTTATTGTTATAGAACAAATAATATGTGAAAACTTATATAAGGAGAATAAATGAAAAAAATCATAATTTCAATAATTTCCTTTCTAGCATTAATTTGCATGCCTGTAATGGGTTTGGCAAAGGATGTAAAGATAGGAGTGATATATCCGCTGACAGGGTCATCTGCACAGATTGGTAAGGATGCTGTTGCGGCAGTGAATACTGCTTTGGATATTATCAACAACAGCCATGACATACCAGGCATGCCTCTGGCAAAGAACAAAGGACTAAAAGGTCTTAACGGAGCCAATGTCAGCATAGTTGTGGGTGACCATACAGGAAAACCAGACGTTGGTGTCAGTGAGACTGAAAAGATGCTGAACAAAGATGGTGTCCACGCCATGTATGGTGCATACTTTAGTTCAGTGGTAGCCGCGGCTAGCACAGTGACGGAAAGAGCAGGAATACCATTTGTAAATGGAGATTCTGCATCACCTAAACTAACATCGAGAGGTCTGAAATACTTTTTTAGAGTTGGGCCACACGATGGAATGTTTACTCAGTTGATGTTCGAATTCATAAAGGACTTCAACAAGAAAAACAATGCAAACCTGAACACATTGGGTATCATACACGAAGACACACTTTGGGGTTCAGACAGTGGATCAACTCAAAACAAGATGGCCAAAGAACAAGGTTTGAACGTTGTTGAGAAAATCAGTTACAAGGCGTCTACCACGACGTTGACATCTGAAGTACAGAAACTGAAGGCATCAAATCCAGATGTAACTCTTCCGTCTCAGTATACCGCAGATGCATTCTTGTTCATGAACACAGCCAAGGAGTTGGATTACAATCCTAAATTGTTAATCGCCCAGAACGCTGGATACGTCGACCCAACATTTATTTCAACAATGGGTGACAAGGCAGAGGGCGTGATTTCAAGATCACCTTTCAACACTGATCTAGCAAAGACCATACCAATGATAGGAACCATAAATGAGATCTTCAAGAAACACTCAGGCGGTAGAGATCTGTCTGATGTTCCAGCGAGAGCATTTACTGGATTCATGGCCCTTGCTGTTGCAATAGACAACGCGGGCTCGACAGATCCTGATAAGATCAGACAGGCTCTTGTGGATCTAGACATTCCAGGCGAAGCATTGATAGTACCATACAGAGGTGTCAAGTTTGGTCCAGACGGGCAAAACTCGGCAGTGAGAGGTGTGCTGATGCAGGTTCAAAACGGAAAATACTGTACTGTATATCCTTATGAACTAGCGGCTTGTGACCTTGTGTATCCTATGCCAACTTGGGATCAAAAATAACAACACCAAACTTCGAGGCGTAGGCGTCGCGACGCCTCGAATTCATATTTTCATACAATGGGCACTGATATCATTATACAGGCAATCGTAGCAGGACTGATGATGGGACTGATATATGCCTTGATAGCGGCGGGCCTCAGTTTGATTTTTGGATTAATGGAGATTGTAAATTTCGCTCACGGCGAACACCTTATGCTGTCCATGTTTACAACATTCTGGTTGTGGTCATTGTTCGGCCTGGATCCTTTACATTCAATTCCGGTAACTGTTTTGCTGATGGCATTCTGTGGTATAATCACACATTACTTCTTGATACGTTACATATTGAAAGCGAAGATGTTGATACAGATATGTGCAACCTTTGGGTTGTCTATATTCATGAGATCATTGGCGCAACTTTTGTGGACACCAGATTACAGACACGTGTCCAATCCGATTCTGGAAGGCAGGCTCGAAATAGGTAACATATACATCGGACAACCACAACTGTTCGCCAGCATGGTTTGCCTACTGGCTTTCGTAGGACTCTACTGGTTCGTAAACAGAACTGACACAGGGCTGGCAATACAGGCAACTTCACAGGACAGGCATGCCGCAGAAATCCTGGGTATACCATCTAATAAAATGTTCGCACTGGGGTGGGCCATAGGCCTAGGCTGTGTTGCTGTTGCTGGTTCAATGATGATGAACTACTTTGCTGTTTTCACAGACGTTGGTACCAACTTTGCCCTATTTGCCTTTGTTGCGGTTGCCCTCGGCGGTTTCGGTAGCATTATCGGCTGTCTATATGCGGGCATCATAATAGGCCTTGTAGAGTCACTGGGCGGCCTGCTGATAGACCCTTCGTTTAAATTACTGTACATTTTTGCCATATACCTCATAGTTGTGATTTACAGACCGCAGGGTTTGTTCGGGAGATACTGATGAGCAACGCACTGTCACAAGCGAAGTCAGAACCAATTTACAACACCAACGGAAAAATTGCATTCTCAATATTGTGTACTGTGATTCTACTTGCGTTCCTGCCTGTAATTGGCATTAACAATTTTTACCTACATTTGTTTATCATGTTATTCATGCACAGTGTGATGGCGCAATCATGGAACATCATCGCCGGCTTTTCAGGACAGATAAGTCTGGGACATGGATTATTTTTTGGTATAGGTGCTTACGCTACATCATTCCTCTACACCGAATACGCAATAACACCCTGGATCGGTATAATATTCGGCATGGCGGTGTCGGGTGTATTGGCAGTTCTCATAGGTGTTCCTATGTTGCGATTACACGGTCACTACTTTGCCATAGCGACATTATTGATAGCAATCAGTTTCTCATTGTTTTTCAGACGATGGGATCTTGTCGGAGCGGCATCTGGACTCTGGATCACAATGACAGATACAGATTCATGGATGGCACTTCAGTTCCATTCAAGTAAAGTTCCATACTACTATATTTTCTTATCATTCTTCATTGCTAGTTTCCTCATGACGTGGATATTGAACAGATCCAAACTAGGTTATAGGTTGAAAGCAGTACGAGATGATCAACAGGCGGCGGCCAGCATCGGAATAGATGTGTCACGTCATAAGATATTGGCCTACGTGATTTCGGCGATGATGATGTCTCCAATGGGAAGTCTGTTCGCACAGTACATACTCATAATTGACCCTGCGACAGTGTTCAATATAGAATTTTCAATCGTGGTGCTTTTAATTACAGTGCTGGGAGGCATTGGAAGCGTGTGGGGGCCTTTGATAGGCACTGCTATCCTGATTCCGATCTCCGAATACACTAGGATATACCTAGGCGGGACCGGAGGAGCAGTTGACCTTATACTCTACGGATTGATACTGATGCTGATATGTGTGTTCAGACCAACAGGTTTGATATCATTACTACCTAACAAAGTATTACAAAGGAAAAAATGAAAATATTGAAGGTATCCGATCTAAGTAAATCATTTGGTGGCATCAAAGCCAACAGTGAGATATCATTCGATGTAGAACAAGGAAGCATTCTGGGAGTTATTGGACCCAACGGTGCCGGTAAATCAACACTGTTCGATTTGATAACTGGATACACAAAAGCAGACTCAGGACGGGTTGAATTCTTTGGCAAGGACATATCCAATATGAGGCCAGACAGAGTAAGCAGTCTGGGTATAGGAAGAACTTTCCAAAAACTTAAACCGTTTGCGGATCAAACTCTGCTTGAGAATGTGATGATAGGGTGCTTCGTAAATGCAACAACCATGAAGAACGCAAGGAACAGGGCACTGGAGATTATTGACTTTGTTGACCTAATAGACAAGAGATATCATTATGCTAGAGAACTTTCAACAGGTCAAAGAAAAAGACTTGAGATGGCCAGGGCCATGGCCATAGAGCCAAAGTTACTGCTAATGGATGAAGTGACGGGCGGCGTGGATCAGAAAACGATCCCAGGCCTGGTGGAGTTAATTAAGAAAATGAAGAAGACCGGAGTTACGATTATAACCATTGAGCACAACATCAACATCATAATGGAAATCTCAGACAACATCCTTGCTTTAGATCAAGGCGAAAGGATTGCGTACGGCACACCGACTCAGATACAGAATAACAAAAAGGTAGTCGACTCCTACCTAGGAACCTATGATGCTAATTGATATCAAAAACATTGACGTACTTTATGATGATTACCAAGTGATATGGAACGTTTCGATGAATGTCAAACAAGGTGAGATAGTTGCGTTGCTGGGTCCGAATGGTTCAGGTAAGAGCACTATACTAAACACAATCAGCAACTTGGTTCCTCATAGGAAGGGAAGCATACACTTTGATGGGCAACTTATTTCAAACGTTCCAACACATCAAAGGACGTCTTTAGGTATTTCACACGTGCTTGAAAGAAGAAGAGTTTTTCCACACCTTACTGTAATTCAGAACTTGATGCTCGGAGCATGGCACTCAAAGGCCAAAGAAAAATCTCAAATTTCTCTTGCTAAAATTTTCAAAATATTTCCAAAACTTCAAGTACGAAAAAATCAATTGGCTAGAACCATGTCCGGTGGGGAACAACAGACTCTAGCAATAGCAAGGGGATTAATGGGACTACCTAAATTGCTGATGGTGGATGAGCCATTCCTTGGACTGTCTCCAATCGTAATGAAAGACTTGATCAAAGTATTCAGGAACATCGCAGATGAAGGAATATCAATTTTATTCGTTGAACAGAATGTTAGATTAGCACTAAACATGGCTGACCGAGGATACATTCTGGAAAGCGGAAGATTAGTAATTGACGGTGAATCAAAGGATCTGATTGATAACGAAAAAGTTACGAAAGTATTTTTAGGGAATTAGTTACAAAGCCGCAAGATCATTATTCAGCAGATCTGTTATCAACATACTCCCCGGATAATGTGTAATACAAAAATCAGGTTTCGAGTCTTGAAGCACTGACTGTGGCGTTACACCACATGCCCAAAATATCGGTATCTCTCCATCCTCAAGCGGCCTCGGTGCATCTCCATAATCCGGTTTCATTATATCATCGATTCCAATCTTAGCGGGATCTCCTAAATGAATGGGTGCGCCGTGCACCGCAGGAAATCTCGAACTAATCTGTATTGATCTTATTGCGTCCTTGGCAGTAAGTGGCCTCATGGAGACAACAACCTTTCCGCTAAACTTACCTGCGGGTTTGCAGTCAATCGATGTCCTGTACATAGGCACTACCGTGTCATTCTCTATGTGTTGCATGGGTATGCCGGCTTCTAATAAAGGTAACTCGAAAGACATAGAACATCCAAGAACAAAAACTGTTAAGTCATCGTTCCAATATTTTTTGATATCAAATGGTTCGTCGATTATCTTTCCTTTTTCCCACACCCTGTATCTTGGCACATCTGTTCTGATGTCGATGTCACCTAGGTCTTGTAGCATTGGATTTCCTTTGGTTCCAAATCCTATCAACGGGCAAGGCTTTGGGTTCTTCTGACAGAAAGATGCGAAGTCCATTGCGTAGTCACTTGGTAATATGCAAACGTTCCCTTGGACGTACTTTCCCGCGGTACCGGCAGTTTGTTTAGTATACTGATTTTTCCTTATTACTTGTCTTGCCTCTGATGGATTTTGAATATCAAGCATTTTATTTTTTTGTAGATACTTATAATAGTTTCCAGACACAGTCAAAAGTTTAATCACCGATGACGGCTATCAGTAAATACCGGTATGAAACAATTCAACGCAGAATTTCTTGAAACAGATTGGCGAAGAAACAGACCACAAAAATTTGGATTCAAGATGTCGAACGAAAAGACTTTGGCAAAACATCAACGTCTCCTTCCGCCCGAAATGGTAAAAGGAAAATCAATACTGGACATAGGATCATTCATGTCACAGACAGGGGATTGGTGTTTGAATCACGGTGCCACAAAATACACTGGTGTCGAAATAATAAAAGAATTTGCAGACAGGGGCATAGAACTGATGGAGAAGTATCACTCAGGAGAGAATTGGAACATCATACATTCGAGTCTTGAAGATTACTTTGCCACTCACAACGAGAAATATGATATCATATTCTCATGGGGAGTATCATTCAGCCAAATAGATCACGCATGGTTCATCAAAAATCTCTGTGAACGCTGTGATCACATGGCCCTCAATTGGAGGCATCCAAAGGTGATGTGGAACGACAACAACGATTACATTCCAGATGAGATGTGGAAGAAGTTTGAATATGATATCCCTTACCAAGAATGGCAAGAGGACGTAATGACACAGACAGCAGGTAAGAATGCAAGTGTATACTGTTCCTCTGTACACACAAGCATGAAGGCAGTGCAACTGCTTATGAAGATGAATGGTTTTTCATCAAGCACAGACAGTTATGAGTACTTCAAGAAGGTCATGCCTGAAGACATGGGCATGTTCAGACGAAAAGACAGACCCGGCTTCTTTGTGGTCGAAGGCACTAGAGACGAGGCAGTGGCACGTCCAAACATATTCAACGAGATGGTTGAAAACCCAAAGGTGTGGAATGAAAAGTGGATCGACTGGTGTTAAGGACTGGCAGTTTGATGAGACGATAGCAAAGTCCTTCGTTGAACATGCCAGGAAGCACATACCAAACTACGAGCAAGTCATAGACAAGTGTGCCAACTATTGTGAACTCAACCTGCCCAAAGATGCAAAGATCATTGATGTTGGCTGTGCCACAGGGCACACATTAAGCAGACTGCACGGTCGCGGGTTTACTGATCTATATGGCGTTGACAACAGTGAAAGCATGGTAGAACAGGCACAACAAGGTATAGCAACTTACACAGTGAGTGACAAGTTTCCAGAAGGACAGTTTGACATGATACTGTGTAACTGGACCTTACATTTTATGAAAGACAAGATATCTTATCTGACCTCTATGCGTGACGGACTATCTGAAAACGGGACAATGATTATATCCGAAAAGATCAGTAAAGATCCAGATCGTGTTAAATTGTATCATGACCAAAAAAAGAGGCTGGGGGTATCTGAAGAAGAAATAAAACGAAAACAAAAACAATTAGAGAACGTCATGTTCATAGACTCGCTAGATTGGTACCAACGCATCTTAAAAACATTGGGTTTTGAAGTGACAGTCATAGATGCTGATTGGTGTTTCGCGACGTTCTTGTGTAGAAAAGAAAAAGACTCATGGATGCAATGGACATACCACACTGGGTGGTAGGAGACAAACACATCTATAATCAACTAGAGGCATGGGAAGAAATTGCGGCCTCGGGCAAAGCATACAGGTTTTACTTCTACGATCATGTGTACAACCGTTACGACTGGTCCGTAGAACCAAAACAGTCGTGGGATGAGTTAGTGTTACACAGATGCCTGCAACTGCGGCAGAAATACAGAAAACTATCTTTGTGGTACAGCGGTGGACGAGATTCTCACCACGTGTTGAGATCGTTTGCCAAAAATAATATACCAATAGACGAGTTACTACTTTTACATTGGAAGATGAATCCAGTACGTAATCACGAATATTATAACTGGCAGTTGCCTCTGGCAAAAAAATACAAAGAGGTCAACCCTAATGTTAAGATAACGACAGTGGATGTTGACTCAAAAGTTTACAACAAATACTATGATTCGAAAGGACCAGATTCTAGATATTTCTCTTCCGACGATGGGCTCTATCAACCAAGTGATTTCGAGTGGCACACAGTAAATCTCTGCAATATTTCTGACAGCAGTACCGGGGTAATTGTGGCCCTTGAAAAGCCATACCTTTATCTAGATAACGGAAAACTGTATCACAGATTTGTTGACAAACCGTTTGAGCTGTACAGAGGCTCCATTAGTGAATTTGAAATGTTCCACTATGCCCCTGACCTGCCAGAGTTATATATCAAGCAGTGCCACATATTGGCCAACTACATAAAACAGAAATACCCAAATAAGGACAAGCAATTCTTTGATGAGTTCATAGAGAACCCCCATGGTTCTTATTACAGTGAATACTGTACGGCGTGTGGACGAGGTCCGGCCATCGATGAGGACGAACCGTGCAACAACGGAAAAAACAAGTACAATGGGTCACATAAAATATTTGACAACATCATAGACATTGCCCAAAAAGACAATTTTAAATCCTACAAGATATGGAAGGATGGTATGGAATATTGGCACAAAAAAGTGCCGGAGGCATTTCAACAGAAGCAGAATTACAGACAGGGTGGAACCACAGGAATAGTAAGCACATCTAAGTTCATTATGGACTATGCCTAAATACAAACAAAAGAAAAATCATGCCAAAATATATAAAGACAGTCAAGACAAAAGAACAACTGGCAGTACTGCTTCAAGGCATTGCCGGCAAGGGTAGAGAACTTATACAGCAATGGATCGATATCGATCCTATCTTTGTTGGAGAGTTGACATCAGCAAATTACGAAATGAGTATCAAAAAGCATCTCATAGAATCTGTGAAACAGATTTCGATAGAAGGCCACTGGTGTGAGTTTGGAGTCAGAGAAGGAAGAAGTCTCCAATGGTTGATAAATGAGCATCCTAATACTGTAATACATGCTTTTGACTCATGGAAAGGATTACCAGAGGATTGGAACCACGGAACAGGCACAGTGGCCGACATGTCTTGTGAACCTCCTGTTGTGCCAGAACACATACAACTACACAAAGGATGGTTCAAAGACACATTACCTATCTGGAAACAAAAAAATGACGGACCAATCGCATTCCTCCACATGGACGCCGATATATACTCATCTACCAAAGAAGTCTTGGTATCATTGGATGAACAAATTGTTCCTGGAACTGTTATAACTTTTGATGAATTTTGCAATTTTAGACTTTCCGGAAAGATGAGCAAATGGCAGGACCAAGAATTCAGAGCGTTAACAGAATGGCTAGATGAAAAGCAAAGGGAGGTTGAACCTTTAAATCGAAACTGGGCGTATCAGGCGAGTTGTGTAGTCGTTAGTTGATCTGCTTTCATGTACAAAAATAAAATCCGCATCATGGGGATAGCCTTCATATGATGTGTCACGCACAGCATCTTGCACTGTTTCGCATTTCATTATTTTCTTGTTCTTGATAAAATACCAATATGTTTGGTAGCCTAGGTCTGTAAGATATTGGAAAATGTTTTCTAAAGGATATTTTGTGTTTTGATCCCATATCTCAACCATAAGTGTCGGCCAAGATGTTTTCAAAAGTGCTTCTGCACCTTTCAACACATCGAGTTCAGTACCTTCGGTATCTATCTTGATAAGTCCAATATTGGAATGTTTTTGGTCGTCTAACTTGACCACATCCACCGTGATCGGTTTACCCCATCCTGGATTAAGAAATCCATTTTGTGAAAGCCTCTTGTCGTCTATGTAGAAAGTTTCTTTGCCTTGGAAGTTGCTTACTGCAAGATTATAAACCGAGACATTACTGAATTTTTCTTTTAATTTGATTGTCTGTTCATAACTGTGACTGGGTTCATATGAATGCACGTGTTTAAATTTTTTCGCGAAGAACGTTGACATCAAACCCGCCGCGGCTCCGACATCAATTGCTTCTTCATTCTTATCAATGAGTCCCATGTTTTCTATTGCAGTGAGAGTTCCGTTAGTGACTTTGCCGTATGACTTTTCTGTGAACACACGCCTATCTAAAACAGATTTTGGTAAATCTAAATCTTTGTAAAACATAACCCCCATTCTCGCAAATACATTTTCGGAACCTGCTTATTGTTTAATAATGGATCGCGCCAATAAACCGACTTAATCATATTTAAATTTGATTTTTCCTTCACTATTCTAGTTAGCGGTTGATTTAGCTCGTACCCTATTTCTTCAAACTTGTCTATCCAGTACGGTGCTTCCTGGCAGTTGACATGATGGTGGCCGGGCCAACCAATTGGGCACCATGTAAAAATAACATATTTGGCTCTCTTGAATATGTCCATGTAGTTGTGCACCTTGCTTCCGTCTATGTGCTCGCTTACACTGACGCTCCAAATTAAGTCAATCTGATCAGGTATCTCTTTTATTTTAACCACACCGTCGTTCTCAAAATCATGTTTGAAAAGGTTATCACATATCGGATTGACCAAGGCGTCACTATCTCCTTCGATGCCATAAGCAGTGTAGCCGTGTTGCTCTTTAGCGAATGCCACATTTAATCCCACACCACAACCAACATCCAACATTGTCTTGCAGTCTAGTTGGGTCCTGAAATAATCGAGGAGGTATGGACTCACGTGTCCTCTGCTCCAATGTCCGCCTGTGTTGTTGTTTGCCATTATTTGAATTGAAGTTGCAGGTTGATTCTCATGCCTTCGTCCACACGCCCACCAGTGTGCATAGTGTATCCAGGATCGAACAGTGCAAAGTTTCCTGTGTTGTTTGTTGTCAATTTGACAATATTATCTGTGATCAATTTCTGCTCGGACGTTCCATCTAGCAGGTTCCTTCCAAACTGGTAGTTGATCCTCAATCTCTTTGGAAGTCTGAAGATAGCACTCCTGTGCAGTTTGTCCTCCATGTAATTTCCAATTGCGTTTGCCCTGCCCCATACGGATTCAAAGGCATCGTGCTTCCACCTATTACTGGTCTTGACAAACCATATAGGTCCTTGTTTTTCTGTAACTTCTCCCAAATAGAAAGCACCTTTCAGCAAATCAAATTTTGGGTCTAAGTGTAGGTTGGTTGTCACTGGATGTTTCTGCGACACTGAATTGATATCTCTGTACTGTTGGAAGATATGACTGTCCGTCGGATAGGAAACGTGTAAGGTGACTTTCTTAACACTCATGCTCTTGCCCATGTATGAAGATGCCGCATCTAGTATTCCTTGCTTCTCGAATTCTTCATTTAACATGTCCTGCACCTTGCTACCATTTTCGGGTTTTGGGTTTGCTCTGTCGTATGTCCCTATTTGAGTTATTTGATCTTGTTTGTTTAATAAAAAGTCAATGTCCGATTGGAGGAGACTCTTGACCTTGTGTCCTATGTCGCTATATCCAAATGTGACACCCTGCTCTGCCAGGGTGTGAAAGTGTTTGTTGTCAGAATGCTTGTCAAAGAAGTTATGTCTATTTGTGGTTATTTGATAAGTGTACTGCCTGCCTACTTTTTTTCGCCAATGGTTTATAATTTCCTGTTCTCCCTCCTGCAGAGGCATCTGTGTCTTTGAAAGCTCTACAAGTTCATCCACGATCATTAGGAATTGGTTCATTCCTTTTTTCTTCATGAACATATCCTCACACCGATTGACAAGTGCATCTGATTCGAGATTGTCATCGAAACGTTGTTCTTGTCTTACTTCGGGGAGGTCTGATACATCGGGGAAAACAAATCCGTGATCGGCTATTTCTTGATAATTCATTATATGGGTATTTAACAATAAATATTCCTATGCACAATTATCATTTCTCTAATGGATGCAGTTTCTCAACCAAAAAGAAACACAATAGTTGTCACCAATGGTTGGCTAATCACTATGGACTAGGGCAAGACAAAACTATCAACTGTGCCAAAGGCGGACGTGGCAATGATAGGATCGTACAGACCACAATGTCATTCTTTTACAATAATCCAGAAAGAATGAAGGACACCACAGTAAGCATAGGCTGGTCAACACCCTACAGATGGGATTTTATTTTGAGAGACAAACAAGAGAGTTCAAGAGTCATACGTGGTGCAAATACAGAGTTTGACTGGCAGTGGCAGACTTTTCACCTTGCAAAGGCTGATCCACCTGAACCTGGTAGGTTCTTCCTTGATTATGGAATCAATGAAAGAGGAATGGATCTAGATCTTACCCATGCTGTAAAACTTTACACTCAAATTCTAACATTACAATATTTCTTCAAGCAACACAACATAAGGTATGTCATGTACCATGCTTTAACGAACTATTGTCCTGTGGACACCGTGGACGGTATATCTAGATCTCAACTGAAAAATTTACGTGACGCCATAGATAAAAAACATTTCATGAATTTTGACAGCAGTGAGTCAGTAAAGGAAAAAGTTAAGATGCAACTTGCAAACAGGTCATCACCAGAACACAGGTATCATCACAAAGAGGATTACTGCCAGTCACACTTCGAGTTTGTGGCGAAGCATGGTCTGGGCAAGGCACCGAACGACGCACACCCAAATCCCGAAGGACACAGGCGATGGGGACAACTACTTTACGATTTCACAAAAAATAATGGCCTTTTTTCTAACTAAATCTTGTTTCATTCACACTCCTAAGTGTGCCGGCAGGTGGGTCAAACAACACCTCAGCGAAGCCTGTACCATCACTGGTAGGGAATACAATCAAGGATTCTTGGGAGAGAAAAACACAGAACATTACGCCCCAACTTGGATCGAGCTCGGGGATAAAAAACCTTTTGCATTTGTGAGACACCCAATCGTGTGGTTGGCAAGCCTACACAATCACAGAATGCGTAAGAGAGGAAACTGGTTTCCAGACAGGTTCCCATTAGAAAAGGCAGGACATTCTGATTGGCATCAATTTGTAAAAAACGTTTGCCTTCATGAAAACTGGATACAGGAGTACTATGACATGCACGTGGGACAGTACGGAGATCAAATCATGATAGGAAAAATGGAAAACCTTGAAAGCGAACTGATAAGAATACTTACTGCGTTGAATGAACCTTTTGATATCACAAAATTAGAAGGCAAAGGAAAAATATTGCACAAAAGATCGAACATAGAGAACACGATGAAAAGAGTAAAAGCCTTGTCTCTGAAAGAAAAAGAGGCTCTGTATGAAAGCCAGAAAGTGGCCTTCTTAAAGTACGGCTATTCCTTGTCTGTGTAATTCGACAAATCCAGAACGTTTGTCGTTGTGCATGTAGACGACATCCTTAACAAACTGTTTCACACTAGACACATTCCTTAACGAACAAAAGACCCTAGTATCATTGTGCGAGTGTTCTAGAATAAATTCTTTATAGGTTCGTACAGGGTAATGGAACCCCATACTGCTTTCACTCATTATCACATCAAACTTAGGAGCGTTATCCCAGGTGGTGTCAGTTGGTTCTAAAAGTTTGTATTCTCGAACATTACGTGACTCAAGGCTAGACCTTATACTTTCAAAACTGTTGTAGGCTTCAAAATCATCAACTGGACCAAAGTCGTTGTGTCTCTTGTCGTTGTCTTGATCGTTTCTTTGCTTGTCTAATAACCAAATTTCCGTACCGTGCTCTGTATTAAACCAGCCTGATTCGTGTGCAAATCCACAGCCAATGTCTAACAACGTCTGCGGCATGATGCCGAGATAGTCTTTAAAGGCAGTGTACCCGACATATTTTTTATCAATGTACTCTTTGGAGTTCCAAAGTTTTTCTTGCCTACCTAATACTTTTTCTGACATGTTCCCAGCACTCCCCAGATTCAAATTCTGCAACGCTCCATTGGCAGTGGGCAATATTGTTTGTCCATTGCTTCTTATCACCCCTGTATGGATTGTTGATTTCATCAAGGCTATTACTACTTACATCATAGACCATACTTCCTGTGTCTAGCGCAACACTTGGAACTCCGTTGATTACGGCATCTATACCTGTACCGGAGGTGTAAGTTACTGTGCACCATGCGTCCTTGAATAGTTCTTGCACAGGTACAAAATTCTTTTGGGTAAGATCACAGTCCTGCCATATGACATTAGGCAGGCTCAATATTTCTTGTTTCAGTTTGTTGTGTAGTGTTGTCTTCCTGTACAGCGGATGTGGTCTCACAATTATAGTTCTATCTGTTTTAGCCCTCAATTCTTTTGCTACATTGTTGGTCCATTGGAAAATATCTAAACCCCGTAGGCTGGCATCTCCTACCTTTTGCATACACAACAAAACGTAGTCTCCGTCTGCCTTCCACACACACTCCGGATCATATCCGTTTCTCTCAAACACTTTTTTTGACCTATCAGCCGTTATGTGTTCAAATCCCCACTTCGCGTCATCCCAAAGGAATCCATTAACTCCTACCCTGAACTCCGAATGGAACGCTGTTGATATGGGCCTGCCAATCAGTTGTGTTTCCAACTGAACATATGGCATTCCACTTTCTATCACACGACCTTTGCCTTGATGTGCTTTCCTACCTCTGCTTTTCTTATAACTGCCATATATCACGGCACAGTCATACTTGTGAGCGTTGTCACTGGTGGTAATCTCGCCACCACACCCTTTGGCAAAGGATACCAACACGTTCCTGAATTGGTCATAGTTGGCAGAATCTTCTATTACAGCAATTCGCATGCGGGTATTTACGTAGCGGAGCGAAAGCGTAAATTTTACCAAACGTTTTTTCAAAAAATACGCGGAAGCGTAAAAGCGTAAAGCCGGTCTGACCCGAACGATAATTAACACTTAACAATGGGAGACACAGCATGGGCATACACTACGACTACAAGAGCACCCGAGGTTCCAAGAAGATGCAGAAGCAACAGGAACGTGAACAGCGCAGGCGATCCAGACGCTCCCGGGGGGAGATCCCCAAACAGAAACAGGACGAGAACAGGCCACTGACACTGGACATGATCACGGACCCCAACAAATGATCAATGAGAGATTATTCAATCACTACCGCATAGACACCCGCAAGGACCTACGGATAGGCAACAGTTGCCCCAGGCCCTTCGACACGGTGCTGATAGACAAGCAGGGATCCTGCTACGCCTGTGAGTGCCAGTCGTGGTTGCCACAGAGCATAGGCAACCTGCAGGTTAGGCCCCTGGCGGACATACTGGGCAGTGACATGCACAGGCACCTGCAGGGGTCCATAACGGACGGCACCTACAGGTACTGCAACGAGCACCAGTGCTCCTACATACGGTCACAGAACGTGTTGCATGGCCAGCCGGATCGCATACGTCACCTGAGGCTGGCCATAGATGACAGTTGCAACCTGCGTTGTCCGAGTTGTAGGAAGGGCTTGATATTCCACAAGGAGGGCTCCGCGTACGACCTGGGCATACGCCTGGCCGACAGGATCAACGACTGGTTGCATGACTGTGAGGACCCGATGCAGGTGCACATAGGTTCCGATGGTGACCCGTTCGCGTCGCACGTGTACAGGCACTTCATGGAGCAGACACCACAACGGGACAACATCCGGTACAGCATACTGACCAACGGACTGATGTTTCCGGAGTTCCACTCGCGGGTGCCCAACGTGATCGGCAACCTGCAGGAACTGGGAGTCAGCGTGGACGGCGCAACACAGGAGACCTACGAGAAGTTGAGGCTCGGGGGCAAGTGGGAAAAGATACTGGAGGGGTTGGAATGCATGGCGGAGCAGAGACAGAAGCACGGCTTCAGGTTCATACTGCACTTCGTGGTGCAGAAGGACAACTACCACGAGATGGAGGCCATGATAGACCTGGCGGAGCGGTTCGGGGCCGACCGAGTCTGGCTCAACAAGATCGAGGACTGGGGCACGACCGATGACTTCCACACACAGGACATCTGGCGGAGCCCGGAGTACCTGCGCAGGCTGGATGGCGTGCGGCAACGCATATGGCGGAGGGGTGACCGGTTCATAGAGTGCCCCACGCTGTTGACCGAGAGCGAGAGGGCCCGACCGTGAAGTCCTACCACGTGTTGGGGTGCGGCCCACTGGCCGAGATACAGTCACACACAATGGACTACATCCACAACAGGAGACCGGAGATGCTGGACGAGAGCGACCTCTGGCACAAGGCCGACACGCCGGAGTTCCTGGGTGCGTGTGCGCCGTTGGTGCGCTGGACACGTGAACTGGGACTGCGGATCAGGGAAGTGGCCTTCACTGTGTCACACAGCGGCACGGTGGTCAACCCGCACATAGACGAGGCGCCGGTGCTGGCCAAAGTCAACGTGCCCATACTCAACACCCGACACACCTACAACAGGTGGTACGACGTGCCACAACAGGTCATGCAGGACCCCAGGCACAGGCGCACCAACAGTTTTGGGAGATCATACCACAGTTTCCAGGGAGTGGCACTGCGGCAGGTGGATGAACTGGAACTGACGTCACCCGCCGTGTTCAACTCCGCCCGGGCACACGACATCGCGTTCACCGAGAGGTCCACTTACCCACGAGTGGTGCTGACCTGCATGTTCCACGATGAACCTAAAAAGTTCCTGGAGGCATGACCGCTCGTAAATATTTCCAAATGAAGATAGCCATCACAGGACACAAGAGAGGCATAGGACGTCAGTTGGACCTACAGCTCACGGCACTGGGACACCGGGTGGTGGGCATATCGAGGAGCGATGGGGAGAACATCCGCAGGGTGGCGCACACCGCTACACTGATAGAGGACTGTGACATGTTCATCAACAACGCCGTGAGTGCCTACGCCCAGACCGAGTTGCTGTTCGAGGTGTGGCACAGGTGGGCAGAGCTCAAGGAGGCGCACCACATCTGGAACATATCCACGAGGCTGTGCCTGGAGACACAGGACAGGCAGATCAATGGTCTTACCATGCGGGAGAGCATGGAGTACAGGAATCGCAAGATGAGCCTGGAACTGGCACACAGTCAACTGGCCGCGCAGGCCAGCAACATAAAGATGAAATTAATCAGGCCACCGGGCGTGAGGACCCAGGCGTTCAGTGATCCCAATGGCCTGTCCGCGGAGGAATACGTGCATGGACTCCTGGAGGAGCAGGGACTCAAATGAAGCCAAAACAGATACTGATGAACAAGAGCTTCTGTCCGTTGCCCTGGACAGGTTTCATAGTGCAACAGAACGGTGACGTCAAGAACTGCGTGTTGGCCAAGAAGACTCTGGGCAACCTGCGTGAACGCACAGTGCAGGAGATAATGTCCGGTGCCGAGAACACCGAGATAAAGGAACAGATGCTTTCGGACAGCAAACCCTCCAGTTGCGAAGGCTGTCACAGGCTCGAGCAGGGAAAGAGCAACCTCGACATCATAAGCCAGAGGCTGTACTACATCAAGGAACTGCGAGACGTGGATCCCGAGTTGTACGACCAGTTGTCCAATTTCAATCTGCACACAGTGGACATACGTTGGACCAACCAATGCAACCAGGCCTGCGTGTATTGTGGTCCACACAACAGCACACTATGGGAGAAAGAGGTCGGCGCATCTGAAGTCATGTCATTGGAATCAAAAAAGGCACTGAGGGATTACATTTTCCAAAACGTCTCACAGTTGAAGAACGTATACCTAGCGGGCGGTGAGCCCACCCTCATGAACGAGAACATCGCGTTCCTCAAACTGCTGTTAGAGAGAAACCCAAAGGTGCACCTGCGTGTCAACACCAACCTCAGCAACATCCAGACTAAAGTTGCACGCCTAATAATGCAATTTGAAAACGTGCATTGGATTGTCAGCGTGGAGTCCACAGGCGACCATTACGATTACATTAGGTATGGCGGCAGTTGGCAGAGGCTGGTGGACAACATCAGTACCGTCAGGTTGGTACCGGGTCACAAGGTCAGTTTCAACATGCTATACTGCATACTCAACCACAAAGAGATATTCAACTGCATTGACTTCCTGGTGTCAATGGGCTTCCATAATAACAGTTTTGTTGTGGGTCCTGTAATTGGACCACGTTGGCTTAACATAAGAAACCTGCCTGCAAAGAAACTGGAATGGTGCAAGAGCGAGTTACAGCAACGCATAGAAAAAAAGCCTGGCTTCCTGTTAGAGGACGGCCTACGCAATCTCTGGTCATACCTTGACGAGGCGTTTGCACCAGACCTGGATGAGTCATTCCGCAGGCTGAGGGAAATAGACCAAAGAAGAGGATTAGATTCAAAAAAAGTGATACCAGAACTTTATGATTAAAATAACAAAAATCAGAGACGAATACGTCTTCCCAATATTTAAGAATGGCTATACTAGCATCAGAAACCATGCAGACCAGAACAGATGCAGATGGTTTATCAACGAGCAGTGCAGACGGGCAGACACCATCACTGTGATAATCAGAGAACCAAGGCAACGTTACATATCTGGGGTGCATACGGTTGTAGAACTTCTGCGCCGTAAACACAAAAACATCGACCACGAGACAGTTGTGACCCTCATTGAAAATTACAATTTCTCCAACGAACATTTCCAACCACAATGGGCCTGGATGCTTAGGCTGAAAGAATATTTCAGTGGCAACATCAAATTGGAGGGAATGGTACATCTAGACCACTTGACTGGACTACACGACGGTCCCTTCATCCCAGAGATGACCAACGCCCAGAGAAAAATACTAGAGGCAATGACGCCACCGGATCTATCCAATGACTACAAACTCTACAGACAGATAGGCACAACAGGGAGTATAGCAGATGTATTGTCCTAGATTGGACCATTTTGTGAGGCTAAACGCGGATGGCAGTGTGGGCAGATGTGGACACATGATAAATCCAAAGGGATTCGACACAATCGATCAGTTAGACTCTAGCGAATGGTTGCATGGCATCAAAGAAAAGGTCAACAACAACGAATGGCCCAGCGAGTGTGAACGTTGCAAGTTGTCTGAGGAAACCACACGTGAAAGTATCAGGACAAAGAGCATAGAGAGACACAAGATACTGCACCCTTTGAACAACAGGTATCTAGTTGTTGGGGGTGTGCTAGACAACGTCTGTAACAGTGCGTGCCAGACCTGTAACTCAAAGCTCAGCACCAAGATAGGAAGCCTAGAGTCAAAAGATTACCCCAGAGTAGACAACTATGTGAGGTTCTGGGAACTGCCGCAGGATCGGATACTGGAGGTCGACGTGAACGGTGGTGAGCCTACCGCTAGCAAGAACTACAAAAAGATACTCGCCAAACTTCCACCTAACACCAAAATACTCCGCATGAACACCAACGGTTCGCGAATGATACCAGAGCTTTTAGATGTACTGAACAGTGGCATAATGGCCATAGTTACTCTCAGCCTTGACGGCTGTGGAGAAACCCATGACTACGTAAGATGGCCTATAAAATGGGATGGCTACACAAAGACAGTAAGAAAATATTTAGAGCTGAGGGAAAGATTTCCTTTGCTAAAACTTAACACATGGACCACGGTGAGTTGTCTTAACATAAACAATTTGCCAGACATTATCAGGTTCACACAGCAAAATGGTCTAGACCATGCGTGGGCATTCCTCAATGCACCCGACGTGCTGAATGTGAAATACAGCAACCGGTACACGAAGAGAGCCAAACAGGCTTTTGCAAATTCAGACATTGAACAACTGCAAGAAATATCCAACACTCTGGCAACACAAGAAGACAACGAAGAAGCACTGCAAAACTTTGTGCAAAGGCAAGACGCCTTGCGGGGTATATCAATTAAAGATTATAAACTTTCATAACCTTTTTGAGTTCGTCGATCGATGTGGACTTTGGCGCACATATGCCACAGATGCATGTTTTCTGAACACATGTCAAATAGGTGTTAGAATCATTTTCAAGTTTACTCTTAAGGCTACTGATGTAATCATCCATTGTGTCAGATGTGGCAAGTGCTCCTAACTTACCATCAAGGGTAACCCTGCAATCCTTGTTGGTGTAAAAACTTTTCGTGTGCGAATCGGCCATCAGGAAAAACTGGTTTGCGGAACAATTGAAACCAACATAACTGTTATTTGGCTGAGGTACAAACTTGGCCGGGTGCTTGAAATCTCTGTTGATGCACATCAGTCTCTCTCCACAACATGCTCTGCCTCTACGAATAATTTCCACGTTCTGCATTTTATCTGTCAACTCTTTGCTCAGCCTCGGCCAGAACTTTCGGAGGTCGTCGAAGTGTTCTTCGGTATAGTTGCCTGTTGGTCCATCGACAAGTTTTGGTTGAATGTTGTAACCTTTCTTCTGCATGAACTTCAACATGTACACGCACTCCTGCCAGTTTTTGGGATACATGACAACTATTCCACCATACCGTTTTCCAGATTTATGGGTAACTTCAAGATTACGCAAAAAATTTTCTTTCAACTTGCCTGGCCCTTCTGTGTGATAACTGAACTGGACATATTCTAAATGTTTTACGACTTCTTTCCATTTGTCTTCTTTGCAAGATGCGTTTGTTGTCAGTAAACGTGTCAATGACCATTTGTGTGAATACTTTTTGTAAAGTTCTGAACTTTCTTTCAACAAATAAACTATGTCGGGATGATACAAGGCCTCGCCACCATAAATGTTCAAAGTGGCCGATCTTAATCGTGGCTTCTTCACGTCCATCACCGTGTCTATGTAGCTCATGGCCTGTCCCAGCATCGTGAGGCAGAGTTCCTTGTCGGGGTGAGCCTGTCTGTTATCGTGTCCACCACAATACGTGCAATCGTAATTACACTTCATGGTTACTCGCCAATCACAAAGGAAACCCATTTTGTGTTTTGGTGATGCGTAAGGTTCTAGTGTTTTGATCTGCATGTCGTAATTATTTCAACTTATTACCAAATTTTTCAATAAAGAGTTTTGCGAACCTTTCGTGATGTTCGACACCGTAGTGTAGGCCATCGTTCGCGAGACTTGGTTCATTGGTCAGTTTGCGTTGTTGAAACTTGTCCCAGTAGGGCCAACAGTTCTTGATGGTGTAATGTTCTAGAACATTCAGGCCTTTAATGTGTTCATGATAAGAGTCCTGTGCAAAACAATGAAAAGTTTTACATTGATTCTTTTCGGCAAACTTCTCAACAAAAAATACATTTTTAAGAAAATTGTTTTTATCAGTGTGCTCGTTCTCATGTTTGAGTTCCTCGTCATAACTCATCTGACTCTGGGCGTAGGTATGCAACTTTTCTCTACGACTCCAGAAAGGCCAACACACAATTATTATCCTAGGATCTAATAGTTTTTCACAACCATACAATATCCTTACCAACTTGTCGGCACTAGCACCAGGCTGTCCAAGATTCCAGTATCTCAGTCTTTCAGTGTTGTGTTGTGATAGGAAGTGTACCCAGTGTTCGTTGTCAGCGTTGCCTTGTCCAAATGTATGACTACATCCTAGCACCACTACGTTCTTCTTACCGGAAGGCATCGGCTCCCATTCAGGACACCTGTATCCGTGAGAGTTTACTTTGTAGTCCTTCAATGGAGATTTATCCAACGCTACGCTAACTGGCAGTTCTCTATCACCGTAATATCCAAACTTCATTATGTGCTTCCTTTCGACAGCATCATCTGTTGTTTGATCTTCATGCTGATGTACAGTTCCATGAACCCCATCCTGCCCTTTCGCCCGAACATGTCGGGATACTTCAGTTTGCCCACCATCAGGTGTTTCTCTTCCGCGTAGCAGTCCAACACGTTGGTTTTCTTGCGATACACAAATTTCAGTGCCTTGCGTTCGGCAAGATATCCCATCAAAGGAGACTCTTTCCTTAGAAGGTGCTTGGCCACATATGGTGGCACCTGTTGCATGTTTTCTTTGAGCTTGATCGAATAAAAGCGTTTCACACAGTTAATTATTGTGCAATTGGTGGACCGGAAAGGATTCGAACCTATGGCCTTGAGTTCCGCAAACTCACGCTCTATCCAACTGAGCTACCGGTCCATTAATGGCCTCCGGGGAGGGATTCGAACCCCCGACCCCAAGTTTAGGAAACTCGTATTCTATCCAACTGAACTACCCGGAGGTCTCGTGTGGTGGAGGATAGGAGAGTCGAACTCCTGACTCATCCATGCCATGGATGCGTGATCCCACTTCACCAATCCCCCAAAATGACCAATCACATGCGCGACCAATGACTTTTTTGGTGTATATGGTAATTCTGGCATAATTGGTTCAAATGGTGCCGCTTCACGGATTCGAACCGCGGACCTACTGATTACAAATCAGTTGCTCTACCAACTGAGCTAAAGCGGCATCACATGTAATATAGTACACTATAAACACGCAATAGTCTACCTGTTAAACGCACACAGAAGCACGTACACGCATGGTAAAGCCACACATGGACTACTTGTCTATTATCGCTTTCGCATGCCGTTAAACACAGTGATTTTCAGTTTGGAGTTGTCTGAATCGATGGATTTAAATGTATCAAAGTCAATGTTTAATTTTTCCAATAACTTGGTCATTGCTTTGACATCTTTTGGTAAGCACATGCCTCCATAACCTTTGAGATTCTCATTTACATCTAGGTAGGTGTCTTTACATCTACCAAACTTGACAAATGCATCTTTCACGGCAGTGTAATCACAATCCAATCTACCACACACCTCATGCATGATGTTTGCAAATATGATCTTGTATGCGGCGAACACGTTGTTATAATATTTCAATATCTCCGCTTCCGTGGGTTTCAATCTCACAGTTTCCTTTGGATAGTGACCGTGTGCTTCAACAAGTTTTTCGAACACAAACTTGTCATGTGTTCCCACAGCCAGTAGGTTGTGATTGTTTATAAAGTCGTCCGCGGCACAACGTTCTCGCAGAAACTCTGGCACGAAACACAACGTCAGATCATTAAACTCATTGATTGCTTTTTGAGTGAAGCCACACTCCACTGTGCTTTTGATTGCCACTATTCCTTTATATTCGTTGGCAGATAATTCTTTGAGCACACTAGTGATGATGGTTGTGTCACAACTGCCGTCGTCCCCTTGGGGCGTAGGCACACACAGAAACACAATCTCGCTTGGGATGATATCCTTAATTGTGCTGTTTAGTTTGAGGTCATGGCAAAATATTTCGTGTCCTAATTTTTCAAACCCTGTGTTGATTGCGGACCCAACAACACCTAATCCAACAATGCCTATCTTCATAGCAACGACTCCACTGTTTCTTTCATGCCATCACGGAGAGTGGTGTATCTTTCAAAACCGGTCAGGTCTTTGAGCAGGCTAGTGTCGGGACATCTTCTTAAAACAGACCCTCTGGGTCCTTCTCGTATTTCCAACAGTGTTGGATCAACGCCCATAATGTCCATTATGCATTTGGCAACGTCCTCTATCTTTATCTCTTCCTGTTTGCCAACGTTCACTATCTTGTCATTGGCGTGCAACACTAAATTGTGAGTCATGGCGACAGCATCATCCACGTAACAGAAACTTCTTGTATCGTTTCCTTTGATGTAGTACTCACCCTGCTTTGCTCTCTCAACGAACTCACTTATGAAATGATCCCGTTGTCCGGGGCCGTACACATTGAAATACCTTATGATCAACCAGTGTGTAGAAAGATTGGATATCAAATTTTCTCCTAACGCTTTTGGAATGCTGTAACTCCACCTAGGGTTCATGATGTCATCAAACATAATAGGGACTTGTTCGTCGGTTGGCACATCATAAAGACCCTTGTCCACCGCACCATTAAATATTTCACACGTGCTGGTGAAAACTATTTTGGTGGGTGAGTCCTTGTAACGTTCAACAATGTGCATGGTAGGCAATGTGTTGTTCATTGTTACTTCTGTTGGTGTTTCATAAAAAAGCCTTGTGCCGTTTGTTGCCGCCATGTGTACAATGACGTCACAGTCTGGCATGTTGTCCACAACAGACTTGTCCTTGAGGTCTTGTCCGTCTGCTAGATCATAAGTTGTTACGTCATGCTTGTCCTTGATGTGATTTAGATAATGACTGCCAATAAACCCTTTATGGCCAGTGAGAACTATTCTCATTTCCAGTACTCCTGTTCGGATCTTTCTGCCTTGACCTTATCTTTGAAATCTTCTATGTTGCTTCTGCCTTTTGCTTTTCTGGCATCACCCTTCAAGTGGTCCATGAATGTTCCCAGTATTGTATTAACAAACGGATGTCGCTTTCCTAGGCCTTCGGGGCCTGTGATGTCGTTGCTCTTAGCACCGTGTGTTTGTTCAGTGATCCGACGTGCTGTGTCGTACGTAAAACAATCTACCTGGTATTCTAGTTCAAATATCTTGCCTGTGGTGTAAAGGTCTTGAAAAGTCTCTGCGAAGTTCCTAACATTAGGATGTTGAAGATTGTACATAATAAACCCTGTCTCTGTAAATGGCAACTTCTTATTATTTGGTCTCCCTACGTAGGCTGTAAAATTATCATCTGGCAATAGTTTTTTAAGTTCTTCGATAGGCGGGTCTGCAAAGGTAACGGTGTCCGCATCAATGAACAACAAAGTGTCTGCCTGGCTGTTCATGATTCTATGACACTGTGCAAACACCTTGTAGCAGAACTTGATCGCGTCATACTTGAAATCACGCACACCATTCCTGATGCCGTTGTTTTGTTCATTGTTGTGTTGTTGCAAGAAATCTTTTATCTCAGGACAAGTTTCAAATATGTCGTGTTCGACAACCCTAGGATCGTCTATTGCAGTCTTAACATTCTCACAGTAAAGATGAATGTTTACGTCGTTGGGCCAGTGCTGTAGGAATGTTTCGACCATTCTTTTACCATACTGTTCCCAACCTGCCTTGTGGAATGTAGTGAGCACTTCTATCATCGCCAATATTTAAGTACCGTTATATTGACGGTTGTTATTTTATGTGCTATGTTAAAGAAGCATACCAGTTATGCTTGAAACACATAAATAATTTACCCATAAAGGGGCAGGAGGACACTTATGAGAGATACAAAATCAATACTTGCTTATGCAAAAGAAATGCAGAAGAAGGCAAAGGAATCGGTGTTGAACAAAGTCTTGCGTAAAGAAGTCGAGGTAGGGGCCAACGGTACTCAGCAGTACGTCATTAAGCAAGGCGCCAACAGAGGCAAGATAGCCGACAAAGATTCATTTCAGTAAACATTATTGGGAACAAGAGCAAGTTAAATAACCGCGATGGAATTTTTTAACAGCAAACAATTCATGGCGATAATCATAATCGTCTTGGTGCTATGCACTTTGATGGGTTGCGCCAAGAAACCGCTCGAAACACAAGGGCCGAGCCAGGCCACCACGATGGATGCTGTGGGCAAGATGAAGGGCATAGGACTTGTGATAGGTTGCGTGTTTGCTCCCAATAATGAAGAATGTAAAGATTTGAGATCCGGGAAAAAGGATGAAAAGCCACACGAGTCTCAGGAAGAATACAACCAAAAAGTCAATAACGAATGGAGCGAGCTAGACGAGGATGCCGTCGACACCAAATAATTTTAAGGTAACAAACGCCATAGGCGAGACCGACAACTACTTCGGGGCGGAAGTTCAGTTCTTCCACATCACCTTGATACAGAGCGACAGTTCGGTGCTTGACGTAAGAAATGAGCTGGGCTACGACGAAACGGTGCACAACCTCACCAGGACCATCCTGCAGAGGGGTACAATAATATTCCAGAGAATAGATAATGCGGCATCGGGAAGAATAGACATCACAATGGAGAGGTCGGGATGGACAGCCTCAACATTGCAATCCGCAATAAGGGCCATGGGCGACAGTGTTGGCGTCAACGACACATCAGTGAGTCTCTCTGTTGTTGCTGAGACCGAACTCAAACTAGATAACAGTTAAATTTTCAATCCAGGTATTATATCTATGCCTTGTAGTTCCTTGGGCTTGCCTTTGGGATAGTCTGGCTCTATCACGAACTCCTCCGTGGCGTCCGCGTTCTGGCATCCGGCCGCCAGCCAGTCGTATTCAAAATTCATCTTGTTAACGAAATCCCACAACACGTCGTAGGTACCTCTGTCTGGATCCTTTAGAAGCAGTTCCTTCTTGCACTCCTCCATCGTCCTGAACTCCTGGTCCAACTGGAAGGTCTGCATTGTGGATGACGGGTCCTGGCCTATCAGGTAGGCCAGAATCAGTAATTTGTACATCCTAATTTGCCGGTCTCGCCTCTTGTGCTCTTGACTTCTCTTTCTTGGGTAGAAGTTCACAAGCCTCCGTCGACGGTTTGTTGCTTAGGTCTTTGTCCGCGATCCACACCCAAGAGTAACTGATGCTGTCGCCTTCGACTAAACATCTCTTACCGATCAACAGTTCTGGATTGCTTGGGATAGCACAGCCTGTGACTGCAAATAGGAAAATTATAGATATTATTTTTTTCATATGTGATATTTATGTACGCACATTATAGCACACTTCTGTTGTTTGTAAACCACATAAATACCAAAAAACATAAGAGGAGCATATCATGTTTATATCATTAGGAATCATAATTGGTTTCGCCGCAGGTTGGTACGCCAACGAAAAATGGGATGACCTTAAATCCCTAGGCGCAAAAGCGATTTTCTGGAAAAAGAAATAATGTTCACCAAGTTCGTATTCATGTTGCTGTTCACGGCCAACACGCCCGAGCAGACAACATGGGTGTGGCCTGAGGCCTACACCTACCCAGAAGAGAGGCAAGTCATTGCGAGCTATCCTGTTCTGCCAGTGGAACAGCACGTCATAGAAAAAATTATCATCCCGTTGCCAAAACCCAAGTTAAATTAGTTTGCTATTTGTAAATTTTGTAAATTTAAATTTACAAAAGATTTACATCATTTACAGCGTACGGCTAGGTTTTTGGCCAAATCCGTGTATAATTTACTATAAGTAAATTTACAAACTTAATTTACAAAAGGAAACAAAAATGTACGCAGACAAGAAAAAAAGCCAAAAGGTTTATGTGGAAAGCAAATGTGTTTCTCGTGACGACTGTTGTTGGGATGAAACACCAGAGACGGAAGTCGTTGTGAATTCAAAACAAGATACCACCAGAGAGTGGCCCGCACACTGGAAAGTGATACAATAGACCATGTGGCCTGTAACAGACGAAGAACAATCTTGGTTATCTAAAAAGTAACTATTCTAACAGTTCGTGTATACCGTAGTATAGGAAGTATATCGCCAACGCAGTGAATATCCATCTGCTGGCACGGAATATCTTGCCTATGGGTATCTGCTTGATGCGATTACTGAACAAGTAGCAGACAACGGCCAACGCACCTATGCCGGCAACTGCGCCAACACCTATATCAATCAATGAGGTTCCGGCCACCCAAAGTCCGGACAGGAATGCCACGACTTCTGCGCCTTCCCTGAACACTGTCAGGAACACTATGGTCGCCAGGGCTATCATGCTACCCGAGATGCTGTTCTTGATATCTTTCATGTGCTGTGCGGCGCCATGGCAGAACCATGCCGTCCAGAACAACAAACCGGATGCCACGAGTGCGGTCCAGGCCTCCACCGAATCAAAATCGTTCTGTATGAAATCTATCGCGAAGTAACCCAACGTCGCACTAGCGATCAGCGCCACGATCGTGCTCGCCATCACTGTGATCTTCTGCCTGTTGGTGTTTGCCATCAGCCACGCCATCTGCACTATGAGATAGGCCTCTAGGCCTTCCCTGAACCATATGAACGTTGATGCTGTTATGCCTGTCATGTTGTTATTGTACTGCAAATAGTTAGCAATCGCAACCTAGTTGGTAAACTAAACTTGGTCCATGATACTGTTCCACAGGTCAACGTCTGACCGGTAAACGCTTTTGACCTTGTCTATCTGCTCTTGTGTCAGTGTGGGTCTGGGATAATGACTCTGATTTATAGGAACGCCAGTGACCGTGCCA
>Ga0181577_10000033_pt1 | contig 90364 bp, 93 predicted proteins | sample 101ome_21_FD_132468 | JGI IMG/M metagenome (GOLD analysis project Ga0181577, IMG submission 132468) | Coastal salt marsh microbial communities from the Groves Creek Marsh, Skidaway Island, Georgia - 101413BT metaG (megahit assembly) | ecosystem: Environmental > Aquatic > Marine > Intertidal...
AAGTCGCGAAAACTTCAAAGCCTACCGCTCCGCTGCCCTGGCAGAGTGGCGTCAACTTGCGGCATAGGATAGGTTGCTTTCAAGCACTTTTGTGCGCCACAGATTTAGTCTGACAATGCCTGCACCAGAAGTGGGCTTTCAGGGACTTGCTCTTCTCCACCGGCAGCTCTCTCTCCACCAGGTCAGCCTCAATGGAATTGGCCAGGTCCAGCCAGGCATCAAAGCGCGCCCTCATATTTCTGATAATGACATCCCGCACCGGCTTACTCCCCCTTTTCCGCATACTGCTAAAGGTTAACCCAATCCCGTGCTTTTCGGAAATTGCTGGTTGGATATTGTCTCCTGCCTTGTCCTCTATATTGCTGTGACATCAACACGCGTCGTCTCTAAGATGGCGCCACGAATAATGAAGGATCGGGGGACACTTCACCCATGACGGACGCAAATACTGGCTCTCTGGCTTTTGAGGGCGTGCGGGTTCTTGACCTTGGCCAGGTCTATCAGGCGCCTTATGCCACCTTCCTGATGGCACAGGCGGGTGCCGAGGTGATCAAGGTGGAACCGCTGGATGGCGAACCGGTGCGCAAGCGCTTCAATGTCAGCCTGGGGGCGGGCATCCCGCTGGCGCTGTTGAACAGCGGCAAGAAGGCGATCACCCTGAACCTGAAGTCCGAAGAAGGTAAAGCCATCCTGCTCGATCTTGTGAAGCATGTGGATGTGGTTGTGGAAAATTACCGCCCCGGGGTGATGGACCGGTTGGGCATCGGCCATGATGTGTTGCGGGCACAAAATCCGCGGCTGATCGTGGGTTCTGCCTCGGGCTATGGCCAGTCTGGGCCAGACCGCGACCAGCCCGCCATGGATATCACCATTCAGGCCGCCTCTGGCCTGATGAGCGCAACCGGATTTCCCGATGGGCCGCCGGTAAAGTCCGGCCCGGCGGTGGCTGATTTTCTCTCGGGTACGCATTTGTTCGGGGCCATCGCAACCGCACTGTATCGGCGCGAAAAAACAGGTGAAGGTGCTTCCATCGACATTGCCATGCTGGAAACGGTCATTCCCGCTCTGGCGTCTAATTTGGGGGCCTATTTTGGCGACAACCCGCCTGCCGTTGACCGCACCGGCAACCATCATGGCGGTTATGCGGTGGCACCTTATAATGTGTATGCGTTGAAGGACGGCTATCTGGCGATCATCTGCATTAATGAAGGCCATTGGCAGCGCCTGTGTAACGCTATGGGGCGCCCGGACTTGATCGACCATGAAGACTTCCGGTCGATGGCCCGCCGGGCCCGCAACATGGCCAAGACCGACGCCGTGGTTGAAGACTGGACAGCACAGCTGACGCAGGAAGAAGCGCTGGCGCTTGGCCAGGAATTCGGCTTTCCCTGTTCACCGGTCAAGACCATCGATGACATGCTGCACGACCCGCATCTGTGGGAGCGGGGCATGTTCCACAAGCAGGACCACCCGATCATTGGCGATATTACGGTGCTGGCCTCACCCCTGCGGTTCGACGGCGCGCCCGGTAGAGATCCGGGCTTCTTCCCGGATTTGGGTGGCAATAATGATGAGGTCTTGGGTGAATGGCTCAACCTCAGCGAGGCCGATATCCAAAAGCTGCGCGACGAGGGCGTGATTTAGGGCGTGCACGCATAAAAAACGCCGCCCCGGAAAGTCCGGAGCGGCGCTGCAAACGCAGATGCGTAATGCTTATTCAGGCTTTTCTTCGTCAGAGAAGTAAGCGCTGGCAACAAAGTCTGGGCCGTAGACCGGTTCTTTGAGGGTTACGCGATATTTGTTGGTTTCAGCACCCAGCAGGTTGTACTTGCCAAGGTGTTCGCGCATGTCGTCGTACCAGTGGTCGCGCAGATGCGCTTCAAGGTCTTCTGCGCTTTCCCATTCTTCGTAAACAACAACGCGACCAGGGTGGTTCAGGTCAGCGGTCCACAGATAGTGGATGCAGCCCTTTTCGGTATAGGCGCCTTCAATATGCGGCTTGGCCGTTGTCAGGGCTTCTTCACGGACTTCAGGCGGAAATTCCAACACGCCGGAAATGACAATACGAGACATTTTACTCTCCCTCGGAAGGTTCAATCAGAATTGATTCCCGGGATTTCTAGCATGAAACATTGAGTGCGTCAGTCTGCTTTCAACGAAAACGTCTCTATCTCCGGTCTGGCGCGCCGCGCTGTTTACAGTCTGTCCAATTGTTCGCATAGTTTGGGCCAAGGAAAAAGGAGACCATGATGCAACAGGCCAATGCTGCATCAGCCAGCGGGTTGGATAATCCGCTATCGCTGATTACACCAGAGGTGATCCGCCAATATCAGGAAGATGGCATTGTCTATTTGCCGCAGGCCCTGGCACCCGAATGGCTGCTGCTGATCGAACTGGGTATTACGCGTATCCTTGGTAGTGGTTCGCCCTATATCCAGACCTTCTTCAAGGACCTGCCCGGTGAATTTGTTGACTGTGTGCGGCACTTCGACATGACGCCGGAATTCCAGCGCCTGCTTTATGATTCGCCCATTGCAGACATGATCGCCGCGCTGATTGGCTCGGAGAATATCTGGCTGTTATTCGACCATGTTTTCGTAAAGGATGGCGGCCCGTGCCGGCGCACGCCGTGGCACCAGGACATGCCCTATTGGCCCGTCGCGGGTAGCCAGATTGCCTCTATGTGGATTTCGCTCGACCCGCTACCCAAGGAAGAATGCCTTGAATTTGCGCGCGGCTCACACCGGCAAACCATGTATGACGGCTTCTCGCCTGCGGACGCAGCAGAAGACCCGACCATCGGCTTTTATGGCAAGGACCTGCCGCGCCTGCCCGATATTGAGGCCGAACGCGACAATTGGGACATTGTCTCTTACGATATCACACCGGGTGATGTGTTGTTGCTACACCCCAACACGCTGCATGGTGGGGGTCATACGACGGAAGGCCATCGACGTCGCACGCTCTCGGTGCGGCTGTAGGGGGACGACATCACCTATGCCACGCGGCCAGACAGCAGACCCACGGTGCCACTGACGCCGGGCCTGTCGCGGCATCTGAAACTGGGCGACCCGCTGCATAGCACTTATTATCCGCGCCTCCGGCCCCTGCCGGAAACAGAAGCGGCACGATGGCAGTAAAGGGGGCAGTAGATGGCTGAACTAGCTTCAGGCCCGCTCAGCGGGGTCCGAATTCTCGACCTCTCAACGATGATATCCGGCCCCTTTGCGACCATGTTGCTGGGCGATTAGGGGGCTGATGTCATCAAGGTTGAAGCCCCAGGCGGCGACTATGTGCGTGCTGGCGGCAACCGGGCAGGGGGGCTGCATGCCACCTTTCACAACAACAATCGCAACAAGCGCTCCATCACGGTCGATTTGAAAGAACAGGCGGGGGTGGATGTCATAAAGCGGTTGGCGGCCACTAGCGATGTGTTCATCCAGAACTTCCGCCCCGGTGTGGTCGACCGACTGGGGGTGGGCTATGACGACATCAGGGCCATCAACCCCAACATCATCTATGTCTCGATCTCCGGCTTCGGGGCAGAAGGCCCATGGTCGCACAAGCCGGTCTTTGACCCGATCATACAGGCGCTGTCGGGCCTCGCATCCATTCAGGGCGGGTCCGACCAACAAAGGCTAAGGCTGATCCGCACCATTGTGCCGGATAAACTCACCGCGGTGACCGCCGCGCAGGCCATTTCCAGCGCGTTGTATGCGCGGGAGAAAACGGGGCAAGGCCAGCATGTTACCCTATCGATGATCGATGCGGTGGTGCAATTCCTTTGGTCGTCCGACATGGGGGCGCAGACCTTTGTGGGTAAGGAGGTCAGCCAGCAGCGGGCGGCCAGCTTTATCGACCTCATTTACGAAACCAAAGACGGCTATATGTCGGTAGCGGTGATGAGTAATGGCCCTTGGCAGGCGCTGGCCCATGCCTTGGGCCACCCGGAGTGGTTGGAGGATGAACGGTTCAATACCCCGGCCCTGCGCGACATGAATATCAATGACCGGCTCGAGCTAACCCAGTCCGTGCTGGTGGACAAAACCACCGATGACTGGATGGGGATCCTCGATGAGGCAGGTGTGCCCTGCGCCCCGGTGCTGACACGGAACGAGCTGATCAAGCACCCGCAGATTTTTGCCAATGGCACGCTGGTGGAATATGACCACGCCATTTCCGGCCGCCTGCGCCAGGCCCGCCACGCCGCGCAGTTTTCCGAGACGCCAGCGGATAATCTGAATGACGCCCTTTTCTTGGCCGCCGACACTGACGCTGTGCTGGCCGACGCCGGATTCGGAGACGATGAGATCGCGGCGCTAAGGGATGAGGGTGTTGTGGGATGATAGTGTAGTGGGACATTGAGCGCCCAGTTTGCTCTAATACGAATTGAAACTTGCCTGAAAACTGGTCGGTGTTAGGGACACGTGTTGTTCCAACGGTGGCCGCAATTCGAATGCTTTTGGTCGCCGAGCAAAGTCCCACAGGCGTACAAGGTGCCAATTGTCCTTGAATTGGTCTGATACAGCCAGTTCATTTCGGGAGATATGAAATGGCGTTCGTTCCCAGCCGTTGGTGGTCTTGACTTCAATAAGTCGGTCGTCTCCCTCGGGTGTGAAGCTAAAGATGTCGTAACCAGCGCCGTCACCATCTTCCTTGGATGTCCATCTAACTGCCTTGGCTAAGTCGTACCGGTCATGTAAGGCCAGAAACGATTTTTCGTACGCCAACACCATTGCTTCACCGGCTTCTCCCAGTTTGCGATTGCGTTCGTCCCGGCCTGCGACATCAAACTTTCTAGCGGTAGCCAATGTCTGGTCCAATTCATCAGGCATCGGCAGGTTGCTTTGGGTTGGAGCCGGGCCAATCCAGAGAGGTTCAGCTTCTTGCAGTCCACTGGGTACCGGAGTTTGCGAATTTCGTGCCAGCCAATCGTGCTGCCCCAAAAGGTGTTTCGCGACTGCTTCCTCAAGAGAGACTTGGTAGTTGAACAGTGGCTTGTAACCGTCGATCCAGACCTCGCCTAAAGCCTTGAGAACCGCGCTTATATTCTGATGTTTGCGTTCGATTGACCCCCTGCTGCGGTCGATCAGCCCCTAAAGGGCTCTATTGTGCTCGGCCTCATTATAGTGCTCGCCTGAAAACTCAGCCGCCAACATCGAAAAATAATCGGCAACAATGAGTTCGTTTTCACGTTCTGACCAAGGCATTGATGACATTACCCCAAGTTAGTCCCTGTCGTAGATCGTGTCATCCCGTTCCTGGCGTTTAATCTCTCCCCGAATACCCTCGCCTGATCCGTCACATTGTGCCTGTCGTAGAATGTGTTTCCGTCACCAATCACGGTCGTCCGGGCAAGTCGATCATCTTGCGTCCCCTCACGGGCGGTACTACTCTCAACCGGACTCACCAATAGGAGACCTGAAATGAGCAAATTGTTTGGACCTGTTGTCCAGCAGGGCTACATCGTGCCCGATATTGATGCAGCCATGCAACATTGGCTGGCGCGCGGCGTTGGCCCTTTCTTTATCGAACGGCATGTCAGCCCGCCCTGTGAGCTGAACGGCGAAAAAGCCACCGTCGATATCACCGCAGCCTTCGCCTATTCCGGCGATCAGCAGATCGAAGTGATCATGCAGCACGACGACGTGCCCACAATCTACAAGCAATATCTCGACGAACACCCCGAAGGCGGCCTGCAGCACCTGGCCGTGTGGTGCGACAATATTGACGACAAATTGGCCGAGATCGGTGACGACTGGGTCGTGCATCAGCGGTATGGCGATGGTCATGCCTATCTCGACAACAAAAACGCCCCGGGCACCATGATCCAGCTGATGGCTCATTCCGAGGCAATGGACACCATGTTCGGCTTTATCCGCGAAGGCGCCGACACCTGGGATGGTGTGACAGACCCCATCCGGACTATCGATTGGTCAACGGGTTCGCCGGTCGTCAAGGCTGCGGAATAAAATTCATCACCTCTGGGAAGTGAGGGCTTGAAATGGGCCCTCACTTTTTTGCAAGCTGCGCCCAACAAAAATTGACCTGACAGGAGCATATAGTGTTTCAGGGACTAAACTTCCCGCCGCTCGACTTGCCGCCCGAATGCGAAGAAATCCGACAGGAAATCCGCGCCTTTCTGGCTGAAGAAAAAGCGCGTGGTAATGCCGGTAATATCGAAGCCATGGCGCGTTATACGCCGGAATATTCACAGCGTTTGGGCCAGGCCGGCTTTATCGGCCTGACATGGCCAAAGCAATATGGCGGCCATGAGCGCACAGCGCTGGAACGCTATGTCGTGACCGAAGAAATGCTATCGGCAGGTGCCCCAACGGGTTGCCACTGGATTGCAGACCGTCAGTCTGGTCCTTTGTTGCTGAAATATGGCACGGAAGAACAACGCCAGAAGATTTTGCCTGGTATTGCCGCGGGTGAGCTGTATTTCTGCATTGGTATGTCTGAGCCGAATTCGGGCTCCGACCTGGCAGGCGCACAGACCCGCGCCACCAAGACCGATGGCGGATGGTTGCTCAACGGCACCAAGCTGTGGACGTCTGGCGCCCATGTTTGCCATTACATGGTTGCTCTGGTGCGCACCTCGCCTTTGGACCCTGAAAACCGCCATGCGGGCTTCAGCCAAATGCTGATTGACCTCAGCTCCGATGGGATCGAGATCAACCCGGTCATCAACCTGTCTGGTGAACATCACTTCAACGAAGAAGTGTTTACCGACTGTTTTGTGCCTGATGATTGCGTTATCGGCGAAATCGGCGATGGCTGGAACCAGGTGATGAGCGAGCTGGGCTATGAACGCTCTGGCCCGGAACGTTTCCTGTCGACCTTCCAGCTCTTTGCCGAGCTTGTAGAAGCTGTTGGTGACAACCCGACGGACCACGAAGCACAGGTTATTGGCCGCCTTTCATCGCAGTTGATCACCCTGCGGCAGATGTCCCTGTCTGTTGCCGGTATGCTGGGTGAAGCCAAGGTGCCGGTGGCTGAAAGCGCCATCGTGAAGGATCTGGGCACCAATTACTGCAAGCTGGTCCCTGAATTTTCCCGCACGATCATCGACACGATGCCGTCGCAGAAGTCGGCTGACCTTTATGCAGCGAAAATGGCCAGCGCCATCCTCACCGTGCCCTCCCTGACCATTCAGGGCGGTACGCGTGAAATCCTGCGGGGCATGATCGCCCGTAGCCTGGGCATGCGATAGGAGAGCGTACATGAGTGACGAAATGAACGAAATGCGCCAGATGATCGCCGACACAGCCGACCGGATTTTCCGCGACCTGTGTGAACCCGATGTCGTCAACGCAGCAGAGAAGGGCACATGGCCTGCCGACCTGTGGAACACCATCGAAGAATCCGGCATGACCCATATCGCCATTGCTGAAGAAAATGGCGGTGGTGGCGGCACCATTGGCATGGCCATGGCGGTGCTGCGGGCAGCCGGTGCCTATTCGGCACCCCTGCCTTTGGCGGAAACCATGCTGGGTGGCGTTGCTCTGGCCAGTGCAGGGCAAGCCATTCCTGCCGGGCCGTTGGGCTTTGCCCTGCCTGCTGAAGACGAAAGCGTTTCCCTGAGCCAGTCTGGCGACAATTATGTGCTGAATGGCGCGGTGGCTGCTGTTGCCTGGGCTATTCCGGGGGGCCAGCTTGTCGTGGTTGCCGATATGGGCGGCCAGCCGGTTGCAGCCCTCGTGGATGCCGACAAGGCCGACATTGAAGCCAGTACCAATCTGGCGGGTGAGCCGCGCAACAATGTCACATTCAGTGATGCTGTTGTTTCGGCCTGTGGCCCGCTTGGCAATGATGTAACGCCTGAAAGCCTGTTCAAACTGGGAGCGCTCGCTCGCTCCATCCAGATGGCAGGTGCACTGGAAAACATGCTGGAAATGACGGTGCAATATACGCTCGACCGCGTCCAGTTCGGTCGGCCTATTGCCAAATTCCAGGCGGTGCAGCACTCCCTCGCTGTAATTGCGGGTGAAGTTGCAGCAGCCAAAACAGCGGCCGATATGGCTGTGCATATGTTGGAAGCCGGTGACCCAGGCCTGCTGATCGAATCTGCCAAGGCCCGTACGTCAGAAGCCGCCGGTGTGGCAGCAGAGCTGGCCCATCAGGCACACGGTGCTATTGGCTTTACGCATGAGCACAATCTGCATCACCGCACACGCAGGCTTTGGTCGTGGCGCGAAGAATATGGCACCGAATTTTACTGGCAGCGTGCCCTTGGCCGTGCGGCCACGCAGTCGGGCGGCGAAGGCCTGTGGCGGATGATCTCCGGCACCTAGTACGTCGATACATCGCAGAAACAGAAAGGCCGGGGTGGCAAACCATCCCGGCCTTTTGATTGTTTGGAACTGCGGAGGCTGATTAGCCCAGCATTTCCTCGGCAACCATCTTGAGGACCTTCTGGTCGCGGTTACCCAGCAGCATAGAGCCCACTTCCTTTTTCTTGCCAGCGTCTTTCCAGGCTTCCAGGCGGCCCTTGATCCGGTCGGCGGTGCCGCACAGGGCAACTTCGTCGATCAGTGCATCAGGAATGGCAGCCATAGCTTCATCACGACGGCCAGCCAGGAAGGCGTCCTGGATTTTCACAGCAGCATCCGGGTAGCCAAGGCGCTTGCAGTAGTCGTTGTAGAAGTTCTTGCCCTTGGCGCCCATGCCACCGATGTAGAGCGCCATGCTCGGGCGAACCTGGTCGCGGCACTTGTCGATGTCATCGCCTTCAACAATGGTCACGAACGGGGCGACGTCGAAGTCGGCCAGTGACTTGTTATTGCCAGCCTTGGCAAAACCTTCGTCCAGATTTTCGGTAAAGACCGAGATTTTCTCCGGGTTCATCCAGATGGGGAAGAAGCCGTCAAACAGCTCAGCCGCCGTGCGGACACCACCCGGGGTGATGGAAGCTGAATAGATCTTCATGTCCGGGTCGCCGTGCAGAATGGACTTCAGCGGCTTGCCCAGGCCGGTGGTGCCGGGGCCCATATTCGGGATGTGATATTCTTCGCCCTGGAATTCCAGCGGCGCTTTGCGCTCCAGAATCTGGCGAACGATGGTGACATATTCACGCATCTTGGTCAGCGGCTTGCCATAAGGTACGCCGTGCCAACCTTCAGCCACCTGCGGACCAGATGGGCCAAGGCCCAAAATGAAGCGACCTTCGGAAAGGGCGTCGAGCGTCATGGCCGTCATGGCCGTTGCAGCGGGCGTACGGGCTGGCAGCTGCATGATGGCGGTACCCACCTTGATTTTGGTGGTGTTGGCCAGCACCCAGGCGGCGGGGGTTACAGCGTCGGAACCATAGGCTTCAGCCGTCCAGGCGGAATCGTAGCCCATGGCTTCGGCTTCTTTGACAAATTCCAAGCCCAAATCCATCGAGCCACCGGAATAGCCGAGCAATACTCCAAGTTTCATGTGTTCTTCCTCTATCTTTCACACAGCCTACGCACTCTGACGCAGCATGCGTGTACGCAGTAAATTTTGTTCCCAGTGTTTGTAGCGGAAGGCTTGGCGACTTTCACGCAAAAACGACGGAATTATGCCTTGCGCTGGCTGAGCGCTTGTGGTGCAACTTGGTTGCCTTTTTTGCACCCTCTTACAGGACGATCCGGCCCCATGCCCACCACTTGCCAACAGGATGAACTGGTTACCAGCGTGCTGGAAATCGACCTGGGGGCCATTGCGCATAATTATCGGGCCTATACCGCTCAGGTTAGTGACAGCACGCGGGTTGCCGCTGCCGTAAAGGCCAATGCCTATGGGTTGGGGATGGAGCAGGTCTCCACGACCCTTGCCAACGCCGGGTGCACAGACTTTTTCGTTGCGAACCTTGAAGAAGGCGTAGCCCTGCGGCAGGTGCTGGCCGACGCACATATCTATGTGCTCAACGGTATTTTGCCGGGGCAGGAACATGCCTTTGGCGCTTTCCGGCTCAGCCCGGTACTCAACAGTTTCGAGCAGGCCAGGCTGTGGCGGGACTATGCAGAAGGACGAGACGCGTTACCTGCACCACATCTGCATGTCGACACGGGTATGAACCGTCTTGGCTGCCCGGTGTCAGAGGTTGAAAAGGTTATGGCCCTGCGTGGTTTGATGCTAGGTGGGGTGATGAGCCATCTGGCCTGTGCCAGCACGCCGGACCACCCGCTGAATGACGAACAATTGCGTAGCTTTAGTACAGTGACGCGTATGTTGCCGGACCTGCCCGCCAGCCTGGCCAATTCTGCCGGGGTGTTCCTGGGCGAGCATTATCACTTTGACATGGTGCGCATTGGTATCGGCCTCTATGGCGGCCAACCACCGGGCCTGGCAGCCAACCCGCTGCGCCCCGTCGTGCGCCTGCGCGCGCAGATATTGCAGGAACGGGACGTGCCAGCGGGCAGCTCGGTGGGATATGAGGCTCTCTATAAAACAGGGGTCGATCGGCGCATCGCCACCATCGCAGCTGGCTACGCAGACGGCTTCCCGACGGGGCTGAGTAACAGCAGCCATGTTGTCATCGGCGGCCAGCGCGTGCCCGTCGTTGGTCGCGTGTCGATGGATTTGATGACGGTAGACGTTACGGACGTGCCGCTGCATCTGTCGTCGCCCGGTAATTGGGCAGAGCTGATCGGGCCGGAGATGTCCATCGAGGCTGTGGCCAGTGCGGGCAATATGATCCCCTATGAATTGCTTACCGGGTTGGGCCAGCGTTATAGTCGGGTTTATATCGACGAATAGGGGCGCAAAAATGCCCTGCCAGCATGGAAGGGGGGGAGACACCATGCGAGAAGTCATTCCGCTGCGCGAACGCAAGCTCGACATCGTGTTTCTGGGCTTCTTCTGGTTCAACCTGATCTTTATTTCTTATCTGTTCGACCTGGAACAGATCGTTATTCCCGACACCTCCAACTTTGAATACCCGATCTGGCCACCGGCCTTCATTGTGGATTTGGGCCATTGGTGGGGGCAGAACTTCGACCCGGTATTGTATGAACGCCCGGTCTGGTGGCGTATGACGATCTGGATCGACGCGCTGTTCTTTGGGCCTTTCTACATGTTTGCCGTCTATGCCTTTGCCAAGGGTAAGGACTGGATCCGTATTCCAGCCGTCATCTATGCCTCTGTCATGCTGACCAATGTGACGATCATTTTGGGCGAAGAGTTCATGGGTGAATATGCCTCACCCGCTATTGGCCTGGTCTTGCTGGCCAATGCGTCGTGGGTGATTGTACCGATCCTGCTGCTGTGGCGCATGTGGGATGCGGAACATCCGTTCACCCGCGCTGCGTCTGAATGACTGGCTCATCAGAAAAATATGGTCCCTGGGCCCTGGTCGCCGGGGCCTCAGAAGGTATTGGCGCTGCCTTCGCGCAGGCCCTTGCCGCACAGGGGCTGAATTTGGTGCTGATAGCACGGCGGGCCGCACCGTTGGAAGTGATGGCCGCAGATATAAGGGAAAGCCATGGGGTCGACGTTAAAACCGCAACGCTTGACCTGGCGGAAGACGACTTTTTGCCGCGCCTTGTTTTGTTGTCGGCAGGGTTGGATATCGGCCTCGTGATTTTCAATGCGACGGCCTCTTATGTTGGGCGCTTCAATGATCAGTCATTCGAGAGCAAGCAGCAGATTATCGACCTCAATTGCCGGGCCGTAACAATGGTGGCCGATCATTTCGGGCAGAAATTTACGGCGCGCGGCAAGGGCGGGCTTGTGCTGATGTCGTCTCTCGCGGGCTTGCAGGGGTCACCGCTGGTGGCAACTTATGGGGCAACCAAGTCTTTCATGCGGGTCTTGGCAGAAGGGCTCTGGGACGAATGGCAGGCCGATGGTGTGGATGTGCTTGCTTGTGTCGCCGGGGCGACAGACACGCCGGGTTACCAATCATCAAACCCCAAGGGTAAGGCCCCGACGCAGGATGCCGATGCTGTTGCCCGCACAGCTTTACGCGCGCTCGGTAAAAAGCCGGTGGTCATCACGGGCTTTGTCAATCGGCTGGCGGCCTTCGTGGTCCAGCGCCTGTTGCCGAAGCCGTTGGCCATCCGGTTCATGGGGCAGCAAACGAGACGGCTCTACGACTAAAACCCGTAGAGCAGGGTGGCACTGGTTTTCAGGTCATTATTTGGGTTTCCGGCGGGTACGCTGGAATCATGGTCATATTTGACGGTCAGCCGGGCCGAGAGACGGTCCGTCAGGGATGTCGTCAGACCCACCATGGCGTCATAAGTCTTCACATCATTCATGATGGCCGCCCCTGCCTGGAAGATGACATCCAGCCAGCTCAGGGCATCCCACTCGCCATTGATAGAGGCGCGGCCACCCCATTCATGCGTCATGGGCGCCACACGGGTCAGGCGGCTCATCCGGTGGCTGGGACCAGCCTCCAGGTTAAGCTTGAACCTGTCCTGATTGAGGAGTTTGTAACCAAGGCCCAGTGTTTCCATCAGACGGAATTGGTAACCACCGTCAAATTCGTTGCGATAGTCGAGGTGGGCCAAGATGTAGAGGCGGTCTGAAACCGCACGGTCGAGCTGATAAGAGATTTTCAACTCGTCGTCTGTTGGGGTGTTGCTCTTCTTCAGCAGCTCGTAATTCGCGTTGAACTTGTGGGTCCAGTTTTGGCGCTCGTTTTTTAGTGAGACACCGAAGGAGATATCATCATCGGTTGACGACCCGCTGCGCAGGTTCAGGCCCAATTGCACATTGCCGGACCAGCCGCGTAGAGCGATGAACCCGTCCGGCTTGGCAGACGGTGCGGGTTCGTCCCCTTCAGCTGGTTTCTCTGCCGCCGTCGTAAAGGCCTGTGCTGTGACGGGGCTGTCTTCATAAGGTCGGGTAATCTCGGCAATCTGTTGGGCAAATTGCGGGGCCAGCTCTGCGGCTTGCAGCAATGCTTCTGCTGCATGTTCCGGGTGGCTTTCAGCAATCAGTACAAGTGCAACATCAAGATACTGATAGTGGCCCGATTCTGTGTCACGAGCAGCAGCGGCGCTGATGATCTTTTGCAGCGAGGGCGGCAGGTCGGCTGCCAGTGCAGGCGTTGTCATGAATGCCAGCGCCAGGAACAGGGCGGAAAACAGAGATTTCTTCATGGGAGTACAACACTAAAAAGCCGGGCAGGGTTGCCCCGTGCCCGGCTATATAGGTGAGGCTATCCCCCAATCGCAAGACTATCGTGCGGTGAAGTTCGCCGTGCGTTTTTCGATAAAGGCCATAATGGCTTCGTGGTGGTCTTCCGTCTGGTGGCAAACGGCCTGGTAGAAGGCGCATTGGTCCAGGAAGTCACGCAGTTCGGTGCGCTGTGCCAGGCGCAGCAGGCGCTTGGTAAAGCGGGTCGTAATCGGTGGTTTGGACGCTATGACCTGCGCCAGTTCAATGGCGCGGTTCATCAGCTCTTCGGGTTCAACGACTTCCAGTGCCAGGCCGATCTCCACCGCTTCTGCACCATCAACGATTCGACCCGTGAGGGTCAGTTCGGCGGCGCGCTGGTAACCGACCAACTGCTGCAGGAAGTAAGCACCGCCGTCGCCGGGGATCAGACCCAGGTTCACGAACGTTTCGCCGAACTTGGCTTTGGTGCTGGCAATACGGATGTCGCACATGCAGGTGAGGTCACAGCCTGCGCCAATCGCCGGGCCGTTCACGGCTGCAATGATGGGAACTTCAAGCTTGTCGATGGCCAGCGGAATACGCTGAATGCCATCACGGTAAGATTGGGCAACCGTACCGGCATCACCGCCAAAATCGTCGGACCGGTTAGCCATGGCCTTGATGTTGCCGCCGGCAGAAAAGGCAGAGCCATCACCGGTGATGACAACGGCAGAGATTTCCTTATTGCCGTTGACCCAGTCGACCATGTCGACAATGTGTTGGATCATGCCATTACCCGTCAGGGTGTTGCGCTGGTCGTGGCGGTTCAGGGTGAAGATGGCAACGCGGCCATCAACTTCCAGTTTGGCGTCTTCAAAGACGGGGATATCTGTCATGTCGGGTCTTCCTCTGTATGAATTCTGAGGCGCACCATAGTCATTTCACAGATATCTTTCACGGCAAAAATATGTCGCTATGATCACCCCACCGAAAAGGGAGGATTTCCGTGAGCACCACAGCACCTGCAGAACAGCCGACGATTATGGGCCACCCAAGGGGGCTTGCCGTCCTGTTCTTCACCGAAATGTGGGAACGCTTCAGCTATTACGGTATGCGCGCGTTATTGATCCTGTATCTGACGGATCATTTCCTGTTTGCCGACTCGCCGGCCTATGCCCTGTTCGCCAGTTACACGGCATTGGTTTACATCACGCCTGTGCTGGGTGGAATCATTGCCGACCGCTATCTCGGCTTCAAGAAAGCCATCTGTTATGGCGGCATCCTGATCATGCTGGGGCATATAGGCATGGCCTTTGAGGGCGCGGAAGCCGCATTGGGCGCGGGTGGCGTTGTGGAACGGGATGCCACATCACTGCAAATCCTCTATCTGGCGCTGGCGCTGATCGTGGCAGGCACGGGCCTGCTCAAGTCCAGTATCTCAGCCGTTGTGGGCGAGCTATATACCCAGCAGGACAAAAAGCGCGATTCCGGTTTCACCATCTTCTACATGGGCATCAATGTCGGTGCTTTTGCCGCACCGCTGGTCTGTGGCTATCTGGCGGCCGAGTATGGCTGGTCCTGGGGTTTTGGGGCCGCTGCCTTGGGGATGCTGGCGGGTCTGTTTGTCTTTGTCCGTGGTCAAAAGCTTTTAGATGGTAAGGGTGAGCCACCCCGGCCGGAGGTGTTGCGGTCACGCATCGCTGGGCCTCTGACACAGGAATTTGTGGTTCTGTTGGGCTGTGTGCTGTCTGTCATTCCCTTCTGGTTCCTGGTGCAGAATGGCGAAATCGTTGGCGATACACTGACCTATGGTGGGTTGACCCTTGTAGTTGGCGTTGTGATTTATGCGGTGAATAATCTGAATCCCACGGAGCGGGACAGGATGTTTGCGCTTCTTCTGCTGATACCGGCCTCTATTCTGTTTTGGGCATTCTTTGAGCAGACCGGTACATCTATTGCGCTCTTCGCCAAACGGGGCGTGGAGCTGGAATTGCTGGGCATGAGTGTTGCCCCGGCGCAGATTCAGTCCATTAACCCGATGATGATTTTCTTGATGGCGCCAGCCTTTGCGACGTTATGGTTCCTCCTGGGCAAGCGCGGTTGGGATCCGAGCCTCCCAGTGAAATTCGGGCTGGCGTTGGTGCAGATGGGCATTGGCTTTTACATGTTCGTGATTGGCATTGAGAGCGCCGCTGACGGACAAAAGGTCGCTTTCATCTGGCTGGTGATGGGTTTCTTCTTCCATACAACGGGTGAGCTGTGCCTTTCGCCGGTGGGGCTTTCCGCGGTGACCAAACTGTCGGTGCCACGTGTCATGGGGCTGATGATGGGTATCTGGTTCCTGGCGACGTCTTTTGCGAATTTTGTGGCGGGTGAGATTGCCAAAATGTCGAGCATTGAAAAGACGCCAGGTGAAGACATTGCCGTCGATGCAGCCCTGCCGATTTACGGCGCGCTTTTTGAATCAGTGGCGCTGTGGGCCGTTATTGCCGGCGTCGTAATGTTTTTGGTCTCGCCTTTTATTCGCCGTTTGATGCATGGTGTGCGCTGATTTGCTGATCACAGGAGTATGGAATGCCAGCAGCCTATATGATCATTGGTGTTGATGTGCACGATGAAGAAAATTTCGGCCCCTATGCCGAATAGGTACCAGCCATGATGGCCAAATATGGTGGCGAGGTACTGGTTGCCAATGAAGAATTCGAAGTGATGGAAGGAAGCTACAGCCGCAAACGGGCAGTGATCCTGAAATTCCCATCGATGGAACAATGCCGTGCCTTTTACGACTCAGATGAATATGCCCCGATGATCGAACTTCGCAAGAAGTGTTCTGACGGTGATTTGGTGATGGTTGAAGGCTTTTAGTCTGTCCAAACAATACGAATAAAGAGGAAGATCTTATGGGACGTGTAGAAGGAAAAGTTTGTCTGGTAACAGGCGGGGCCTCTGGCCTGGGTCGGGCAGATGCCATTCGCCTGGCAGAAGAAGGCGCCAAGGTCGTTGTGACCGATCTGAATGTTGAAGGTGGTGAAGAAACCGCCCACTTGGCCGGTGAAAACGCCATTTTCCTGGAGCATGATGTATCCAGTGAAGATGCCTGGCTCAGTGTGATCAAGACGACGCTGAACGAGTTCGACAAGCTCAACGTGCTGGTCAACAATGCAGGTATTGTTATGCCAGCTACACCTGAAGAGGTGACTAATGATGAATGGCGCCTGATCCAGAACATCAATACGGATGGTGTGTTCTATGGCATCAAGCTCGGGATTTCGACCATCAAGCAGAATGGTGAACTGGGGTCCATTATCAATATGTCGTCAACGGCGGCGCTGGTTGGTTACCCGGTCTATTTTGCTTATGCAGCCTCCAAGGGTGCTGTTCGGTCGATGACCAAGTCGGCAGCCGTACATTGTCTGCAGGCCGGCTATAAAATCCGGGTCAATTCCTTGCACCCGGGTGGCATTGCCACGGCCATGACGGCGAATATTACACCGCCACCACCGGAAATGCTTGAGCTGATGCAGCACATGCCGCCAGGCCCGGGTATTGGTGAGGCGGATGATGTAGCCTACACGGTGTTGTTCCTGGCCTCTGACGAATCCAAGCACATCAATGGTGTGGAATTGCCGGTCGACAACACGACGGTTATTTATCCGTAAGAAAACTCTGTCTCAGAGTTCCATGACACGGATGGGGTCGCTGACCCCATCCCAATTCTCTGTTGCTTCGCGCAATGGGCCCCACATCGTGCTGGTGCCTCCACCGCCTGGTACGTCTACCAGTTCGACCATGCAGTTCAGCCTGGCTGTAGCATCCATATAGCAAAAGCGTGTGCCGTTGGAGGCGACTTCCCCTTCCATGGCGATGGGCATGCCTTTGGCGACATAGTCTGCCTGAATGGCATCATAGTCCTTGGGGTAGAGGCAGATATGGTGAAAGCCCTCTCGTCCGGTGGGTACGACATCCCGATAGGCTGACGGACCAACATTGTGCTGTTCAATCAGCTCAATTTGCACGTTGCCGGAGAGTGCGACCGCCGCGCTGATGTCGAGGTCGATTTTGATCCCCCGATGCATCACGTTTTTCAGGTTGATGTGGGGCATGAGGAAAAATGGCCCGATGCCGAAGTCGTTGATCCAGGCTTTCATGGAAGCCTGGATGTCTTTCACAACATAGGCATTCTGGGTGAGGATGTTGTCAGGGTTTTCCATGATGATGTCCTAGCGCAGGCTGCCAGGTAGTGTGACCTGCTGGCCGTCCCAGTTTTCGGCCTCTACCTGCAGCATACGGCTCATTTCCATATAGCTCTCGGCTGGGCGGATCAGTTCCGTCAGGCAGTTGGCGTCATCCCACGTATCCATATAGGCAATCTCGGTGCCTTCCGGATCACCGCCGGAACAGACGATGCCAATGCCTTTTGCGGCAAAGTCGGCAATGCTGGCGGCCAGATCATCGGTCAACACGCCAATATGGTGGTAGCCTTCCTGGCCGGTGGGGAAATAGTCTCGATACACAGAAGGGTGGTCATGATGTGGTTGGATCAGTTCAACCTGTAAATCTCCAGAGGCGGCCAGGGCTGCCGACAGTTTTAGCTCACCCGGTTCACCGCGATAGATGATGTTCGGCAGGTCGATATTCTCAAGCAGCGTAAAGGGGCCAATGCCCATGGTGCGGGCCCATTTGGCGCAGGATTCTTCTAGGTCATTAACGATGAAGGCCGTCTGAAAAATGCGGGTGCTCTTGCCTGTCATGATTTCCCCCCTATATCTTGAACAGGTGTTCAGCAAAGCATGAAGTGATTGCGCGTGCAATAATCATGCTGGCGAATGAACCCTGACCAGAGGGGAGGGACGCATGAAAGCTGCGAGTATTATACTTATAGGCACAGGCCTGTTTACCTCGGCGCCTGTATTTGCTAACGAAATCACGGTACCTGAAGTGAGCGAATTGGTGGCCACGCAAGATGCAGATGAACGCATTGTTGCGAGCCTGCGCTCGCTTGTCCAGAGACCGAAAACCACCTATTCAGTGCAGCCCTTTGAGGCCGACAATGATGGCCTGCTTGACCGACAACGTCTATCAGAGGCTCGCCTGACTAGTACGTACCAACACAACGAAGCGCAGTGGCAGGATCGGGACAGTGTAGGCCTGTTGCTCCAGCGCGGGCGCACCAATATTGGCGTATGGGGTGATGTGCGGGAAGTGAATGTAATCACCAACGATGATCAGCGCTTGTTGCCGGGGCAACTCAGGGCGCGGGTTGTACCCGATGCCGTGGCCGTCAGTGATGCACCGGTTGTTGCCACGACAGATGCCCCTGCTGCGGACCGAAAAGTTGTGGCACCTACAGCCATTTCGGCAGTTTCCACGACCGGTGATGTCGCTGGCGTACGCGGTTCAAATTTCAGCGCGGCGTCCATCAACACGGTGAGTACCGGCAACGCGCAGGCACGGGCCACGGCAGGGTCGGACCTGTCCTACAAGGAATATATCGGGGGGTTGTTCATGTCGCAGTCCTTTTAGACTGCGACACAGAACGGCAGGGACGACCTATTCGTCCGGTGCGATGACCAGGGTCAGGCCATCCATTTCGTCGGTGACGGTAATCTGGCAGCTCAGGCGAGATGAAGCCTGCATGCATTCCAGTTCTTCCAGCAGCTCTGTTTCTTCATCGCTGCGTGTGCCGGTGCGGGCAACCCAGTCATCATCAATATAGATGTGGCAGGTGGCGCAAGAGCATTGGCCGCCGCAAATGGCTTCCATCTCATAATCGTTTTCGCGCAGGTTCTCCATGACGGAGATTCCAACTTCGGCGTCAATCTGGCTCTGTTCACCGTCACGGTTGGTGATGTTCATCTTGGCCATCGGACTTATCCTCTCGGGTTTCGGTTGAATTTTTCGGCCAGTGCCTGGCAGTGGTTTGCTTCCTACCCAATGCCCTTGGCCATTGCAATATGCAATTTGGGCAATACGGAATTTGGCAACAGGCGGCTTGGCCTGGGCTACATTTGCTTCTTGCCTACATTTCCTTCAGGGGCGTGTCGACGTCCGCTAATAGAGCAGGGTCTATACGCTTCTTCGCGGCAACCAGTTTTTTGGCGACCATGAAATCTTTCGGGGCGTTGATGGCATTGAGGGCAACGAACACGCCGTCACGCAAATAGCAGATAGAGAATTTGCGGTCGGCAATATTGCCGCGCACAACAACGTCATCATCTGGTTCAGACAGGCCGACAATCTGCATTTTCAGGTCGTACTGGTCTGACCAGAACCAGGGAATCTCTGCATATTCCTTCAGCTCACCCAACATGGAATTGGCCGCCGTTTTTGCCTGATCAACAGCGTTCTGTACCGATTCGAGGCGAAGGCGACGATCCAGCAGGCTGTTAGGGTGGTTGGTGACGTCGCCAGCAGCAAAAATGTCGGAGTCTGATGTGCGCGCAAATTCGTCCACCACGATGCCGTTGTCGCAGGCGATACCGGCTTCTTCTGCCAACTCGAAGTTGGGAATTACGCCGACGCCAACGACGACGAGGTCCGCTTCATGCTTGGCGCCATCGGCGGTCACGACATGGGTCACCTTGCCATTTGCGCCTTCGTAATCGGTGACGCCCACGCCGGTGAGGATCTTCACACCCGCTTTTTCGTGCTCTTCTGTGTAGAACTCGGAGACCTCGGGAGAGACGACCCGGTTCATCACCCGGTCCAACCCTTCAAGCACGGTGACCTCACAACCCAGCTTGGCGCCGACGGCGGCTACTTCCAGGCCGATATATCCGCCGCCCACAATGACCATTTTGGCGCCGTCTCGCACCTGTTCACGAATGGCAAGTGTGTCGGAAATTGCCCGTAGATAGAAGATGTTATCCAATTCTGCACCCGGCAGGTCGAGCTTGCGAACGCGCGTGCCCGTGGCAATCAGCAGCTTGTCATAGGCCAGCGTTTCGCCATCTGAGAGCGTCAGGGACTTGTTCGCCGTATCGATCTTGGTGACAAGGGTCTGCAGGCGTAGCTCGACATTTTTGTCGTCGTACCAGGTTTCACGTTTCAGGAAGGTGCGCATGACCTCCAGGTCGCCAGAGAGAACAGCCTTGGAAAGAGGTGGGCGTTCGTAGGGCAGATATTCTTCATCACCCACGATTACAATCCGGCCCGCAAAGCCTTTTGTTCGCAATGTTGCGGCGGCCTGGCCCCCTGCGTGGCCTGCGCCGATGATGACAAATGTCTGGTCCATGATGCGTCCTGTCTCCGCTCTGGCGGGTGGCGGGAAGCCACCGGCTGACTAAAAATGTTTCGGGGTGCTTCTTAGCTTGTTCCGTAGGAAAAATCTATGATATGCCTCTCATCCTGTGAACGTTTCAAACAGTTTGTCGGAGTCTTGCACGCGACAGGTTTTGTTGCGCTCTATTTTGCGGGCTACGGGGATGCCTGTAGCCATCAACAGGGTGACTGTCGCAAGCGTCATCCGACATGCCTTAACGAGGGAGAACGAGAATGGATCTAGGGATCAAAGGCAAGAACGCCATTGTAACCGGCTCAACAAAGGGTATTGGCCGCCGCGTGGCCAACCTGTTGGCCGATGAAGGTGTAAACCTGGGCATCTGCGCCCGTAACGCAGAAGAAGTTGAACAGGCTGTTGCTGAACTTTCCGCCAAAGGCGTGAAAGTTGTTGGCGCTTCTGTCGACGTATCTGACACCGAAGCTTACACCGCCTGGCTGAAGGCAACTGCTGAAGAATTGGGCGGCCTCGACATGTTCGTGCCGAACGTTTCTGCCGGTGGTGGTTTCGACCCGGCTAACTGGGCCCACAACTGGGAAAACAACTTCAACATCGACATGATGGGTACCGTTAAGGGTGCAGAAGCGCTGACACCGTTCCTGGCTGAAAGCAAAGGTTCCATGTGCTTCATGGCAACCACGGCTGCTGGCGAATTCTTCGCCGCACCGCAGTCCTACAGCTCTATCAAGTCCGCTGTTGTGAACTATACGTCCAACCTGGCTCAGTTCCTGGCACCGCAGGGCATCAACGTGAACGTTGTATCCCCGGGTTCCATCTACTTTGAAGGTGGCGACTGGGACAACATCAAGCAGCATATGCGTCCGTTCTACGACCAGGTGCTGTCCACCATCGCTATGGGCCGTTACGGCACGCCGGAAGAAGTGGCCAACGTCATTGTCTTCCTGCTGAGCCCACTGGCCAGCTGGGTAACTGGCGTCAACGTTACTGTTGACGGTGGCCAGACCAAGCGCACCAAGTTCTAGGCTTTTGAATTTGAGGGCAGTCGTTCCGCGGCTGCCCTCTCTTTCTTTGGGTTTAAATGTTCATGGCTGCATAAATTGGTCTTGACCCACTATGGGTCACTCGCCAGTATGCCCCGCGAACGCCCCTGAAACGAGATTCCAGCAGGAGAAAATCCAGTGCAATTATCGCGTGAACAGCTGCTTCAGGCTTATGAGCGCATGAAGACGATTCGCGAGTTCGAAGACCGTCTCCATGAAGAAATTCCCAAAGGCCTGATCCCAGGCTTTACCCATCTGTATTCCGGTCAGGAAGCAATCGCTGTTGGCGTTTGTGAAAATCTGACAGACGCAGATGCTATTACCTCAACCCACCGTGGCCATGGCCACTGCATCGCCAAGGGTGTAGAAGTGAAGCCGATGATGGCTGAAATTTACGGTCGTGCTACTGGCTGCTGTAACGGTAAGGGCGGCTCCATGCATATTGCCGACCTGTCTAAAGGCATGCTGGGTGCTAACGGCATCGTAGGTGGTGGCCCGCCCCTGGCAACAGGTGCTGCTATTGCTTTCCGTAACCGCGGCAAAGGCGAAGTTGCTGTAGCCCTGGCTGGTGACGGTAGCTGTAACTCTGGTCCGGTTTTTGAAGCCATGAACATGGCTGTTGTCATGAACCTGCCGGTGATCTTCATGTTCGAAAACAATGGTTACTCTGAGCAGACTGCCCCGGCTTACGCTGTTGGTGGTGGCAAGACAACCATGACCCGTCGTGCTGAAGGCTTTGGTATGCCGGCAACATCTGGTGACGGTACCGACTTCTTTGAAGTATATGAAAAGACCCGTGAAGCTGTTGAACGCGCCCGTAATGGCGGTGGCCCAAGCGCCCTTGAGTTCAGCTGCCTGCGTTTCTTTGGCCACTTTGAAGGTGACCCGCAGCGCTACCGTGCTGATGGCGAAGTTGAAGACGCTCGTGAAAATCTTGATTGCCTCAAGAACTTCCGCGCCAAGGTAACTGAAGCTGCACTGCTTGAAGATGCAGACATGGATGCCATCGACGCCAAGGTTGCAACACTGATCGACGAAGCTGTCGAAGAAGCCATTGCTGCACCGTTCCCTGAGCCCGAAGCTGTGACGCAAGACGTCTACATCGATTACTGAGTGAGGGAGTAAGACTTATGCCAGTAATGACATACCGCGAAGCGGTAACCGAAGCCCTCACCATTGAAATGAACCGTGATGAAACTGTTGTCATCATGGGTGAAGATGTCGCCGGCGGTGCCGGTGGTTCTTCCGGTGTTCGTGACAATCAGAGTGGTATCTGGGGTACCTACCCGCAGTTCCATGCCAAATATGGCGAAAACCGCTTCATTGATACGCCGATTTCTGAAGCTGCCATCGTGGCTGCTGCTGCCGGTGCTGCCCTGACGGGTCTGCGCCCGATTGCAGAAATCATGTTTGCTGACTTCATGGGTTACTGCCTGGACCAGATCCAGAACCAGGCCGCGAAGTTCCGCTACATGTTCGGTGGTACAGCAGAAACTCCGATGGTTGTTCGCACCGCTTATGGTGCTGGCCTGTCGGCTGCGGCCCAGCATTCCCAGTGCATGTATTCTCAGATCACGCACATTCCCGGTATCAAGGTTGCTGTGCCTTCCAAGCCGGCTGATGCCAAAGGCCTGATGCTGACGGCGATCCGCGACAATGACCCTGTGATCTTCTTTGAACACAAGGCGCTGATGGCGGCCACCGGTGAAGTACCCGAAGGCGACGAAGGTATCCCGTTCGGTGAAGCTGCCATGTACCGCGAAGGCGACGACTGTACTGTTGTGGCCATCGGTCGCATGGTTCACTTTGCTGAAACAGCTATCGATTCGCTCGCTGGTGAAGGCATCACCTGTGACCTGGTTGACCCGCGCACAACGTCTCCGCTGGATGAAGAAACCATCCTGGAAAGTGTTGAGCATACTGGTCGCCTGGTTGTTGTTGATGAATCCAACCCACGTTGTTCGGTTGCAAGTGACATCGCCGGTATTGTGGCTTCCAAGGCATTCAGTGCCCTGAAGGCGCCGATCGAAATCATCACCTCGGCTCATTCGCCGGTTCCGTTCTCTCCGGTTCTGGAACAGGCTTACCTGCCGAGCGTAGACGAAATCACAGCTGCTATCCGCAAGACGCAAGACTAGCGCCTAAAGCAGTTGTAAAGAGATTAGCCTCGGGGGTGGGAACACCCTCGGGGCTATCGTTATGAAGAAGTAAGGAGATGCAACATGGCTGACATGACTGCCGTTGCGATGCCCAAATGGGGCCTGGAAATGACGGAAGGTACCGTTGTTAAGGTCCATGTCGCCGTTGGTGATGAAGTCACCAAAGGTCAGACGATCATGGATATCGAAACCGAAAAGATAGCCAACGAATTTGAGGCCGAAGCCAGTGGCGTGATCAAGAAGATCATCGTCAATGAAGGCGACACCAAGGTTATTGGTGAACTGTTGGCCATTATTGGCCCGGCAGATGCCAGCGACGCCGACGTTGATGAGTTTGAAGGCTCCTACGTCTCTGTTGCGGTTGGTCGTGTTGAAGCAACGTCCACAGCTGCCCCGGCTGCGGCACCGGCGCCGGCTGCACCTGCAGCCTCTTCTGCCCCGGCATCTGACGATGGCAGCGTCAAGGCATCACCGCCTGCCAAGCGCCTGGCCCGCAAGCTGGGTGTTGATATTGCCCAGGTAACTGGCACTGGACGTGGTGGTCGCATCTCTGCAGACGACGTACAGGCTTTCGCTGATGCTGGTGGCGCGGCCCCGGCTGCTGAAGAAGCCCCTGCTGCTGCACCGGCGCCCGCTGCTGGTGGGGAAGTTCGCGCAACACCGGGTGCCAAGCGCCTGGCTAAGGAACTGGGTATCGACCTGGCAACGGTCGCTGGTTCTGGTCGTGGTGGTCGTATTTCCAAGGAAGATGTTGAAGCTGCCGCCGCAGGTGGTGGTGGTGCGGGTTCTTATGGTTCCACACCGGTAACGGCAGAAGCTGCACCTGCTGCGCCTGCCCAGGTCATTCCGGGCGACAATGCTGTCACGGTTGAAACCATGAACAACATGCGCAAGACCATTGCCAAGCGCTTGACCGAGAGCAAGCAGAATGTGCCGCACTTCTACCTCACGGTAGATGTGGAGATTGACAATCTGTTGGCTCGTCGCGCCAAGTACAACAAGGCCAATGGCACCAAAGCATCTGTGAATGACTTTATCATTCGCGCTGCCGGCTTGGCGCTGAAGGCTGTGCCGAAAGCCAATGTCCAGTTCCATGGTGACGAGCTGCATTACTTTGAAAATGCAGACATCTCCATTGCTGTGGCCATCGATGGCGGTCTGATCACGCCAATCGTTCGTGCGGCGAACCTCAAGTCCGTTGCGCAGATCGCTGATGAAGTGAAAGACCTGGCAGCCCGTGCTCGTGAAAACAAGCTGAAGCTGGACGAAATCCAGGGTGGCAGCTTCTCTATCTCGAATCTCGGCATGTTTGGCATCAAGCACTTTGACGCCGTGATCAACCCGCCGCAGGGTGCGATCCTGGCCGTTGGTGCTGGTGAAGAACGTCTGGTTGCCAAGAATGGTGCAGCTGCAGTCGCAACCGTGATGACTGTAACCATGTCTTGTGACCACCGCGCTATTGACGGTGCACTGGGCGCTGAATTCCTGGCCTCCTTCAAGGAGCTGTTGGAAGAGCCACTCGCACTGGTCATCTAGTCGCGAGAGACAGACAAAAAGAAAGCCCCGTAGCGCTTGCTGCGGGGCTTTTTTGTTGTCTTGTGCGTGGGTTAGGTGCGGACGACGTTGTCGCTTTCAATATCCTGACGGCGGATGATATTGCGCGTATCAACAACAAGCTGTGCGTGATCAACCACGGCTTCATAATCCACCTTGTCGTGATCAGTGCAGATCAGCACCGCATTATAGCTGGCCAAAGCTTCCGGGGTCAGATCAACAGATTCGCGACCGGCAACATCCGGGTGGTCCGATGTATAGGGTACCACAGGTACCAGCGGATCGTGGTAATCCACTTCAGCACCACGCTTTTCGATCATTGCCAGCAGGCGGATCGACGGGCTTTCACGGATGTCGGAAACATTGGCCTTATAGGCCAGGCCCAAGACCAAGATCTTGGCCGAACCCAAGGAAACACGCTGGTCTTCATCCAAGGCCTGTTCCAGGTTCTGGACGACATAGCTGGGCATGGCGATGTTGATTTCGCCAGCCAGCTCAATAAAGCGGGCGCGTAGGCCATATTCGCGCGACTTCCATGCCAGATAAAACGGGTCGATCGGAATGCAATGCCCGCCAAGGCCGGGACCTGGGTAGAAAGGCATAAAGCCAAAAGGCTTGGTCTTTGCAGCCTCAATGACTTCCCAGACATCAATACCCATCGCGCCATAGATGATCTTCAGCTCGTTCACGAGCGCAATGTTGATGGACCGGAAGATGTTTTCCGTAATCTTGACGGCCTCGGCCACACTGTTTGTGGAGACAGGCACCACGTGTTGCATGAAGGCGCCATAGAATTCGACCACGAGGTTACGGGCGTCTTCGCCGTCACCAGCAACGACCTTGGGGATGGTTTCTGTACTGTAGTCAGGGTTGCCCGGGTCTTCGCGCTCAGGCGAAAAGCCAAGGAAGAAATCTTCACCACACTTCAGACCGGCATCCTCCAGGATGGGTTTAACGACTTCATCCGTCGTGCCGGGGTAGGTGGTGGATTCAAGCACAACGAGCTGGCCGACCCGCAGATGCTCAGCAATGACGTGAACAACTGACTCTACGATTTCCAGGTTTGGTTCGCGGTGCTTGGACAGGGGTGTCGGCACACAAATCGTGATGACGTCGCAGTCAGCAAGGCCGCTGAAATCATCGGTCGCTGAAAAGAAACCAGTTTCGAGTTGGGCTGCCAGTTCCTCGTCGGAGACAGCCTCAATGTGCGACTTGCCGCCATTCAGTGCCGCAACATGGTTGGCGTCGATGTCGAACCCGGTGACCTTGAGGCCCTTGCGGGCAATGGTTACAGCCAATGGCAGGCCCACATAGCCCATACCGATAACGCCCACTTGGGCGCTGCGGTCTGTAATCTTGTCAAGAAGGGCCTTCGCCTGCGCGTTTTCGCTCATGGTGTCTGATTCCCCTGGAAAGCCGCGAAAGGCCCAGTCTAGCGCTGTTCGGTCTCAGTTGGCCAGTAGCCGGACAGAATGACGTGGCCCTTGGCACCCTTGTTCACTTCTGCCTGCACCTTCTGACCAATGCCGGACAGGTTGTTGTCATGCATACGGTAGTAGAAGAGGGGTTCGGCAATGTGGTGGCCTTTCCAGCCGTTTTCCACGATGCGCTTCCACTTGTGGTGCTTGGTGCCACGGCGGATGGCTTCGTCATAAGGTGCGGTTTCCAGCATGATCTTGGTCATGACAACCGCCGGTTCGGGGATGTAGCTGAGGGTCTGCACCTTCTCGGCATCGAAGGGGATCGACTTGCCGCGGTCCAGATAGTCGCCATTGGCATCGATCAGGTTGCAGTCGGTATAGACAAAGGCGATTTTGTCGTCCTCTGCGTGGGCGGCCTTCAACTCACCAAGGCAGCGGGTAACGTAACCCTCTGTCAGATAGTCATCAGCATCAAGGATCATGCCATATTCGCCCTGCACAACTTCGAGTGCACGATTGATGGCACCCAGCTTGCCGACATTCTCCTCGACTTCAATGAGACGTGTGTTGGCCAGGTCGAGGAACTTGAAGCATTCCTTCACCACCTCAACAGAATTATCGGTGCTGGCGTCATCGACGATGATCAGCTCAATCGGCGCATAGTCCTGCGCTGCAACGCAGGCAATGGTCTCTGCAATGAACTGCCCATAATTATGATTGGGAATGATAATCGACAGCAGATTGTCGGTGGCTTGTCCGTTCATGAACGGTATCTCCATAGGGTCCGGGGCTTCTTTGTCCCCGTTAGGCGGTAATTTAGCTGAACACGTTATAGGGCGAGGCATCCAGCCGGTCAACGAAGCCGGCGCAATGTTTCTCAATTAGCGCACGGTCTTCTGCGCCGATGGCTTTTTGCTTGTCGGCGCTGTCAGACTTGAACTTGGCTTTGTCAGAGTCGTCTTTTGAGTGGAAGTTGAACTGCTCCAGCATCAGGGGCATGTCTTCGGTCTGCGGCGTAAAGCGCAGCCCCTTGTCGACAATCTCGGGGAACTTGTCCGCGTTGATATCAGTGTAGTTCAGTAATTGAACATCCCCCGCATGGTCCAGTGCTGTCTGGAAATAGCGGGCAAAACAACGTGCGAGATAGTCCACATCGGCAATGGCATTGTTTTCTTCGGGCGGCAGGCCTGTAAGAAATTCAGCTTCCAATGTGCCTTTAGCTAACAGGGCAGCAGTTGTTTCTTTCAGCACCGAGGCAATCACCTCTACCGGGTCGCGGTACAGGAATAGGCTCGGTAGGCCTGGATAGGCCTTGTGGACAAAATCCATATACAGCGCATTCCAGCTGATGAACTTAACAAAAGAAGCTGTTTCAATCCCGGTACGGGGGCGTGTCATCGCGCCAACAAGGCGGCGGAACATGGCCAGGTTTTCCGGTGTGGCCTGTGTTTCGGTCTTCCAGTCATCGGTCAGCCAGGCCCAAAAGCCACGTTGCAATGGGCCACCCTGGTTGATGACGATATGTTTGGGCGTCCGCGCCAGGGCTTTACCCAGCAATGTGGAGCCGCAGCGGGAGATATGAAAGATCAACCCAGAGGGGGCAATGCTGTCGGCGATGATCTCTTCATGCAGCAACACGTCCATATCGGTGGCGAAAGGCGTGCCGATTTGGCCTTCCCGGGCCAGCTTGTCGACCGTGAACATATATTGCCATTCGGCATAGGGGTAGGTGCCGATGTCACCCCAATAGATGCTGCCGCCATCATTGTGGTTGATGGCAAGCGGCACGATCCCTTTGTTGGCCGCAATTAGCTCGACAGCCTCTGCCGTTGCCATGCGGGTGCGGACAATATCCGGCAACACGGCATCGACAACTTCATGGTCGGGGATGGCATATAGTTCAGGCACGGGTCGCGCGTCTCCAGCGATCTGGTTCTCTGCAATATTGCAATCTGGCGAAAAGCGGGGCCTTTATAGGCGCTATGGGGGGCTGATTTCCAACATAAATATGGCCTTATGCGGACTTTCCGACATATATCGGTTTTGCCCTTTGCGCAGCAAAATGCTATCACCCCCAGCGTCGCTGGAAAAACCACCGGAAAATTGTCCATGAGCAAGAATCCCCTTGAGGTCTACGGCCGCTGGCTGGCTGAAACCCCGGCAGATTGGCCCGCAGACGCCCTGCACTCAGCCCATCGGGAATTTATTGATACCGTTGCTGTCACCATCCCTGGTGCAGACGAACCTGCTGCCCGGCTAGTGTTCGAAGTAGTTTCAGAATGGGGCAATGGCCCTTGTGCTGTTGCGGGCCACGAGCAGCGCCTGTCTGCCCCCTGGGCGGCACTGGTCAATGGTACGGCAGGCCATGCGCTCGATTTTGACGACAATTTCGACCCACCCAAAGCCCATGCATCTACCGTGTTGGTACCTGCCATTCTGGCATTGGCCGAACAGGAGAACCTTTCTGGCGCTGATTGTCTGGATGCCTATATTTGCGGGCTGCAGATTATGGGGCGCGTTGGCCAGGGGGTGAACCCGCACCATCGCAACCGGGGTTGGCATGCGACCGGCACCATGGGTACCATTGGTGCTGCTGCTGCCTGTGTGCGCCTGTTGAAGCTAGATGCTGAAAAAGCGGCGATGGCGCTGTCGATCTCGACGTCGATGGCGGCGGGTTTCATGTCTCAATTCGGCACTATGACCAAGCCCATGCACGCAGGCCTTGCCGCCAAAGGCGGCGTGATGGCGTCGAGCTTCGCACGTGCCGGTGTAACAGCGGGGATGGAAACACTGGATGGTCGCACGGGCCTGAACCGCCTGATGGTGGGCCCGGATCTTGAAGAATTGCGGGCTGCCCACACCAAGCCAGAACATGGCCAGACGCTGTCTTATGAACTCGACAGTGTCGGCGAGCCGCTGCTGATTACCGAACACGGCTTCCGCGTGAAGCGCTTCCCCATGTGTGGCGTATCGCATCGCGGCATTGATGGCGTGCTCGACCTACGCGATGAATATGGCTTCAGCGCCGATGACATTGCCAAGATCGAGATTGCAGCCCCGCAGGTGCATCTCAACAATCTGATGCATAATGACCCACAGGACGGGCTGGAGGCCAAGTTCTCGATGGAATATGGCGTCTCAGTTGCCCTCGTAAGCGGTGACGTGACCTTGCAGGATTTTACAGATGAAGCGGTTATGCGCCCTGAAGTGCGGGACATATACAAGCGTATTAAGCTGACCGGTGTCGATAAACCCGAAGGCCAATTCCCAACCCAGATCAAGCTAACCCATACTGATGGCCGTGTGTTCGAGACGGCAGTTGGCCTGCCGCGGGGCTCTATCGTCGCACCGTTTACGGATGAAGAATATTGGTCCAAATATGAAGCCTGTGTTCGCGGGCACCTTTCGCCGGAACAGTCGGCAGCCCTGCGTACCCCACTGGAAAACCTGCCAACACTAGCTTCTATTCGTGAGATGACGGATCATCTCATCTGGGCGCTTCCAGCCGCCGCTGAATAACAACACACCTCAAGAAGATCGGAACAGACATGACGACCATAGCACAAGAGGTCACCACCCTTATCATGGCGGGTAGCCGCAAGGGACCGGACAATCCCGTGGCGCAGATCCAGGGTAAGTCCCACAAATGCATGGTCGAAATCGATGGCGTTGTCATGTTGCAGCGCGTGGTCGATGAACTGCTCGCCAGTGGTAAGAATGGCCGTATCTATGTCTCTATTGAAAACGAAGACCTGATGCGGGAATGCCCGCGCTTGGCAGATCTGCTGGATTCGGGCGACATTAAATTCGTTGAAGCCAAGGGCAACCTCAGCGACAGCGTGCTCTACGCGGTAGAGCAGATTGAAAACCCGCTGCCGCTGGTCATCACTACCGGTGACAACGCCCTGCACACCGCCCAGCTGAATGCAGACTTTGTCGACCAGTTCCTGGCCGGGTCTGGTGATGTCGCTATCGGCTGGTCGGAAGCCTCCGTCGTGTTGGCGGACTACCCCGATGTTGGCCTGGCTTTCCACTGGCTCAAGGATGGCGGTTATTCCTCCACCAACCTTTATGGTCTGCGCACGCAACAGGCGCTTTCAGCCGTGAAAGTGTTTGAAGGCGGCGGCCAGTTCGGCAAACGCCATATCCGCATTCTCAAGGCCTTCGGCGTCATGCCGTTCATTATCTACAAGTTAAAGCTGGCAACCCTCGAAGGGCTGATCAACCGCATCGGCAAGAACCTGAAAGTGACAATGGATTCAGTGATCCTCAATCACTCCAGCGGACCAATTGATGTGGATAGCGAACATTTGTTCAACATCACCGAGATGATTTTGCGCCGCCGCCGTGGTGCGGAGAACTAAGCCAGGCTGCCGAAGGACAGGTATTTAATTTCGGTATATTCATCCATACCGTATTTGGAACCTTCCTTGCCCAGGCCAGACTGTTTGAAGCCACCAAAGGGTGCAATCTCGGTCGAGATGATCCCCGCATTAATGCCGACCAACCCGCTCTCCAGCTGTTCGGCTACACGCCAGATGCGGTTGATATTCTGCGAATAGAAATATGACGCCAGGCCAAATTCGGTGTCATTGGCCCAGTCTACAGCATCCTGTTCGTCTTCAAACTTGATGATCGGGGCCAGCGGGCCAAAAGTCTCTTCACGAGCAATCAGCATATCCTGTGTGGCATCAGCCACCAGCGTTGGTTCATAGAATGTGCCACCCAATTCATGCGGCCGGCCACCGACAACAACGCGACCACCGCTTTCAATGGCGTCTTTGACGTGGCGTTCTACTTTCTCCAGCGCTGCCGGCGTAATCAGCGGGCCCTGGGCAGTGTCTTCATTCACACCGGGACCGACTTTGAGATTGGCAACAGCAACAGCAAGCTTTTCGACAAATTCGTCATAGATGCCCGCCTGTACGTAGAAGCGATTGGCACACACGCATGTCTGGCCGGAATTACGGAATTTTGACGCAATAGCGCCTTCGACAGCATCATCAATATCGGCGTCATCAAAGACAATGAATGGCGCGTTGCCGCCCAGTTCTAGTGAGATCTTCTTCACCGTATCGGCAGACTGGCGGAACAGGATTTTACCAACACGGGTGGAACCGGTAAAGGTGATCTTGCGTACGTCATCACTGGACATCATCGGCGCCGTAATGGCCTCTGCATCGCCGGTTACCACGTTGAACACGCCAGCCGGTACACCGGCCCGTTCCGCAAGCACGGCCATGGCCAATGCGGAAAACGGCGTTTCCGGCGCTGGCTTGGCAATGAAGGTGCAACCGCTGGCCACAGCCGGGCCTGCCTTGCGAGAAATCATCGCAATCGGGAAGTTCCATGGTGTGATGGAGCCGACCACGCCAACCGGTTCACGAATGGTGACAATGCGGCGGGCGTGTTGGTCTTGTGGGATCACGTCGCCATAGGTGCGTTTGGCTTCTTCAGCAAACCATTCAAAGAACCCGGCGGAATAGCTGACTTCACCGCGTGCTTCGTTAATCGACTTACCCTGTTCTGTCGTCATCAAGAGGGCAAGGTCTTCTGCGTTTTCTGTCAGCAGCTCAGCCCAACGACGCACCACGGCAGAGCGTTCCTTGGCCAACATACGCTTCCAGGTTTTGAAGGCCTCTGTTGCCGCTGCAATGGCCCGTTCCGTCTCGGCGCTGCCCATGTCGGGCACGGTGCCAATAACCTCGCTGGTGGCCGGGTTGGTCACATCGGTCGTGGCGCCATTGTCGGCATCCACCCATTCACCATTGATATAGGCCTGGGTACGAAAAAGGCTTGGGTCTTTTAGCTGCATGGTGCCCTCATTGGTCTGCAAGTCTGCCTGCCGACTTAAACCAATGGGGCCCAAGTTTCCACCCTAAAGCGGGCAGGGCAGCATGGTCGCTGCTATATCCCCATATGGTGGTTGTACCAGTCGTGATAGTGCTGGATGCGGCATTCATCATCATTCAGGAAGGCGGTGCCAAAACCGCGCGAATGCATGCCCCGCTGCACATCACGAATGAAGTGAATGTCCTGGTCGATGGTGATGGTCATGGTTTTGCGACCAGCAATAATATCTTCCTGTTCAAACACGTCCCGCTCGGGGCGTTCTTCGGGAATTTGAGGCGTGTCCTGGCCCATATTGAAGGACACATTGTGCCGCTCGGCAACAGAGGCATCAGGCTCCATAATAAAGGTGAACTTGTCCCAATGGCACTTGTTAGGGTTGGTTGCATGCGGCATGGCCCGCATGATCAGCATGTTTTCGGGCTGCAAGACGACAATCAGGTTCGGGAAGATGTTGTACTGTACGATGTCGGACAGTTCTTCGTCGCTCAGCAGGTCATAGTCCTGTCCCAGTGACGGCCCCATTTCGCGGCGCTTTTTCTGCACGTCCTTGCGTACATCCAGCACCCGGCCCCGATAATCTTCCGGGTCCATGCCCAGTACCTTCATCTGGGGCACCATGATCTCGGTTGGGTAGTCGGGCAGGTCGAGCCGAGTATCGACGGTAAAGCCTTCAATCACCACGCGGCTGTGGCCCAGGTCCATCATGTCGGTGTTGCAGTGCAGGCAATCGAAGATCAGCGCATGCTGCGGGTGGATATGTTCCACATGGTACAGCTCGTGGAAATTATCGAACACGGCCTTCCAGTTACATTCCAAGTGGCAGGTCTGGTCTTCAATCAGCGTCATGTCCTGAGGGCGGAAAGGCTCAATCATCGCCTGGATGGCCCCCAGGAACTCCGCCAGCGTTGGCGCATCATCATCCATACAGACAAAGACCATCCCGGCCCAGACTTCGACCCGCAGGGGTTTGAGGGACAACTCTTCCTTACACACGCCTTGGCTGAAGCGGTCTGTGTCCGGCACGTGGATCAACTTACCGTCGGGCGCATATTTCCAGCCATGATAGGGGCAGACAAAGGCATCAACGCATCCCAGGTCATTGACCATGACGCGGGCCCCGCGATGCTGGCAGACATTGTAATTGGCGACGACTTCACCCGTCTGGCTGCACGACACAAGGATGGATTCGCGCCCGATATCAAAGACGAAATAGTCGCCCGGTTCCTGCACGTCAGAGGCCAAACCTGCGCATAGCCAGGACTGGGCGAAAATCGTGTCAAATTCTCGTGCCAGCAGCTCTGGCGATATATAGCGCTCTGCCGATATGGGCTTGGTGCCCGAAGGCGACGGATGTTCCTGCGTAAAAACGTAACGTTCAGCCTGCGACATGGCTTTCCCCCTTAGAACGTCTCTCTCTCTGATATGCTCAAGGATAGGACCGTTTAACGGGCGGGCAAAAGCCTTTTCTGTTAGTACCGCATGCTCAGGCGATCTCGGCGGCGATCTGATCGCGCAGCTTGTACTTCTGGATCTTCGATGTCGACATCGGCCAGTCAGACGTGAAGCGGACATAGCGCGGAATCTTGAAGCTCGAGATCTTGCCCTTGCAAAATTCGATCAGCTCTTCTTCCGTGGCGCTGGTGCCATCTTCCAGCTCAATGAAGGCGGCAGGCACTTCAACCAGGCGTTCATGGGGCGCGCTGACGATCTGTGCCAGTTTCACCGAGGGGTGCTCCTGCAGCAGTGTTTCAATTTCGGCAGCAGCGACATTTTCACCACCAACCTTCAGCATATCCTTAATACGACCATGGAACATGATCTGGTTGTTTTCATCCAGCGAGCCTGTGTCGCCCGTGTGCAGCCAGCCATCTGCGTCGATGGCCTCTGCCGTCTTCACAGGGTCCTTGTAATAGCCCTTCAGGATATTCGGGCCGCGCACCAGGATTTCACCATGGTCCAGCGGGGCACATTCCTTGCCGGTTTCCGGGTCAACAATCTTGACTTCCTGGCCGGGCATCGGGCCGCCCAGGCGGTCATGGCGGACTTCTCGTGGGTCGCTCAGCGTGTGGGAACACACGGTGCCGGAGGCTTCCGACAGGCCAAAAGTGCCGACCATGATGCAGTCTGGCATTTTAGCTTCGATTTTCTCGATAATCGCAGGTGGCTGCAGGCCGGGTGAAATGTTCATCACACGGGCGTGGGAGAGATCGACCGTATCCCAGTCCGGGTGGTTGACCATATCGCTGATAATGGTCACGAAGCACGGATAGGTGACCGTCGCCTTGGTGTCGGCGAGTAGCTTGAGCGCAGCACCCGGTTCAAAATAGCTCATGGTGATGTAGGCACAGCCAATATCCATGCAGGCGGCCATCGGGAAGGTGGCGGCGATGTGGAACATCGGCAGCGGCGACCAGAAGCTGTCCTCGCCGGTCATTTCATAAACATTGGCCAGGGCGCGGCCATTCTGGATCAGCGCATCGCCAGACAATAGGCAGCCCTTGGGGTTTGATGTGGTGCCCGAGGTGTAAAGGATCATGGCAATGTCGTCGCCGTCGACGCCGTCACGGCGGGCCTCGATGTCGGCTGCGGCAATATCTGCCCCGGCTGCCGTTGCGTCGGCTTCCGGCACAATACCAGCGGCGGTTTCATCGCCCAGCATCATGATATTGCGCAGCTTGGGGGCAACCTCGACATTTAGAGCCTTGGCGTCTGCTGCGTCGGCAACGCCGGGCAGGCCTTCATAGAGGCGCTCAACAAAGTTCAGCCCGTCTGACACCTGACCGGTGGTCACGATGGTCACCAAATCGGCATTTTCGGTCAGATAGGTGATCTCGTTCGACCGATAGCGGGCATTGATCGGCACCATCACGGCACCGGCCAGTGCAATGCCGAACATGACCTCAACAAATTCCATCCCCGTTGGCAGCAGGATGCCGACATGTTCCCCCGGCTGAACACCCAGGGCGATCAGCTGGCGGGCCCGCAGCATTGAGCGGTCATACAGCGCGCTGAAAGTCTGGCGTGTTTCCGGGAAAATGACGGCGTCATTGTCGGGCCAGTTGCGGGCAGCGTTGTCGAGCAGGCAGCCAAAGGTGTTGATGGCGGTATCGGTCATGTTGGGTCTCAGTTGTTGGTTTCTTGTTTGATAGTATAGGTGCGCGGCGCGATGGCAGGACTATTTTCGCCATCGACATAGCGGTCTAACTCGTTATGGAAGTGGCGCAGGCGCTGTTCCTGTTCACCCCACAGGGCCCCTGCAAAACCGCGCGACCTTATGCCGCGTTGCACAACAGGCAGCAACTCTGAATCCTGGTCCAGCACCAGGCCCAGCTCGGGCGGCTCACCAATGCCTTTATGTTCAATGTCGGGGCGAATGGCGCCGGTACAATCGATACCTTCGGGCAGGCCCATCCAGCCCGGTACACTGAAATTGGGGTCGTCCACATAGCGTACCAGGGTCATGGTGTCATAGGTGAAACGTTCCGGCTCCGTCGGGTGCGGCATAAAGCGCATCAGAAACGCCCCTTCGGGGTGCATGCCGAACTGCACATTGGGAAAGATGCCGGTGGCAAAGCTGTCTGTCAGTTGCGTGTCGGCGAGGTTGTCATAGTCCAACCCCACGGTTTTGGCATTCTCGCGCTTCTTGTCGCGAATGGCCTGTTGCACGTCAGCAGCATTGCCTTCAAAGGCGACCGGGTCGATGCCCACTTCGGCCAACATCATGGCCAGGCCTTCATTGACGCTTTCCTGGTCTGGCACCCGTGGGCTGGGCGCGCCAATGGGCACAATCATGCGGCTCATGCCATTGGGGTAGCAATCATATTGCACGTCGATATCGGCCATCACGCCCTGGGTTTCAGGGTGCACGGCATGCAGGTGATAGGTCTCATAAAAGGCGTCGATGCCCGTTTTCCAGTTCGCGGCCCATTCAGTGCGCACATGGCGGGCGACATGCATTTTGTCGACCTCAAAACTTTCCATATGGTCGGCAACAACGCCCAGGAAGTCCCGCAGGGGCGGGGGGTTGTCATCCATATTGATGAAGATAATTCCGGCGACAATGCCGACATGCACTTCGGCCATGCCGGGCACGCGTTCCAGCACTTCGGGCTGGAAGGAAGCGGCATCTGTTACGTGCTGCAGTTCGCCATTGATGCCCCAGCGCCAGGAATGAAAGGCGCAGGTAAAGCCGTCGGTCACGCTGCCCAGATCATTCATCACCAGCTGGTTACCGCGATGGCCGCAGACATTGTAATAGGCCTTGATGTCTTCAGCCCCTTCGCCCACGCGGGTGACGATGAAGCTTTCATGTAGCAGGTCATATTTGATGTAGTCGCCGACTTCAGGAATGTCGGCCACAATGCCGGCAATGGTCCACACGCGGGTCCACATGCGGTCCCATTCCTTGCGGGCAAATGCGGCATCGTAATAGCGGGCAGGGTCCAGCACCTCTGTGCCGTTCTGTACATAGGGGGCCTTGCGGTCCGGCGCGCTTGTGTCCGCATTCGGGTTGATCGTTGGTCCGCCGTCCTGGAGGTTATAGTCCATCGCGCAAATGCCCCTTCTGTCTCACCCATCTTCCCAGAATCGGCGCAACCGTAGCATAGGCCCCAAGGGGGTAAAAGCCCCATACCGGCACGGGTGACTTTACCCGTACACAGAGGCAGAAAGGCGATTGACGCTTGGCTATTGAATGGCCACTCTGGGCGCTCAATTGGGGATTCTTCATCGAACGGGAATTTTAAATGACAGGGATTCTGGAAGGGCGGAAGGCCATTGTAACCGGTGCCGCCAGCGGTATTGGCGAGGCCACCACCAAATTATTCGCAGACGAAGGCGCAAGTATTCTGGCGGTCGATCTGCCGGGTACACCGCTGGCAGACGTGCATGCCGACACACCCAATGTGGTGCTGATGGAACAGGATGTGACCACCGCCGATGCCGCCGCCAATATTATTGGCAAGGCCATCGACAGCCTGGGGGCAATCGACATCCTGTTCAACAATGCCGGCACGGTCGGCCGCGGCGGCGAGCTGGAAAGTTTCGACGATGCGGACTGGGATTTTGTGGTCAATTTGAACATGACCTCGGTCTACAAAATCTCCAAGGCAGCTTATCCGCACCTCAAAGCCTCGAATGACGGGCGCATCATTAATGTGGGCTCTGTGCGTACAGACTTTGCTGATGTCGGCGCGGCGGCCTATACGGCCACCAAGCATGGTGTGGCGGGGCTGACCAAGGTGATGGCCTGCGAGCTTGGGCCCCATGGCGGCACGGCCAATTATGTGCAGCCGGGCGCGATCCTGACCGGGATCACCCGCCCAGCGTTTGAGATGATGCCGGAATACGGCAAATATTGGACCGAACTGGCCCCCTCTGGCCGGCTGGGTGAAGCAAGTGACATTGCCAATGCGGTGTTGTTCTTTGCGTCGGAAGAATCAGGCTTTGTCAGCGGCGAGGGTCTCTATGTAGACGGCGGCGCCACCTGCCATAATTAGGAGATAAACTATGCCATTAGAAAATCGCCTGGCGGGCAAAGTCGCCATCATCACCGGGGCCGCCAGCGGCATCGGCGAAGCAGCCGTTACCCTTTTTGCAGAACAGGGCGCCAAGGTCCTGGCCAATGACCTCAGCCAGGAAAAGCTGGAAACCTGCCACGGCAGCAACCCTGATGTGCTGTGCGTGGGCCGCGACATCACTGAAGACGGCGCGCCTGAAGCGCTGGTCGCCGCCGCTGTCGAGGCCTTTGGTAAGCTGGATATTGTGTTTAACAATGCGGGTGTGTGCCCGCCAGAGCCGTTCATGGACCAAACCAAAGAGGTGTGGGACCACACCCAGGCCGTCAATGTTTATGCCGCCAATTTGCTGGCCAAGGCGGCCAAGCCGCATCTGGAGAAAAGCGGGCAGGGCCGCATTATCAACACGGCCTCTATCCAGTCCAAACGGGCAGGCGAGGCGCTGACGGGCTATACCGTCTCTAAACACGGCATCTCGGGGCTGACCAAACAGCTGGCGTTCGAGCTGGCAGGCACCGGCATTACCGCCAACGCCATTGAGCCCGGCTTTGTGACCACGGGTATCTCCAAAGGCTATACGGACTTGATGAGCGAGGAAGAAAAGAACGACTTCGAAAGCTATTGGGCAGGCAAGGCCCCGGTCGGCCGCCTGGGCGAACCGATTGATATCGCCAATGCCGCACTGTTCCTGGCCCGCGATGAAAGCGAGTTCATCAACGGCGCGAGTTTGGCGGTTGATGGGGGTGCTAGCGCGAAGTTGTAGGGGGATGTGGATCGTCGTAGATATTATGATGCTGATTCTTTTGATCCAATCAAACAATGAAGGTAATTGCTGAGCAAATGTTTGTGGGAGTAATGCGTTCCTATGTTGAAGCCACTTTTGGAAAGCACCTTTTGGGGGTCATCCATTTTGGTTTCGCGTTGGCAGTGGTTGGGTTCATATTTGGTATTTCCTTTGAGCGCGTCATTTTGATGTATCTGGTGGTAAAGTTTGTTTGGGCAGGCTGTATACTAATACTCTTTCCTGGCGCAGAATTTTCTGTTTGGCAGGGCTGGCATCGGAAGGATATTGAAAGCCACAAGGGTAGCTCGGGTCTACTGCCAAGCACGGCTATATCTAACGTTACGGTTGCCGTCATCGATTTTGTTGCAAGTTATGCAATGTCTTTCTCAATGCTGAGTCCCGCCCTCATTCTCACACTTTTGTTTATCAACAATGGTGACACGATTTGCTTATACACAGTGGTTGGCTTGGGAGTTTTGTCCTTGATTTATGGCGTACTATCTTTGCTCATATTGGAGTCAAACGATGGTTGGCGAGTATTTTGACACGATCGATCAATTTGGTCAGAGTAGATTGATTTAGGCCACGATCGTTGAATGTAGCGCTCTCAAGGCTGTCACCCCGGCCTTGAGCCGGGGTCCATGAAGCAGCGATGGCGAGCAAAACCAGGACATTGAGACGCAAGCGTCGATGCCCGATGGATCCCGCATCAAGCCTGTCCTGAGCTTGTCGAAGGGTGCGGGATGACACGCAGAACAAGTGAGAGCTTTGATCACAAAAAGAGCCGCCCCGTTGCCAGGGCGGCTTTCGTGTTCTTGGCTGTCTACTCGGCTTAGTCGCTATAGCGGCCCAGGATCGAAACGCTCGAGATATTCCGGTTAGGAATGCCGCCGAGATTATGGGTCAGGCCCATATTCACGTCCTTGATCTGGCGCTCGCCGCCGCGGCCGCGCAGCTGGGTGTAGACCTCATAGGCCATGCGCAGGCCAGAGGCGCCAATCGGGTGGCCGAAGCATTTCAGGCCGCCATCGATCTGGCAGGGCACGTCGCCGGTGGCGTCGAACTTGCCGTCGAGAATGTCGTTCACCGCTCGGCCCTCTTCTGACAGCTGCAAATCTTCCATCACCACCAGTTCGGTGATCGAGAAGCAGTCATGCACTTCGGTCATGCCGATCTGCTTGACCGGGTCGGTCACACCGGCTTCTTCGTAAGCGCGCTGGGCGGCAATACGGGTGGTCAGCGTGTAAGAGCCATCCCACGAATTATGGGACATTTCCACACCGTTCGACGGGGCCAGCTGCATGGCTTTCACGGTAACCGGGTTGTCATGGCCCATTTCACGGGCGATTTCCGGGGTGGTGACAATGGCAGCAGCTGAGCCGTCCGACACGCCGCAGCAATCATACAGGCCCAGCGGGAAGGAGATCATCGGTGCGTCGAGGATCGCATCCATTTCCACCGTGCGCTGCAGGTGGGCCTTGGGGCTCTTGACGCCGTTCTGATGGCTCTTCCATGAAACATGGGCCATGCCGCGCTTGAGGTCTTCCATCGGGATGTCGTGCTTGGCAGCATAGGCGGCTGCCAGCTGGGCGAAGGAACCCGGTGCTGTGGAGTTTGGCTGCCACAAATCTTCAAACGTACCTTTGGTGCGCTCCGGCAAGCCGCCATAGCCCGTGTCTTTTAGCTTCTCAACACCCACGGCCAGCGCGATGTCGGTGGCACCAGCGGCCACAGCGTAAACCGCCCCACGGAGTGCTTCGGTGCCCGTGGCGCAGAGGTTTTCAACGCGGGTGACGGGAATGTTCGGCAGACGCAGGGCCTGCGACAGCGGCAGGGCCGACTTGCCAACATTCTGTTCATCGAAGAACACGCCCATCCAGGCCATGCCCAGATCGTCCTTGGTGATGCCGGCATCATCAATGGCTTCGGTGTAGCTCTCCATCATCAGGTCGTCGGGGCTTGCGTCCCAGCGTTCGCCGAATTTGGAGCACCCCATGCCAATAATGGCGACTTTGTCTTTAATGCCTCGGGCCATCTTGCTTCTCTCTTTCTCTTTGGGTCTGTGACAGGCTTACGCGTTGTCAGCAGGCGCAGCTTTCCAGAAATACCGGCGGAAGCCGCGCTTGTCGTCAAAATCCTTGATGCGGAACACCATCTTCAGCTCGGTGCCGATTTCCAGCACGCCGGGGTCGAAGTCGGTAATTTCCATGTAGATATTGCCGCCTTCCTTGAACGCCACATTACCATATTGGTAGGGCGGTGAGGGGGAATAGGCCAGATTATCTTCCGTAAAGGTCTTGATGCTGGCAGGCATGTCGGCGAAGGGGTGGTCTTCCTGCGTCTCAATGGCCTGGCAATTCGGGTTCACGCAGACGCGTGATTTCGGGAATTGCAGCGTGCCGCACTGGCTGCATTTGCCACCGATGAAGGAGGTAATGCTGTCGCGCTTGCGAAAGAAGGTGCTTTGTGCTGTGCGATTGTCACGCTCGGCACGGATGCCCCATTCGTAAGGCAGGATGCGGCGGAACGACAGGTAGCGTGTGTAGATGTTTTCTTCCACACCGGCTTCCAGGTGTACCTTGACGCCGCGGCGGGCACCCAGGGCCTTGAGCGCCTCAGTGGTCTCGAAAATCAGGACATCTGTACCCTGGCCAAAGCCTACGACCATGATCTTCTGGCCCGGCTCGGCAGCCTCCAGCGCGTCCACCAGCATCAGCAGGGCATGGGCAGTGCCCGCCTCGCCAATTTCCGGGTTCATATTGGGGCGTACGGCTTCAGCCGCAATACCCAGTTTCTTGGCCAGGCCTGTGTCCAGTCGGCGCTGGCGCACGGGCATGATGAAGTGGTCGATGTCTGCCCCGGTCAGGCCTGCTTTTTCAAGCGCCTTGGCACCGGCTTCGGGGATAATGATGTCATAGCCCATTTCCTTGATCCAACGATCTTCCAGGGCATAGTCGAAATCTTCACCAGCGGCGCGGTAATGATCAACCAGGTCGAGCGCGACGGAGTGGCTGGATAGGAAACGTGCAATTACATGTTCAGAGCCCAACGCAAAAGCTGCAGCGGCATCACCAAACTGCATTTCCTGAACCGAGCCCGGTTTGGCCGGGCGCGCGTCAGAGGCAACTACCAAGGTGTTGCCGTCACCCAGGCCGTCCAGCGCTTCAGAAAGGGCCGAGGTGCCAGCGCGCTGTGAGCCACCGACATCGAGCGAGCGGATGTCTTCAGACAGGTTGAGCGCGGCGGCAATAATGCCGGCATTGTGGCGGTCGACAAAGGGGTGGGTTGTCGAGCCGAAATAGAGCTTGCCATACGGGCTGGTGTCTGCGCCTGCCAGGCAGTTTCGGACGGCCTCGGTGGCCATGGTCAGGGCGTCTTCGTCCCAATTGCACATGGCCTTGGAGCCTTTGCCCATGCCGCGCAGGGCACCGTTCATCCAGGCATTGGCGTCTGCAATGGCTTTCCGGTTCAGGCGCTTTTTGGGAATGTAGGCGCCGAATGATGTAATGCCGATATCGCTCATCGATTTCCGTTCTTCTGTTGTGTCGTATGAGGATCAGTCCAGCGCATCATAGATGTGCTTCTTGAACTCAATTTCGATCAGGTAAGTATAGGCGGGCAGCATCTGGGTCAACAGGATGCCGACGAGATTCTGCTCTGGCGCCACAAAGAAGTGCGTGCTGGCAGCCCCCGACCAGCCATATTCACCCACAACGCCCGGCCAATAGTCGATCTCATCGGTCATGCGGACCGACAGGTCGAGGCCGAAGCCGGTTTCCGGCATGGCCATGCCCTCAAGGTTAATTGGGATCAGCTCGTCTGCGATCTGGTTTCGGGTCATTAGCTCGACGGTTTTCGGTTTGAGGATGCGTACGCCATTGGCTTCACCCTTCTGGGCCAGCATGGTGGCGAAGGTCAGATAATCCGGCCCGGTTGAGGCCAGGCCGCCACCACCCATGCAGAAGGAGGGCAGGCTGTCATAGACCGAGCCATGGCCCGGCTGATCAACGCGTTCAATCCCTGCCTTGCCAAAAGGTTCGCCGCGCACTGACAGGGCCGAGGGTGCCATGCCGCCGGCATTTTCACCCGGCCCGTAATTGGTCGTAAAACGATGCCGCTTGTCTTCGGGCACGAAGAAGTCTGTATCCAGCATACCCAGCGGGTTCAGCACGGCCAGTTTCAGATAGTCGCGATAGGCCATACCCGACAGCACCTCGATCAGGCGGGCCTGTACATCCACCGCCACGCTATATTGCCAGCCTTCACCGGGGTGGTAGAGAAGGGGAATGGTGCTCAGGCTTTCAACATTGCCAGCAACCGTGCCGCCAAAATCGTTGATTTTGTTTTTGGCATAGAGCCTGTCGACCGGGTGGTCGCGCCACCCATAGGACAGCCCGGCTGTGTGCGTCATCAGCTGGCGGATGGTCATGGGCGTTTTGCACGGCTCGGTTACGATGGTGCCATCGTCTGTTTGTTCGACAAACACTTCAACGTCGGCGAGGTCCGGCAGGTAATTACCGACCGGGTCATCGAGCTGGAATTTACCCTGTTCATACAGTGTCATCAGAGCCACGCCGGTGATGGGCTTGGTCATGGAATAGATGCGGAAGATACTGTCGATCTGCGTTGGAACCTTGGTTTCCAGGTCCTGGACGCCGTAGGCATCAGCGGTGACTAGCGTGCCATCCTTCCAGATCATGGTGACGATCGAGGCCAGCTTTTCATCGTCGATATAGGCCTGCATGGCCTTGCGCAAATCATCCAGCTTGGCAGGGTTCAGGCCCGCCAGGTCCGCGCCTGGTGCATGGTTCATGGGGTAAGTCTTTCTATTGGGGTACGCTATTCAGCCGCATGTTTTCCGACGGCCCAGCCTTTGGGCCCAAGCGTTTCCTGGGCATGGCGCAGGGGTGAGTTTTCCAGCTCGGTCGCCATGGTGTCGTTGAACCGGTTGAAAAAGCCGAACATGCTGATCACCGAGACAATTTCGATAATCTGGTCATCGCTGAAATGCTCCTTCAGGGCGTTGAAGTTTTCATCGGTGACGGCATTGGGGCTTTGCCCGGCCCCCTGGGCGACCCGAAGCGCGGAGCGTTCTGCCTCGCTGAACAGGTCAGACGTTTCGTATTCCCAGAGGGCGGCATCCTTGTCGGCATCATTGGGGCCGTGGCCGGCATGGCTGGTATGGGCCATGCAATAGCCGCAGCCGGCGGATTTGGAGACAATCTGCGCCACCATGTTCTTCAATTCTGCTGAAACGTCGCCCGGGCCCATGACGGTGGTGGCAAAGGCCATCAGTGTCTGCACAATCTCGGGCTTGCGGCCCAGGGTCTTCAGGCTGTTCATTTCATAGCCGGACTGGGCCGCCAGGCCCTCCAGCATGGGTTTCAATTCGCCCAATCCTTCCATGGGCAGGGGGTCAACGCGCGGCATTATACTTCCTCGAAGTTCAGTTCGACTTTCACGCCGTCCGGGTCGTCAACATAAAGCTGGGTTACACCCATTTCAGCAATGGTGTTGACCTCCCATTTCAGGCCTGCGTCTTCGATGCGTTGCTTGAAGTCTGCCAACCCGGTGCATTTGAACGCCACATGGTCGATAGGGCCGGTGGGGCCTTCACGACCGCCATCCATTTCCATGATGTGCATGACCGGGCGGCCTTCGCAATACATCCAAGCGCCGGGTATGGGAATATCCGGCCTGAAGCCGTCTTCCAGCCCGATGATATTCCTGTAGAAGCTGATGCATTCATCCAGCTTCTTGGTGTTGATATTGATGTGGTCGAGATATTCGACAGCCATTCCCGCTCTCCCGCCAAGATGTTGGTCCCATTGCGGGCATCCTAGCGGGGATTTTCTCTTAAATCACCTTTTCGTCGCGCAGGGCGGCGAGGTCATCAGCGGTATAGCCAACTTCACCGAGAATATCGTCTGTGTCAGCACCCAGGTCTGGCGCCACGCTGCGCAGGGTGCCCGGGGTCTTCGAAAGCCCAAAAGGCGCGCCCATCACCGGGGCAGGGGTGCTTTGGCCGGGAATGTCGACCGGTTCCATCACGCCCATGGCCTGCACCTGCGGGTGCTCCAGCGTCTGTGCCGGGGCCAGTACGGGACCGGCGGGTACGCCGAATTCAGCGCAGAGGTCGAGCACTTCTTCCGTCGTGCGTTCCAGGCACCATTCGGCCATGCGCTCGCACACGATGTCGCGGTGGTCGCCGCGTGATTGGTCGGACCGGAAGCGTTCATCCATCGTCCACTGTTCTTCTTCACCCACCATAATGGCCCAGCGCTTGAACAGGCCATTACCAACAATATGGGTCAGCACATGGCCGTCCTTGGTGGCGAAAATGTCGCTGGGGGCAGAGGTCTGCACCCGGTTGCCCGTGGGCTGGCGGTTAATGTTCAACACTGCCTGTTCCATCAGCAGGCCATTGGCCATCATCAGGCCGGTGTTCAACAGTGCCCCATTGACGGCCTGGCCTTCGCCGGTAGCGCGGTGGTGCATAATGGCAGCCAGCGTCGCATAAGCCGACAGAATGGCCGTGCCAAAGTCGATGTATGGCGCATTGGCCTTTACCGGGCCGCTGTCTGCGGTACCAGAGAACCAGGCCGCGCCTGACATCACCTGGCCAATGCCGTCGAACCCGCCGCGTTCGGCATAGGGGCCTTCATCACCAAAGGTGGAGATAGATGTCTGGATAATATCGGGCTTGATCTTCACCAGGCTGTCATAGTCCAGCTCGAGGTGCTTCATGGCTGGCCCGGGCAGGTTGGCGACGACCACATCGGCGGTAGCGACCAGCTTCTTGACGATCTCGCGGCCCTTTTCGCTGGCCGGGTTCAGGGTGACGCTCTTTTTGTTGGCACCGACCTGATAGAACAGCGAGCCTTTGCCTTCGCTGCCATCTTCATTGTGATAGAGCGGGTAAACGTAGCGGTCTTCACCTCCGGCGCGCTTTTCAACGCGAATAACTTCTGCGCCCAGATAGCCCAGCATGGTTGTGCAATAGGGGCCTGCAATATAGCGGCCAAAGTCCAGCACACGGACACCGTCAAGAACACCAGGCATGATCATTTCTCCGACTCTCTGAAATAAGTTGCGCGCATACTGCAAAAAGTCCTTCATAAGCGCCACAACAAAAGACTCTTCTCTCAAAGGTTCCTGACCATGACAGTCTATGCCATTGGCGATGCCACCCCTCAATATAACGAAAACACCGTCTTTATTGCCCCCAGCGCCGATGTAATGGGCAATGTGATTCTCGAAGACAATGTGAATATCTGGTTTGGTGCGGTGCTGCGGGCCGATGATAACACCATGACCATTGGAGAAAATACCAATATTCAGGACAATGCGGTGCTGCACCTGGACCCGGTCTATCCCTGCACCGTGGGCAAGAATGTGACCATCGGCCACAAGGCCATCGTCCATGGCTGTACGATTGGCGACAATTCACTGATCGGTATGGGCGCCACGATTTTGGACGGGGCGAAGATTGGCCGCAATTGCCTCATCGGCGCCGGTGCGCTGGTGGGCACGAACAAGGAAATCCCGGATAATTCCATGGTCCTCGGTGTGCCCGGCAAAATCATCCGCCAGCGCGGGGAAGAAGACGAAAAGATGCAGCTGCTCCACGCCGCCGCCTATGTTGAAAAAGGGCGGATGTTTCGGGAGAATTTGCGGGAGATTTGAGGCAAAATCTCTGTTGTCATGCCAGCGGAGGCTGGCATCCATTTCGGCGGAAGCACATGACTAGCCGTGTCTGCATTTCGGTGGACCCCAGCCTGCGCTGGGGTGACATGACGGGAAGCGTGGTTCCTACCCCCACTCCTTCAAAAACTTGGCGAGCTCGGCGCAGAAGTCTTCCGGTTGTTCCATCGCCCCAAAGTGCCCGCCGCGAGGCATTTCCGTGTAGCGCACCAGATTATACCCCTTCTTCACGTATGAAGCAGGGGGTACGGGCGCGATTTCGCGGGGGAAGCTGGCCACGCCCGTAGGCACGCCGACTTTTTCGCCCGGCGGCATGAAAAAGCCGCCTTCCAACCTGGCGCCATAGTAATTCCAGGTCGACGTATTGAACGTGCGGCTGGCGATATAGACCATGATGTTGTTGAGCAGCTGGTCATATGAATAGGTGTTTTCCAGCACGCCGCTTACCTCGCCCCTGCCGGACCGGTCCGACCAGGTGTGGAACTTCTCGGTAATCCAGGCGGCGATGCCCATGGGGCTGTCCATCATCCCCATGGCGAGGCTTTGTGGCTTGCTGGCATGCACCAGGAAATAGCCGTTTTCGCCGTTGAACCTGTCGGCGGCCTCGGCGGCGTGGGTGATTTCTTCATCGGTCTCTGGTGGCAGCTGGCCGTTTTCGTCGGTCGGGCGCAGACCAATCAGGTTCACATGGATGCTTTTGATTGGGCCTCCCTTATCTTCACCGAAATCAAAGCCCATCCAATTGGCCATGATTCCACCCCAGTCGCCGCCCTGGGCGACATAGCACGGGTAGCCCAGCTGGTTCACCATTAGGTCGTTCATATAGGCCCCCATGGCGCGCGGGCCCATCGGCGTCTTGGGTTTGCCGGACCAGCCATAGCCCACCAGCGAGGGGACAATGACATCACGGCCGTCTGCTACGTCGCCGCCAAAGCGCTCCGGGTGGGCAATGGGCTCGATGGTCTCCAGATGCTCTACATAAGAGCCGGGCCAGCCATGCATGACGATGACCGGCAGATTATCCGGGTTCGACCCGCGCTCATGAATGAAGTGGATGTCGATGGTGCCGTCACGGCCTTCACACGGGGCGGTAAAGTGGTCAAAGCGGTTCATCGCCGCTTCTTGTTTGCGCCAGTCATACTCGTCCAGCCAATAGCGGGCGAGGTCCTGCATAAAGGACTTGTTGGCCCCATAGGCCCACACGCCGTCGCGGTCAGAATCTGCCGGCTCTTCAAACCATTCATAGTCGGCGATGCGTTGCCTGATCCAATCCAGCCGCTCTTGCGGTACATCGATGGTGAATGGTTTGGGTGCCATGACTTCCTCCCCCTGGAAATATACTGGGGAAGTGTGCCCAACAATTGCAGATATGAAAAGCCCCCGCTTTCGCGAGGGCAAATCAGTCCGTGTGACGTGTGTTGATGGAGCCTGCTTAGGCAGACATGCCCCCATCGGCAGACAGCACAGCGCCCGTGATATAGCTGGCTTTGTCCGACATCAGGTAGACAACGGCGTCGGCAATTTCGCTCGACTGGGAAATGCGGCCCATGGGCACCACGCCGGCGAATAATTCATCGTCACCACCGGTTGATTCGTCGAAGGACGGCGTCTTGGTCATGCCTGGGGCGATGGCGTTTACGCGGATGTTCTGGTCGGCATATTCCAGCGCGGTGTTCTTGGTGATGCCGTTGATGCCGTGCTTGGCAGCGGTGTACCAGCTAAGGCCGACCATACCCTTGAGGCCAAAGATGGATGAATTGGTCACGATCGACCCACCCCCGGCGCGGAGCATGGCCGCCACCGAATATTTGATGGTGTAGATATTGCCAGTCAGGTTGATGTTGATGCCGCGCTCAATCTGGTCGACCGGCATTTCGTGGATGGGCACGGAGTCTTCCATGAAGATACCGGCATTACAAAAGGCCAGGTCCAGGCGGCCATATTCTTGCTCAGCGCGGGCCACCAGTGCTTCATTGTCAGCAGCGCTGGCAACATCCGTGCGCTGGAAGATGGCTTTGCCACCGGCACTTTCGATTTTGTGACAGACAGCCTCGCCGGTCTCAACCGTGCGGTTGCCGATCACAACGGTTGCGCCTTCTGCCGCCATGGCGAGAGCTGTTGCTTCGCCGATGCCAGAGCCACCACCGGTGACAATGCCGATTTTGTTTTCAAGAAGCATGGGGGATTTCCTTCTTACGGCGCCTGCAATTCAGCAGGCGTGAATGTTTCATCTGTGATTCCGCGGGATAGTGTGCTAAGCCACCTGCCTTCGCAAGGGCTGAATGCGCCTTGTGGCAAAAACCAAGAAGAAAAACAAAAAAGATCACGAGCAGCCTTTGAAATCGCGCACGCCAACCAATTTTCAGCTCATCGCCATGTCGGTCCTGGGGCCGTTCACGATGCATCTGATTATCCCGGCTATTACGCCGATTCAGTTTGAGTTCGGGATCGATGCGGGCACGGCAGCGCTACTGATCAGCGGTACCCTCTGGGGTATTGCGGGCTCAACGCTGTTCTTCGGTGCTTTTGCAGACCGTTATGGCAGGCGCTCCATGCTGATTATCGGCATGGGTGTCTTTGTGCTGGGCAGCATTATGGGTCTGTATGGCGAAAGCGCGTCTGTTGTGATCCTGGGGCGGGTGATCCAGGGCATTGGCGGTGCCACGGGCATGGTGATTTCCCGTGCGGTGGTGCGCGACCTCTATGACCGCGACAAGGGCACATCTGTGCTGGCCTATCTGACCATGGCGGTGATGATCGCCCCCATGCTGTCGCCTGCTATTGCAGGCAATATGGTTGAATTCCTAGGCTGGCGTAGCATTTTCGAGATTGCTGCCGCCCTGGGTATTGTCGTCTGGTTCTGGATGATGATGCGCTTTACCGAGACACTTAAAGAACCGATCCCGATGCCGAATGTGTGGGCGTTGCTGCAGGCCTATGCCAGCGTGTTGCGTGAGCCGGTCTTTGTGCTCTATTCGCTGATCGGCACCTTTGTGATGACATCGTTCTTTTCCATGATGTCTGGTGCGCCGCATGTGGCGGAACACACCTGGGGTATTAGCCGCGACGAGCTGGGCTATTACCTGGGTATTGGCGCCACCGGCATGATGATCAGTACCTATGTTACCGCCCGTATTGCCCAGGTTTATGACAATAATAAGCTGATCCTGGCAGGTGTTGGCCTGGTGGCCAGCGGTGTGCTGACGTCTATCGCGCTTGTTGGGCTGGGTGTTGACCACCCGCTGGCGCTATTTGGGCCGATGTTCTTCAACGGCTTGGGTGCCGGTTTTGTGCTGCCAACATCGACAGCGCAGGCGCTTTCCATCACGCCGAAAATGGCGGGTACGGCCTCCGGCATGATGACGTTTCTACAGTTCATCATCGCTGGCATCGCCGCACAGCTGATTGGTTATTTCGACCACAGTTCCCCCTGGTCGATCATCGGGTTCATGACCTTTGCTGTTGTTCTTGCTGTCATCATGGCACTGAGTGCTGTGATCATTGCGCGGCGACGCGGTCTGACCTGAGCAGGATTATTTGCAACCTTTGTCGCTTGTGCTATGTCATGCAGCAAATTTCGACAGACCATAAGGGCATGGAGACTTGAATGGCCTTTGAACCCCAGTTTTTCCCGGTGGCCAAGACTACCGATATTGCGCCGGGCAAATGCGCCCCGTTCATGGTGGAAGAGCACGACATCATTATCGCCCAGACCAAGGCGGGCGACTTTTATGCCATGAAAAACCTGTGTTCCCATGCAGATGCGAAAATGGATACAGGCCGCATTCGTGGTAACCACATCATGTGCCCATTGCACGGCGCGCGGTTTGACCTGCGCGACGGCAGCCATGGCCCGCCCGCTTTTGCGCCCATTAAGGTGTATGAGCTGCGCGTTGTTGATGACATGGTAGAAGTGTTCATCGAAGGCCCGCCCGAGAAGAAGCCTGCCTCCGCCATGGGCATGTTCTAGGGAACATGATCCGCGCAGCACAGCGTTCGTAATGAAGATATTCGCGGGTAGCCCGCAACCACACAGACAGAGAGCCAAAGACATGGATCTATCATTCGGCCCGGAAGAATTGGCATTCCAGCAGGAAGTGCGTGATTTCCTCGAAGAAGCCCTGACCGACGACATCAAAATCCCGACTTCCAAAACCACCACGGTTTTTGTGGAGAAGGATATTGCCCTCAAGTGGCAGGCAAAGCTGAATGAAAAAGGTTGGTTGGCCTATTTCTGGCCTGAAGAATATGGCGGCCCGGGCTGGAACTCGGTGCAGCGCTACATCTTTAACCAGGAGTGCGCCCGTGCTGGAGCTCCGGGGATTATCCCCATGGGTATCCGTTATGTGGGTCCGGTGATCTTCACCTTTGGCACCCAGGCACAGAAAGACTACTTCCTGCCGAAAATCCTGTCTGGTGAACATTACTGGTGTCAGGGCTATTCCGAACCAGGCGCAGGTTCTGACCTGGCGGGGCTGAAGTGCAAGGCCGAACGCGTTGGTGACGAATATATCGTCAACGGCACCAAGATCTGGACAACCCATGCCCACCATGCGGATTGGATCTTCTGCCTCGTGCGCACCGACAACACAGGCCGCAAGCAGCAGGGTATTTCCTTTATCCTGATCGACATGAACACACCGGGCATCAAGATTGACCCGATCATTACCATGGGCCTTGACCATGAAGTGAACCAGGTGTTCTTCGATGACGTGCGGGTGCCCGCTGAAAACCTCGTTGGTGAAGAAAACAAAGGTTGGGACTATGCCAAGTTCCTGCTCGAATTCGAGCGTGGTGGCGGTTACTCCGGTGGCCTGAAGGCCGGTATCGCCAAGCTGAAGGCCATGGCCTCACAGCAGGTCAAAGACCTCAAGCCGCTGATCGAAGACGAAACTTTCGCCGCAGAAGTTGCCAAGCTGGAAATTGCCGGTTTGGCCTCTGAAATGACGGAAATGCAGATTCAGTCTCAGTTGTCTGCCGGTGACCCGCCGGGCCCCGAATCATCTGTCATGAATGCGGTGGGGACCACCATCAACCAGCGCCTGTCGGAGCTGGCGATGGAAGCACTGGATTATTACGCTCTGCCGTTCAAGCCCATCGATCTGGATCTGGGCAGCAATGAATGGTACCCGGGCCCGGACTATGCGCCGCCGATCACAGGCACCTATCTGAACCGTCGTGCCGCCTCCATCTTTGGTGGGTCCGACGAAATTCAGCGCGACATTATCGCTAAACTGGTATTGCGCCTGTAGACTGCCTACCTGTTGCCTGTGGCCCAAAGGGGCCATGGGCCTAAAACAGGGGAAAAGGCATGCGTTACATTATTCTCGTTCTTGGTCTTTGCTGGGCCGGACTGGCTGTTCAGCCCGTTCAGGCACAGGGTGCAATGGCGGCTGCGGCAGAGACCTCGGCTGGTTTCACGCAGGAAGAAGTAACCCGGTGGTTCGCCAGTCTGCGGGACCTGTCTGCCTGGGGTGAGGCCAACGAAGACCGCTTCGATTCAGAGCATTTCGGGATGAAGCAACCCAATATCAGCCCCATGCGCCCGCCAAGCCTTGAGGAAATTGAAGCGATGCGGACGCCCTTCAGCACCGCTGTCAGCGCGGCCAATCGTGCGGGCGTCGCTGGCGAAATCAGTGGGGTGTTGCGACCACACGGTTTTTCTCTGACAGATTGGGGTGCTCTGGGTGACCGCATTTCCCGCGCTTATATCGCACTGCAGATGTCTGCGGCTAGTGATATGGCCGGTCAGCTCAATACCACCATTTCGCAGATGGAAAATAATCCGCATCTAAGCGTGGCCCAGAAAAACCAGATTATCTCGGGCCTTATGCAGACGCTGGATATCTTCTCCATGCTGTCAGACGCGCCGGCAGCGGACATCGAATCGCTGCGGCCCATGCTGGGTGTGGTCGAACGGGGCTTTGCGAACGCCACTCGTTAAGGCGCATTTGGGTCTGCGGGCCCACAACAGCTGGTATTTTGCCCCGAGGTGTTGGGGATTCTTTGCCCCGACCATCGGCATATGGTAGTAACGGCCTTCTTACAGCAGCATGGCAGTGCTGATGTGTCTATCGAGAGGCCGCTTTCACCATGTCCAGTGAAAACCCCATAAAAAACATAGCCTTAGGGTCTGACCACGCCGGTTTTGAGATGAAGGAAGAGCTTCGTTCCTGGCTGGAAGAGCAGGGTTATGAGGTTTTGGACCTTGGCACCCACAGCGCCGAATCGGTGGACTACCCGACCTATGGCCGCGCCGTTGCCGAAGCGGTGACCGATGGGCGTGCTGAAAGAGGGGTGCTGGTATGCGGCACGGGCATTGGCATTTCCATCGCCGCCAACCGCATCGCCGGGGCACGGGCCGCCCTTTGTCGGTCCGGTCTGGAAGCGCGTTTGTCGCGCGAACATAATGACGCCAACATTTTGGCACTGGGTGCGAGGATTTCAGGCATCGAAGCGGCGAAAGACTGCGTAGAAGAATTCATCAACACCGATTTTGGGGGCGACCGGCACGCACGCCGTGTTGCCCTGCTGGATGCCTGATTTCAGGCGCATGGAACAACCGCACGGAAGCTGAAAAGGACAACAACAACCATGGCAACGAGCGACATGTTTAATACCCGCCTGGCCGACCAGGACCCCGAGCTTTATGCCTCGATCGCCGCGGAGCTGGACCGCCAGCAAAGCCAGATTGAGCTGATCGCCAGTGAGAACATTGTCTCCAGTGCGGTGCTGGAAGCACAGGGTTCGGTGCTCACCAATAAATATGCCGAAGGCTATGCCGGTCGCCGTTATTACGGTGGTTGTGAATTTGTCGATATTGCCGAAGAGCTGGCCATCAGCCGTGCCAAGGAACTGTTTGATTGTGCCTACGTCAATGTGCAGCCCCATTCGGGCGCACAGGCTAATGGTGCTGTGCAGATGGCCCTGTTGCAGCCGGGTGATACGCTGATGGGCATGTCGCTGGCCGCTGGTGGTCACCTGACCCATGGCGCGCCGCCTGCCCAGTCCGGCAAGTGGTTTAACGCGGTGCAATATGGCGTGCGCGAAGACACACATGTAATTGACTTTGACGAAGTTGAAGCCCTGGCCAAAGAACATCAGCCCAAGCTGATTATCGCCGGTGGCTCTGCCTATCCGCGTGAGATAGACTTTGCGCGCTTCCGCGAAATTGCCGACAGCGTTGGCGCTTATCTGATGGTCGACATGGCGCATTTTGCTGGTCTGGTCGCTGGTGGTGCATACCCCAGCCCGCTGCCCCATGCCCATGTGGTGACCACAACAACCCATAAGACCTTGCGTGGCCCGCGTGGCGGCATGATCCTGTCCAACGATGAAGCGCTGGGCAAGAAGATCAATTCAGCCGTGTTCCCAGGCCTGCAGGGTGGCCCGCTGATGCATGTGATTGCGGCCAAGGCCGTAGCCTTTGCCGAAGATTTGCAGCCAGAGTTCAAGCAGTATGCGCAGCAGGTAGTTGATAATGCTCGTGCGCTGGCCGAGGTGTTGTTGACCCGTGGGCTCGACATTGTCTCTGGTGGCACCGACACCCATGTGGTTCTGGTTGATCTGCGCCCGAAAGGCCTGACCGGTAACATCGTTGAAGAAAGCTTGGAGCGGGCCGGGATGACCTGCAACAAGAATGGTGTGCCGTTTGACCCTGAAAAGCCAATGGTCACCTCGGGCGTTCGCCTCGGTACACCGGCGGGGACAACACGTGGGTTTGGTGTCGCCGAGTTTGAAGCCATCGGGAACCTGATCGGCGACGTGCTGGATGGTCTGGCGGCCAACCGTGAAGACAACAGCGCAGCTGAGCAGGCCGCGCGGGAGAAGGTGCGCGCCCTGTGCGATGCTTTCCCCATCTATAATCAGTAGTAAGGCGTTGAGGGGGTAAGGTATGCGCTGTCCGTTTTGTGGCAATGACGAAACTCAGGTAAAGGATTCGCGCCCGACCGAAGATAATTCGGCCATTCGGCGCAGGCGTCATTGCACGGCGTGCGGCGCACGCTTCACGACCTTTGAACGCGTGCAACTGCGCGAGCTGACGGTTATCAAGAAGAATAACCGTCGGGTCCCGTTTGATCGCGACAAGCTGGAACGCTCCATCAGCCATGCCTTGCGCAAGCGCCCGGTAGAGCCGGAACGCATTGAGCGGCTGATTAATGGTATCGTCCGTCGGCTGGAAAGCACTGGCGAAAGCGATATTCCATCTGACCTGATCGGTGAGTTGGTTATGGAAGGCCTGGGTGCCATCGACCAGGTGGCCTATGTGCGTTTTGCCTCTGTTTACAAGAACTTCCATGAGGCCAAGGACTTTGAAAAGTTCATTGGCGACCTGGAAGGGTCGATAGAAGACTAGTTCTTCTCCCATGGATAAGGATACCAGGCATATGCGCCATGCGTTGGCGCTTGCGTCTCGCGGCCTGGGGAATGTGGCACCCAACCCGGCGGTTGGCTGTGTCATCGTGTCTGAAGGCCGTATCATTGGCCGTGGCAGAACCCAACCCGGCGGTCGCCCCCATGCCGAAGCGGTCGCCCTGCAACAGGCAGGCAGCGCGGCAAAGGGTGCAACAGCCTATGTCAGCCTGGAACCCTGTGCCCATGTTGGTCAAACGCCCTCTTGTGCCAATTCGCTGATTGAGGCGGGCATTGCCTGTGTCGTTGTAGCGGTCGAAGACCCGGACACACGCACAGCGGGGCAGGGGACAGACCGGTTGCGCAAGGCAGGCATTGAGGTGACCACCGGCGTGTGTGAAGCCGAGGCTACATGGGCCAACAGGGGTTTTCTGTCATCTATCCAGCGCAAGCGCCCCTGGGTAACGCTGAAATTGGCAACATCTGCTGATGGTATGATCGCTTGGAAGTCGGGAACCCCGCAGTGGATTACCAATGAACTGTCGCGCAAAAGAGGGCACTTGATGCGTGCCCGCTATGACACGCTGGTGACCGGCAGTGGCACCGTATTGGCAGATGACCCGTCCTTCACCTGTCGTATTCCCGGCCTGGAGGGTGAAACGCCCCTGCGGGTGGTGCTGGATCGACGCGGGCAGGTTGAATTGGCTGGCAATCTGGCGGCGACAGCATCTGCGGGCCCTATCCAGATTCGCCGTGATGATGAAAGCCTTGAGGCCATGCTGAACAGCCTGGCTGCAGAAGAGGGCATTACCCGTGTGATGGTGGAATGTGGCGCGGCATTGGCAACTGCTTTTCTGGCTGCCGGGCTGGTGGATGAAGTGGCATGGTTCCGCGCGCCATCTGTCCTGGGAGACGATGGCGTACCCGGCTTGGTGGGCATAAGCATTGAAGATGCGTTGAGGGGAGGTGGGTTCCAGCCTCGGCAAAGCCTGCCATTGGGTGAAGATGTGCTGGAAACCTTCGTGAAGGAAGCCTATTAAAGAGCCATGTTCACAGGAATCATCACAGATGTTGGCACCGTGCGCAGCGTGGAAGAACGCGGCGATGTACGGTTTGAAATTGAAACAGCCTTCGATATGTCGTCCGTCGACATCGGGGCGTCCATTGCCTGTTCAGGCACCTGCCTGACCGTGGTTGAAAAAGGCCCCGGCTGGTTTGCGGTCGATGTATCTGCCGAAACCCTGGCCTGCACAACGGTTGGGACGTGGAAAGAAGGTTCACCGGTTAATCTGGAGCGCTCCCTGCGCATCGGCGACGAATTGGGCGGTCACATTGTACTGGGCCATGTCGACGGGGTTGGTGAAATTATCTCTATCGAACCAGATGGAGATTCGCGCCGCTTCCAGTTTCGTGCGCCGGACAGCCTGGCGTCGTTCATTGCTGCCAAGGGGTCTGTGGCCATCAATGGCGTGTCGCTAACCGTGAATGATGTTTCGGGCCGAGAGTTCGGCGTGAACATTATTCCACACACACAACTGATGACGACTTTCGATCATGCGACCCCGGGTGACACCGTAAACCTTGAGGTTGACGTTCTAGCAAGATATGTATCGCGCCTGAGCGAACAGGAGTAACCGGTGCCACACCGCAAACTTTCAAAAATTGAAGACGTCATTGAAGACGCCCGTAATGGCCGCATGTTCATCCTTGTCGATGATGAAGACAGGGAAAATGAAGGCGACCTGATCATTCCAGCCCAGATGGCCACACCTGAGGCCATCAACTTCATGGCCACCCATGGCCGTGGGTTGATCTGCCTATCCATGACGACCGAGCGCGTGCAGGAGTTGGGCCTGGACATGATGACTGATGACAATAAAGAACGTCATTCAACGGCCTTTACCGTGTCGATTGAAGCCGCAGAAGGCGTGACGACTGGTATATCCGCTCATGACCGCGCCCATACGGTTGCGGTGGCTATTGGCCACAACCGGGGCCCCGATGATCTGGTCAGCCCGGGGCATATCTTCCCACTGATGGCGCGCGATGGCGGCGTATTGGTCCGTGCCGGCCATACAGAAGCCGCCGTAGATGTTGCCCGCCTGGCGGGTCTGCACCCATCAGGTGTGATCTGCGAGATTATGAATGAAGATGGCTCTATGGCGCGTCTGCCGGACCTGGTGGAATTTGCTGAAAAGCACGAATTGAAGATTGCCACGATAGCAGACCTGATTGCCTATCGTCGACACAACGACCGTCTGGTCGATCTGGTTGCCGAATCAGAGTTCCATAGTGAATTTGGTGGCGACTGGCAGATGAGGATTTATGCCAATACCATTGAGTATGCGGAACATGTTGCGCTGGTGAAAGGCGATGTCACAAGCGGCGAACCGGTACCCGTGCGTATGCACAGCCTGAATATTTTCTCGGACCTTGTGGGTGACCTGGCGTCTACGCCGGACCAGGCCCGTACAGCCATGCAGATGATCGGTGATATGGGCCGTGGTGTTGTGGTGCTGCTGCCCAATATGCAGGCGCAGTCGCTGTCGCAGGCGGTGAACCACCGGGCTGAGACGACGGAACGTCCGAAGTTTGACCTGAAGTCCTATGGTATCGGTGCACAGATTTTGCGCGACCTGGGTGTTCGGGAGATGATCCTGCTGTCCAATACGGAACATCACATTATCGGCCTGGAAGGCTATGGCCTGTCGGTTGTTGATCAATACCCGCTGAAGTGGGATCCAAAGAATGGCTGACGCACCGCATATTCTCATCGTTAACGCGCCGTTCTATGAGGACATCACGACTGAGTTGATGGCCGGCGTTACCGATGTGTTGGATGCAGCCGGGGCCACCTGGGACCTCGAAGAAGTGCCCGGTGCTTTTGAAATTCCGGCCGCCATCAAATTTGCCCACCGTGCTGCACAGGCCGGGACGGTTGGCCCTTATGATGGTTATGCCGGCCTTGGCTGTGTCATTCGCGGTGAGACATCGCATTATGATTATGTGTGCGAAGAAAGCATCCGTGGGTTGATGAACCTGACATTGGATGAAGGCCTGGCCATTGTGAACGGTATCCTGACCGTTGAGAATCGTGATCAGGCCTGGGCACGTGCCAGCCGTTCCGACAAGAACAAGGGCGGTGACTTTGGCCACAGTATCCTCAGCACGATTGCCCTGAAGAAGAAATTCGGTCTCGCCTGATGACGGATGCCGGTGAAGACGACGGCGAGGGCCTGAAGAAAGGCTCACGCAGTGCCGCAAGGCTTGGCGCTGTTCAGGCGCTGTATCAGATCACATCCAATGGTGAACCAACCTCGCTGGTGATTGCGCAGTTCCTGGATACCCGTTTGGGCAAGGAACTGGACGGCGACCAATACGCTCCGGCAGATGAAGACCTGTTTATGGATATCGTTGCCGGTGTGTCGAACCGGGTAAAGGATATCGATAAGGCCCTGACGGCTTGCCTGAAGGGATCGCTGTCTCTGCCGCGCATGGAGACGCTGGTCGTGGCGATTTTGCGGGCAGGGGCCTATGAGCTTTTGGCGCGTCCCGACATGCCCACACCGGTCATCATCAACGAATATGTTGATGTGGCCCATGCCTTCTTCGACCAGAAGGAGCCGGGTATGATCAACGGCATTCTCGATAATTTGGCCAAAACGGCGCGGCCATAGGCTCATGACCGGCAAGCGCAGCAGCATGGACGGTGGGCGGCGCGACGAATTCGGCATGATCGCGCAATATTTTGCACCGCTTGCCAGGCTCGTTGGTGGCGCTTTTGAGGCGGATCCCCTCAACCTGATTGATGATGCCGCGCTGCTGGCTGGGCGGGAAGGCCAACAATTGGTCCTGACCAAGGACATGTTAGTCGCGGGCGTGCACTTCTTTGCGGATGATGCCCCCGAGTTCATTGCCAAGAAGATGTTGCGGGTGAACTTGTCGGACCTGGCGGGCATGGGGGCAAAACCCATTGCCTACATGCTGGGCTTTGGCGTGCCGGCTGAAATTGACGAAGGCTGGATCGCGGCCTTTGCCAGTGGGTTGGCGGAAGATCAGGATATGTTCGGCCTTGGCCTGCTGGGGGGCGACAGTGTGGCCGTGCCCAATGATATGACGCTCTCTCTCACCGCCATTGGCTCGGTAGAAAAAGGCAAAGTTCTGAAACGGTCTGCCGCCAAAGCCGGAGATGATATCTGGGTCTCTGGCACCATTGGAGACGCGGCCCTGGGTCTTCTGGCCCATCAGGACAAGATTGAAGACCAAAGCGGTGTGTTGCTGCAGCGCTATTTGCTGCCCGAGCCGCGGTGTGCCTTAGGCGAAACACTGCAGGGGTTAGCCCATGCGGCCATGGATATTTCTGACGGGTTGATTGCTGATCTGGGCCATATGGCTTCCGCTTCAGGCCTTGCAATGGAACTGGATGCGAATTCAGTACCGCTTTCTGCTGCTACTCAGACCGTTATAGAAGGCGATCCAGCGCTTCTGGACGTGGCCCTGACCGGTGGGGACGACTATGAACTGGCCTTTACAGCAGCGCCGGCAAACCGCGCGATGATTGAAGAAGCAGCACATTCAGCTGGTGTTGCAGTGACCCGTATCGGTGCCTGCTCGGAAGGCGCGGGCGTTCAAATAAGGGGGCATAGCGACCCCCAGCTATTGCTGGGGCGGTCAGGCTATCAGCATTTTTAGATTTCAGGCGGATTGTGGAGAGCCAACTGTCTGGAATCATACAGGGAATGCAAATGCAGGGATTAGCTTGGATTCAGGCGTTCTATCGCTTGCCTTTCGGCACCAGTTTTGGCAATGTGCGCCGCGTTTACCTATTCCGGGTACAGCCCCTTGGTTGTGCCCCAAGCGCTGCAGGAGACAGCGTGTCATCTAGCTGCACAAAGCAGCGCAAACAGAACTAACAAATCAGGGGATATTCAAAATGTCACCAATCCTTATGGCCGTAATCGGTTGCGGTCTTCTTGCCGTTGTTTACGGCATCATTACTGGTCGTCAGGTGCTTAGCGCCTCTGCCGGTAACGAGCGTATGCAGGAAATCGCAGCCGCTATTCAGGAAGGCGCTGCCGCTTACCTGAACCGTCAGTACACCACGATTGCCATTGTTGGTGCCGTGATCTTCGTGATCGTTGGCCTGGCTCTTTCCTGGATCGCCGCCATTGGCTTTCTGATCGGTGCTGCCCTTTCCGGTGCAACCGGTTACATCGGCATGATCGTATCTGTCCGCGCCAATGTCCGTACGGCTGAAGCTGCACGTAGCAGCCTGGGTGCTGGCCTGTCCATCGCCTTCAAGTCTGGTGCCGTCACCGGCATGCTGGTTGCTGGCCTGGCTCTGCTGTCGGTTGCTGGTTACTACGCCGGTCTGCTGGCCATGGGCATGGAAGGCCGCACCGTTGTTGACGGTCTGGTTGCTCTGGGCTTTGGTGCTTCTCTGATCTCCATCTTCGCCCGTCTGGGCGGTGGTATCTTCACCAAGGGCGCCGACGTAGGTGGTGACCTTGTTGGTAAGGTTGAAGCTGGTATCCCTGAAGATGACCCCCGCAACCCTGCGGCTATCGCCGATAACGTTGGTGACAATGTTGGTGACTGTGCCGGTATGGCCGCTGACCTGTTCGAAACCTATGCAGTGACCGTTGTGGCCACCATGGTTCTGGCCGGTATCTTCTTTAATGGTGCGCTTGAAGCATCCATGATGATCTATCCGCTGGCCATTGGCGGCGCTTGTGTGATCACCTCGATCATCGGCACCTACTTCGTGAAGCTGGGTTCCAATAACAGCATCATGGGCGCTCTGTATAAGGGCTTCATCGTCACGGCTATCCTGTCCCTGATCGTTCTGTACCCGGTTACTGATTTTGTCATCGGCATGGGCGCGCTTGAAGGCCAGGCCTTTAGCGGCATGGACCTGTATCTCTGCGGTATTGTTGGCCTGGCTGTAACCGGCCTGATCATCTGGATCACGGAATATTACACGGGTACCAACCATCGCCCGGTTATCTCCGTTGCACGTGCCTCTACAACGGGTCACGGCACCAACGTTATTCAGGGCCTGGCTGTTTCCATGGAAGCAACCGCGCTGCCGGCTATCGTTATTGTGGCTGGTATCATCGTTACCCACATGCTGGCTGGCCTGTTTGGTATCGCCATTGCTGTGACCACCATGCTGGCCCTGGCCGGTGTTGTTGTTGCCCTCGACGCCTACGGCCCGGTAACGGATAACGCCGGTGGTATCGCTGAAATGGCTGAGCTGGAACCAGAAGTTCGCGACATCACCGATGCGCTGGACGCTGTTGGTAACACCACCAAGGCTGTCACCAAGGGTTACGCAATCGGTTCTGCTGGCCTGGGTGCTCTGGTGCTCTTCGCTGCTTATACGGAAGACCTGGCGCTGTACTTCAGCGACGTGGTCGTCGACTTCAGCCTGTCCAACCCCTATGTGGTTGTTGGCCTGATCCTGGGCGGCCTACTGCCGTACCTGTTCGGTGCTATGGGCATGATGGCTGTTGGTCGCGCTGGTGGCGCTGTTGTGGAAGAAGTCCGCGAACAGTTCGCCAACAACCCTGGTATCATGGAAGGCACCTCCAAGCCTGACTATGCCCGTACGGTTGACCTGCTGACCCGTTCCGCCATTAAAGAAATGGTTGTCCCATCCATGCTGCCGGTTCTGTCCCCGATCGCGATTTACTTCATCATTCTGTGGATCACCGGTGAACAGGGCCAGGCCTTTGCGGCTTTGGGTTCCATGCTTCTGGGTGTGATCGTTACCGGTATCTTCGTTGCTATCTCCATGACCGCTGGTGGCGGTGCCTGGGATAACGCCAAGAAGTACATCGAAGATGGTAACTTCGGCGGCAAGAACTCTGAAGCTCACCACGCTTCTGTGACCGGTGATACGGTTGGCGATCCGTACAAGGATACTGCTGGCCCGGCAGTGAACCCGATGATCAAGATCACGAACATCGTGGCACTGCTGCTGCTGGCGATCCTGGCTGGCCACTAAGCCGGCTCAACATACAAAAACAAGCGCCCCGGTGGTCATCCATCGGGGCGTTTTTTTATGCCGGGCTGCCTTGTAAGCCCGGCTGAATTCTATTGACGTGTGGTAGCGTCGTCAGGCTGCGAATTTAATACCCAGGCTGTACGGGGCCTTCGCTGGAGAAGCGACCGATATTACTGAAGATCTGTTCGAAGAAGCCCAACTCCTTACCGCGGGTGGGCGTCTTTTCATCAACCATGCTGACCTTGTAGGTCGTGTCGATGCCCAGCTGTTCCGTGCGGGTGACGTCGCCGCGGTCGTTGAACGAGACCGAGAAGATCAAATGTTCGGTTGTCTTCGGTTTAAAGAAGGCAATGCTCTGCTTAGTCTGACTGACGTAATACCAGGTATCTTCGTCGAACGTCGCCGTCATGGTTGGTGAACCCATAGCCGCGGTTACAGAGCTGCGATTGTCGATGCCGGGGCGAATTTCCTCGATGATTTCTTCATCGAACAGGTAACCGCGCTGGTTGATGGTTTTGGCGCAGCCACCCAATGTGGCGGTGGCGCCAACGGTACCGGCGAGCGCAACAATCATCAGGGATTTTTTCACGTTTGATTTCCTGGTTGAATACCTAGATTAACGGCGTGTCCATAAAAGGCTGGACAATTGCCGACGAGGGGAACATGACACTGCCTGACAGGCCTGTCAACGCGTGCCAGGTTCCTGTTCAGCATATTGGTGCAGACGCCTTTGGCGTCAAGCAACCCTGTTCGGCCAAGCAACCGGAGTGAACAATGCCAGGACCATTTAGCCAGTGGCTTTCCATCCTGACCCCCAAGTCCCGCAAGAAGGCGGCAAACAGCTTGTATGTCACGTTGGTAACCCAGTCGCGTGCGCCTTCTTTCTATACAGAGTGTGGCGTTGCCGATTCGGTTGATGGGCGTTTTGACATGATCGCCATTCACTGTTTTCTGGTGATGAACCGGCTGAAGGATTGTGGCAAAGCTGCCGGTCAGCTGTCTCAGGTGCTGTTTGATGAAATGTTCAATGACATGGACCGTGGCTTGCGAGAACTCGGTGTCGGCGACATGGGTGTCGGCAAGCGGGTGCGTGCCATGGCCAAAGCCTATATGGGGCGTGTTGATGCCTATGACCGCGCGTTGGAAGCCGGTGATGATGCATTGGAAGAAGCCCTGCGGCGCAACCTCTACAGGGGGGATGATCAGGCCGCGGGCCATGCCCGCGCGATGGCGGACTATATGCGGCGTGAGCACGCCTCTCTTGCTGCCCAGGCGGATGACGCGTTTTTGTCTGGTATCGTAACATTTGGCCCGGCACCCGGTTCGACACGGCAATGGAACAGGAACGAATGCAATGAAGTTTTTGAATCAGGAAATTGATATTCGCGAATTTCCGCGTAGCGGCAAGACGTTTGAATTGGTTGCTACCGCAGAAGAATGTGCCGAGATCTGCGAGCGTTTGCAGATCCGGGCTGTCGACAAGGCGACCGCCAGACTGAAAATCGAATCACTGGGTGAACGCGCGGGCGTGCTGGTAAGTGGTGATGTGGAAGGCAACGTGACGCAGGCCTGCGTCTTGACGCTGGAGGATGTCCGCAGCGATATCGCGGAGGAATTTGCCGTCCGTTTTGTCAATGAAGCCTATGCTGCGCACAACACATCCGATGACTTTGACCCGGATGAAGAAGATATCGAGCTATTTACTGGTGATATCATCGATATTTCCGAGGTTGTCGTTCAATATCTGTCTTTGGCGATGGACCCGTATCCCCGCGCCGAAAACGCTGAAGAATCAGGGGAAATTCGATTTTCATCAGGTTCAGGCACTGATATAGAAGGCGACGACGTGCCGCACCCGTTTGCGGCGCTAAAAAAATTACAAGACAAAACTTGAAGCGCTGGCAATTATTTGTATGTTCGTGCGCTAGTTGTCAGGCCCGATGGGGGTCTGGCGTGAAATGGAAGAATGAACGATGGCCGTTCCCAAGAGTAAAATTACGCGCTCCAAGCGCAATATGCGTCGCTCGCACGACGCCCTGAGTGCTGCCAATCATGGCGAATGCCCGAATTGCGGTGAGCCCAAGCTGCCGCATCATGTCTGTGGTTCATGTGGTTACTACGACGGGCGTGAAGTCGTCGACACGGCAGACTCTTTCTAGTTGGCGGGCATAAGCCTCCCAACGCCGCAAGGATGACGCATGCTCGACTCGCTGACCATTGCCCTTGATGCCATGGGAGGGGACCAAGCTCCTGACATCGTCATTGAGGGCGCGAGTCTGACGAATATTCGTCACCCGGATACAGAATTCAGGATTTATGGCGACGAAGCCGTGATCAGGCCGCTGCTGGACAAGCATGCGGCCCTTTCTGCTGTATCCACCATTGTCCATACCGACAACGCCATCAGTGCCGACATGAAGCCCAGCCAGGCACTTCGGTCCGGCCGTGCGTCCAGCATGGGTATGGCGATCACAGCGGTTAAGGAAGGCGAGGCTGCAGCAGCGGTGTCTGCTGGCAATACAGGGGCGCTGCTGGCGCTGTCTAAATTTATCCTGCGGATGATGCCCGGGATCGACCGACCCGCCCTTGTGGCGTTGATGCCAACGCGTGATGGCGAAACCGCCATGCTTGATCTGGGCGCCAATGTGGAATGCTCAGACGAGAATCTGGTTCAGTTTGCTGTCATGGGCGCGGCCTATGTACGGCTGGTACAGGGCTTGTCCCGCCCCAAGGTTGGGCTGCTGAATATCGGCAGTGAAGAACTCAAGGGGCATGAAAGCATTCGCCTGGCCGCCGATCGATTGCGTGAGGCCGACCTTTCCTACGAATTTGTTGGGTTTGTTGAAGGCGATGACATTGGTTTTGGTAAGGCAGATGTGGTTGTCGCCGATGGCTTTACCGGCAATATCGCCCTGAAGACCGTTGAGGGGACAGCCAAACTTATCCTGGAGCTGTTCCAGCGTGCCTTCCGCAATTCGCTGCTATCGAAATTGGGCTATCTGCTGGCGCGCCGCGCGCTGCGCACCCTGCGGGATCATTTGGACCCCAACACCCATAATGGCGGCATGATGCTGGGCCTGAACGGCTTGGTGATCAAATCTCATGGCGGCGCAAGTGCTGCGGGCTATGCAAGCGCTATTGATGTTGCAATTGAGTTGGCCAAGGGTAATCTGCAGGAACGCATTGCTGCAGACCTTGCAGCATTGGGTGCAGGCGAAAACGAACCAGCAGCAGAGGAGGCTGCAAGCGCATGAGCGAGATGAGGTGTGTCATCGCCGGTACGGGCGGCTTCCTGCCGGAGCGCGTTGTTACCAATAACGACCTCACCGAGTGGGTGGATACCAGCGACGAATGGATTACTGAACGCTCAGGCATTCGACAGCGCCACATGGCTGCAGACGGTGAATATACCTCCGACCTGGCAATTGGTGCCGGCAAAGCGGCTCTGGAATCTGCCGGGCTCACCGCTGAAGATCTCGATTTTATCATTGTGGCAACCACGACGCCTGATGAAACGCTGCCCTCTACTGCCTGTAAGGTTCAGGCCGCTCTGGGCATGCACGAAGGTGCAGCCTTTGACATTCAGGCCGCCTGCTCTGGCTTTATCTATGGTCTGTCGATTGCTGACGGGTTCATTCGCAGTGGTCAGGCCAAAAACATTCTGCTGATCGGTGCAGAGACACTTACACGTATCATCGACTGGGAAGACCGCACCACCTGCGTGCTTTTTGGCGACGGTGCAGGCGCTGTCGTTCTGCAGGGCCGGGACGACGTTGGCAACCGGGGCGTGGTTGCATCCAAGCTGCGAAGTGACGGCCGCCAGCATGACATTCTCTATTCCGATGGCGGTACGTCTATGACCGGTACGTCCGGTACGATCCAGATGGAAGGCAAGGACGTGTTTCGTCATGCTGTCAGTAACCTGTCGTCTGTTATTGGCGAAGTGCTGGCCAAGACCGACCTGACACAGGATGATATTGACCTGCTGGTGCCGCACCAGGCCAACAAACGCATCATTGACGGCGTGGGCAAGAAGCTGCGGATGGATGCCGAACAGGTGATGATCACCATTGCAGACCATGGCAACACGTCTGCCGCGTCCGTGCCGCTGGCGCTGGACCGGGCCGTGCGCGAAGGCAAGGTCAATGAAGGCGACATCCTGTTGCTTGAAGCCATGGGCGCAGGCCTGACCTGGGGTGCAGCAGTGCTTCGCTGGTAAGGTCTAATCTGGGGACTCTGCAGAAATGGCCCTATCCCGTTGAAATTGCTTTTTTATTGACTGTCACGCGACTCGTGACTACCCTTTTTCGCCATGGATATTGGAGGGGCCGAGTCCGATGAGTAATAATACAGTCACTCGCGCAGACCTGAGCGAAGCGGTTTACCAGGAAGTTGGCCTGTCGCGGAATGAGTCTTCTGAACTGGTTGAAAGCGTCCTGAGCATTATTGCCGACAGCCTGGCTGACGGTGAAAATGTGAAGATTTCCTCTTTCGGCAGTTTTGCTGTGCGCCAGAAAACGGGCCGCATGGGTCGCAATCCCAAGACTGGCGAAGAGGTGCCTATTGGCCCACGCCGTGTGTTGGTGTTCCGCCCGTCGCAGGTATTGAAGTCTGTCGTAGCGGGTATCGACTAGGTAAGGTGACAACACATGTATCCGCTGTCGCAATAGCCGGCGCATACAAAGAGTAACAAACCTACATGTCTGAACAGCCTGACAACTCGCCTGAAGAAAACGCAGCCGGGACCCGTGCTGCGCATCGTGGAAAATCTGACCAAGCATTTCGTACCATCAGTGAAGTGGCAACGGAACTGGATGTACAGCAGCATGTGCTGCGCTTCTGGGAAACACGCTTCAACCAGATAAAACCGCTCAAGCGCGGGGGTGGGCGTCGGTACTACCGGCCCGAAGATGTCGCCTTGCTCAGGGGTATTCGTAAACTGCTCCATGATGACGGCTACACCATCAAAGGCGTGCAGAAAGTATTGCGCGAAAGTGGCGTCAAGGCTGTTGCCGCCATGGCAGGTGGCGACCCGCTACCCGCAGCCGCAGACCCGGTGGATGAACCAGCAGTGGGAGAGCCTGTAACCGTTCCTGCCGACACACCACAGGCTGCAGCATCAACACCCACATTCTCCCGCCCTGCGGTGGATCGGCAGCTGGCCAGCCAGCCAGCGCGTGAGGAAACCGCCATCAGGGGGCTGGATGACAGCTCTCGCGAGAAGCTTTCGGGCCTGTTGGAAGACCTGAAGGCCATGCGGGAAAGCCTGAAGGGCGAGGGTATAAATTAATCAGAATCGCCGTTGCCGCGTCGGCAAGAGGTGGTTATAGTGCGCCCGTCCTGGCGCTGGCGCTGCTTGTGCATGACGGAGTGTAGCGCAGTCTGGTAGCGCACCATACTGGGGGTGTGGGGGTCGTCGGTTCAAATCCGGCCACTCCGACCACTTTGCGCAGCGCGCATTATCAGGGCATCGGGGCCAACCTTTCGGGGTTGGCCCCTTTTTGTAATTCGCTGCGACAGCTATGCGATTGCCAAAGGCCGGGTGACCATGAATAGTACTGCCATGACAACTCAGAATGAAAAGGCGATCATCCGCTGGCTACAGATCGTGGTCGGGCTGATCTTTTTCATGGTGCTGCTGGGTGGGGCGACCCGCCTGACGGAATCTGGTCTGTCGATGACAGACTGGCACCCCGTGACAGGCTGGCTGCCGCCATTGACGGATGAGGCCTGGCTCGCCGAGTTTGACAAATATAAGGACTCACCGGAATTCCAGAAAGTGAACCACTTCTTTGAGGTGGATGACTTCAAGCAGATATTCTGGCTCGAATTCCTGCATCGCCTGTTGGGCCGCCTGATTGGCTTGGCCTTTGCCCTGCCGTTCTTCTGGTTTCTGTACAAGCGGGCCATCCCGCGGGGTATGAATCTCAAGCTGTGGGGCGCCTTGCTGCTCGGCGGCGCCCAGGGCTTCATGGGTTGGTATATGGTCAAGTCCGGCCTGGTGGACCGCCCGGCTGTGTCACAATACCGACTGGCGGCGCATCTGGGCCTGGCCATCTTCATCTATGGGTATTTGCTATGGCTGATCCGTGACCTCAGGGGCAGGGTGCGCGGCAGCTTGCAGACAGCGCCCTTCCTGCTGATGTGCCTGATCTTCCTGCAGATATTATCCGGTGCCTTTGTGGCTGGGTTGGATGCCGGGGTTGTCTACAACACCTGGCCGCTGATCGATGAGGCCTTCATCCCCGGAGATATCTATTCCAACCCGCCTTTCTGGCCCGGGGTGTTCGAGGACTACCGCATCGTCCAGTTCAACCACCGGATGATTGCCTATCTGGTGGCCATCTGTGTGGGTGTCGTCTGGTGGCGAAACCGCCAGCAAGCCCCGATTGTGCATGGCCTGCTGGCCATGACACTGGTGCAGATCGGCCTGGGAATATGGACCCTGTTATGGGTCGTGCCGTTGTGGCTGGCGCTGGCCCATCAAGCCGGGGCACTGGCCCTGTTGACCATGGCAATTGCCTGGAGCCATCAGTCTCGCCGGTGATCGACCATGAATCCTCTGGAAACAGCTACAAATTATGTGGTAAAATAATACCATAATTATAACATTATGTTTTTATAGGGTTTTATAGAATATTAGTTGGTTGACTTGTGCGCATGAATGACCATACTGCGCCGCCAAAGGCAGGTTGTGTGCCTGCCCACACGTTTTGCACCCCGCCGGGTGCGCCTAACAAGGATAAACGCAGATGAAAACCTATTCCGCCAAGCCTTCCGAGGTGGAGAAGAAGTGGCACGTTGTCGACGCTGACGGCGTGGTGCTGGGTCGCATGGCTGCTGAAGTTGCCAAGATTTTGCGCGGCAAGCACAAGCCCATGTTCACCCCGAATATCGATTGTGGTGACCACGTCATCATCATCAACGCTGAGAAGGTCCACCTGACCGGCCGCAAGCGCGAAAACAAAACTTATTACCGCCATACGGGTCACCCGGGCGGCATCAAGTCCACCACACCGGAAGAAATCTTCCGTGGCGACCACCCGGAACGGGTTGTTGAAAAGGCTATCCAGCGCATGATCCCGCGCGGTGCGATGGGTCGTGAACAGTTCCGTAACCTGCATGTCTATGCCGGTCCGGACCACCCCCATGCCGCACAGCAGCCTGAAGCCCTGGACATTGCCGGGCGTAATCCAAAGAACAAGAGGAGCGCCTGATCATGGCTGAAAACGAAACCCTCACAGATCTGGCAGATCTGGGCGACGCTGCAACCGAAGCCCCCAAGCCGTTGCCTGAGCCCGAAATTGACGAACAGGGCCGCTCTTATGCCACCGGCAAGCGTAAAGACGCTGTTGCCCGTGTCTGGATCAAGCCCGGCTCCGGTCGTATTACTATCAATGGCCGGGACCAGGAAACCTATTTTGCGCGCCCCGTGCTGCGTATGATCCTGCGCCAGCCGTTTGAAGTTGCCGGCCGCGACAACCAGTATGATGTGACCTGCACCGTCAAGGGCGGTGGCCTGTCTGGTCAGGCTGGTGCCGTTCGTCACGGTATCTCCAAAGCCCTGACACTGGCTGAGCCGACCCTGCGTGGCGTACTGAAGTCTGGTGGCTTCCTGACCCGCGATAGCCGTGTTGTTGAACGTAAGAAGTACGGCCGCGCCAAGGCCCGCCGGTCCTTCCAGTTCTCCAAGCGTTAAGCTGCGGAACATATTTCTTCGAAGGGCTGCGTCTCCAGGGACGCAGCCTTTTTTATTGGCCTTGCGAGAAACCGCTGTTATAAGCGCGCACCCCGGCCAGCCGGACGGGGAATAGGAATGAGGCACAACATGACACAGATGCGACGATTTATGTCCTGCCGATCGGTGAAGCCGATTATGTGCATGCAGCCTCTTTTTGCCATCGCCTAAGCAGGGCAACGCTTTTAGCAAAGTGGATTGGGGGCTGCTGTTGGCAGCCCTTTTCGTTGAAAAGCTATTTTCTCGGGCTGCTGTTGATTTTGTGGGATGATGCATCCCGAAACAGGAAGACCGGAAAATGAGTACGCTGGCAAACATTCAGGCAAATTTGGGTTCGCCTGCCTTTCGGCAGCAGGTACGGTCGCTCTTTGGGTTGGCTGTACCCATTATTCTCGCCCGGGCCGGTTGGATGTTCATGGGTGTGGTCGACACTATCATGGTGGGCCGCTTCTCTACGACAGAGCTGGCCTATCAGAGCCTTGGCAACAACATCATCTCCATTGCCTTTGTGCCGATGATGGGCCTGATGCTGGGTACGCTTGTGGTGTCTTCCAACCTGTTTGGCCAGAAGCGTTTCTCTGAATTGGGTGCCGTCTGGCGGCGGTCACTTCCATATGCGGTTTTCCTCGGCACCATCATTTTCGTTATGGCCATGTTTGCCGAGCCTATTCTGCTGGCGTCGGGCCAACCGCCTGCCATGGCGCATGAAGCCGCCAAGGTCATGCAGATCTACGGTTATGCCATGCCGCTGGGTGGGTTGGTTTACATCACCAGCTCTTACTTTCTCGAAGGGGTCAAGCGGCCCTATACAGCTATGGTGCTGATGCTTGTGGCCAATGTGCTCAATGTCGGCCTCAACTGGATGCTGGTTTACGGCAATCTGGGGTTCGAGGCCATGGGCGCTGAAGGCTCTGCCTGGGCGACGTCCATCATCCGCCTATTCCTGACGGCGGGGATTGTTGGCTATATCTGGTTCATGGCCGATGCGCGACGGTTCGGGGTGCGCAAGCCCTGGCGGGGTGGCTTTGCTGCGTGGTCTGAACAGCGGCGGCTGGGCTATGCCTCGGGCCTCAGCTTCGGGATCGAACATTTTGCTTTTGCCATGCTGTTTGTTTTTGCCGGCGTATTGGGTGAGCTGGACCTGGCAGCCATTACTATCGTCTTCAACGCCTTTGCGCTGTTCTTCATGGTGGCCGCTGGCATTGGCAGTGCGTCTGCCGTGCAGGTGGGTATCGCCTATGGCCAGCGGGACAGCCGCAATATTGCCTATGCCGGCTGGACCGGCTGGGGTCTGATGACGGTGTTGCTGATTGTCCCTGCCGTCCTGATGACACTAGTGCCAGAGCTGTTCGCACGGATTTATACCGCAGACAAGGCCCTTATAGCCCTGTCACTGCCCATCTTTGTACTGGGCGGCTTGGGCCTGCTGCTGGATACGACCCAGACCGTCTGGTCGAACGCCCTGCGGGGGCGGCACGACAAGTGGTTCCCGACCATCTCGCACTTTTTGTCCTATATGGTCGTGATGCTGCCGCTGTGCTGGTACATGGCCTTTGCGATGGGGCGGCGGGGTGAAGGCCTGTTTGAAGGCTTTATTATCGCCAGTATTTTGTCGGTCAGCCTGCTGACCGGTCGCTTTATCTATCTGTCACAACAGGATAAAAGAAGCGCAAGCGGGCCTGTTGGCCCGGCAGTAAATGCGCCAGCACAATCACTGGCAGGGGAATAAGATGAAAATGCTACGCAACCTTGCCCTTGGGCTATCCATTCTGGGCCTTGCCAGCTGCGGTGAAGCCCCGGAGCGGGAAGTCACGGCTGACGCCGCCTGGATTGGCGGCACTGTCCTGACCATGAATGCGGACAATGACACGGCCTCTGCCGTGGCCATCAAAGATGGGCGCATCATTGTCGTGGGCACAGACAGCGAAGTGATGGCAACCGTTGGTGACGACACAGCACTGACTGATTTGAACGGCAAGACCATGCTACCCGGCTTTATCGATGCGCATGGTCACTTTCCCATGGCAGGGGATTCTGCCCTGACGCAGGTCGCCATACAGAGCCCACCGGTGGGGACAATCAAGTCGATCCCAGAATTGTTGGAGGCCTTGCGGGCCAAGGCCGCTGAGACCCCGAAGGGGGAATGGGTCTTCGGCATGGGGTATGACGACACTCTGCTGGCCGAGAAGCGCCACCCGACCAAGGAAGAGCTGGATTCTGTCTCTGTAGATCATCCCGTCTTTGCCATGCATGTCTCGCTGCATATGGGCGTGGCTAATTCGGCTCTGTTGGAACAGGCAGGCATTACGGCAGCAACACCGGCGCCGGAAGGCGGCGTGATCGTGCTGGATGACGCAGGCGAGACCACCGGCCTATTGCTGGAAAGCGCTATGTGGATGATCCTGGCCTTATCCCCGCAGCCGACGGAAGAACAGAAGTTGCAGGGCGTGGCTATGGCCAGTGAACTCTATGCGTCTCAGGGCGTGACCACGGCGCAGATGGGCTTGGCAGCCCCCGACGTTGTCGACCGCATCAACAAGGCGGCCAAGAAGGGTTATCTGCCCATTCGCACAATCGTGTGGCCTGGCATGCAGCAGGCGGCGGGGCTGAACGACGGCAGCTACAAGCCCGTCTCCGCAGACCCGGATTTTGTGCATATCGGTGCGGTTAAGGTGATCGCCGATGGTTCTATCCAAGGCTATACCGGCTATCTGAGTGAGCCTTATTATGTGCAGCCAGAGGAATCCCATGGCGATGATCACGGTGACCATGCAGGTGAAGAGGGGGCCTATCGCGGATTCCCGGCCATGCCGGCAGAGGCGCTCAAGGAGCTATTGGTAAGCCTGCATATGGCAGGCTTCCAGCTGGCGGTGCACGGCAATGGAGATGCCGCCATTGATGACATTCTCGATGGTTTTGCGGCCATGCAGGCAGCCCGGCCCGACGCGGATGCGCGGTCTATCATCATTCATGCGCAGATGGCGCGGGATGACCAGCTGGACCGTATGAAGGCCCTGTCGGCAACGCCGTCTTTCTTCTCGCTCCACACATATTATTGGGGCGACCGGCACCGGGATATCTTCATGGGGCCTGAGCGCGCCTTTCGGATGAACCCGGCCAAATCGGCCACAGACAAAGGCGTGCCTTTCACTATCCATGCCGACACGCCAGTGGTGCCCATGGAGCCATTGCGGCTGGCGTGGTCGGCGACCAATCGCCTGTCTTCTTCCGGTCAGCGTATTGGTGAGGCGCAGCGTATCACGGCCCTGCAGGCCCTGCGCGCCACGACGATTAATGCGGCATGGCAAAGCTTCCTGGAAGGTGACCGCGGGTCGCTGGAAGCAGGCAAGCGGGCGGATTTGGTCATCCTGGCGGACAACCCGCTGGACCGGCCTGAAACCATGGACACAATCACTGTGTTGGAAACCATTGTGGGTGGCAACACGGTTTATCTGAACGACAATGCGGAACAGAATAATGAGTAAACAGGAAACCATTCGGGCGGCCATTCTGGGCGCCAGCGGTTATACCGGCGCAGAACTGGTGCGACTTTTGTGCAAGCACCCGCAGGCAGATATTGTCGTGCTGACCGGTGACCGCCGCGCGGGTGACAGCCTGGGCGATGTTTACCCGCATTTTGCCGGGCTCGACCTGCCAGACCTGGAGGCCATCGATGATGTCGACTGGCATGCGGCCAATGTCGATGTGGTGTTCTGCGGCATGCCCCATGGCACGACCCAGCAGGTGATTAAGGATTTGATGGACCGGCGTGGGCAGGACGGCATCAAGCCAGACCTCAAGATTATCGACTTGTCGGCCGACTTCCGGATCGACGATGTGACCCTTTATGCCGACCTGTATGGGCACGAACATTATGCGCCGGACCTGCAGCCGGGCGCTGTCTATGGGCTGACCGAATTTGCCCGTGATGTGCTGGCAGAGGCCGACATTGTTGCCTGCCCTGGCTGTTACCCGACGGGTTCAACCACCGGGTTGATTCCGCTGTTGCAGGCCGGGCTGGTTGACAAGGACGACATCATTATCGATGCCATCTCAGGCGTTACGGGCGCCGGCCGGTCGCTCAAGGAAGGCAATCTGTTTACCGAGGTTTCCACCGGTGTGCACGCCTATGGCATTGCCACGCACCGTCATGCGCCAGAGATTGAACAGCAGCTTGCCAAGGCATCAGGTGGCGACATGTTGGTAACATTTACACCGCATCTGGCCCCCATGAATCGGGGCATCCTGTCGACGATTTACCTCAAACTGGCCGAGGGTAAGACGCTGGAAGATCTGCGGTCCTGCCTGGAAAGCCGCTTTGCGGATGAACCCTTCGTGCGGGTGCTGCCAGACGGCCAGGTGCCCGCCACCCGCCATGTGCTGGGGTCCAACCATATGCTGCTGGGCCTGTCGACAGACCGGCGGCCGGGCCGGGCCATTTTGGTCTCTGCCATCGACAACCTCACCAAGGGGTCGTCGGGTCAGGCGATCCAAAACATGAATGTGATGTTCGGCTTTGACGAGCTGGCCGGGCTGGATGTTGAGGCCGTGTTCCCATGAGCACAGAGAAGAAATGGGCGGGCAATGTGCAGGCCTATCAGGGCACCATGCCGACCATTGCAGATGACGTCTATATCGCCCCCGGCGCGCATGTTATCGGCGACGTGGTCATTGGCGAGACGTCCTCCATCTGGTTCAACGTGGTGGTACGCGGCGATGTAAATGAAATCCGCATCGGTAATCGCTCCAACATCCAGGACAACTCGGTCGTCCATGTCACCGAAGGCGGTTCTGGTACCTATATTGGTGATGATGTGCTCATCGGCCATATGGTGCTGCTGCATGCCTGCACCATTGAAGACGGTGCGCTCATTGGCATGGGTGCTACCCTGATGGACAATGTGGTGATCGGCAAAGGCGCCATGGTCGCTGCCGGCTCGTTGGTAACGCCTGGCAAGCAAGTGCCCGCTGGCCAGCTATGGGGCGGCCGCCCCGCGAAATTTATGCGTGACCTCAGTGATGACGAAATCGCGAACAATGCCCGCCTGTGCCAAGGCTATACTTTGCGGCGGGGAGAATATTTGGGGGATTAGTAACCCGCTACTCCCCCTTAAATACGGGCTTACGCTTTTCCTGATAGGCGCGGATGCCCTCTGCGTGGTCGCGAGAGGTGCGGGTAATCACCATATGGCTCGAGATCAGGTCTAGGCTGGTGGTCAGGTCGGCCTGCAGGCCCTGTTTCACCGCCCGCTTGATGAAGCGCACGGGGATCGGTGCACGGTTGGTGACGCCCTCGGCCCATTCCATGGTTTTGTCGAGTAGCTCTTCCTTCGGGAAGATCTTGCTGACAATGCCCCATTCCTGTGCCTGTTGGGCGTCGAATAGTTCAGCCCCCCAGAACAGCTCCAGCGCCTTGGATTCGCCCACAATGCGCGGCAGGAAGTATGTGCCGCCATTCCCTGGCACCAAGCCGAATTCCGTATAGGTGATGCGGAACTTGGCCATGTCGGCGGCAAAGCGCAGGTCGCATTGCAGCGTCACGTCAACGCCTGCGCCATAGGCCGGGCCGTTGACGGCGCAAATCACCGGCTTGTCAATTTCGGCCAGCTTTTTGGGGATGCGGTGTAACCCGTCCCAGAAGTGGTTTTTCACGTCGAGCAGCGGGGTGGGTTCCTTGGGCTTGTTGTTGTCGCCCAGATTGTTCACGTCGCCGCCACCGCAAAATGCCTTACCCGCGCCGGTCACCACGACTGCGCCAATGCCGTCATTCACCCGGCATTCTTCCAGCGCCTCTAGGTAAAGGTCCATCATCTCGCCAGTCAGGGCATTATAGCTGTCCGGGCGGTTCAGGGTGATTTTGGCAACTTTGCCAATCTGTTCAAACAACAGGTGCGGGGCGTCAGTCATGGGGATTCTCCGGCTGGGTCGATGTGGGATTTAGAAGGTTGAATTACCAATGCCGCCATCAATGGCGAGGCTCTGGCCAACGAGGAAGTTGGCCTGTTCGTTGCAGAACATGGCCACAAAGGACCCCAGATCATCCGGGTTGCCGAATTTGTCGGATGGAATGCGCCATTCCTTCACGAATTTGTCGACTTCTTCGTCATAGCTTGTGCCGTTTTTCTCAGCGAGGGCGCTATAGCGGTCCTCAATAGAGGCCGTGTGATACATGCCCGGCAGGATGTTGTTGATAGAGACATTGTCTTTCGCCACCACCTTGGACAGGGCCACAGAATAGTTCACCAATGCGGCCCGTGGTGGGCCGGAAAGGATGCGGATTTGTGCGGGGTACTTTGCCGCACCGGTACCGATATTCACCACGCGGCCCCAGCTGCGCTCTGCCATGCCAGGCACTACGGCCTTCATGAAGCGTACCGGGCTCATCAGGGCAATGGACAGCGTGCTTTCCCATTCTTCATCTCCCACCAGGCGATAGTCGCCAGTCATGGGTGGCGGGGCGCAGGTGCCCACCAGAATGTCAGGCTCGGGGCAGATGGACAGGATTTTCTCCCGGCCTTCGTCCGAGCTGTGGTCGGCAACGATGGGCGTAATATTGGCGCCTGTTTCCTTTACGATTTCCTCGCAGGCGGCCATCAGCCGTTCTTCCCCACGGGCTGAAACGTAAAGCTCGCAGCCTTCATGAGCCAGGGCGCGAACGCTGCCTTTACCCATCCCGGCGCTACCGCCATTCACAATGGCCTTGCGGCCCCTGATACCCAAATCCATGGGAGGTCTCCTCTATTCTGCGGGGTTGGGGGCAAGCCCGTCCGACTGGTTTTGTTGTTTTTCAATGAGTTCGGCCCGCATGCGCTGGTGTACTTCCTCAGTGATCGGGTAGTTCCAGACGATCAGCGCGGCCAGCGTAAAGAACACGGGGACGGCAAAGGCATAGACCAACCGCAATGCCAACAGGGCATCGGGGTCGGCGGTGCCGGATTCATAGCCAAAGGCGCCCAGCATCCACAGGGCAAGGGCCGGGCCAACAGCCAGGGCAACCTTGGTTGCCAGCGACCATGTGGCAAAGAACATGCCGGCGCGGTTTTCACCACTTTCCAGTGTGTCGAGGTCGATCACATCGGCCTTCATGGAATTGGTCATGGTGTGGAAGGTGCCGCCCAGGAAGCCGGTGGCCGCAATAATAATGGCCATCAGGTGCAGGTCGCCCGGGCCCAAAAGCATGTAGAGCGGGTTGATGCAGGAGAAGATCAGCAGGGCAGAAATCCATGTCCGTTGCTTGCCGATGCGTTTTGACAGCCAGAGCCAGAATGGGATGCTCGCCAGCGATGTCAGGTAGTAGGCCAGCAGGATGACAATACCGGCGCTTTCTTCCAGCAGCACCCCGCGCACAAAGAAGATGATGACAGCCGTAGACGTCGCAGTGCCCAGATAGTTGATGAAGAAGGCAATGATCAACCGCAGGAAGGGCTTGTTCTTCATCATGATCCTCATGCCCGCCACAATGGGCATGGTGGCGGGGACAAAGTCTTCAGATTCGGGTACCTGTGTCACAGTGAGGAACACACTGACGGGTAGAATGACCAGCAGGCAGATGCCGATGATTTGGACGATATCGGGTGTGCCTTCGACCACATAGAGAACCGGTGCCAACACTGGTATTAGGATGGGCAGCGACGGGATCAGCTTGGAGACAATATTGGCCACCAGGCCCAGCGCGGTGCGCCAGGACGTAATTTTGGAGCGTTCGTGATAGTCTGGCGAAAGCTCTGCCGCCCAAGCGTAATAGGGGATCAGCAGCATCGTCCAGCCGAGCCAAAGCACGATAATCCATATCAGGAAGTAGGTGATGCTTATCTCTCCCTGGGGGAAGAACAGCATATAGGCACCAATCCACATCACCGGGGTGCCGGCTAACATCCACGGACGCCGACGGCCCCAGCGGGTTTGGGTACGGTCGCTGAGATAGCCGATCAGCGGGTCGGTGATCACATCAAAAATGCGCGCGATCATATAAGCTGTGCCGACCAGGGCTGCACTCAGCCCCAAATCTTCAACATAAAAGTTCACGATATAGGCCGTCACCGGTACAGCGGCGACCTGGATAGGCATTTCCGACAGGCCGAAGAAAAACAGAATTCTCTTCGACAATGGTTGTGATGCGGTGGACACACTCTTCCCCTTGTTCTCCGTCCCTTGCGGGGACGCTATCAGATTAGAACCAAATGCCAACAGAAAAAGTATAACGTGTTGTACTTTCGTGTTCGCGCTTGCGATATTTCTGCCATAGAGTATACGGCAACTGGACACATGAACACGAAGGAGAGGGACATGACCGTTATTATCGCAGGAATTATGGAGCTGGTGGACCCATCGCAAATGGATGAAATGCTGACCACTGCGCGACCCCATATTGAAGGCGCGTTACAGGAAGAAGGCTGTATCGCCTATGCCTGGACAAAGGACTATATGGTGGAAGGTCGCCTTTACATATATGAAGAATGGACGTCTTCGGAGACGTTGGAAGCGCATTTGCAAAGCCATTGGTATCGCGACATGGGTGCCCACCTGGCCCAGTATGAGCGCAAGCCGATGACCAATGTAATCAAGAAGTATCGCGTCGACCTGGAAGAGCCGGTCTATGATGAGACCGGCGTTGCCCGTGGTCACTTCTTTACCGAAGGCAAGTAGGCTGAGCTGAACCAAAACTGGTAGGTTGTGACTCTCGCTGTTGCGAAAAGTCACGCCTGCATATAAATTTTGAACGTCACAGACGTCCGGTGAAGGGAAGCGCCGCACGAGGGAGAGACAGCATGAATGTTGAAAACCCGAAAGGGCTGAAGCCGGGTGAAGCCCGCACACCGGGTCAAAGTACCCGCGAAGTCATTGAGCGCGACCCGATCCAACCGCCTGCTGCGGTGTATGACACGTCGTATAAATTTATTGGCGACGCGGATATTTCCTATGACCGCTATATCGACAGGGACTTTTATGACCAGGAAATGGAAAAGATGTGGGCAAAGGTATGGCAATGGGCCTGCCGCGAAGAACACATACCGAACTCCGGCGACCAATATGTCTACGAGGTTGGCACGTATTCGATCCTGATCTGCCGGACTGAGGCGAGCGAGGTGAAGGCCTATTTCAATTCCTGCCTGCATCGTGGCACACAGCTGCGACCGACGGACTTTGAAGGCACGGGCGAGAATTTCCGCTGCCCATACCATGGCTGGACATGGTCATTGGATGGCGAATTGATTGACCAGCCCTGTGACTGGGACTTCCCGCACGCCAAGCCCGAAGATTTCTCCCTGCCCGAAGTGCAGGTTGGCCTGTGGGGCGGGTTTGTCTTCATCAATATGGACCCGGACTGCCAACCGCTGGAAGAATATCTGGAAGTGTTGCCGGACCATTTCAGCCAGTTCTTCCCGCTGGAGCGTCGCTATATCGAGGTGCATCTGCGCCGCACGTTGCCGTGCAATTGGAAGGCTGCCGCTGAGGCCTTTATCGAGGCCTACCATGTGCGCGAGACCCATCGGGACGGCATGTGGGATTCGAACGCGGCCACCAATGCGGAATATGACCTCTATGGCGACCATGTGAACCGCTTCATTCACACACGCGGTTACCCGACACCCACATGGCCAGAGCCTGAGACGGACCAGGATATCGCAGACGCCATGGCGGCCCGAATTGCCGAAGCTGAAAAGCTGCGGCTGGAGTTGGGTGAGAAATACAATTTCGACATGAGCAGCTATTCGGAATGCGAAATGCTCGATTCCATCGAATATTTCTGCTTCCCCAACATGTTCCTTTTCCCCGGCCTGTCATTACCGATGATCTATCGCTTCCGGCCCAATGGGGATGATGTTGACAGTTGCTGGTTTGACCTGATGTTCCTGCGGCCGCTCAATGAAGATGAAGAACATCCCGAGCCACCCGAATGCGTGCATCTCGATGTAGACCAGGTCTATGCCACGGTGCCGAATATGGACCAGATGCTCGCCACGATTTACGAGCAAGACACTTCCAACATGGAAGCGCAGCAAAAGGGCTTCAAAGCGTCGAAAAAGCGCGGGCAGACCCTGGCTAACTTCCAGGAAGTGCGCGTGCGCCAGTTGCACAAGACGCTGGATAAATATTTGGAGGGGTAGGGGCTCTTCGCGGCGGTTTGGCCGCCGTTCGCCCTTCGATACAAATTGACCCTGATGCGTCAATTCACTCAGGGTGAACGGTTTATTCTGTATCCGTTCGTGCTGAGTGATTTCGAGTGAAACAAGAAATTGTATCGAAGCTCCGAACGGATCCTTCATGACCGTGGGCCGTCGATAGCATCAATATCGATTGCTCGCACCATCTCCCTTTGAGCTTCAACCACCAAGCCGTTATAGTGGTCGTCAGCACACTATGGAGCATCCATGACAACCCTCTTTTATATGATCGGTATCGGCGCTTTCCTGATCAGCCTGGAGTTCATTGCCGGCAAGTTGATGGGGCGCAACGTCTATAATTTGAAGGACACGTTGGCCAATTTGACCATCAGCCTGGGTGAAGCCTCTACAGTATTCATCTGGGGTAGCTCGATCTACTTTCTCCATACGATCCTGTATGATCTGACACCCCTGCGGCTTGAGGCCGGTGTCTGGGTATACTTGCTGTGTTTCGTGGTCACGGACTTCATGTTCTATGTGTTCCATGTCATTGCCCATAAGGTACGGTGGATGTGGGCCAGCCATATGGTTCATCATTCCTCCGAAGAATTTAACCTTACCGTGGCCATCCGCCAGCCATGGACAGCGCAGATTTCGCTGACTTTCCTGTCGTCAACGCCTCTGGCCATGCTGGGGATAGAGCCATCGGTGATGTTCACGGTGAACTTCTTGACCACTGTTTCGCAATATCTACTGCACACCCGCCTTGTGCCCAAGCTGGGGCCGCTTGAATGGGTGTTTGTGACGCCAAGTCATCACCGGGTGCATCACGGCTCGAACCCGCGCTATGTCGACACGAATTATGGCGGCAACCTGATCATCTGGGATAAGCTGTTCGGCACCTTCCAGGAAGAACTGGATGAAGAACCCGTGCAATATGGCATTATCGAACAGGTCGATACATACAACCCCATTCGCCTTGCCTTCTTTGAATGGACGGCCATGGCCCGTGACCTTGCCCGGCTGAAAGACTGGCGCAACCTGCCGCGTGTGTTGTTTGGCCAGCCCGGCTGGAAGGAAGACGGGCCGGGCAAAACCGCGGCAGAGGTAAAAACAGCCTGGCGTGAAGAACAAGCAGAGGCCGGGGCTGCCGCGCAAGCGGCTGAATAGGCGCTTCATCACTTCTCAGGCAGGGGCAAAGCCACTAGTCTGATTTTAACACCGAAACGGATTGGAGAACGATCATGCCCCTAGTTTGTGGCATTCATCATCTTGGCCTTGTGGTCCCTGACCTGGAAGCAGCGCGGAAATTTTATACGGAAGTGTTCGACTTCACCGTCATCGGGGTAGATGACTGGGACGAAGGCAATGAGGACGTGAATGCCTATGTGGGCATGGATGAGTCGTCGGCTATCAGCTACATGCTGCAGGGTGCCAATACCTATCTGGAAATCTGGCAATATCTGACGCCGCCTTCCACCACCACACCGCTAGACTATGTCGCCAGCGATTGCGGCTATCGCCATGTCTGCTTTCTTGTGACGGACTTTGACACGGTGCTGGAACGCTTCCTGGCGGGCGGCGGGTCTATCATTAAACCGCTGACCAATGCCCGCCCGGGCGGTGCCAAGATCCATTATTGCCGCGATCCCTTCGGCAATATTATCGAGTTGCTGCAGATGCCAGAACAGGCGGGTTCTCGTATTCACAACCTGCCGGGTGTGGCCGAAGAGGGCAAATTTGCCCCGCAGCCAGACCAGTATTACGCCCTTAAGGACGGCGATTTCGTTGGCATGCGTAACTTTGCCGACCTGCCGAAAACCTGATCAGCGAAAGTCTCATTCATGACAGATGAAACGCCGACCTACGGCCATGAGGACACATCCTTCAAGGCTGCCGGGCAGTATGATGGCATCAAACAATTGGTGGATGACTTCTACGACATTATGGGGAGTGATCCCGTCGGGGCGCATATCTTTTCCATGCACCCGGACGATATCAGCATCTCGCGGGACAAGCTGACACGCTTTCTGTGTGGTTGGCTGGGCGGACCCAAATTGTTTTCCGAAAAGTACGGGCCGATTGCCCTGCCAATGGCGCATCGACATTTGCGGATCGGTGAAGGCGAACGGGATGCCTGGCTCTTTTGCATGAAGAAGGCAATCGACCGCCAACCTTATGCAGATGATTTCAAACTATACCTGTTGCAGCAATTGGCGGTGCCGGCGGAACGTAGCCGGATTGTCTCAGAAAGAACCCACGCAGCGGCGCAGGAATAAGAGAAGCGCAAGGGATTTGCCTGTCCTTCTGCATTATGTTACCACTAGGTTACATAGTTCGTATGATGAAGATAGATTTGGGGAGTTTGAGTAATGGCAACGCAATTGGCAGACATCGCCGACCTGAAATCGATTCCGGTCGAAGATATCAACGTCGCCCAACCGGCAATTTTTGCCGCTGGTGAAGAAGGAGCGTGGTTTGAGCGATTGCGTCGCGAGGACCCGGTCCATTACTGTCACGACAGCCAGTTCGGCGCCTATTGGTCGATTACCAAATATAAGGACATCATGGATGTCGAGATGAATCACAAGGTGTTCTCGTCGGAATCCAGCCTGGGGGGCATTACGATCAGCGACCCGGAATATATGGGCGAGGATGGCGGTCTGGAATTGCCCATGTTCATTGCCATGGACCCGCCCAAGCATGACGAACAGCGCAAGACCGTCAGCCCCATTGTGGCACCGTCTCACCTGCAATTGCTAGCGGACGGTATTCGCGAACGGGCAGGGGAAGTCCTCGATGAATTGCCGGTGGGCGAAGAATTCGACTGGGTCGACCGGGTGTCTATTGAACTGACAACGCAGATGCTCGCCATTCTGTTCGACTTCCCCTGGGAGGATCGCCGCAAGCTGACCCGTTGGTCTGATGTCGCCACCGGCTCGCCAGAATCCGGCGTGGTGGAAAGCTGGGACCAGCGCAAACAAGAACTGTTTGAATGCGCCGCCTATTTCCAGAAGCTGTGGGACGAACGTATCAAGGGCCAGCCTGCCAAGGATCTGATCTCTATGATGGCCCATGGCGAGGCCACCAAGAATATGCCCTATATGGAATTCCTCGGGAATTTGATCCTGCTGATCGTGGGCGGTAACGATACAACCCGCAATTCAATTTCGGGCGGGTTGCTGGCCCTGCATGAACACCCTGAAGAATATGCCAAGCTGAAGGCCGACCCTTCGCTGATCCCCAATATGGTCTCGGAAATGATCCGTTGGCAGACGCCACTGGCCCATATGCGCCGCACCGCGCTGGAAGATTGCGAAGTCGGTGGCAAGCTCATCAAGAAAGGCGACAAGGTGGTGATGTGGTACATCTCGGGCAACCGGGATGAAGACTCCATCGACAACCCCAATGAATTCCTGATCGACCGCAAAAAGGCCCGCCAGCATCTGGCCTTTGGTTTCGGTATTCACCGCTGTGTTGGCAATCGCCTGGCAGAAATGCAGCTGCAGATCGTGTGGGAAGAAATCATGAAGCGCTTCTCTCACATCGAGGTGGTGGGTGAGCCAACGCGGGTTTTCTCCACCTTTGTGCGTGGCTACAGCCACATGCCTGTCATCGTTCACAAATAAGACGAAAGAGATCATGCCCAAGATTACCTTTGTGGCCCATGACGGCACTGAGCATGTTGTCGAGGTTGAAGCAGGCACCACAGCGCGTGACGCTGCGGTCGACAATGAAATCCCCGGTATCGATGGTGACTGTGGCGGCAATTGCGCCTGTGCGACCTGCCATATTTTTGTGGCTGATGACTGGATCAACGCCGTTGGTAAGGCCGAGCCTGAAAGTATTGAGGCCGAGCTGATACAATTTGCCGATGATTATACGGAAAACAGCCGCCTGGCCTGCCAGATCACCATGAGTGACGAGCTGGACGGGTTGGTGCTCAACATGCCGCTCGCCCAGCATTAGCCAGCACTAGAAAGAAGCTTGGGCTAGATTTTTCCAAGCCCCCAATTGATGCCACGGCGTAGCAGCTCGTAATAGACCGGCTGGTCCCACGAACAATATTCAGGCTCGACTTTGTCGGTGATTGGCTGCATGTCGAAGGGCCCGCGGCAATGGCCTAACAACAGGTACAAGACACTGCCATTCAGGAATGGGTGTTCATACATTTGCGGGCGGGCAGCGCCCACGTCCCATGTCTCGATCTCATAACCCACAGAGGGCTGGTCATAATAGGCTTCCAGTAGCGTGTGGGCGTTTTCCGAAAAGTCGCAGTAATAGGGCTCATCAAAGGTGTCGAAATCTTCCAGCCCCTTGGTGACAGGGTGCTCGTGGTCCACGACCTTCACATGCAGGTCTGCATTGGCAGGGTGGGAAATGAAGCGGCTGCCGAGAATGTCCATCAGCCCCTGGGCACGGTCGGGCGTTGCGGCCTTGCCGTCAATGAATTCAACAATTGCATTGGTGCCGTGCAGGGCGAACCAGCGGCCGCCACCTTCCATAAACTGGCGCAAGCCTGCTTGTTCTGACTCACTGGGGTAGACATTGCAGGTATAGGTGATCAGCAACTCGCACTGGTTGATCTTGTCGGTGTCGCTGTAGTCGTTGCCGACATGGACTTTGACATCGTCATGCTCTGAGAGAAGCTTGAGCAATTCCAGCCGCGCAAAGTCGGTACCGTGATATTGCGCATTGCACAGCAGGTAGACATCCAGCCGCCCGCCTGGCTTATCTGAGTCGGCCATGAAAGTTCCCCCAAGTCCCGGTTAATTTCAATCAGGCCCTATTCTTGCCACATTGTGACAGCATTGTCCAAATGTCGGCCTTCCGGCCTGTCTCCGCGATCCCCCCTCATCATGTGGGCTGGGGGCCGACATTTCACCCCGGGCGGGCGGGTTATCAGTCATTTTGTATCTGTGTTACCTGTTGAGCTACGAGGCTGGTTGCTATAAATCATCGCTACGGCGCTTGCGCCAAGGCTTCAACACAGGATCGACTGTCATGTATTCCGAGTTTCACCGTATCAAACGGCTGCCGCCTTATGTCTTCGCAGAAGTGAATGCGATGAAGGCCGCCGCGCGTACGGCAGGCGAAGATGTCATCGACTTTGGGATGGGCAACCCGGACCTGCCGACGCCAGACCATATTGTCCAGAAGATGATCGAGGCCACGCAGGACCCGTCGACCCATCGCTATTCCATGTCCAAAGGCATTCCCGGCCTGCGCAAAGCACTGTGTGGTTATTATGAGCGGCGCTTCAATGTGACGCTCGACCCGGAAAATGAAGTGGTCGTTACCCTTGGTTCCAAGGAAGGCCTGGCAAACCTGGCCCAGGCCATGAGTGCACCCGGTGATGTGATTTTGGTGCCGAACCCGAGTTACCCGATCCACCATTTCGGCTTTATCATTGCCGATGCCACCATCCGCCAGCTGCCCGCCCCGACGGAATGCGCCGGTGGGGAGCATTATATCGATCGGTTCATCAAGGCGATGGACCAGGCCGTGCGCCATTCTGTGCCCAAGCCGCTGGCTGTGGTGCTGAACTTCCCGTCGAACCCGACAGCCCATGTTGTCGACCTCGACTTTTACAAGGAAGTGGTCAAGTTCTGCCGTAAGAACGAACTCTACATCATGTCGGACCTCGCCTATGCCGAGATCTATTATAACGACGTGCCGCCGCCTTCGATCCTCGAGGTAGAAGGCGCCAAGGACGTGGCGGTGGAATTCACTTCCATGTCCAAGACTTATTCCATGCCCGGCTGGCGCATTGGTTTTGCGGCCGGTAATACGCATCTCATCAACGCCCTGGCCCGCATCAAGTCCTACCTGGACTATGGCGCGTTTACGCCCATTCAGGTTGCGGCAGCCGCTGCGCTGAATGGCCCGCAGGACTGTGTGGAAAATGCCCGCCAGATCTACAAAAAGCGCCGTGACGTGCTGATCGATGCTTTCGGTAATGCTGGGTGGGATATTGCCAGCCCCGAGGCAACCATGTTTGCCTGGACACCGGTGCCCGAACGCTTTGCCCATATGGGCTCCAACGAATTTGCCAAGCTGCTGCTGAAAGAAGCCGGTGTGGCTGTGGCGCCGGGCATTGGCTTTGGTGAATATGGCGAAGGCTATGTGCGCATCGCATTGGTCGAAAATGAACAGCGCATCCGCCAGGCCGCCCGTGCTGTCCGCAAATTCCTCGCTACTGATTTCGACTTCGACAAAAAGGCAGCCTTGGGGTGAGCGACGACAATAAACCAGTTTTGAAGGTTGGTGTTGCAGGCCTCGGTACCGTTGGTGGCGGGGTCATCAAGATTCTGCGCGACAATGCGGCGCTCCTGACCCAGCGGTCTGGCCGCGCCATGGCAGTTACTGCTGTCAGCGCCCGCAACCGGCGTGTAGACCGTGGCTTTTCGTTCGATGGCCTGACCTGGCATGATGACCCGGTCGATTTGGCTGCAGACCCCAATGTTGATGTGGTGGTCGAACTCATCGGCGGCAGCGATGGCCCGGCACTTTTGCTGGCCCAGGCGGCGCTCAAAGAAGGTAAACCGTTTGTGACCGCGAATAAGGCGCTGATTGCCCGCCATGGCGAGGCGCTGTCCGCGCTGGCGGTTGAACAGGATGCGCCCCTGCGATTTGAAGCAGCCGTGGCTGGCGGGATCCCTATCATCAAGGCGCTATCGGAAGGCCTGTCGGCCAACACGATTGATCGCGTCTATGCCATTCTCAACGGCACCTGCAATTACATCCTGTCTGTAATGGAAGAAACGGGTGCGCCTTTTGAAGACATTCTGGCCGATGCCCAGAAGCTCGGCTACGCCGAGGCAGACCCGACCTTTGATGTCGACGGAATTGATGCTGCCCACAAGCTGGCAATCCTCAGCTCGGTTGCCTTTGGTGCCAGCTTGAACATGGATGCCATGTTTACCGAGGGTATTCGCCACATCACACCGCATGACATCACCTTTGCGGGCGAACTGGGCTACAAGATCAAACTGATGGGTGTCAGCACCCTGATAGATGATGGTGTGATGCAGCGCGTGCACCCCTGCCTTGTCAGCCTGGAGACGGCGATTGCCCATGTAAATGGCGTCAATAATGTCGTGGTTGCTGAGGGCGACCCCATTGGCCAGACAGTCTATCAGGGCCCGGGCGCGGGTGAGGGGCCAACCGCTTCTGCTGTTGTGGCAGACCTGTGTGACGTGGCCCGAGGGGCGACCTCGCCCATTCTGCCGCCACCAGCGGATGTGCCGAGCACCTATCTGGGCATGGATGGCCACGAAGCGCGTTACTATGTGCGCCTGACGGTGGCTGATGAACCTGGTGTCATGGCCGCCATCACCGCTGCCCTGCGCGATGAGGACCTGTCCATCGAATCACTGATCCAGCGGTCTCATGCAGCAGGCGAGCCAGCCTCTGTTTTGCTGGTGACCCATGAAACCAATGAGATGAAAATTCGTCGCTCAATGGAGCGAATTGGCGGGTTGGACGTCATGGCGGCAGCACCTGTCTTTATTCGCATCGAAAATCTGTAGACTCCGTTCGCAGCGGAATGTATCGCTAAAAACCTGAAGAAGAATCACGGCTGTTCAGCCACATCAGCCTCAAGGGGGTATTAATGTCCGAAGCCACAACGCTTGACCGCGTCCTCGTATTGGAACTTGTTCGTGTGACAGAAGCAGGGGCTATTGCTGCCTCCGCGCTGATTGGTCGCGGCGATGAAAAAGCAGCAGACCAGGCCGCTGTGGATGCTATCCGGACGCGCCTGAATGATCTGGATATTTCCGGCATCATCGTTATTGGCGAAGGCGAACGCGACGAAGCCCCGATGCTCTATATCGGTGAAGAAGTCGGCAAAGGCGGCCCCGACATTGACATCGCGCTCGACCCGCTGGAAGGCACGACCATTACCGCCAAGGCCATGCCCAATGCGCTGGCTGTGGTGGCCTTTGGCGAAGGTGGCACCATGCTGCGCGCACCTGATGTTTACATGGACAAGATCGCCGTTGGCGGTGGGTATGAGCAGGGCATTGTTGACCTCGACAAAACCCCGGCTGAAAACCTTGCCGCTGTTGCGGCCGCCAAGGGTGTCCCCGTTTCTGAGCTGACCGCATGTGTGCTTGACCGCCCGCGTCATGCCGAGCTTATTGCTGCGATCCGCGAAGCCGGTGCCTCTATCCAGCTGATTGGTGATGGCGACATTGCCGGTGTTATGGCCGCCACCAACCCGGAAGAAACGGGCGTCGACATTTACTTTGGCTCCGGCGGTGCACCGGAAGGTGTGCTGGCAGCCGCTGCCCTGCGGTGCATCGGTGGCCAGATCCAGGGTCGCCTGTTGTTCCGCAATGACGACGAACGGGGTCGTGCCCGCAAATGGGGCATTGAAGACCTCAACCGTAAATATGACACTGAAGACATGGTCTCCGGCGATGTGATCTTCGCCGCCACCGGTGTTACCGACGGTTCCATGCTCAACGGCGTGCGCCTGACGGAAGACGGCTACACGACCGAAACGCTTGTGATGCGGTCTGGCTCCAAAACCGTGCGGACAATCGCTACCGAGCACCACACCGGTCGCTAGGCTTTATGACGGCGCAGCAACCAGACGCGTCTGCGCCGCATAGCACCCCCGCCCTGCTGGGGGTTACTCAATCATTTACTGACCAGCATTGGTCGCTTGTTGCGGCCGATGACAGGCAGATACTTGCCTTGCGCCAACGGCTCGATGCGCCAGAGGTAATCGCCCGCCTGTTGGCCGGGCGTGGCATTGGGCTTGAAGAAGCCGAGAGTTTCCTGAACCCCACGCTGCGCGACAGCCTGCCGGACCCCTCTGTATTCAGGGATATGGATACGGCCTGTGCCCGTCTTGCTGATGCGCTGATGGCAGGTGAGCAGATTGCCGTCTTTGGCGACTATGACGTTGATGGCGCGACATCCTCTGCCGTGCTGCGACGCTATTTCAACGCTATGGGCGTGCCGTTACGGGTCTATATTCCCGACCGCCAGAGAGAAGGCTACGGCCCCAATGGGCCTGCCATGCGCCAGCTGGCCCAGGAAGGGGCCAGGGTGGTCATTACCGTCGATTGCGGCATTAACGCCGTAGAGGCACTGGCAGAGGCCAAAGAGGCCGGGCTGGATGTGATCGTTGTTGACCATCATCAGGCGGAATTGTCCCTGCCGCCAGCTCATGCGCTGGTGAACCCCAACCGACAAGATGAAGACGAGAACACACGGCAGAATTTCGGGAACCTGGCCGCCGTTGGTGTGGTGTTCATGTTGGTGGTCGGCCTGAATCGGGCATTGCGTGCGCGGGGCTGGTTCACAGATGACCGGCCACAGCCGAACCCGATGCAATGGCTGGATCTGGTGGCTTTGGGCACGGTGTGCGATGTGGTCCCGCTAAAGGGCCTGAACCGTGCTTTGGTGTCACAGGGCCTCAAGGTCATGGCCAAGCGCCAGAATATGGGCCTGCGCGCGTTGGCAGATGTCGGCGGTGTCTCAGAGGCGCCGGGCACGTATCATGCTGGTTTTGTTATGGGTCCACGGGTGAACGCTGGTGGCCGTGTCGGTAAGGCTGATATGGGTACGCAACTCCTCAGCACAGACGACCCGCAGCAGGCCCGTCAACTGGCCGAACAGCTCGACATGTTCAACGATCAGCGTAAGGACATTGAACGCGAGGTGCAGGAAGAAGCCATGGTGCAGCTGGCCTCTATGGACCGTGCCAGCCCCGTCCTGGTCGTGGCTGCTACTGGTTGGCACCCGGGTGTCATTGGGATTGTCGCCAGCCGCCTGAAGGATAAATATCGCCGGCCGGTCTTTGTGATCGCTCTGGATGAAACTGAAGGGCTGGGCAAAGGCTCTGGCCGGTCCGTTGCCGGGTTCGACCTGGGCGCTGCCGTCACAGCGGCCAAGCAGGCCGGGCTGCTGGAAAATGGTGGCGGCCACAAAATGGCGGCGGGCCTCACCGTGCGAGCGGAAAAGCTGGATGCCTTGCGGGATTTCTTCGCCACGCTGCCCGGCGCGGCAGAAGCTGCCCAGGCAACACCCAGCCTGATCATTGATTCATTGCTGACACCAAGCGGTGCCACGCCAGAGTTGGTCGAGACGCTGGAGAAGGCCGGGCCTTATGGCAGCGCGCATCGGGAACCGCGTGTGGCGCTGGCCTCGGTCAAGCTGGTGAAGGCCGATATTGTTGGCGAGAATCACGTCAGTTGTATCCTGACGGGGGAAGATGGCGGGCGGCTGAAGGCCATTGCCTTTCGGGCCATGGACAGTGCCCTGGGCCCGGCGCTGCTGTCGGCGCATAGTAAGGGCGAAAAGCTGCATTTTGCCGGGCATTTGCGGGCCGACAACTGGATGGGCCGCAACCAGGCGCAGCTGTTTATCGACGACGCTGCGCCAATCGCTTAAAGGCATCATTTTTTGCGATAAACCCCTTGACCCGCCGCGGCTGTCTCACTATTAAACTGCGCCATGTGGTCCCTTCGTCTAGTGGTCTAGGACACCGCCCTTTCACGGCGGCAACACGGGTTCGAACCCCGTAGGGATCACCACTCCCCCCTAAACGGTTCTAATCATTACAACCCTATGATTATCATCGGGTTTTTTCCGAGGCGTTACACATTTGTGTTACAGTTTGGGGATGAATGACGTGGCAAAATACCCTGGGTTAACTCGACGCAATGGTGTCTGGTATCTGCGCTATCAGGTGCCAAAAGAGTTGGTCGCCTCGGTTGGACGAAAAGAAATCGTCAAGTCACTCAGAACGAGAGACAGAAAAGACGCTGAAGAGCGTTACCACTCTGTGCGTG
>Ga0181577_10000037_pt1 | contig 85108 bp, 74 predicted proteins | sample 101ome_21_FD_132468 | JGI IMG/M metagenome (GOLD analysis project Ga0181577, IMG submission 132468) | Coastal salt marsh microbial communities from the Groves Creek Marsh, Skidaway Island, Georgia - 101413BT metaG (megahit assembly) | ecosystem: Environmental > Aquatic > Marine > Intertidal...
ACAAAACGGTCTGCGCCAGCACCTGTTGTTGTTTACTGACACGGTAATCTAGGTCTTCAGCAACACTGTCAGCAACACTGAAAGTCGCCGATAGCGACCCCAATAAAACCGGTAGCAACCACCTAAAGGGCCATGTGAGGAGCAATGTCATAAACTACTTTCTCGGTTAAATGCGCTCTTGCCAGCACCGAATAACGTCCGTGATCAATGAGCGAAGGGTAACTTCTAATTGCCTCGACGGCTTCTTCAGCCGGGATTGAACCGCAGCATGATGGCGGAGTGACTCCGGCGGCATAGACGCCGCCGGAGCCAGGGCATAACGGCTATCAGCCGTCCACGGCAGCCTCAACTTCTTCGGCGACCTCTTCAACTGCTTCAGCGGCAGCATCCATAGCTTCGCCTGCCGATTCCATGGCATGATCAGCAGCGTGAGCGGCTTCTTCCATCGCCTCTTCAGCAGCTTCTTCCACTGCTTCACCGGCTGCCTCCATGGTTTGTTCAACCGACTCTGTGGCCTCGTCCATGGCAGGGGTTGCTTGCTCGGCTTGTTCCTCAGAACAGGCGGCAAGGAGGACGGCAATGGCAGCACTCGCTACACCGGCTATGATGGTTCTTTTCATACAACTCTCCTAGGGTTAAAGAATCAAACGTAGGGCACCGGTATGGCATGCCCGAGGTAACATTATGATAGATCGACAAAATGATCCAGATTGATAATTTTGCACACCCACACCTACAGATTAGCGACTGGCGTATTAATGCTGGCGATCGTTGGTGCGTGGTTGGCCGCAATGGCTCAGGGAAGCAATTAATTGACCAATTACTCATAGGAGAGCTATCGCCCTCTGTGGGCCCCAACACATCAACACATGCGATCGCGGTGGAACAAATAGCGCTCATTTCTTTCGAAAATCAGCAAAAGATTTTTGAAGAGCAACTCAAGCTTGCCGCTAACGATCTCCTCAGTGAAGCCGATACCGGTACCCGTGCACACGCGTTTTTGGATCCCGCATCGCTGGCGGACCCACTTATTGATTCACTCGACTTGCGGCACCGACTTGATGCACGTTACACCGAGCTAAGTACAGGTGAGTCGAGAAAACTCCTGGTGCTGGCAGCCATTTTCAAGGGCGTTGAGCTTCTGATTTTAGACAACCCCTTTGATAGTCTAGACGGGGGGTCATGTGCGGCGCTTAGCAATACATTGGCACAAATCCACGAGCGTGGCATTGCTGTGATCTTGTTGCTCAGCAACCGCCAAGATATCCCGTCGTGGTGCGACCGTATCGCCGTTGTTGAAAGTGGTCAGTTCGAGGTGCTGGGCTCCCCGCAAGCAGTGAAATCGCTTGAACGCATAGCCCAAGCACTACACATTACCGGTGTGAGGCAGCCGGATTGGCCGCCAACTGCCATTGGGCTTGACGATTATCCCCACCCCTATCTGGTGGCACTCAAGCATTGCAATGTTAGCTACGGGGGAAACCCAGTGCTAAGTGATTTATCACTGACGGTAGAACCGCTGCAACACACCCTCATCACCGGGGCTAATGGCTCGGGAAAGTCGACACTTCTGGGCTTGATTACAGGCGATTGCCCTCAGTGCTACAGCAATGACATCACGGTACTTGGGTATCGTCGAGGCCACGGCGAATCTATTTGGGATATCAAAGCCAATATGGGGATCGTGAGTAATGACTTGCACCGTCGCTACCGCGTGCACTGCACTGCCGAAGCCGCCGTGGTATCGGGTTTTTTTGACTCTATTGGCGTGTATCAGAACGTAGGCGATCAGCAACGAGCTATAGCTAGGCAATGGCTTTCTGCCGCTGGACTGGCAGACAGCAGTCATCGACCTCTACACACCATGAGTTATGGTGAACAGCGGCTAGTGCTCATTGCGCGCGCATTGGTGAAATCTCCGTTATTGTTAATTCTCGATGAGCCAACCCAAGGATTGGACGAGCTTAACCGCCAGAGACTCATGCAGCTGCTTGAAGTACTGGCGGAGCGACGCCACAGCACCGTGCTCTATGTCAGTCACCGAGAAGATGAATTCCTCGACCTATTTAAACAGCGGCTGCATCTTGAGCGAGCTACACAAGGGCATACCCACGATTGACAGCGTTTTGAAGCCCAAAGTGCTATAGTATTCCCAGTTCAGGGCGCTTGGAGAGTAGCCATGATTAGCGAACACCGACAAGCCATTCGTGTTACCGATCATTTAGTCGTCAGCTGGCGACCCGCCAATAATGCGCAACTACTCAGCAAAAATGTCGATGACATTACCGCTTTGTCAGTGAACCGCGAGCTCGACAACCTGATTGCCGGCCTGCCAGATCAAGCGGATACGTTACGCAAAATAGCGCAGCTCATCAGTTATAAAATTGATTTAATAGCCGATACCAACGGAGCAACTCTGTACGGGCCCTCACTTACCCGCGCCAACATCAGCACAACGGGCATGGCCTTTGACTGGCACACCGCGATTACCGCCGGTGATCAAATTCGACTGACCGTTACCCTACCACCCGAGAATGGCCGTCTCAGCCTGTTAGCTAATGTACTCGACTGCTCGGGTTTATCGAGCAGTCAGCGCTACCGAGTTCGCTGCCGATTTGTTGCTGGACAAGAGCAAAAACTCACCCGCATTCATAGGTATGTGGACTATCTGCAAAGCTTTCCGCGAACCCATGCAGTTACCAACATCAGCGCCGCCGCTCCAGATTCGCACAGTCGCGGCGATCTGCGTGAAAGTCTGCTGCAGTATCGCTGAACACCCACCTGGGAGCTTTCATAAAGCGCACAGTGATTGCCGGCATCCAGTTGATTACAGCTTACGGTTGGTAATCCACAATACTTGATACGGCTTAAGCACCAAGGTTTCGTTACTCTCGGGAAATTCAGCCAGTGAAATTAAGTCAAACCAATGATCAGTCACAATAAGATTGATATCAGACAAGCACAATACACGCGGCTCACAGCTAATATTGAAGATACAAAAAATGCTTTGGCTTCGATCCATGCTTTGACGCCAAAAGCCGAATAAACCCTCAGGCATTTGCAAAGTAAACTGAGTAGCGTTGGGATGAAAGGCGGGCTGTGCTCGACGAATGGCAATAAGTTTCGTTAACCGATCAAAGACCTGCCGATGGTGTGCGGTGTCATCGCCCAGCAACCTATCTAGCTCTGCTCGCTGCCACTGACTGCGGTTAATAGACCGGTTGTGACCTGTGTGCTCGACACGAGTGTGATCGTTGCGAGTACCCAGCAAACTGTGAATATAAAAGGCGGGGATACCCTCGAGAGATAGCATGAGTGCGTGAGCAGCAACGTAGCGCTCTAGCCCCAGCCGGTCCGGTCCGCTAGTAGTGCCCTGCAACGCATCCCACAGAGTGATATTGATCTCATAGGCTTTGCGCCGCCCCCCAGCGTCGGCACGCCAAGATACAAGACCGCCAAATTGCTCCATTGTGTCAATAAAGGTATCGAGTTCTGCGTCGCCCAACAGACCCTCGGCGGGTCGTAAACCAATACCGTCATGAGAGGCAATAAAATTGAAATAACAGGTGCCATTTTGGGCCGGCGGCATGGTCATGAGCCACTGACTCAGATACCGGCTATCGCCACTTAATAGGGTCCAAATGAGCAAGGGTGGCAAAGAAAAATTGTAAATCGCATGCGCTTCATTAGCGTTACCAAAATAAGCGAGATTTTCGCGGTTCGGAATATTAGTTTCGGTGATGATCATACAGTCGGGTTGTGCGTGCTCAATCAAGGTGCGCAACAATCGAATGAGCTCATGAGTCTGGGGTAAATTAATACAGCGCGTCCCCAGCTCTTTCCACAAAAAAGCCACAGCATCTAACCTAAAGATTCGTACGCCGTTATCGAGATGCTGGCGAATGATGCGCACGAACTCCTCAAGTACAGTGGGATTACGAAAATCGAAATCCACCTGATCGTGACTAAAAGTGCACCACACGTATTTCAGACCGTCGGCAGTCTCGACAGGCATAAGTAAGGGCGAGGTCCGCGGTCGCACCACGTCGTCAAGGTTGTCATCGGGAGACGCCGTCATAAAATAATCGCGACCTGGATCAACCCCGGCCTTGAAGTTTTCAAACCAGGCACTGCGACTTGAGCAATGGTTAATAACCAAGTCACTCATTAAACGGTAGCGTGCACCGAGGGCTCGAATGTCGTCCCAAGAGCCCAGACTCTCGTTAACGCTTGAATAATCGAGCACCGCAAAACCATCATCGGATGTCCATGGAAAAAAAGGCAATACATGGACGGCGCTAATCAAATCGGCAAGATAGCCGTCCATGAATTGCAGCAAGGTGTGCAACGGTTGCTCATCGGGTGCCAGAAGGGTATCGCCATAGGTAATCATAGCGACATCGCTTTGGTCCCAGAGATTGAGGTGCGCCTGTGGTGTAGCCGCGGCATGAGAAAGCCCCATGACGGTAATTAATCGCTGAGCGATGTCTTCAATGGGTGAATCAAGTGAGAGATCACCATAGATAGATTCGAGCAGGTGAACAACGCGCTCAAACAAAACCGCCTGTGTCATAGGGTGGCCTCAGTACTCAAGAGAAATCGCGGTGGTCGGCTTCCACGGCTTCGGCAAGGCGCTCAAAAACATCGGGCACAGCACTGACCACGCGGTTCCAACTGGGGATAAACGGCGTTTCCATTGGGCGCTCAAGGAATATCTTGCCGGCATCCATAATATTTAAGGCAAACATTTCAACCGCTTTTTCCTCTTTGTGAATATCGAAGCTGAGCCCATTCATAATGGCATCGTTTCGATAGGTCTCAACGAAGTCCAAGGCAATGCGGAAATACGTTGCTTTGATCGTGCGGAAAGTTTCTTGGTTGAATGTATATCCTTGCGTAGCCAGCTTCCGAAATAGGGCTTTTGCGATATCAATTGACATACGCGATAAACCACCGCGCTGATCGTCGAGGGAAAGATCTTGATGCTTGTGATCATAGGTATCTGCGATATCCACTTGGCAAAGTCGATTGTTGTTGTAGTTACGGTGCATCTCTGAAAGAACACCCACCTCTAAACCCCAATCACTGGGAATACGAATGTCACTCATGACGTCTCGGCGAAACGCAAACTCACCGGCCAGAATGTAGCGAAACGAATCGAGATAATTGAGATAAGGGCCTTCACCAAGTACGCGTTTGAGTGCACGGATGAGAGGCGTCACCAATAACCGAGACACTCGCCCGTTAATCTGGGAATTGGCCACACGTGCGTAATACCCTTTACAGAACTCGTAATTGAATAAGGGATTCGCCACGGGATAGATGAGACGCGCCAACAATTCTCGGTTATAGGTCAAGATATCGCAGTCATGCATGGCGATCGACTCGGCACGACCCGTGGCCAACATATAACCCATGCAATACCATACATTGCGGCCTTTACCGGGCTCACCAGGGGCGAGTCCGTGCGCTTCTAATTCGGTATCGATGGCACGCAACCGTGGGCCATCATTCCACAGCACGCGATGGTGCTGTGGAAAGTCAGCGAAAAACTGCAGTGCGTGGCGATACTGCCCTTCATCGGCACGATCTAAACCGACGACAATCTGTGAGAGATAGGGCACCTGAACCAAATCACTAACAATCTTTGGCAAGGCTTCAGTCTGAATCTCGGAATAAAGCGAAGGCAAAATAAGACCCAGGGGACGCTTCAAACCAAAGCGGGTCAGTTCGGCCTCCATCTCATCAAGGGATCGATGGCCTAAGTTATGTAACGTGGTGATGATGCCATTTTGATGGAAATCAGCCATTGCTCACCGCCAAATAACCAGGCTGATCGAGCAGAGCGCGCAGCCCTTCGGCCCAGCCGCTTGGCCCGGTAGCCCGTGTATAGATGATGCCCTGCGTACGCTTAAGTTTAGGCGCGTCATGGACCGGCGATTTAATAACAATGGCGTGATCTGCAGCTTCCAGCATTGCTACATCGTTTTGACTATCCCCCAATGCAATGGTGATCGGTGCGCCGCCAGTTCCGTTAATCGATTCGGCTAGCCACTTAAGCGCACGCCCCTTATTCCAGTTACCAACCACGTGTAAAAATCGCCCTCCCTGCAACACCGTGGCTCCAAGCTGCTCGAGTTCATTAATGAAATCCATCTTGAGCGTGTCGCCGCCGCGCCATTGAATAGGTTCGCCAAACTCGCGCTGCGCGGCACGGCGCGCGTCATCGGGGGATAAACCGGTTATGTCAGTGATTTGGCCAATACTCATCTGCGATAGCTGTCTAAAGTGGCCGTGGAACCGCTCAGGCAAATTATCGAGCAGACTTTGCCAATGGGCCCGATCACTACCAAACAGTTTTCTCCACTCGGGGGGAGCACCATCAACTGGGGCGAGCTCTGTGTCTAAGGTCAAATTGGGGTAGTGCGACTTAGGGACATAAACCGCAGCGCCATTTTCAACAATGTACGGGCAATTGAGTAAAGCCAATTGCTCTCGAAGCAACTGCATCTCCGAACGCGTTTTGCTGCTGCACAAAACCACAGGAATATCGCTAGCCTGTAGCTGTCGCAGTACGGGTAACGCTGCGGCAAATGAGTAGGTGTAGTGATCCAGTAGCGAACCGTCTAAATCAGTAACGATCATAAGTGGTGTCATACCCGCACCTCCCTGCGCGGTGAACTTACGGATTGAATGCGACGTTCAGCATCGAGAGTGAATAAGGCGTCGATGCGGGGCGGAACCGAAACAAAACCCCACTCTGTTAAACGTTGGTAAAACTGAATAAAGCGCATGATCTGCTGAGGATTCATCAGCATTTCACCATCGGTTGATTGCGCGGCGAGCTTTTGCTCTTGCTCCAACCGCCACTGGTAAACGCAGTCGAAATTGGGGGCTTGCAACATAATCCAGTGATCAACCCTGTCAAACAACGGCTGGTATTCACATAAAGCCTCATTAGCAAAGCCGCGCCATAGGCCATTCGGGTCTTCAGTCTCTTCGAACCGATTTATCGCCGTAGAAAGCTGGGCTTCAGTTTGAGGGGGGACGCCTAGGCACCATCCCTCCCAAATAACCACGTCCACTGGTGCCTCAATGACTCGCCAATGCGCTGTATCGGTGCGGTCATCCAGGGCCTTGCTAAAGACTGGCACCAAAATAGTGCGCAATCTGGTATCGCGCGCCAGCAGTAACGACTCGAAGGTAGCGTTCATCAGCGCAAGATCGTGGGTACCTGGCACGCCGCGGGTCTCCAGCAGCGGATGTGTACTCGCGGCTAAGGCCTGTCGCTGCGCTCGAGTCAGGTAAAAGTCATCCAGCGAGACCGCTAGTGCTGAGAGCTGTAGCTGTTCTAGCGCCACGACCAACAGCTGCGCGAGCGTGCTCTTGCCGGATCCTTGGCAGCCATTAATGCCAACCAGCAGGGGTCGGGTTGACGCACAGCGCTGGGCAATCAGGCTAGCCAGTGGGAAAAAATACCGTTCTGCGGTCCTAGCATAGCTTTCAGGCAGTTGATGACGCTCGCGAAAGCGTTGGAACCAATCACAGCCGCTAGTGAGGGGAGTGCTCATTGCACACCACTCGTCGCAGGCGCGCCACCAATACAGCACGCCCAGAGCGCTGATCGGTCGATCGCCGTGGCTGTGATGGCGTGCTGTTTATCATTATGAGAGGCCACGTGGCTGTCCTAGCTGAAGTTATTTCGCTGCTGATAGCAAATAGCGTGCCTAAACTGAGCATATGCCAAAACGAAGCACTTCAAGACCTGTTCACACCATGACGATGGCCGCAACAAGGTAAGCAAATGCTGCGACCACTGCCCCCAAAACCGCATAGGGCAACTGGGTAATGGCATGGTCGTACGTTTGACACCCCGCTCCTTGCGCGCTGAGCACAGTAGAATCGGAGTAAAAGCAAGCGTGACTACCAAACCCACTCGCAGACAGCAGCGCGCCAATGACCAAGGTCATGTTAACGTCCAAAGCCTCAGCTAGCGGAAACGCAACCGGCATAGCGATAGCAATCACCCCCCAGTTAGAACCTGTCGTGTAGGAAACAACTGACAAGGTGATGAAAATCAGCACCGGCAACAGTGTTGGTGTCATGTAAGGCGCCACTGCGTCGATAACATATTCAGTAAGACCGATGGCATCGTTAGCCTCTACAAAAACAAACAGAGCTAACAGCATGGTCAAGACGGGAATCATGGATTTTAGTCCTTCGACGCAGGTATCGAGCAGCTCGGTTAGGGGCATGATGCGCAGCAATGAATACTGCACCAATGTGAACAATATGCCCGCCATCACCCCCCTAAGCAGATCGACCGTTGGGAATACGGTAAAGAACAACAGTGCAATGATGGGCAAAAAGAACACACTCATATTGGCACGCGCAGCAGGCTCTACGGCTAACGCCGGATCCTCGAAAATGCCGAGATCACCCGTCGTTTCAGCGCGTAATTCAGCATCACGCATCTTCCCCAGCAGTGGAATGATTCTAGTCACCGCTAGCGGCACAATAACAATGGCAACTAACGGGTAAAACATGAAGGGGATTGCCTCAACGAACAAAGCTATGCCCTGACCGGGCTCGGCAATTGCATTCTTTTCGAGCAATCCAGCAAAGTACACCCCCCAGCTCGATATCGGAATGAGTAAACACATGGGCGCTGCCGTTGAATCCACAACGTAGGCCAGCATCTCGCGAGATGTTTTAAAGCGATCTGTAACCGCTTTCATGGTGGCGCCAACCGTCAAACTATTTAAGTAGTCATCGAGGAAAATCACTAAACCCAGCAACCAAGTTGCCAACAAACTACCGCGCTTGCTATTCAGCCGGCGAGTCAGCATTTGGCCGAAAACATAGGAGCCACCACCCTTTACCAGCAGCGCAATAAAGCTACCGTAGAGACCGCACACTAAGACGACCCAGGCAGAGACCTCATCCATCAGCACTTCTGTGGTTACCGCCGCCAAACGGTCGATAAACTGCCAACCGTCCATAATTAGAAAAGCAAAGACCGATCCGGCAATCACGGACTCCAGCGTCCTGTGACTCCAAATAGCTAAAATCAACACCAAAGCCGTAGGCAACAGAGCAACCGCACCGTAGTCCATAGACATTCCTCGTTCAAATGACCCGTATTGTCGGATCGAAGATCTGAATGTAACTCAGCTGTGATAAAAGCTGCATGTAGAAAAACCGTTTCCGTTAAATATTTGGGTTTCGCGGTGTAGTTTGCCCAGTTGCCGGACTGCGTGTATGTTTTCACTGAGCGGTTTAAGTTTTGTCCCACCACAGCCACAGGCCCTGACCATGAGGACACACACGTGAAGACAGATCAATTAATCGCCGCGATTGAGCGCAGTGCACCTGGCCCAGAAGTTGCCGCTATCTTTGACTTTGATGGAACGATCATCGCCGGCTACTCGGCAACTGTTTTCCTCCAAGACTCACTTACTCGGGGTGAGCTATCTGCTCAAGAATTGGTTGAACTGACCCGGGCACTCGCGGGTTTTGGGTTGGGCAATATGGGGTTTTCGGCGCTAATGGCCGTTCATGCTCAGTTTTTAAAAGGCAAGTCTGAGTCTGAATATATGGCCAACAGCGAACGGCTTTTTCGCAAAAAGATCGCGCGCTTGATCTATCCTGAAGTCCGTAAGCTAATTGCGGCGCACCGGGCTAAAGGGCACACGCTAGCCATTATTAGCTCAGCCACACCCTACCAAGTCAATCCAGCAGCACGGGACTTAAACATCGACAATGTATTCTGTACCGAGCTAGAGGTTAAACGAGGTAAGTTTACCGGCGCTGTTAAAAAGCCCACCGTGTTTGGTAGCGGCAAGGTTTTGGCAGCAGAACATTTGGGTAAAATCACCAAAGCCAAGTTATCGGAAAGTTTTTTCTATTCCGACAGCACCGATGACTTACAACTATTAGAAACTGTGGGCTACCCGGTCACGCTAAATCCCAGCAAGCATTTGGCGAAACTCAGTGCAGAGCGCCAGTGGCCATCGGCGAGCTTTGATAGCCGGGGTAAGGTTAAAACCGGACACCTGCTGCGCTCGATTGCGGCTACCGGCTCGCTTGTAGGCAGTTTTGCCGCCGGTCTGCCTATCTATGCGCTCACTCGATCAAAGCGTGACTCGCTCAACTTTTCCATTTCACTATTCGCCGACACCTGTAATGCGCTGATCGGTATGGATCTAACGGTTAATGGCGAGGAGCATCTCTGGAGCCATCGCCCTGCGGTGTTCATGTTTAATCATCAAAGCAAAGCTGACGTCGCCATCATGGCAAGTCTAATACGCAAAGACGTGGTGGGCGTTGGAAAAAAAGAAATAGAGAAAATGCCCCTCATTGGTCAGGTGATGGGTATGGCGGGCACGGTGTTCATCGATCGATCGGATCGTGCCAAAGCCATTGAATCCATGCAGCCCTTGATTACGGCCATGAAGGAACAGGGCAAGTCGATGGTTATTGCACCCGAAGGAACTCGTACGCCCACTCCAAAACTAGCGCCCTTCAAGAAAGGCGGCTTTCATATGGCAATGCAAGTAGGCGTGCCGATTGTGCCGGTGGTTATACATAACGCCAGCGACATTGCGCCCAAAGGAGACTTTTTGTTTAGACCGGGCACCGTTCGTGTTGATGTTTTACCGCCCGTGGACACGTCGACATGGACCCTGGCCAATATGAACGAGCAGGTTAACAGCGTGCGCAATATGTTTTTGCGCGCGCTTGGTCAACCAGAGCAGAGCGTCGCAGAGACCCAAGCCGATCGTCGAGCACTGCCCGATGACATGCGCCCCGAGCTGAATACACTAAAATCTAAATCAGCCAAAGAAACACCAAAAACCGCAGCTTCCCCAGGCAAACAACGCAAATCCACCAAGGCAGTAAAAGCTAAGCCATCACCACGCAAGACATCGGTCTCCTCACGATCAGACCAGTCCCCTAACAAGAAAAAGGCTTCCAATCGCCCGGCGGGCAAGGCAACCTCAGGCAGAGAGCAGTTAGACACAGTTGCAACAAAAATAAAAACCCCGGCCAAAAAGGTCGCTCGCAAAAAAAACAAGCCCAAAGCGACACCCGTGCGACCCAAATTGGCCACCAAGGACTCTTGATATAGATGAACTATGCCAAGCTGACTGAAAAGTTAGCGCAATCACCATGGCCAAACACCACGGGTCCCGTGGTTTTTCTTCTAGATACCACAACCCACCTTGAGAAGCGGCTGCTGAGTCATTGGATAACAGAGCACGCACCTAGCGCAGCCGACTATTGCATTGTTAGCCTCTCACTTGGCGACGATCGCAAACCCTTAGCGATTTACCCGCTCGTCAAACAGCTACAGCGCAATGAGCAAATCACTGTATCACCGCTGCGCGTTGCCTGGACTGCTAGTGACAACGCCATTAGCTCGGGACCCCGCGTCGTGGATCTCATCAGCGGCGGTGAACGTCGCCCTGGGGAACTCCGTGCTAACCGAATCCTTCGCACGGCACCTAATCGAGTCCACTTAATTGCCGGCAGCCCTGCTACCGTCGCTGAAATGAGCGAGCGTTTTTGCGCTAAATACGATCTCGCTGCGAGCGAGCATCTCGATGAGTTTGGCGTTTTCGTGGCTCGTCAGGCGGCTATCGTGTTAGATATGTTCGAACGACGTCTTCAAGGTGGGCGCTACAAAGTGCCACGCTATGTGGCACAGAGTTTGCGCAACAACAAAGAGTTCAGGAGTCGACTTTACGCGATCGCCGACAACAGCGGGGTTAGCCGCACGGAAGTCTTGCGCGAAGTAAACGAATACTTTCGCGAGATGATCTCTATTCCCACCAGCTTCTGGCTCGATATCTGGGCGAAGTTTTGTAACTTTTGCTTAGGTTTAGGCTACGAGCCTGAGCTGAAATATCGACAGGATGACCTCGAGCGTATCCGCAAGATTGTGCGCGATCATCCGTCGGCGCTGTTATGGACCCACAAAACCTATATCGATGGTTTTGTGGTACCCAAAATCCTGTTTGATAACGACTTCCCGGTGCCGCATTTTTTTGGAGGGGCTAACCTCAATATTCCAATATTAGGGTTTTTGGTCCGCCGAGCGGGTGGCATTTTCATCAAGCGCAGTTTCACCGATAACGAGATCTATAAAGCGACGCTGCGGCAGTACATCAGTTACCTCATGGAAAAGCGCTTCCCTTTGACGTGGTCATTCGAGGGCACGCGTTCGAGACTAGGCAAGCTTATGCCGCCCAAATATGGCGTCTTGAAGTATGTTCTGGAAGGCTGTTACAACGCCGGAGCAAAAGACATTCATATCGTTCCGGTTACGGTTAGCTATGATTTAGTTCGCGATGCGGAGGAGTATGCCCGAGAGCAAGCGGGGGTACCCAAGGCCCCTGAGTCGCTTAGTTGGCTGGTTGGCTACGTGCGCAGTCTTGCTAAACCCATGGGCAAGATTTACGTCGATTTTGGCGAGCCCGTGGTGTTGGCACAGGCCCCCGATCCGAGTGATCGCTTAGCGCTCTCAAAGGTTGCTTTTCAGGTAGCTGTGGAGGCTAATCGAGTGACACCGGTTACTGTGCCCGCCGTAATCAGTATGGCCCTACTGGGGGTTTATCCGCGCGCTCTGTCTGAGAAGGAAATTAGCGCAGAAGTATCGGATCTTGTGACTTGGACTCGCGCGCGCGGACTGAGATTATCACCTGATTTCGATCGCCAATATGCGGAGGGCATGGAGCGAATCCTAGACTTGATGATCGGGGAAAACATCGTCACTCGCTTTCAGGGCGGACCGACAACGGTTTATGGCATCCGGGAAGGAGCCGCAACGGTAGCTAGCTATTACCGCAATACGATTGTTCATTACTTCGTAAATAAAGCGATTACCGAACTTTGCTTGGTGGCGGTGGCCGAGCAGGAGGAGTCAGATGAGCCGCCTCTGGATATTTTTTGGCGTGAGGTAGACGAGCTTCGAGACTTGCTCAAATTTGAGTTTTTCTACCCACCGTCAGAGATTTTCAGAGACGAAATTACTACCGAATTGACAGCGGTGAGTCTCGACTGGGCGGAGGAACTCGAGCGCGGTGCCCGAGGCGCCCGAAAATTGCTGCTATTGATGACCCCACAAGTTGCCCATATGACACTGCAGATGTTTTTAGAGGCCTATGCGCTAGGTGTAGAAATTCTCGCCTCATTGATGCCCGGTGAATCTATTGACGAAGCCCACTACACGGAGCGTTGCATGAACTACGGGCGGCAAGCATTCATGCAACGTCGTGTCTCTAGCGAAGCATCGATGGGTAAGCTGCTCTTCAAAAATAGTTGGAGCATGCTAAGCGCGCGCGGATTGACGGATGCCTCTCAAGTGGATTACATGGAGCAACGGCAAAGGCAATTTAAAGCGTTGCAGAGATTGGTTCGACGCGTGGAAATTATCCGCGCATCGGCGATTGCAGCACGAGGTACGCCAACAATAAGGGATACAATACGTGCCAAAATCTAAAATCGCAGTTATTGGTGGTGGCAGCTGGGGCACAACCGTTGCGTCACTTTTCAGCCGCAACGCCGATATAACACTCTGGGCACGAAGCACAGACACCGTTGACGAAATCAATCGTGATCACCGCAACTCGCGGTACTTGGGCGAACTCGCGCTGCATCCATCACTCAAGGCAACCACCGACCTTACTGAGGCGGTAAGTGGTGCTGAGGCGGTCATTATGGGCGTCCCATCCAATAGCTTTCGTGAGGTGCTCGGCCATGTGGTTGGGGATCTAGTAACCGGCGCACCCATTATCAGTTTGACCAAAGGCCTGGAGCGCGGTACTCGACTGCGCATGACAGAAATCTGTAAAGAGTTGGCGCCCAGTCATGCCGCCGGTGTGCTAACAGGTCCTAACCTTGCAAAAGAAATTATGGCTGGGCAGGCGGCGGCAAGCGTGCTTTCACTTGACGACCCAGGACCCACGCAATGGTTGCAACCGCTGATGAATGTGGGGTTATTTCGGGTCTATACGAATCCCGATTGGATAGGTTGCGAGCTCGGTGGTGTTTTTAAAAACGTCATCGCCATCGCGGTAGGAATGGGCGACGGGTTGGGTGCGGGTGACAACACCCGCGCCGCTCTCATTACCCGCGGGTTGGCAGAAATGACGCGCCTTGGCACTGCATTGGGCGGCAAGGCAGAAACCTTTGCAGGCCTTGCAGGCATGGGAGATATGATCGCCACGTGCACCAGCCCGCAAAGTCGCAATCGGCACGTGGGTATAGAACTTGCCCGCGGGCGCTCAATTGAAGACATTATCACTAGCATGCACATGGTTGCTGAGGGCGTTAAAAGTGCTCCGACCATTATTGAACTCGCACGCGAACACAACTTAACCATGCCTATCTGTGAAGACGTATACAAAGTTGTGACCGGCGCATCGAATGCGCGTGGTGTCTACCGCGGTTTATTGCGAACCTCGGCGGGCGCTGAATCGGAGCCGGGTTAATGTATGCGCGAGCAACACTAGGCGTAACCTGCACCGAGAGGTAGCGACCACATGTCAACAGCGAAATCTTTTCCTAAGCGCATTACCATTAGCATCTTGGCGTTGGCCATGGCAGCCTGTGCGACTAGCCCGACCGGTCGGTCCCAATTCTTGCTCATTTCACCGCAGTCGGCGATCGTAGAATCTGAGGCAGCATACTTAAGCACAGTCAAAGCCCTCAACGACGAGAATAAACTCGTTAAAGACCCACAGCTCATGGCGCGAGTAGCGCGTATCACCGGCCGTTTGGTGAGCGTTGCCCAGCAAGACTTTCCGGCGAGCAAACAGTGGAAGTGGAGCGTAGCGATCATTGATGACGCTGACACTGTCAATGCCTGGTGCATGGCTGGCGGACGTATGGCGGTTTACACGGGACTATTCGAGAAGCTCAAGCTCACTGACGATGAATTTGCGCAAATCATGGGCCATGAAATCTCCCATGCACTGGCCAATCACACGGCCGAACGCATGTCTCGAGCCATGGCCACCTCGGTAGGCGTCATGGCGGTGGGCGCCGCCTCAGAAAATAACTCAATTGCCGTAGCCGGGGCGGCTATTGGGGCCAAACTGGCATTGGAGCTACCCAATAGCCGAACGGCGGAATCCGAAGCCGACCAAATAGGCCTCTCTCTGGCTACCAAGGCGGGCTATGATCCGGAAGCCGCCGTCACCTTGTGGCAAAAGATGGGAGACCTTAACGATAAACGCCCCCCAGAGTTTCTTAGCACTCACCCAGCACCCAACAACCGGCAGGCCGCACTCAGCAACATGGTTCAACCCATGCGCAGCCTAAACCCTACCCAACGCAAAGCACCCATTACGGAAATCACCATTGTTCAGTGAGCGCTTATCGGGTTAGAGGCACTAGCGAAGGGTGTGCAAAAAGTGCAGATGGTCTTCGTAGCGATTGAGAATGTCGAGTAACACCTGCTCATGGGACCATCCCATAATGTCATAGTCTTGGCCACCCTCGGCTAAATGTACTTCAGCGCGATAAAACAGTTCATCGTCCTCAATATCATCCATGGGCTGGCCTGCCAGCGATGCATCGGGCCGGGGATGGGCTCGGCACTGAACTTCGTAGACAAAATCTACTTCGTCACCATGATAAACCTCTAAGCGCGACGCACCTTTAGTAGCGCGAGAAACTCCGGCACGCACGTCATGATTGGCAAGCTCCTGCACAAACTCGCGCATGGCGGGCATCACCGTGTCCCGTTGAAATTGCTGAATACTGATATCGGCGGGATACGCAAGCAGATTATTCAGCCGCTCTCGCCAGTGGTCCGCCTCTGCCTCTAGCGGCGGGTGAACAGAAACCGCCGTCCGCTTTGCTGCATCGACAATCAGCGCGCGCCAAAACCCCCAAAATGCACCCAACAGTGCGACCGAAAAGGGTAGCGCACTGGCTATGGTAGCGGTCTGTAACGCTTGGAGACCACCACCCACCAACAGCACCGATGCAATAACGGCAATAACCAATGTCCACAAGGCTCGCTGTGGCACAGGCGTGTTGTCGTCCCCCCGCGCCGTAAGCATGTTAAGCACCATGGCACCGCTGTCTGCCGACGTGACAAAGAAAATGACAATCATAACGAGGCAGATCAGTGACAGAACCTGTGTGCCCGGTAGGTAGTCCAGAAATTTAAATAACCCAATGGCTTGGTTTTCTTGTACCGCTACGCCAAGCTGGGCAAAGCCTTGGTTACCAATGAGGTCAATAGCGCTACCTCCCAAGGTGCCCATCCACAAGCAAATGAAGAGTGTTGGCGCAATAATCACACCAAGGAGAAATTCGCGAATCGTCCTGCCACGAGAAATCCGCGCAACAAAGATACCCACAAAAGGCGTCCAGCTAATCCACCAACCCCAATAGAAAATAGTCCAGCCGCCCAACCAATCGCTGGGGTTGTAGACGTAAAGATTAAATGTTTTCGGGATCAGACTCGCCACATAGCCGCCGAAGTTCTGCAGCGTACCCGATAGAAGCAATACGGTTGGGCCCACAACCAAGATACCTATCAGCAGTAACACAGCTAACGCGGTATTAATCTCTGACAACCGCTTGATACCCGCATCAAGGCCCATCAAAACTGACACAGTGGCGAGTCCCATGACGGCAAAAATCGCAACTACCTGAACCCACGTAGCAATGGGTAAACCAAACAAATAGTTGAGACCTGCGTTAATTTGTAAGACGCCTAGACCCAAGCTCACCGAAATACCAAAGGTGGTGCATACAACCGCGAAGACATCGACAGCGGCACCCCACGGGCCATAAATTCGCTCACCAATAAGAGGATAGAAGGCCGAGCGCAAAGTCAGCGGCAGGTCGTGACGGTAGGCAAAGTAAGCCAAGATCATGGCCACAGCGCCATAGGTAGCCCAAGCGTTAAACCCCCAATGGAAAAACGTCAACTGCAATGCCTCGGCAGCCGCTTTGGAAGTACCACCCGCACCCGTGGGTGGGTTGAGGTAGTGCATCACCGGCTCAGCCACTCCGTAAAACAATAGCCCTATACCAATACCGGCGGCGAACAACATGGAAAACCAAGACGCAAAGCCATAAGCCGGCTTGGCATGGTCGGGACCTAGTTTGATGTCTCCAAAGCGTGAGAGCACTAGCACCACAACCAGAATCAACACAATCGCAATAACCAGCACATAGAACCAGCTTGCTGTGGCCACGATGGCGCTCTGGAGCTGGCCAAACACACTTCGCCCCTCGCCAGGTACCAGCAAAACGCCGATAGTGGCCATGAAAAGAACTGCCAAGGCCGGGAAAAATACGCGGCTATCTATGCGAAATTGATTAGCAAAATTCACTCTGTATCCCTTGTGTTGAGACTCATCTGGTCACCTGGGTTTGCGACATTATACCTATTCAACAAGCATAAATATGCAACGTGAATACTACGATGACAAAGTAATAAAGCGACTCCTTTCCTTTTAAAAACCGAATTTATACCGAGGTATCAATATAAAAAGCTTTGGGTTAAAATTATCGGCTCGAAGTTTTCGTTGATAAGTTCAAAAATGGAGTTGCCATGAAAAACCCCCTATTCTTTCACCGCCACAGACTTGCCGTGGCAGTTGGCTCAACCCTGGTACCCGCGGTTGCAGCAACCGGTGCGCACGCACAACAGCTCGAAGAAGTCGTTGTTACCGCCACCAAGCGCTCGGCGAGCATGCAAGACATCCCAGTCGCGGTATCGGCACTCACCGAGGAGTCACTGAATCAGCGTGGCATTTCCAATTTTGCCGACTACATGCTCGAGCTGCCCACGGTAACAGCAGGCGGAGCAGGGCCCGGTCAAAATACGGTGTATATTCGCGGAGTTGCGTCAACCACACCCAACCTCACTACCGCGGGTGTTGCGGGCTTGAGCCCCAACGTGGCGCTCTATCTCGACGAACAACCCATGAGCCAGCCAGGCCGAAATCTGGACGTGTATATTGCCGACATCAATCGCGTCGAAGTACTTTCTGGCCCCCAGGGCACATTATTTGGCGCAAGCTCCCAGTCTGGGGTGGTGCGCTTAATTACTAATCAGCCCGATACCACCGGCACCTATGGCAATTTCCGCGCGGGTGCTTCCTGGATGAAAGACGGCGAGATGAACAACAACGCGTCAGCCATGTTCAACCTTGCCGTGAGCGACTCTTTTGCTGTTCGCGCTGTTGTCTATGCCGATAATAAAGGCGGCTACATTGACAATGTCCAAGGCACCCGAACAGCTGCAGAGAGCGCGCGCTTCCGACCCGCAGGCACCGTGCGTTCCAATGGCACCGTCGTGCAAGGATTCCGCGGAGGCTTCCAGGCAGGAGCGGATTTGAGCAACGTACGCTTTGTTGAAGCCAATAATGCATCGCTTGTTGAAGATGACTTTAATGACACGAGCTATCAAGGCGCTCGTGTGAGTGCACTGTGGAATATTAATGATGATTGGCAGGTCCGCGTTGGTGCCATGCAGCAGCAGATTGACAGTGACGGTACTTTTTATGCCGACCCCAATCTGGGTGACTATGAAATACAGCGATATGAGAAGGAGGAGCTGGAAGACCAGTACACCAACCTGAGCTGGACTGTTGAGGGCCGCATTGGCGCTCTTGAGGTGCTGTATACCGGCGCATTCACCGATCGCGAAACCGACCAACGCGTGGATTACTCAGATTATCTATTTATTGGTCAATATATTCCCTACTACATTTGCGACTACTACGTTTCTTACACAAGTTTCTCGCCCATCCCTGGCACGCCCGCAGGTACCTGCCAGGCACCAAACCTGTACGTCAAATCGGAGTCTGAGGCCACCTTTGCAACCCACGAATTCCGTATTAGCACTGATCAGTCAGCATCACTGCGACTGACTGCAGGGGCGTTCTATAGCGACATGGAGCTCAAGGAACGTAACGACTTCTCATACCCAGGCAATCGCCTGGTTGATTCTTGGGGTGCAGGGTCAGGCGATGGTTTTGGCTTCGCGCAAAATAGCAACTACCCCTACGACGGCCCAGGGGAAGCCTATCGCGCGGGCGCGGGCTTGCCCTATCCACCCGATACGATTTTCCGCAATGATGTAAAGCGTACCGATGAACAATTGGGTTTGTTTGGCGAGGTGTCGTTTGATATTAGCGAGCAGCTATCGATCACAGCGGGCTTGCGCTGGTTTGAATACGAAGTAGATCTACTGGGTAGCGCAAACGGCTCGTTCTATAACATGAGTGGTGTCGACTACAATATGTTTGGCACTAACATCAACGACCTCTACGACGGCGATCAGGCGATCCGGTGGACCTACGGCGGGGAGGGCTTTATCTCCTACGATCAAGCTCCGGTCTACACCCCAGATAATCTACCCAGCCCAGATCACCCACAGTATGACCGCATTATTAATAGTATTTATGCACCGGATGTCGCTGAAGATGACGGCGTAATTGGCAAGGTGAGCCTATCGTGGACACCCAACGCCGACTCGCTGTACTACATCACTTGGTCAGAAGGTTTTCGAACCGGCCTTCTCAATAGGCCTGGGGGCGCTTATCAAGCGGCAAATAACTACACGGTCCCGTTCGACGTTAAATCAGATGAGTTGGTCAATATAGAGCTTGGCTGGAAGCTCGATATGATGGATGGACGGATGCGTTTCAATGGCGCCGCGTTTATGGTCGATATCACTGACTTACAAACGACCATCTTCGACACTAGCATTGTTAACCTCTTCTTCTCAGATAACGCTGCCGATGCTGAGATCAAAGGTATTGAAGGTGACATTACCTGGCTGGCGGGTGAAGGCTTGACCATTGGTACAGCCTTCTCGTTCCTGGACACCGAAATCACTGCGGTAAACGTACCCAGTAACGATGTACAAGAAGGACTCGAACTGGCCTATGCACCGAAATTCCAAGGTAATGCTTGGGCTCGCTACGAGTGGCCTATGGCAAACGGCTGGACTGGCCACGTGATGCCCTCGGTAACCCACTCTGCCAAGTCTTACAGCGATATCATCACCATCAATCGCATGGAACTTGACAGCTGGACTATGGTCAACGTGACCGCGGGTATCTCAACCGAAAAGTGGATGCTTGAGGCCTTTGTGAACAATCTGACAGACGAAACGGTTACGCAGGGCGCAAATTATGTGAATGATCGCGAGCGCATTGCTGTGGCACCGCCAACAACGGCGGGTATTCGATTATCCTATGATTTCTAATACGGTGTTATGTCTCAATCAGGATTGATCCCTAAAAATGCCCCCTCGGGGGCATTTTTTTGCCGGTATAAAAAATGAACGACCTTGCTAAAACTCACCAAGCAGAAACCGATTTGGGTGCCATACAGGCGCTGATTCAGGCCGGGCGCATACCTGAGGGTCTTGCCCAGCTCGAAGCCCTTCCCAATGAACTAAGCAACGATAATAGCGTGCTCTACATGCGCGGCGTTTGTTATCGGCTGCTTGGGGACTACAGTGCCGCTGAGCAAACGCTCTTTAAATTACTGGAACAGCGACCGTCTTATGGCCGTGCATTTCAGGAGCTTGGACACGTTTATCGTGATGGCGACCGGGGTGCTGAAGCCCTTGGCGCTTATGCTACGGCATGTTTTATGAACCCGGCTCTCAAAGCGAGCTGGGCTGCGCAGAAAGCGCTGCTCGACCCCAGCCGACAACCCGAGCGATTCTCGCAAGTTGCGGAACGCTTACGCTGGGTTGAGTCGCTACCCGCTATTCTTCTGGCAAGTTTAGACGCGACCCATGAAGGCAAACTCATTAAAGCCGAAGAATTGTGTCGACACTTTCTGCAACAACACCCGCAGCATATTGATGGCATGCGACTGTTAGCAGACATAGCGCTCAAACAGGGGGTTTTAGAAGACGCCGAGTTTTTGCTCGAAAGCGCCTTGGCGTTTGAACCAAACCATCAGCAAGCCCGCATTGATTACATTCAAATTCTCAGTAAACGCCAACGCTTCCAGCAGGCTGTTGATGAAGCCCGTCGGATGCTAGATCAAAACCCCGACAGTGCGCAGCTACAATCTCTTTATGCCATTCAATGTATGCAACTGGGAGAGTATGAAGAGGCACTCCTGTTCTTTGACAAGGTCATTGAACAAGTTCCCAAAGATCCTGTCACTCATGTATCCAAAGGTCACGCCCTTAAAACCGGTGGCCGGACTCAAGAGGCAATTGCCGCGTATCGCCAAGCTATCGAATGTCAGGCACTGCATTGTGAAGCTTGGTACTCATTGGCAAACCTGAAAACCTATAACTTCAGCGACCAAGAATTGCTGACACTTCAGGCACTGGATAATAATCCACAACTCACCGGTCAAGATCGGGTGTATCTCCAGTTCGCCCTGGGAAAAGCCTTCGAGGATAGAGAAAAGTACGACGTCTCCTTCAATCACTACGCAAAAGGCAATGCCATTAAACGAGCACAAGTGCAGTATCGGGCCGATGGCACAAGTAAAGAGGTTGATGATCAGATCGCCGCCTGTACGCCGTCGCTGTTTCAAGGCACTAGCGGCTGCCCGGCACCGGATCCCATTTTCATTGTCGGTTTACCGCGTGCCGGTTCTACCCTTCTGGAGCAGATCCTGTCATCTCACAGTCAGATTGATGGTACGCTTGAGTTGCCTAATATATTGTCGATAAGCGGCAAGCTTCGACGTCTGGGCCGCAAAAAAAATAATCGCGCGTACCCATTTAATCTTGCCGATTTATCAGCGGAGCAACGGCGAGACTTGGGCGAAGAATACTTAGCAGGTACGCGCATACATCGACACGGCGCACCCTTTTTCATTGATAAGATGCCCAATAATTTTAGGCACATTGGTCTCATTAAGTTAATACTACCCAATGCCAAAATTATTGATGCGCGGCGCGCGCCAATGGCATGTTGTTTTAGCGGCTTTAAGCAGCTTTTCGCTGAAGGCCAATTCTTTAGTTACGACCTCGCAGACATTGGCCAATATTACCAAGACTATGTCAGGCTAATGGCGCACTGGGACACTGTCTTACCAGGCTCTATTCTTCGGGTCCAACATGAGGATGTCGTCGACCATTTAGAGAAACAGGTGCGGCGCATGCTTGATTTTTGTGGATTACCCTTCGAGGAAGCTTGTTTACAATTCCACCAGACAGAACGCAATGTTCGAACACCCTCGTCGGAGCAGGTACGTCAACCAATCTATGCGAGTGCTGTCGAACAGTGGCGACATTACGAGCCCTGGCTCACACCGCTTAAACAAACGCTCGGCCCACTGTGGGACGAGCATGATTTACGAGCACCCTAACATGAGTGATTTACAAGATCAGGTGTTGGTGTCACTGCGTCGGATTATCCGGGCAACCGATTTGCACAGCCGCAAACTCGGTAAACGCACAGGGCTCACCACACCCCAACTCGTTATCATCCACGCTATTGGAAAATTAAAAGATCCGACAGTATCCGATGTCGCCAAAGCGGTAAGTCTTAGTCTCGCAACCGTCACCACCATCTTGAATCGGCTCGAGAGTAATGGCTTGATTAATCGGGAACGCAGTAGGCTTGATCGACGGCGAGTGATGGTGACACTCACTGAACAAGGTGAATCCATGCGCGCCAGTGCACCCAAACCCCTGCAAGACAGCTTTGTTGATCGCTTCAGCAAGCTCGAGGTGTGGGAGCAACACCAAATTGTCGCGGCGCTAGAGCGCGTTGCTACCATGATGGACGCTGAAGAGCTGGATGCAGCACCCATCTTACTCAGTGGCGAGTCAGTATTTTAGCGGCGATTACGCCGCTGTATCATTGATCAAGCAGCGTTTCGAGAATGGATGAGAAATCTCGGCCGCCGTTACCCGCTGCTTGATGGGTACGGAACCGCTCTAACGCCAGTTGACCCAAGTGATTTGTCACGCCGCTGCTATGTGCTAAATCACTAGCCAAGCCAAGATCCTTGACCATGAGATCCACCATAAATCCAGGCTTGTAATCGTTACTGGCGGGCGCTGTAGGCATCACCCCCGGCCATGGGTTGTATACCTGTAACGACCAATTGTTTCCCGAGCTGGCTTTCATGACCTCAGACAGCACAGCCGGATCAAGGCCATTCGCCACACCCATAGCCAGCGCTTCAGAAGTACCAATCATATGAATGGCTAGCACCATATTATTCACGGCTTTGGCAACCTGCCCGGCACCACTAGGGCCTGCATGGAAAATCTTCTCGTCGTTGCCCATGCCGCTCAAAATTTCTTTGGCGCGCGTAAACGCCTCCGCCGTTCCACCACACATAAATGCCAGCGTACCCGCGGCGGCGGCGGCAACGCCACCCGACACGGGCGTATCCATAAAGTCGATACCCGCATCAGCGGCCGCTTGCGCGACTTGCTTTGCTGTCTGTACATCAATCGTGCTGGCATCAAGTGCAAGCGCACCGGCGGGTAGCGACGCCAATAGGCCATCTTCACCCAAGTAAATACCAGCGACATGCTTACCCGCTGGCAACATAGTGATAACGGCATCGGCGCCTGAACACGCCGCTGCAGCAGTGTCTGCTTGATGAGCACCCGCGCTTACCAACTCATCAACAGCACTCTGCGATAGATCGAAGACTGTGAGTTTATGACCGGCTTCAATGAGGTTTCGAGCCATGGGACCACCCATGTTACCTAAGCCGATAAAGGCGAGATTAGCCATTGGTGTTACTCCACTAGTTCCAAAATAGGCGCATTCTCAGGTGCGCTAAAAAAACCATCGAGAACGGTGCTGGGGATGTCTTTGATACTCGGGTAAGTCCAAGCAGGCTTACGATCTTTTTCGATCAACAGCGCACGCACCCCCTCGGCAAATTCCGGGTGACGCATAATATTGGTGCCCAAACGCAGTTCACTCCGAAAGACCTCCTCAAGACTTGCCTGCTGGGTCTCGTTGAGTTGCCTGAAAATCCAGCTAGCCGCCAAACTCGAGCCATGGAGAAAACCAGCCTGCGCTTTTTGAAGCCAAACATTGTCGCCCTCCCAGGCACGAATGCGCTCCGCGATAACCAAGAGATCATCACCCTCCATCCAGCGCTCAATCTCATCACGTACCCCTTCAATATTGGGGTCGGGCAGCGCTGTTGTAGCAGTGATGGCAGCCAACACTTGGTCGGTTAACTGCCTATTCTCTTGTGCCGTACTCGACCAGTCACAGTTAGTCAGTGCCGCTAACACCTGGGAGTGCTGGTCGGCACCTAAGTAGTGGCTACCCAGCCCGCTGTAGAGAGCGTCAGTGGCATTAATGGTTGCCGCTGTCAGTGCCAAAAAGCGGCCGACGTTGCCGGGCATGCGGTTGAGAAACCAGCTGCCGCCGACATCTGGGAATAGCGCAATGGTTATCTCGGGCATGCCTATGCGTGTGCGTTCACTCACTAATCGATGACTGCAACCCGCTAGAATGCCCAAGCCACCCCCCATCACCACACCGTGGCCCCAGCACACAACGGGCTTGGGATAGGTGTGAAGCAGGTAGTTCATTGCGTATTCCCGGGCAAAAAACATTTCGGCGTACTCGCAAGGACCACCGGGAGTGGCCAAACAAGAGTCTCGCAGTGCCTGCACATCACCGCCAGCACAGAAGGCTTTTTCACCGGTCCCATCGATAAAAACAGCGGCGATCGAAGGGTCGTCGCGCCAGGCAAGCAGCTGCGCCGATAATGTGTCGACCATAGGTAGCGTGAGCGAATTCAGGGTCTTTGGTGCATCAAGGGTCAAATGGCCCAGGCGGATAGCGCCCTCACCACGAACGGCACAAGCGACACGAGCGGTCATCGATTCTTCCACTCTGGCGCGCGCTTTTCGAGGAAAGCATTAACACCTTCTTTTTGGTCTTCAGTGCTAAAAAGCTTCACAAATTCGTCGCGCTCAGCCTGCAAGCCCGATGCAATGGCGATATCACGTGCACTATGAACCAGGCGCTTACAGGCGGCCACGGCCACAGGACTTTGGTTACCCACTTGAGCAGCCAAAGCCTGAGCTGTCTCGAGTGCCTCGCCAGGTTTCACAACTTCTTCAACAAGCCCCAATTGCAGCGCTTTAGGTGCACTCAGACGTTCACCGCACAAAATCATACGCTTGGTCCAGCCCTCACCTATCAACTGAGTGAGCCGCTGCGTACCACCTGCACAGGGTAGCAAGCCTACTTTGGCCTCGGGCAGTGCCATCTGTGCTTGCTCTTCGGCTATGCGGATATCGCAGGCCAACGCCACCTCAAGACCGCCACCCATAGCAAAACCATTGATGGCGGCAATCGACACGCCACGAAAGTCAGCCAAAGTTTCAAAGGCATCACCAAACGCTCTACCCATTTGATCCGCTGTCGTCGGATCGCCGTCGGCGAACAGCTTGAGGTCGGCACCCGCCGAGAAAAATTTCTCTCCGGCGCCAGTCAACACCAGCGCATAGACATCCAGGTTGGTGTTGAGGGCCTCGACAACGGCTTTTAACGCTGGCAAGGATTCAGCGTCCCACGTGTTTGCGCCGGGGTTATCAATTGTCAGCGTCGCCACATGCCCGTCGATGCTAACGTGAATCTTTTCTGAGGGGCTAATCGTCATTTTATGACCTCCAAAGCGCCATCTATCAGTAGTTTTCTGCCAATGATGACACGCATAATTTCGTTGGTACCTTCTAAAATTTGATGAACGCGGGTGTCACGGACATAGCGCTCCATTGGGTATTCACGGATGTAGCCGTAGCCACCGAGCAGCTGCAATGCGTCATTACAGACACGGAAGCCCACATCGGTAGCAAAGCGCTTTGCCATTGCGCAATAAGTTGTCGCCTGCGGATCTCGGTTATCAAGTTTGCTCGCCGCTAGGCGAATCATTTGCCGTGCCGCGACCAGTTCAGTGGCCATGTCTGCCAGTTTGAATTGCGTGTTTTGAAAGTCGGCAATCGCCGTATCGAATTGCCGACGGTCCTTGACGTAGGCAGCTGCATCCTCCAAGGCTTGTTGCGCGGTACCCACCGAACAGGTAGCGATATTGATACGGCCGCCGTCGAGGCCTTCCATCGCGATTTTGAAACCCTGACCTTCTTCACCTAAGCGATTAGTAATCGGCACTCGCACGTTATCAAAAGCAATCGTGCGAGTGGGTTGCGCGTTCCAACCCATCTTGTGCTCTTTTTTTCCATAGCTAACGCCATCGGCATGGGCGGGAACGACAATGGCGGTGACACCCTTTGGGCCGTCATCGGATGTGCGCGTCATTACCACGAGCACGTCGGTCTCGCCGGCGCCAGAAATAAAAACTTTGGTGCCGTTAATGACGTAGCTATCGCCGTCTCTAACTGCCTGAGTGCGAAGCGATCCAGCATCCGACCCTGCTCCCGGCTCGGTGAGGCAGTAAGAAGCCAGCTTCTCACCAATAACGAGCGACGGACACCAGGTTTCGATGGTCTCAGTCTGGCCGTACTTGCCAATCATGCTAGTTGCCATGTTGTGTATGGTTAGGAATGCGGCAGTGGTGGTACACCCACGGGCCAGTTCTTCCACAATCAGGCTCGCATCGAGACGTGACATGCCAAGGCCGCCAGCACTCTCGGGGGTGTACATCCCCATAAAGCCCAGCTCTCCTGCCTCGGCAAGCGCCTCAACAGGGAATGTTGCATCCTCATCCCACTTCGCAGCATGGGGCGCTAGCGATCCATCTGCAAATGCTCTAGCGGCCGCTACGTACGAAAGCTGATCATCCGACAGTGTAAAGTCCATAAAAACGCTTTCCTTGGGTCAGCTCTCGGTTCAGCTAAATTTAGATACGACAGACCCAAACAGCTCCTCGTCTGAAGGTAGCTCTTTGGCCTTGACGAGGGGTTTAGAAACCCATGTTTCGTTAATGAGGTCGCGCCAAGTAATATTGTTATTGGTTGAGTTACCCCCCCACGAGCCGCATCCAAGGGAGAACGTTTGTCGCATACCATTCCACAAGTTACCGCTGTTAGACGCCGATTGAGGCTGATTAACCATGACCCGAGAAGTGCGTGTTTGGTGCGCAAAACGGAGAATATTGTCGTCACTGTAAGAGTAAATACCGCAGGAATGACCTTCGCCTTGATACGCCTGAATCGCGTTGGTCAGTCTGATGGCCTCGTTAAGATCGCGCACCTTATAGAAAGCCATGGTTACCGTTAATTTTTCGCCAGAAAACGGGTAATCAGGACCCGCCCCAGTCTCTGGGACGATTAAAAACTGCACCTCATCGGGTACTTCAAAACCGGCCATACCTGCAATGGTCGCAACCGGTTGAGCGACGATAGCGGTATTTAAATGGCCGTCGTGCCAAAGGGCGGCCTGTAATTTGGCTTTCTCATCAGCATTAAGGAGGTATCCTCCCTGGGCGATCAATTTGCTCAACATCTCGTCGTAAACGGACTCAAAGACAAGGACAGCGTTATCAGACGAACATGAAGCAGCCAAATCGAGGGTTTTTGAAATTCGGATCTTCTCAGCTGCCTCATCGAGATTCGCTGTGTCGTCCACTGTAATACAGGCATTGCCAACGCCGACACCGAGCGCAGGAGTACCACTCGAGTAGGCGGCGCGCACCATCGGGCCACCACCGGTGGCCAAGATACGATCGCACTGAGCCATAAGTTCATTGGTTAGGTCTAACGATGGGGTTTCGATATACAGCACGAGATCAGCGGGTGCACCACATCGCTCTAACGCGTCGCGCATGTAATCACAGATCTTTTTGTTAGTTAGCTTGGCGCGCGGATGGGGTGCAATAATAATAGAATTGCGGCCTTTCACTGCGGCAATGCCCTTGATCACCGGCGTCGCTTCTGGATTGGTCGAGGGTGACAGGGCACCGATTACGCCCACCGGTTTAGCGATCTTGACAATGTTTCGCTCGGGTATCTCTTCAATGACGCCAACTGACTTATCGTTGATGATATCCATCAACGTCGCGCGAGTTTTGCGATGAATCTTAAGGTATTTTCCCTCGTAATTTCCGAGCTGCGTTTCTTCAACAGTAAAGCGAGCAATTTCCTCGGCCCGGTCATCTCGTGCCACAGCGTAAACCATGGCTGTTATTAACTCGTCGACTTGCTCTTGGGTGTAATCAGCGATAGCCGCTTGTGCTTTGCGAGATCGCTCGATTAGCGCCGCAATTTCAACTGCAGGTTCTGACATGAACTGTTCCTCTGGACATGATCTTTTTTGTTGACCTTATGGCGGTAGACATTAACACGACAAACCGTCTGCGGACATTAATGAAATTGCTGTCTGCATGGATTATATTTCGGCGTAACGTCTAATCGTTGCAGAGCAAAAACCGATGAGTTCACCCTCCAATTGGCCATTATCTGACGAATCCATTCGATTTATCGCGCCGGCGTTCTTGGTATCAAAGATGGTTGGTAACAGTCTTACATCAGACTGCTATCCAACAGCAATGGGCTACTACCCCAACGCGAGGGGCCACCACATGAGCCGCCAGGACCCCGATGACCACCTGTTAATTTATTGCGTGAATGGAATCGGTTCAGTTTCCGCTGCCGACAACCTATGTCAGGTTGAGCCCGGCGACGTGGTATTGCTCCCCCCGGGAGAAGCACACGACTATTCGGCAAGCAGAAATGCGCCTTGGACCATTTATTGGCTGCACTTCAGAGGCTTGCGAGCGGCGGACTTTTGCCAGCATGTCGGCGCCAAAGAAGACGAGCGTGTGGTACGCGTTGGTGTCATACCGGCGGTTATCGCCCTGTTCAACGATATTTTAGCGGTTCGGCACACGGGGTATAGCTCGCTTTCGTTTGTTCACGCCGCTAACCAAATGAGGCAACTGTTTACCCACATCGCTATCGAAGCCCAAATGCCTGCGGTCAATCGCAGCACCCTCGATTTATCGTCGGTTCAAGCCTTTATGCGTGACAACTTACATCGAGCCCTGGATTTAGAAGCCCTGGCTCGCGTCGCTGGCCTGTCAAAGTTTCATTTTAGCCATCGATACAGCCTAGCAACCGGCTACTCACCAATGCGTCATTTTACGCATATGAAAATGGAGGCGGCATGCCGCTTGCTAGACACGACAGATCACTCTGTTCAACGCGTTGCCTCAGCGCTGTCTTTTGATGACCCATTGTATTTCTCGAGGGTGTTCCGCAAGGTTATCGGCTGTAGCCCACAGCAATATCGCGCTTCTAACCTCCGCTAGCGAAGACGTCAGGGTATTACCCACGTGGGCCTTCTAGGGTAATGCCCAGTGCCTCACGATCGTGCACAATGTGTGTTGGGTGCGGAAAGCGTATGCACACATGGCAAGTCAACAACGCGCAAGTGTGACAAACTACTCATCGGTCCGATTTTTTTAATGCGTTCGGGTCAAATGGTAACGACGGGATCGGCCGTTTTTGTGCAACAACCTTGGAGCGATAAGCTTAAAAATGTCACAACTAGCTCAGGTTTCCCAAGCGCTTGCGCCAGTCATCAGTGCGCTTCATACCAGCGCATTGCCCGAGTTACTTACGCACTGCTTAATGGAAATGACCGGCGCACAGGATGCCAGCCTGCTTCGCTACCGAGAAAGCCACTTACCATCGGTTGAATATTCGGCGCCATTGACCGATGGTAGTGCCTCTACGCTCGACGCCTATATAACGGGGCCATTTTTACTCGACCCATTTTATCGAGCGGCAACCATCGACCATCAATTTGGTGTCTTTCATTTACGCGACCTTGCACCCCGAGGCTTTACCGAGAGCGAATATTACCGAGCTTGGTACAAGCACTGTGGCTTTCTGGACGAGTGCGGGTTGTTGATCAAGCTCAAAGATGGTTTTGTCAATGTGGCGCTCGGTATGCGCACCAACCATGATCCCGTCAAACCGACCAAGTTCTATAAGGCACACCTGAACCTATTAAGCTCAGTCTTGCCAGTTATACAATCGATTTGCGTGAGCCACTGGGATAATATTCCTGAAAAGAATACAAAAGGGGGCGCTTTGCGCGAAAAACTGCATATTGGTTTGGGCGCCTTTGGTAGCAGCGTGCTAACGCGGCGCGAACAACAAGTGACAGAGTTAGTGCTGCTTGGTAACAGCACACGTCTCATAGCCGAAAAACTGGGCATCTCTACAGAAACGGTCAAGCTTCATCGCAAGCACGCTTATGCAAAGCTCGACGTTTCATCCCAGGCAGAATTATTCCTTTTATTTATGGAGGCGCTAGCGTACAGTCCCGAAAGTGGTGATATAGACCCTTTGATTGCCTACCATAGCAAGCCCGCGTGACGCCATGAAACCATCGATCCAAGCGCTGCTCCAGACCGGCTTCAAAGCCCTCAACAATGGCAACATAGAGCAAGCCGGCAAAGCCTGCCAGCAAGCGATAGCACAACAACCCGATGCGCCCGAAGCCCACTTTCTCGTGGCCTTGGTGGCGCTCGAAGCAGAAGATCGCGCTAATGCCCACCGCGCCTTTAGGTCAGTCATTGCACTCGACAACGATCATGCAGCAGCGTGGGCACACTTAGCACGCCTCAACGCCAGCGAAGGGCGGGTGCTACAAGCGGAACGCGCGCTCCGGGAATTACGCCGCATCCAACCATCAGACCCGGTTGTGCTTGATCTTATGGGCACCGTGCTCACCCAGCTAGGCGAGTATGAGGCCGCCAAAGCCTTCTTTGCGCGCGCCAACACCCGCGCACCAAAAACCCCCCAGTTTATGATGAATCTAGCCAACAACCTGGTCTTTTTAGGGGAGATAGATACCGCAAAGTCGATTTTTGCCGACGTTATCAACATTCAGCCCAATACACCCCAGGGCCATTGGGGGCTGGCAAGTGCGGCCAAGGCAACCGACGATAGCCATATTCAACAAATGCGCAAGCTACTGACAAGTAACGCCAAAAACCCACGTGGTCTTGGCTTTTTGCACTATGCCATAGGGAAAGAATATGAGGATCTGGGACTGTGGTCTGAGGCCTTTGCTGCTTTTGCGGCAGGCGCAGCCGCGCGGCGACAAACCGTGGAGTTTGATGAAGCCACTGAAATTGAACAATTTGAAGTAATCGCACAAACCTATACCGCCCAGTGGCTGGCCGAGCGACCCGAGGGCCACAGTGATAGCTCGGCCATTTTCGTGCTTGGACAACCAAGAACCGGCACGACGCTCATTGAGCGCATTATCACCAGTCACTCTCAGGTTCACTCGGCGGGCGAGCTTCAGCAGTTTGGGTTGGCTGTCCGGCGACTAACGCAGACTCAAAATCCGCGCCGCCACAGCCCCGAATTATTTGCCGCCGCGGCACAACTTGACCCCAAGGCGCTCGGCGCAAGCTACCTGCAATCTTCGGCACGAATGCGAGGCAATTTGCCGCGATTTGTCGATAAACTGCCGGTAAATTACGTTAACATCGGCCTAATTCTCGCCGCATTGCCCAAGGCAAAAATTGTTCACCTGGTAAGAAACCCCATGGATGCGTGCTTTGCGAGCTTTAAACAGCTGTTTGCCGACGCCTACCTCCACTCCTACGATCAGCAGGAAATGGCCCGTCACCACGCGCGCTATAGACGCCTCATGGACCACTGGCGATGCCAGTTCCCCGGGCGCATTATCGATGTTAGCTACGAGGAAACAGCGCAAGATCTCGAACCCAATGCCCGTCGCCTCATAGAACGCCTTGAGTTGCCCTGGGAGGATGCCTGCCTACACTTCCATGAATCCACACAGGGAGTGGCCACCGCGAGTGCCGTGCAAGTGCGTGAACCGGCACACACCCGCTCGATTGGTCGCTGGCGACGCTACGAGGCGGAACTGGCGCCCATGCGTTCGACACTTGAAGCGGAGGGCGTCAGTTTTGAGTAAGGGCATAACATCTGAGGCACTAACAACCAGGGTCCCAAGCGAATAGCCACCATTCACCGACTCGCCAAGCCTTGGCGCGCGAGGGCTCGCTTGTGGCGAGAAACAGCCTTGCTAATGGCTGGCGAGGCCCCACAAGCGCAGTGTTTTTATTACTTTTTACCTAATGCAAGCAGGGAGCACTGTACAAAGTGTTTGACAGCTTGCTAACGTCAGGTTTATTGCGCCGTTAGAAGCGCGCTTTTTAGTCATTGCAAGGAGCTTTGCTATGAACCAGCGTCACAACGCTTTCCGCAAACTATCGCTACCTATCGCCGTGTCTGCCGCTTTGGTGAGCACGCAGGCGAGCGCACAAATTCTCGAAGAAGTTGTGGTTACCGCAACCAAACGCGAACAGAGCGTGATGGATGTTCCCCTTGCCATTACCGCGCTATCTGGCGACTTCGTGATGCAAACCAACCTCAACGACGTCAAAGACCTGATTGCTTACACGCCGGGAGTGAGTGGTAACTCGCAAGACTCTTATATCGATGCGGTGAGCGTACGCGGTGTACGCTCGCAAGATTTTGGCGTCGGTGGTGACCCCTCCTCGGGATTTTTCAAGAATGACTTGTACGAAGGTCGCAATGGCGCGGTGGTGACCAGCCTTTACGACATCGACCGAGCAGAGATTCTCAGAGGACCCCAGGGTTTTCTGTTTGGACGCAACGCCATTGCCGGCGCCTTTAGTGTTTACACCAAGAAGGCCGAGATAGGCAGCGAGAGTGGCTATGTTGATCTCGACGTGGGCGAGCGCAACCACGCGGTAGTGGAGGGCGCCATCAATGTACCGATGAGTGACAACTTGGCAACACGACTGTCGGGCTATTACTCCCAGGAAGATGGCTTTGCCAAAAACTTCGGCCGCGGCCGCGATGAAATCGAGCACGAAAAATGGGCAATCCGCTGGTCCACCAAGTATGAAACCGATCGACTCACCGTTGATGTCGTTGCCGAATACGAGGAGCGTGAGCAATCGGGTTCGATGTATCGCGCCATCGATACGGGCGATATCTGGGATACCTTTGACGAGTACATCACCTCAGACACCACGCTGCGCGGCTCCAATGAAGAATTGGACTCGGATATCAGTGAAGGTGATCAGGATGACGCTGAGATTCTAACGCTGGGCCTATTTGTGAATTACGACTTGGGCTTTGCGACACTCACATCAAACACCGGCTACAAAGATCACGACTACTATTATAAGGAAGACTACGACGGCACACCCCTAGTCATCAGTAACTTCCAGTTTGATCAGACCGGTGAGTACTTCCAACAGGAATTCCGCCTAACCTCCAATGATGACGGCCCCCTTGGCTGGTACGCTGGTGTGAGCTATTACCGAGAAGACTTGGAAACCGAGTTCCGCAACATTGGCTCGGAAGATCTCATGTGTCAGTACTACTTAAACTCGTACTATGACGCCTACTATCAGGAGTACTACGGCTACAGTTACAACCCCGGCTTTGAGGGCTGTGCCGACGTACCCTATTACTATGATTTCTATCCGTCCGCCGACGGCAACCTCACCGAAATTGGTCGCATCAAAGGCAAATATACCGGTTGGGCGGCCTATGTGAATACCGACTTCGATATTACCGACAACTGGAATGTTGAAGTGGGGATTCGCTACACCGAGGACAAGAAAGACTTTGGTATTTGGGTACCCGAGCCTGAGAGCTACTTGGGTCCCTATTTCACCTACGGCTTTGCAACTGCCGACTACATTACCGACTCACAGAGCTGGGATGATGTCACAGGTCGTATCATGACCACGTACACCTTCGACGACACCATGTTCTTTGCCAGCTACACCCAGGGCTTTAAATCAGGTGGCTACGGAAGCTTCTGGATTGAAGATGCCAATGGCGGCGTTCCTGCCTACGAAGTGGGCATTACCCAAGGTGACGGCTACCTGCCCGGTACCTTCGAGCCTGAAACCGTCGATTCCTATGAAATCGGCATGAAAACCAGCTTCCTCGATGGGCGTGGTATCTTCGACATCACCCTGTTCTCCTATAAGTACGAGGATATGCAGGTCATCAGCTATGTAGACGTACCAGAGACAGGTGCCTTTGCGGGGCGCGTGCTCAACGTTGGTGAAACTGACGGGCAAGGGATTGAAGCGGCTGTAACCGTAGGACTCAATGACAACTGGACCTTGTACTTGGCAGCGGGTTATCTGGATAGTGAGGCCACAGGCATTCAGGATATCTGTGGACTTGAAGATGCTAATGGCTGTGAAGGCAGCCCACTGTTCTGGGCACCTGAGTTCACAGCAGCAGGGCGCCTAGACGCCAACTTCCCAACCAGCAATGGTGCCATCACCGGGGCATTTGAGATCTCCTACGAGAGCGAGCGTGGCGGCGGCTGGGAAGGCAACCCCGAGGGTTACATAGACGCTTACTCTATTGCCAACTTGCGTATTGGTTATGAATCAAACGACAACTGGTATGTGCGGGCTTATGCCGAGAACTTGTTTGATGAGTTTACCTGGGATGGTTACAACGCCAACGGGGGTTTAATTCCCTCACACTTCTTTGGTCCTCAACGGCCTTTGACGCTGGGTGTAATGGTGGGCATGAACTGGGGCGATTAATAGAAAGCGCTTCCTTTTAAAAACGCCGGCGCTGCCGGCGTTTTTTTATGGATCTGCCCGCACAACGCGACGCTCCACCAAAGGGGTAGAGCACAGTACCCTAGAGATATGAAACCATGTCTCCTCTGGGGCCGTGTGTGACACGAGCCTGATTGCCATACGCCATTGAATGATCCGGGTAGGAGATATTATTGTGAACGCGAAGCTTGACACCGCCACCCTCAGAAAGATGGACCAGGCCCACCATCTGCATCCATTCACCGACTTTCAAGATTATGCGGCGCATGGCGGCCGTATTATTAGTCGTGCTGAGCACATCTATATCTACGACTCGGATGGCAACAAAATCCAAGACGGTATGTCGGGCTTGTGGTGCTGCAACCTTGGCTACAGCCAAGACAGCATCAAAGCGGCAGTTGCAGCGCAGTTAAATGAACTGCCGTTCTATAACAATTTTTTCAAGTGTTCTAACCAACCCGCCGTTGAGTTAGCCAGCAAGCTTTGCGAGCTCTCCGCCGAGCGCTTCCAACATGTGTTTTTCACTAACTCAGGTTCAGAGGCAAACGACACCCAAATTAAATTGGTCCATCGTTATTTCGATTTATTGGGTAAACCCAGTAAAAAGCACATTATTAGTCGAAAGAATGCCTATCACGGATCAACCATTGCTGCGGGCTCTTTGGGTGGTATGAAGGCCATGCACGACCAGACGATTGGCCTAAATTATGTGCATCACATCAATCAACCCCACTGGTTCGAACTGGGCGGCGACCTAGACGAAGACACCTTTGGCGTGCAGGTGGCGCGCGAGCTGGAAGCCAAGATTGATGAGCTGGGCGAAGACAACGTTGCCGCTTTTATTGCCGAGCCAGTGCAGGGTGCAGGCGGCGTTATTATCCCCCCCGAGACCTACTGGCCCGAGGTTAAGCGCATCTTGGACGAGCGCGACATTCTGTTTATCTCGGATGAGGTCATTTGCGGCTTTGGTCGCACCGGTCAGTGGTATGGCGCCGACACCTACGGTACCGAGCCCGATCTCATTACCTTTGCAAAAGCAGTAACCAACGGCTACATGCCACTGGGCGGTTCGCTGGTCTCCAATAAGGTTGCCGACGTGTTACTCAGTGGGGGCGGGGAGTTCGCACACGGACTGACCTATTCAGGACACCCGGCATCCTGTGCCGCAGGGCTTGCCACCATGGCCATTTATGAAGATAGCAACATTATAGCCAGCGCCGCAGAAACGCTGGCCCCGCATTTTGCCGCAGGGCTCCAGTCCCTAACTGACCATCCCATTGTTGGACAAGTCCGAGTTAAAGGCTTGTTCGCCGCCGTGGAATTGGTACGCGACAAGGGCAGCCGCGAGCGACTCGCACCAGAATCTGCAGCCGCAGTGTACTGTCGAGACCAGGCCATTATTGACCATTTAATGGTACGCCAAACCGGTGACGCCATGATCATGGCGCCACCCTTTGTGACCAGCAAAGACGAGCTCAACAATCTCGTAGACAAACTGGCTGGTGCACTGGATAAAACCGCGAAGCACTTTGGGGTCGCCTAATCTACCGAGTAGGTCATAACGTATTAACGCTGTGACCTACTTAGCCAACATCCGCGACCAACTTCGAAACCTGAATCTTGCCAACCGGGCTTGGTTCAACGCACTTTGGTTTCAGCTCACTTGGTTTGCCTGCGTGCTGGGGCGCGAGCCTTGGCTGGCTCTCACACTGGCCATGATCGCGCTGCACTTTGTATTGGTGCAGTCAGCACGTGCTGAGCTGTTGCATATTGCCCCACTCGCTACAGTAGGCATCGTCACTGACACGCTACTCAGTGTTGCAGGTGTATTCGATTTTGGTGATCGCCTCGTTCCACTATGGCTGTGCTTACTATGGATCGCCTTCGCAACCACGCTGACGCGCTCTTTGGCCATGCTCGGCAAACGTGCCGTGGTCGCTGCCCTCGTTGGAGGCATTGGCGTGCCGTTCAACTACGCCGTGGGAGAACGTCTCGGTGCGGTCAACTTTCCATTGGACACCAAAATAACCATGGTTATCCTGGTGATCGTGTGGTCGGCTCTGCTACCAACACTGTATCGTCTTTCAAAACAACGGGGTTTGGGGGTCTAATAATGTTTTTTTGGCGAAGCCTACTCGTTTCAACGTTGCTGGCATTATCACTGTCTGCCAGCGGTAACACCGGTGAGCTGAAAAAGTGCGGCGAGGCCAAACTCACCGTGTTGTTTTGGGATATTTACGAATCCAGTCTGTACACACCGACTGGGCAGTACCACGCTGATATTCGACCTCTGCGACTAGAAATCAAGTATCTACGAAAGATAGACGCAAAAAATCTTATCGAGCAAACCGCAAAGGAGTGGCAAGCTCAAGGCATAGAAGACCCTCGCCACGAGCTTTGGCTTTCGACACTGGCGGACCTGTGGCCCGATGTAAAAGAGAACGATGTGCTGGCGCTGTCGATCATCGATAGTGGCAGCGCAGCGTTTACCTTTAACGGCGAGGCCCTAGGCGTAATCGAAGACCCGGACTTTGGTAGAGATTTTGTTGGTATCTGGCTCTCTCCCAACACCACACGCCCGGAACTACGCGCTGCTCTCATCGGTGAACCGAGTAGCGGCTGAGACCCGCGTTTATAACGATCTTATGTCTGCGCTAAAGCAATTCGCTCTGGCGGTAGTTATCAAGAAATGCAGACGCTCGCTGTTGCCCAAAAAACAGCTGGGCCACAGTGTCCAGCTTTGGGTCACCGACAATCACCTGCTTGCGTACAACCTGAGCTACCTTTGATCGACGCCGCATAAAGTCGTCGAAGGTAACAATCATTTCGCGCTCTGCAGTGACCCGTAATTCTGCAAGGGTATATTCGGCTTCAGCCAGCACGTGTTCTGCCTCTCTGGGGTCCGTCTCAATGAAGTCCACCACTCGATGGGCATACTCTCCATATCGACGCCAAAACCGTAGCGATAGCGGCTCTGATGCATTGGTAGGTGTGAGCGCATCTAGCTGCAAATTAGCTGCCCGCGCCATAAACGCTGCGCGGCTGGTAAGAGAGGGTTCGCCATACCAGGGGTGTAACGCATTATTTAATGAAACCCCCAGATCAACAACCCGCGCGACCACTTCCTCACCCACATTAATACAATCGGTCAACTTGCCACCAAAAATGCTGATGTAACAGCGCGCCTGATCAACCTCGATCTCGTGCTTACGCGATAGCTGAACCCAGTCTCGACCATTTTGAGCACCCGCCAATGCTAATGGTCGAACACCGACACGCTCAGCAATCACGTCTTCTGGCATGAGAGGTTGATCGAGTTTGAGCAGTTGGTTTGCATTGGCCAAGACAAAGTCTCGATCCTCTGGAGTCACACTAACCCTCGGCGATTCAACGGGTGTATCGGTGGTGCCGATACACGTCTTTGGTCCCATTGGAATAACAAAAAACAACCGGCCGTCACTGGCAAAAAACGTGAGTACTTTATTTTGGTCGGTCACCCGATCAACAATGAGATGTATACCCTTTGACAGCACGTGGTGATGCTCTGTCACGATGCCCACAGAGCGATTGAGGGTATCTGTACCTGGACCCGTCGCATTAATAACGGACCGTGCCCTGAGCTGCAGCTGCTGATTAGCAACCTTATCTCTGAGCGTAATTACCCACAACCGCTCGCTGGCCCGCCAATCTAACTGCTCCACCTCACAATAGTTACAAGCAGCGCACCCCGCATCCATCGCGCAGCGCACAAAGTTAAAAACAAAACGTGAATCATTGTCATAGAGATAACAGTCCGAGTACTCAAGTCCACCCACAATCTGTGACGGTTCTATGACAGGTGCTTCTTTTCGAATGGTGCGCGCACGCAAATAACGAGGCGCACGCATCCGACAGTTGCCCATGAGCCAATAAAGTAGGGCACCAAACCAAACAAAAATCGACCATAAGCGGAATCCGCGGCGGATACTGGTGAAAAATCGAATCTCGCGAACCGTTGATGGATAGGCATCCATAAGCTGATTACGCGACATGCACAGTTTGCGCACGAGGCGTAAATCGCCCGACTCTAAATACTTAATACCACCCCAAGCGAGATTACTTGAGCTGGAGCTCACTCCGCTAGCAAAGTCACCACGGTCGACGATCGCTACCCGACCACCCGATCCCGTGAGTGCCGATGCAGACACTGCGCCGTTAATACCCGAGCCAATCACCAAAGTATCGAACACACCCTGCGTTAATTGCGCGAGCATTGCCTCGCGCTCGGGGGGCGAAAACAGCAATGGCTCCCACTGAGTGCCACGGTGTTCAATAACAGACTCTTCAGTCATGAGATCTTGGATATCCAGGGGCGAACAACATACGTCACAGTGTAACGCGTAAAACGAGCGCGCAGTGGCCATTACATGTCAAGCGCTGCAGCTCACACAGAACTACAGCACCGATTCGAGCAGACTACAAAAAACCTAGCTCGAGGTGTCCCGAGAACGACCATGGACAATTATCTGCGAGCAAAGCACACTGTCCTTTTGATGTCTTAAGACCCAATACCATGCCTTCGCTAACTCACGAAACCTATCGTGGCCTAACATATCCGTGGGGCCGCGATGATCCGCCCACAGCAACTCGGCCCTTTGAGGTTGCTGACGGCGTGTGGTGGGTGCGCTTCCCAATGCCCGGCTCCCTAGACCATATCAATATCTGGCTGCTAGAAGATACCGACGGCTGGACTGTCGTTGATACGTCGCTCGCGCTAGACGATTCGAAAGCTATTTGGGAAGCGCTATTTGTTGAGTTCATGGACGGAAAGCCACTAACGCGGGTCATTTGCACCCACATGCATCCTGATCATATTGGGTTGGCTGGTTGGCTATGCGAACGGTTCGACTGCGAGTTATGGATGACCCGCGAGGAGTACATGATGTGTCAGCTCATGGTGAGCTACACAGGCAAACAAGCGCCCTCCGAGGCCACCAATTTCTACCGGGCTGCTGGCTATACAGATGACCAAATCAATGACTACCGAGGTCGGTTTGGTCGCTTTGGTAGCATGATATCCCCTATGCCACACAAGTTTCGACGGCTTGTGGATCGAGAAACATTGACCATCGGTGAGCGTTATTGGCAAGTCATCGTGGGGTCAGGGCATTCACCCGAGCACGCTTGTTTGTACTGCCCAGCCTTAAAAATACTCATCACCGGCGATCAAGTCCTGCCTCGCATCACCCCCAATGTGTCTGTGTTTCCCACCGAGCCCGAGGGCAATCCACTGGCTGAATGGATGGACTCAAACGCCCGACTATTAAGTATCCTGCCCAACGATCTGCTCGTTCTACCTGCGCATCAGGCGCCCTTTACCGGCTTGCATGTACGTATTAATCAAATAATCGACGGGCACCGTGTCGATTTGCAGTCAGTATATGATTTTCTCGAAACCCCCAAACGGGTGATCGACTGCTTTCCAAGCCTGTTTAAGCGCGAGATTTCTGCGGAGCTACTCGGTCTTGCTACGGGTGAAACACTGGCCAACTTAAATCTGCTTGTGCATCGCGGTAATGTCAGCCGGCATCGAGACGCGGCGGGTGTTAACTGGTATCTTCAAAACCCAGACGCACGATTTATAGACACCGATGACCACTCTCCTTCAGCGACTTAAGACCTGGGCTTTTCGCCTGTACTACCGGCGCTCAAACCAAAAAGCATGGTTGGCACATCCCCAGGGGTTACAGCTTGCTGTTAGCAATCTCGTTATTCCTACCAGTGGCGGACAAATGGCGGCCCGCATGTACCACGGTGAGGCCCACAGACCCCTTATCGTGTATTACCACGGTGGTGGCTGGGTTATCGGAGATCTGAATACCCACGATCCGTTTTGCAGGGCACTGGCCACCGCAAGCGGCTGCACAGTGGTATCCCTCAATTATCGCCTCGCCCCGGAGCATCCATTCCCTGCGGCACATGATGATTGCCTCGAGGGAACACGGTTTATTATCAACCACCTTGCAGCGCTGGCACCCAATAACGGTAGGATTATCATTGCCGGTGATAGCGCCGGAGGAAACCTCACCGCCTGTACGGTGGCCACATTGATCGACGAACCCAGGATCGTGGGCACTATCATGATGTATCCTGCGACTGAGCACTATCTTGCTGGGCTTCCCTCGTATACCGAGCACGCAAAAAGCAGGCCGCTCACAGCTTCCATCATGCGCTGGTTTGTTGACACCTACATGGGCGGTATCGTGCCCGCAGATCCACGAGCAAAGCAAATTTTCGTTAGCCGACGTTGCGACTACACTGGCTTTCCGCGCTCACTTTTGATTACCGCAGAGCGAGATCCTCTGCGCGACGATGGCAAGCGACTGAGTACTGCCATGCGTCAAGCCGGTGTCGATGTTACCTATCACCATTACGCCGATGAGGCGCACGGTTTTGCCTGTTCAGAGGGTCCAACACCGGGTCATGAGCATTTCATGAAGCTGGCAGTACAGTGGCTCTCGGCCTATTAGACTACGCCACAATAAGCGACCCAATAAGTTGCCTAAATATCTCGGGCGTGAATAATTGCGGAGAGAAGTATCCGTCGCCCTCGCGTAAAGCCGCGTCCACCAAGTCATTCACATCAGTCGCCTGGATAGCCGGATGCTGAGCAGGCAAGCCCGCGCTATCCCTCAACTCTTCCACCGCGCCAATAAATGCATCCGCCGTTGCTTCAGGTAAGCCAATAGCGTTAGCCAGCGTGGCCAATGGCTGATCCACCAAAGTGCCATAGGCACGCAGCACATGTGGCAATGCCATGGCATTAGCCACGCCATGGGCTATGCCGTAACGCGCACCTAACTGATGGGCTATTGCGTGGACATTTCCAACGCTAACCTGATTGATAGCAACGCCGCCGTAATAGGCAGCGAGAGCCATGCCCTCACGAGCCGCTAAGTTCTCCGGCTCAGACAGCGCAACGGGTAGCCAGCGAAACACCCCTTTGACAGCCATCAATGCGGTTTCTGTGCGCGAACCACGGTCCCAAACCGAGACAAAAGCCTCGATACCATGAGTCAGTGCATCCAATCCTGTCGCGGCCGTAATGGCTGCAGGCAGACCCTGCATGAGCTGAGGATCAAGGGCCACAGCGGTTGGCAGTAGTGCGGGCCCGGCGATAATATTTTTGCTGTGATCAACCTCATCTGTGATCACCGCACCCATGGTCGCCTCGCTACCGGTGCCGGAAGTGGTGGGAATCGCAAACACGGGCGCACCGGTGTCTGGCGCCTTGTTCATACCCACCCAATCCCTCGGGTTACCGGCGTTGGCAACGACGAGGGAAATAACTTTTGCCGCATCAATGGATGACCCGCCCCCCACGGCCAGAATCGCTGAGCATTGATTAGCAAGATACACCTCTGCGCCCTTCTGAACTTGCGTAAATCCAGGGTCAGGTATAACGCCGTCATACCAGGCAAAATCCATTGCTTGGTTGCGAAATCCACTCAGCACTTGATCGACAATACCCAGATCACGTAACGGCTTATCGGTGACAATCAGCACTTTCTTATGCCCTGTCTCTGCGATTCGCGCGCACAGTCGCTCACTGCTAGCGGGACCTACAAACGCAAAATGTGGTGAAGTGGCCTTGTCTCCAATCAATACTTTCGCCAAAGTAAACTTTAAGCGCCATGCGGCTTGCCGTACAAAATAGGGGGCTGTCACAACGAGTCTCCATTAGCTGTTGTCAATAAATCAGCGGTCTAGACCGCTACTAGCGTTGATTGGAACATGTTCTGGCGTGTCTGAAAATGTGCAGTCAGCTTAAATACGAGGTTACCCAGTGCAGAGACACTTCATCAACATTGATTCTCCTGAGCAGCTCAGCTTGCAGACCGACAATGCACCGCTCCCTAAGCCGGGCGAAGTGTTGATTGACGTGCATTTTGCCGGTGTAAATCGCGCCGATGTACTGCAACGGATGGGCTTATACCCCGTCCCCGACGACGCATCGCCCATTCTTGGTTTGGAGGTCTCGGGCCATGTTGCCGCGCTGGGCGACGGTGTTGACGGGTTGAAAGTAGGAGATCCCGTCTGCGCACTCGTGCACGGCGGCGGCTATGCGAGTTATGCCATTGCCCGGGTCGATCATTGTCTGCCTATACCTCCGTCGGTTTCCTTGCAGCAGGCTGCCGCATTACCCGAAGCACTGCTGACTGTTTGGCACAATGTTTTTTCACTCGGTAAGCTGGCGCCTAACGAGATATTACTTGTCCATGGGGGAGGCAGCGGTATAGGCAGTATTGCCGTGCAAATGGCAAAGGCCATGGGCGCTCGTGTGGTTGCTACGGCCGGTGGTGCAGAGAAATGTCAGCGTGTGCGCAAGCTAGGTGCTGATCACGTCATAGACTATCAACAGGGTGCGCTGCTTGAACAGCTGCAAGGTCTGGGTGTAGCAGGCCAGATAAACGTGATTTTAGATATGGCGGGTGGCGACTTCACTGGGATCAATTTACAGGTGGCTGCTCCTGATGGCCGGGTTGTAGTCATAGGTATGATGCGCGGGCTAACGGCCGAGATAGACCTGTTCCAGATTCTTATGAAACGCCTGACGCTCACCGGCTCGACGTTGCGTGGTATGGGTATGGCAGGACGAGCGGCGGGTTTTGCGGCCATTCGTACTACCGTCATGCCTTTGGTGGAGAGCGGCGCGATTAGTCCCGTTGTTCATCACGTTCTACCGCTTGAGCAAGCGATGGACGCCCATGGACTTATGGAGTCTGGCGCACACTTTGGCAAGATCCTGTTGCACTGCCGCCAATAAGCAAAGCGGTGCGCACTTACCAGCTTGGGTTTTCGATGCCTTAGTCAGACGAGGCGGGCACTCGGGCCAAGCCGCTGTCTTCATGCCACTCGAGTCGACCTACGCTTGCCCAGCGGCGGCGCAATCCGGGGGTGGGGGCCAAGTAAAACAGATCACCATTGTTGCCTGTCAAACAGTGGGGCACACCGGTTGCGCGGGCAATTTTGGCATTTGCAGCCATGTGAGGCGCCTCACCGTGGACCGGCACAGCGAGCTTGGGACGCAACATGTCATAAAGATCGGTGAGTTCTTCGGCGCATGGATGGCCCGAGGCGTGCAGTAATAGCTTACTATTATCGGCATGGATAACGGCTACACCACGATCGCGCAAGTAACCAATGGTTCTCTCAACAGCGTTTTCATTACCGGGAATAGTTTTGGCGCTAAAGATAACCGTATCTCCCTCTCCAACCGATAATTGTCGGTGGCTGTCCATGCCTAAGCGATGCAAAGCGGCACCCACCTCGCCCTGACTGCCCGTTGCCAAAGCGAGCACCTCGTGCTCGGGCAAATATTCCAGATGCTCGGCGTTTACCGGCTTAAAATCTGGGTCGAACAGGTCATTCATGAGCCCACAGCGATACATATTTTCCAGCGAACGCCCTAATAGACCCACACGCCGACCCGTGGCGTGAGCAATACGCAGCACAGACTGAATGCGTGCAATATTGCTAGCGAAACAAGCAACAACCACCTTGCCCGTTAATGGTGCGATAGTCCTTAGCAAACCGTCGGCCACATCACCTTCCGTCGGTGATCGTCCCGGCTTGAGCGCATTAGTGGAATCGCACACTACCGCATCCACTTCTTCTAACCCCAAACCTTGCCACATGTTAGGACGCCAGGGTGCACCCACGACCGGCCGCGTATCAATTTTCCAGTCAGCTGTGTGTAGCACGCGGTGGTTACCGCAGCGTATATGCAAGGCACACGTCTCCGCCGTCGAGTGTGTCAACGGCAGCCAAGTCACATCGAATGCACCAATCTGGTGGCGCGATCCGGGAGCCACATTAATAAGGTGGTTGGGTAATTGGCCGCCCCGCCATCCTGTCTTTCGTCGCAGTACAGAGGCCGTAAAGGCGGTGGTATAAACCGGGCAATCCAGTTGTTGCCAGAGATACGGAATTGCTCCCAAATGATCTTCGTGCGCATGGGTGATAATGAGCCCATCAAGCGCTTGCCGGCGACTCGTAATAAATTGTGGGTCTGCCATTTGAATACTCGGCCGCCCAGAACTTGAGCCGGACTTTTGCTCAAACGTGATGCCGCAGTCCACCATCAACCACCGCCCTCGATAGCCGTAGAGGTTGAGGTTCATACCTATTTCGCCGGTTCCCCCTAAGGGTAGAAAGACCACGGCATCAGGATCAGGCATCAAATTTTTTACCACGCATAGCCGACCCGCAAGCGATAAACCTGATCCAGCTGTTCACTACCTTCGGCAGCCGTTCCATCGTAATTGATAGTTACCTCAGCGGCACCCTCCAAGCCATACACCAAGGGGAAAGCCGCACCAAAGGTATTCTTGACGATAAGTTGCTCGGCATCTGTGGCATCGACAATGCCGACATGCCGCAAATAAAGCCGCGAATCACCACCGAAAATCCGGCTCTCCGCGGTAACGTTCCAGTTTAAGCCGGTGTAATCATTATCTGCCTGCGCGGCGGCATCAGAATAGTCGGTCAAAACATGGGTCAAGCCCAGCTCACCGTCGAGCTTAAGTAGTTGATTGTCGAAGAGCTTGCGGCCGATGTACGGTCCAGCATAGGTACGCAAATCGACGCCCGCGAGCGCATCGGCTTCTAGGGAGGTATTGATGCCAAAATAATTACGCGGGTCGCTCAAAAAGAAATCGTATTTGCCCAATACCTTCCAGTTATTTGCCGTCACAACTTTCTGACGGGTGACTTGGTCATTTACGATGAGGCGGTTATAGGTATCGTCGCGTTCATACTGAGTATTGATGGTAAAGCGATCGCGCTTGCTGGTAAACACGCTATTGAACTTTACATCCAGCTCGTCGGTTTCGGTATTACCGCGATTAAAAGCAATGGCGGTACTTGCATCACCTGTCCAGTGATAACCCTTGCCTTCTTCCCAACCCGCGGGGTTCATAATATCAATCGCTTCGAGCGGCTCTGAGTGTCCATTGATGTCAATACTGCCCTCGGCGACGACAATTGCCGGCACCACAACCACGCGGCTGTCGTCCATCAACAACTCGGTCTGCTTAAGCCATTGCAAACGCTCTACCAATCCCACATCAATTCGGAGATCATCACTAAACGCCGTTTTGATACGGATCTGATCATCGCGAATGCCGCTTACCGTACCCTTAATCACTGAGCCATCGGTGAGATGAATTGACGCAGTTCCTTTTTGTGATTCGGTTGTTTGTGGTTCACTCGTTGTTGGTTCAGTCGCGGTCTGTTGAGCCAGCTCACTGCTCACCGCATCAGCGCAGCCAAACGCCATGAGTGAAGTAACCAGCAGCGTAGCGATACCACAAACCTGGATATCTGAATGAAAGGACAACGAGCGAATAGAGGATGAAACCGGTAACATAAGGTCTTCTTCGTGTATTCCTGAGCGCGCGACTGTACGTTAAAAACGGCTCGTTTCCCAGTAAACCACGGTTTCTATCACTGTTAGGCAGGAGTAATCACCATGAGCGAGCATCACGGCGATGCGAACTTTGACTTTGACTTGTTCGTTATCGGAGCAGGGTCGGGCGGCGTCCGGGCAGCGCGAATGGCTGCAGCCATGGGCGCACGCGTTGCCATTGCCGAAGACCGCTATATGGGGGGCACCTGCGTTAATGTGGGATGTGTTCCTAAAAAGCTTTACGTGTATGCGAGTGAGTACGGCAAGGGGTTCAAAGACGCAGCGGGCTTTGGGTGGGAAATACCCACTCCTGCGTTTCAATGGTCGACTTTACGAGATAACAAAAAAGCAGAAATCTCGCGGCTAAATGCTATTTATGAGCGTCTCCTTGAAACGCCCGGTGTTCAGATCATCGAAGGACGAGCGCATCTTCACAACACCAATATCGTCGAGGTTAACGGTAAGCACTACTCAGCGACACGCATTTTATTAGCGACCGGTACTTGGCCCTATGTGCCCAGCATTCCCGGAAGCGAACACATGCTGACGTCAAACGAAATTTTTGACCTCGATACCTTTCCACAGCGATTACTCATAGTGGGCGGAGGCTACATCGCCACAGAGTTTGCCGGCATATTCAACGGACTAGGCGCACAAGTGACGCAAATATACCGCGGCGATTTATTCATGCGTGGTTTCGACGACGACGTGCGCGTATTTTTAGCCAACGAGGTGCGTAAATCCGGCGTGGATTTACGCTTTAATAGTAACCCCGCTTCAATAGGGCTAGGCGATAACGGCTATCAAATCACGCTAGATGACGGAGGCATACTTGAGGCCGATGCCATCCTGTGTGCAACTGGCCGACGACCCAATATTGCAGGGCTCAATCTCGAGGAAACGGCAGTCACATTCACTGAAGACGGATTCGTTCGTGTTGACAACGAATTCCGCACCCACGAGCCCTCAATTTTTGCGCTTGGCGATCTTATTGGTGGGCCTCAACTCACCCCTGTGGCGTTAGAGGAGGGCATGGCATTCGCCAAAGCTCAGTTCAACAATGAAGAGACACATGTTGATTACAACTTTATCCCTACTGCCGTTTTTAGTCAGCCCAATGTGGGTACTGTTGGCATGACTGAAACGCAGGCACGCGCTGCCTATGGCGATATTACAGTGTACCGCTCGGAATTTAAGCCAATGAAACACACGCTCAGTGGCCGGGATGAGCGCTCAATGATGAAACTCATCGTAGACAGCGTGAGTGATCGCGTCGTCGGGCTGCACATGGTTGGCCCCGATGCAGGGGAGATCTGCCAAGGCATGGCAATTGCGATGCGCGGTGGCGCAACCAAGACCGATTTTGACCGTACCATTGGTATTCACCCCACCGCAGCAGAAGAATTCGTCACCATGCGTGAACCCGTAACTCGCTGATTATGGAATTAGCAGTCTGGCACTACGCGGCACTAATCGCAGCGGGCACCCTTGGGGGAATCATCAATGTCATGGCTGGGGGCGGCTCGATTCTCACAGTGCCATTGATGATCTTGCTGGGCGTCCCCGGCCCGGTTGCGAATGGCACCAACAGAATCGCCATCTTGGCGCAGAATGTAACTGCAGCGGCGACATTTCATCAGAATGGGCTTACACAATGGCGACTGGGCTTCACCCTCACGGGGTGCGCCATACCAGGCGCAGTGGTGGGAGCCTGGGTGGGGTCTACGCTGCGAGGAGAGCTATTCAATACCGTATTAGCAGTGGTCATGCTCACTGTGCTCGTGCTCATGCAAACAAGTCGATCCGCCAACGCCACCTCGACAGATCAACCGCGAAATCTCATTGCTGGTCATGTGCTTATGATTTTTGCTGGTTTTTGGGGCGGTTTCATTCAAATCGGCATGGGTTTTATCTTGCTACCCATCATGCATCGGGTCATGGGCCTGAGCTTAGTCACTGTCAATGTACTCAAAGTTTTTATTGCGGCGGGCTACACAGCAATTGCACTGGTCGTTTTCATGCTTAATAGCGAGATTTTGTGGCTCGTTGGCGGTGTGCTGGCAATCGGCAATATGCTGGGCGGCTACTTGGGTGCAAAGCTCACTATCAAAAAAGGCGATGCCATGATTCGTCGATTCGTCACGATAGCGATACTTGTGCTTGTCGTTCGACTATTATTCTTTTAAACACCGCTGGGAGTGCCTCCCAGCTACTTGAAACGCTCCTAGCAAGCGGCACACTTAAGTGGATTAACCGCGCTTGTATACCTCAGGATTCACACAATACGGCAAGGGCAATCGGGCCAAACCCGACACCAAGTTGACCAGTGCACGCTCCAGCATGGCCTGCCGCGTTGCCGCTGTTGCACTGCCCAAATGTGGAACGAGCACCACGTTTTCAAGAGACATCAAAGGGCTGTCGAGGGCTAGAGGTTCCTGCTCGAATACATCAAGACCGGCGTTTAGACGTCCAGCAATTAATTCTTGGATAAGGGCATGCTCATCGATCAGTCCTCCGCGGGCGGTGTTAACCACCGTTGCACCGTCTTTAAGTTTTGCCAGTCTTTTAGACGACACGAGCTGGTGAGTCTCGGGTGTCAAAGCGGCATGAATAGACACAATGTCTGAGCGCTCAAAAAGCGCGTCCAACGCTACCATTTCGATACCGGCGACCTCTTTGGGTGAGCGATTCCAAGCAATAACATGGGCACCAAACCCCAAAACCCGCTTTGCCACAGCGAGCCCAATAGGGCCAAGACCAATAATCCCAACTGTTGACCGACTCAAATCTCGGCCGAGCAACATCCCTGGTGACCACGCACTCCTCCATTGACCGCTGCGAACAAAACGATCGACCTCAGGTATGCGGCGAGTGCATGCAAGCATGAGTGCAAGTGCCATATCAGCGGTACTGTCGGTCAGCACATCCGGTGTATGACCAATAGGAACACCTGCCTTGGTCGCCGCCGGTACATCAATATGATCAACACCCACCGATATTGTGGAAATAACCTTAAGACGGTGCGAGGCCTGAGCAATGGTTTCTGCGGTTACTGGGTTGCCCACCGAGCACAGGATAGCGTCTGCCTCTTGAGCCCAATCTTGCAATACGGTGGCAGGAATAGCCGCTTCATCAGCCCACGCCAGAACGTCAAAGCGCTCACGCAGAGAAGCCAGCGCTGTGTCGGGCAGCGGCAAAGTAACGATGACTTTATCAACCATTGTCAGATTCCTTGAAGCTAGGCGTACCGTAATAGCTACAATGTAATACCGCCGTCTACGACGATGCATTCACCATTGGTATAACTGGCTGCATCGGACACGAGATACAGCACAGTGCCTGCCATTTCATCGGGTTGGGCCTCACGACCTAAGGGAATCTTGGTCTGCCACTCCTTAGCAATTTCCTCGTGTTCAAACAACGCACTGGCAAATTTGGTGCGGGTAAGTCCGGGCAACAAAGCGTTACATCGAATACCTAAAGGCCCGCATTCTTTAGCAAACGCTTTGGTCATATTAATGACCGCAGCCTTGGTGATGGAATAGATTCCCTGATAGAGCCCCGGCTGCAAGCCATTAATCGATGCGGTATTCACAATAACGCCCCGTCCCTGTTCTCGCATTAGCTTGCCGGCCTCGATGGACATAAAGAAATAACCGCGAATATTAACGTCAACGGTTTTGCTAAAAGCACCCAAATCAGTATCTAGAATGTGTCCAAAATAGGGATTGCTCGCTGCATTATTTACACAGATATCGAGCCGTCCGTGGCGTTGTTTGATAGCCTCAAACAGCGCCGCAATGGCTTCCATGCTACCAATATGACACGCCTGCGCCTCGGCTTGTCCGCCGTTGGCTACAATACTGTCGGCAACTTTTTTGCAGTCCTCCAGTTTACGGCTAGACACAATGACATACGCACCCTGTTCCGCGAGCAGTCGTGCAACACTCTCGCCAATGCCCCGACTAGCGCCGGTAATTAGCGCTATTTTGCCGTCTAAATTAAATAGTGCTGTCGCCATCGTTGCTTCCTTTCTTTGCAGTCGCTAAAAATACTTTTCGCCCTCGTATAAGTACCTCGCTGGCATGACAAAAAAACACCACTAGCGGGCAGCGCTTTCCGCAATCTGCGAGTCTCTCGCACGGCCATGACCGAATTCATAACGACGGGCCCCAGTTTTTGACCAAACCCAAACAGACAGGATTGGTACGGCCACTGCAATCCACACGAGGGTATACCCGGCCCATAAAAGTAGGCCTCCAGCAAGGAGTGGCCCGGCCACTCTGCCAATGGAGGCGGCGAAAGCTGTGAGCCCCATCATTCGACCCCGATCATCGGCACCGACCGCAAAACTGGTGATGGTGTTTAACACCGGCAATACACAAGTCGCACCGGTAAAGGCCATAAATACAGCCAGTGCCCGCGGATAAGTGCCAAGAGTGAATGGCACCAAGATCACCGACGCCGCAAAAACCACAGCGCCTGTACTCAACACCCGCAGTAGCCCGAACCGTCGAGTAAGCCAATCAAGCAGAGCGCCTTGGATAACAATCATGCCAAGTCCAACGAGGCCAAAGAGCACGCCAACTTCTCGAGGTCCCCAATCCAGTAGAGCGGCCAACCAAAGTGGGGTCAAATAAATGGCCGAACTTACCGCCAACGTGTGCATCACGTATTGCAAAAGTAACAGCGAAGAGCCCGACTGTGCTATCAATTGCCGGGCAGATACCCGGCGCCCTGCGTCTGCAGAATGCTTTCGGGTTTGTGAAGATAGCCTGTCATTGGGTAATAGTAGCCAGGCCAGTACAACTGAGATCAATGACAATACACCGGCAAACGCGCCGGCTAACGTAAATGACCGACCGTCGCCCGCTAGCAAACCGCCCATAAGTGGCCCCAATATCAGACCCAGACCGAATGCCGTACCCACCAATCCCATGGCTTTTGCTCGTCTTGCCGGCTGACTGACATCCGCCATAAGTGCGGAAGCCACGGGCAGGCTACCTGCCATTACACCGCTGAAGGCGCGCGCGGCATACACCATCCAAAGCTCTGAAGCTAACCCCAACATCAAGTACGACAGTGCACCTCCAGCAAGGCAAATCATTAATACCATGCGGCGACCCAAGCGATCTGACAGAGCTCCCCAAAATGGACCGGTAATACCGGCACACAGGCTGTAAATGGCGATAATAAGCGCCACATCAAATTCGCTCCCTCCCAACATAGGTGCAATGAACGGCAAAATGGGGATAACAATGCCAAAACCGATAAGGTCAACAACAATGACGCAGAAGACTAGCCATTCGCCAGTGAGTCGGGGTCTGCCATGGCTCACGACTCAGTCCATCGCTGAGTCTCAGGTACACGGATACTGAATAAATCGAGGCAGCGAGCAACGCTTTGAGTAACAATGGCATCAACACTGTCAGGCTGGGTATAGAAAGCCGGTACGGGTGGGGCGATGATCGCACCCATTTCCGTTGCTGCCACCATGTTGCGCAAATGCCCAAGGTGAAACGGTGTCTCGCGCACCATGAGCACCAATTTCCGACGCTCCTTAAGGGCGACATCGGCGGCACGGGTTAACAAACTCGAGGTAACACCCGAAACAATCTCGCCCAATGTGCGGATTGAACACGGTGCAATGAGCATACCAAGACCATCAAAAGAGCCACTGGCAATAGAAGCGCCGACATTGCGCACAGCGTGTGTTTGTGTCGCGAGAGACTTAATGTCATCAACAGAGCGATCGAGTTCATGATGAACAGTGAGTTCCGCTGATTTCGACATCACGAGATGAGTCTCAATGGGCAAGTCAGCCAACAGCTCTAGTGCTTTGACACCATAGGCAACACCGGAGGCGCCGCTGATACCAATTACCAATCGATCCATGTTACCTCCGGTTGATTGACGGACACGCGTGATAACACAATCACGGCTGGCAGTGGAGCCAAGGATACGGTATGTGTGCGCCACTAGACCAACATAAGCACAGGAGATTCCGTTGCATCAAGCCAGCTAAGCTGTATCGGCTATACCTCTAGACGAATACCCACCTCAATTGTGCGCCCGGGAAGCGGTGCAAACTGGCCAATAAACGAGGTGTGCACGCGCTGTTCTTCATTCGTCAAATTACGTCCATTCAAGAACACCTCTAGGGCTGTATCGGCCAAGTCAAGGCGATAACCCATGTGAACTCGCAAGTCATCATAGCCGTCGGTCGCCAATTCATTTGGAGCAAGGGTCGATTGGCTAGACACCTTACGCCAAGTGATATCTGCTTCTATGGCCCCCCAAACAGTCTTGCCACCTAGCCACCACCTTGAGGGAGGGATACGCGGAAGATCGCGATGCTCGCCCTGAGCTAACTTGGCTTTTACCGCATCAAAGCCACCGATGAGGGTAAATGCGCCAGTATCCCAAGAGGCTACCTTCCACGAGGCCTCGCCCTCCACGCCGACAAACGTAGCATCAGCCTGCGTCCACTGATAAACAGCGAGCGAATCTTCCTCAAGGTCAGTGCCAGCTTGATAAATAAAATCGCCAAACTCTGTGATATATGCGCTGAGAGACCATAATACGGTGTCATCTTTGTACGCAAGCACAGCCGAAGCATTTGTTGCGGTCTCTTCGTCAAGGTTTTCGTCACCGAGCTCAAAAGACTGGGTGGCCAAGTGTGGACCGAAAGAATATAACTCTTCCGCAATGGGTGCTCGAGCAGAGTAATCAATCTGCCCACTGAGTGTCAGTCGCTCGGATATGGGGTGAATCAATCCCAGAGAAGCCGAGAAAGTATTGAAATCGCGCGCGCGCGATAGCGGCTCGGAAGGATCAAGCTCAACAGTGTCAACACGCAGACCCATTTCGATCCCAAGCGGCCCGAGATCGCGCTGACCCACCCAGAAGACACCGAACGCGCGCGTGTCTACGGGCTGAACAAACGCCTCCTCGCCCTTTACCGAATAGTTACTGTCACTGATTTGAATACCGGCGGAGCCCTCGATGCCAATGATTGGCACGTGATGTAGCTCAAGACGGCCCTCCCAGGCTTCCCGAGAGAATAGGGTGGCAATTTCTTCGCCCTCAATTTCTCGATGCTGGTAATCATTAATACCCAGCCGAAAATTTAGACTATTGACGCCGTTGAAGGGCTCGACCAACCCTGCTTCCAGATCAATCCGGGTTTGCTCCAAATCAAGAACCGGAGGCCTCTCATCTTCTTCATGCTCATCTGCCTCATCCTCAAGATGCTCTTCCTCATGGTGCCCATGACTACCGGGTAGGCCGTACTCCGTTTCATACGTCGATAGCGCGATGCCAAGAAATCCCGCATCGCCCACATAGGAAATACCAACAGCGCCGCCACGCGATTCGAATTGGCTTCCAGCAAGGCTACCAAATGCTTCGTCCTCGTCAGTGTGTACATCCTCGCCACCATCAGTATCCAACTCGTCGTGATCAAGATCCACTTCTTGAGCGCGGTACCGATCTGATTCGGCATACCCAGGAATGTCATAGGCATTCGCATCTCGAAAGAAGCCATCTACGTGCAACGCGATATTGCCAGTCCCTGCATCTAAGCGCCCTACAGCTGCACGTTGATTGGCGTTGTCAGTTCCGCGTAATGCTAATCCGCCGCTCAACGCATCGGGAACTTCGTGCAAAATTCGACCGGAATGTACATCCACGACACCACCGATCGCGCCGGCACCATACAGTAGCGTGCTGGGCCCTTTGAGTACCTCGATGCTTTGGGCTACAAATGGATCAATGGTCGTTGCATGATCAGGGCTTGACGTTGCCACATCGAGGGAGTCAATACGATCCTCCATGGTTTTAACGCGGGGGCCGGCAAGGCCTCGGATGACAGGTCGACCCACCGCTTGGCCAAAGCTTGAGAGGGTAATGCCAGGGATACCTTGCAACGTTTCCCCGAGCGAGGCTGAAAGCGCCCGCTGCAGTTCATCGCCCTGCACAACGGCGACAGCTTGGGCTAGGCCTTCTGCTGATAATGGATGGGCGCGGACAACAATTTCCTCTAGGTTGTCGTTATGCGAGTTTTCGGCTCGGACGGCAAGGCTGATAGCAGCCATTAATAAACTTGTTGCAAAACACAAACGCACGGTTGATTTGAAGAGCATAGGACAACTCCAATAAACGTAAAGAAACTACCCAATCTGAGTCAGAAGGGTGCTGCGAAAGGTTTATGGTGTTGTTGGGGGGCCTCGAATAATCGTGAGCGCAAAGCGAACTGTGGGCGCAACACCAATAGCCTTGACCGTAGTCGGCAATGGCGGACTGAATACAGCGGGTAGCTCGATCTTTGCGGCGAGGGGTGCATTAGCGCCCTGTACGCAGATTTCGCAATAGGGGAGTTCGGCATTGTTATGGACGTGGCTAGCAGCGCCGAGTTGTAGCGACAAAAGCGCCAATAACACCGCAAACAGCATCCACCGGCCCGCGTAATTACGGCCTCCAGAGGATTTGTTGCTTGTCAGTGTCACTGTATGCATGACGTTGCCTATTTGGCGCTCGGGTGCATTTGCTCAAGCATTGCCATCATCTTTTCATGCACTTTATTCACGGCCTTAAGCGGCCGCACCATGACTTTAAAATCGGTGATCACATCTTCGTCCATCGTCAACATATCGACGCCATTGATAGCGATATTATCCATCATACACTCAAATTCTAAGACCGCATTGTTACCTTGAACAACCTCGCGCACATAGCGAAAGTCCGTGTTAAAAACATGCTTAGCCGCGCTGAGATAGGCGTAGGTGATGTCCCTCCCTCGCTGGGGTGTATGGACAACGGGTGACCAAAAGGTGCACTCCGGGTGCAATAAGTCCCACATCCCATGATCGCTTTGGCTAGCCATCAAGTGATGCCAAGTCTCCAACGCTTTCACTGTCACGCTCCTTTGTCAGTCCAAACGCTAATACGATGGGTTTGATTCAAGGCCATCAACTCCCTCGCCGTTATAGAGTGGTACTCTTAGAGTAGCAAAAGAAGGAGCGTATCGTGATACCGATGTTAGATGCCTTTCTACCGGCGGGGATAGCCTTGGGGATTGGTAGTTTTTTACTGATTGCTATTGGCCTTATGATCTCTCGCCTTCAAGTTAGCGAAGGCAAGGAGCTACTTTTACAGCTATTAGGTTGGTTTATTGGGCTGATCATGCTGCTAACAATTGTGGTAGCGCTACCCCTAACCGACACCATCCGAGGACAAATTTTAAGCCTCATTGGTATTGTACTGACCGCCTTGATTGCGCTTTCTTCAACCACATTTGTTGCCAACGCAATGGCTGGCATCATGTTGCACGCCACACAACCTTTTAGGCCGGGTGATTTCATTGAGGTTGATGGTGTTTTCGGACGGGTCACCCGCCGCTCTCTAGTGCACACGCAACTGCAAACCGAAACGCGGGACTTCACCACGCTGCCCAATATGTTGCTAGTCAACAAGCCGGTACGGGTGCTTCATCGCGAAGGTACCATCATCCAGGCGGAGGTCTCCCTAGGCTATGACGTTCACCATACGGTTGCTGAAGGTCACCTGCTCAAGGCAGCGGCAGACGCCCAGCTAGACAAACCCTACGTCTTGGTGATCGATTTACTAGACCACGCCGTGGTGTATCGGGTAGCTGGATTTCTAGCCGATTTCAACAATCCTATCAGTGCACGCAGCGCTCTGCGCCAACACGTCCTTGAAGCATTACATGGAGCCGATATCGAAATAACGTCCCCCACTGTGGTGGCTCAGCGACAGCAGCCAGGTACGACCCGGACACTCCCCACCCGCGAGGCCAAGCGACTCACGAAAGAGACCAGCACACCCGAGCAGCGGATTTTCGATCGCGCCGATGAAGCGGCCTCTCGCGAGCAGCTCAAGCAACAGTTGCTCAACGCAAAGACCGAGATCGATACCCAGAAAGCTAAAATTAAAGAGCTGCCAAAGGAGCAGCGCGATGCCGAAGAAGCGCTGCTACTCGATCTTGAGAAGCACCACGCAGCGCTACAAGCGCAATGGGAAGAAAGCGAGGCCTAAATACCGAACTCGTTATCAAAATCCAGTAAGGCTCGCTGGCGAAGCTCGAATGCTCTTTGGCCGCGCTCTCGCTCGGCGGCGCCCAACCGCTGCCCTAATCTTTTTTGGCGATAACGTTTGACCAGTGAACCAAACCGGCGTGCCTGATATTCCCCGGCAAGCAGCGCATCAATAAGCGCAATATCAATACCGAGACGGTAAGCGATGCGGGTGGGTCGTATGCGGTAGGCGTGAAACTCTGCCACCAATTCGATTTGGCGCCATTCAGGCAGATGGCATTCCCTAGAGTAGCCCAACGGCGGACACGGTGTACGGTTATCAGAAGTACTCATGCGCTCATTAATAGCAGGCGACGGGAATTCTGCAAAGTCTTTTACGTGGCAGACTAACGAGCACAGTGAGATAATAGCGACATGCCAAACCGACATTCAGGTCAGCAATGGCGAATGGTTACTGCTGCCCTGCTATTGATGAGCCTTGCACCTTTGACGTTGCACGCAACAACAGAGCTACCGATCGTCATTGCCCACCGCGGGGCGAGTGGCTATTTGCCAGAACACACGTTACCAGCGGTCACGGCAGCTCACCTCATGGGCGCGGACTTTATAGAGCAAGATGTTGTGCTGAGTAAGGACGGCGTACCGGTAGTGCTACACGATATTTATCTCGAATCGACCACCGATGTTGACAATAAATATCCCCAACGCAGGCGCCCAGACCATCACTTTTATGCGATCGATTTCACATTAGCGGAGCTTAAATCATTAGAGGTCACCGAGCGTCGCACGAAGCAAGGTGACGCCGTGTTCAACACCCGTTTTCCCATAGCTGAAACAGGCCTCAAAATCCCGACATTGGAAGAAGAGATTCAGTTTATTAGGGGGTTAAACCAGTCTCTTGGGCGTTCTGTGGGTTGGTACATCGAGTTGAAGAAACCGGCTTTCCATACCAACGAAGGTTATGACATAGCAAAAGCCACTATGGATGTGCTGACACGGTATGATCTCAATCGCGCCGACGCGCCAGTGTTTTTGCAATGTTTTGATCTCAACACTCTGCGCTATCTGCGTGAGAAGTTGAATGCGCCACTTCCGCTGATTATGTTGCTTGCTGACAATGCATGGGCTGAGGCGCCGTCGATGGACTACGATTGGCTGCAAACCAACGATGGGCTCGCGGCTATTAGTAAGATCGCCAATGGCATCGGGCCTTGGATAAACCAATTAGTTGGTCGGCAAAGTCAGCGCCCTAATTTGGTGACTCGAGCAAAGGATCACGGCCTTTTGGTGCATCCATACACCTTGCGGCAAGACGCACTGCCCGGTGATACACCATCGTTTGACGAACTCCACAAGACACTCTTATTAGAATTGAAAGTCGATGGCGTATTCAGCGATTTTCCCGATCACACTCACGATTTCATTACGGCTCATGCCGTAACACTGCGTAAAATCCGTGCAACTGAAACTACAGGAGCTCCACTACCGTGACACAATCACCGAAGGTCATTCGTCGAACCAAAATTGTTGCGACAGTGGGACCAGGTAGCGAAAGCGAAGATATGCTTGGCCGGCTCATCAATGCAGGTGTCGACGTTTTTCGACTCAACTTTAGTCACGGTAGCCCTGAGAATCATGCAAAAGTTGCGCAGCGCATTCGGCGTCAAGCGGGGCATGCTGGCCGGTATGTTGGGATTTTGGCTGACCTCCAGGGCCCGAAAATCCGCATCAACGGATTCGCCAATGGCGCAGTGGTGCTAAAGGCGGGCGACGCCTTCTGTCTCGATCTTGATGTTGACAAGGAGGATGGAGACAGTCGGCGAGTGGGTGTGGAGTACAAGGCACTCCCCGAGCAGGTCGTTGTTGACGATATTTTACTACTCGATGACGGCAAACTGCGACTTCGAGTCGATGACGTCACCGCGAGAGCGGTAGACTGCACGGTTCTCATTGGAGGCCGTTTATCATCGAGGAAAGGCGTCAATAAACTCGGCGGTGGACTTGCTGCTCCAGCACTTACCGAGAAGGATCTTTCAGACATCGCAGGCATGGCAGCGGTAGAACCCGACTTTGTAGCGGTGAGTTTTGTAAGCAGTAGCGGCGATATCGATCAGGCGCGATCATTGCTCGCTGAGGTCGGGCTGAGCCCATCTATTGTGGCCAAAATTGAACGAGCCGAAGTAGTAGCCGACACCGATTTACTCGACAGTATCATTCAGGCATCTGACGGGATTATGGTTGCTCGCGGGGACTTGGGTGTCGAAGTTGGCGATGCTCAGCTTATCGGCATCCAAAAAGATCTTATCGCCCGCACGCGCCGTCTTGATCGTTTGGTGATCACGGCAACCCAAATGATGGAATCAATGATCAGCAATAGCATGCCAACACGGGCAGAAGTGTTCGACGTGGCAAACGCCGTGCTCGATGGTACCGACGCCGTTATGCTATCAGCAGAAACGGCGGTGGGTGAGTACCCCGTCGAAGTAGTCGCCGCCATGGCAGACGCCGCCGTGGGCGCCGAGCGACACCCAGTCGCTCGCACGTCACGCTATCGTCTCGACCGGGAGTTCAAGAATGCGCAGGAGGCCATTGCCTTATCGGCGATGTATGGAGCTAACCATTTTCCAGGTGTCCGAGGTATCGCCGCCCTCACAGAAGCGGGCACAACCCCCACGATGATGTCGCGGCTTAGTTCTGGCTTGCCTATTTTTGGTTTGAGCCGGCAGTACACCACGCTACAAAAGCTAGCGCTGTGTCGTGGGGTGATCCCGCTGTATTTCGACGCCACAGCGTTTGCTGAGGAAGATGTGGAGAGTCGTATTCTCGAGTTTTTACTCGACGGTGGTTATATTGATCGCGGGGACCATATCCTCATGACTAAGGGCAGTGCGATGGGGCAAACGGGCATGACCGACATGCTCAAAATCCTGCCTGTAGAGTAACGGGGTCGCTAGCAAAACTCTGTAATTTTCCACAAAGAAAAAGCCTTTTTCCAGCACAGGAGTGCTACACTCGGGGTAAGTCGGGCAGTCCGACTCCGCTTTATGTCGAGTTTTCGCAAGTCTTAGGTCTTCGTTCTACTTCCCATCAAGCGCAACAACCCTTACCCCTCTTGGGGCGGGAGTAATTCAGCAACACAGGTAAATTAGCAATGGCACAAGTTACAGGCACCGTAAAGTGGTTCAACGAGACCAAAGGTTACGGCTTCATCGAGCAAGAGGGCGGCCCCGACGTCTTTGTTCACTTCAGCGCGATCCAAGGTGATGGCTTCAAAACCCTCTCTGATGGTCAAAAAGTTGAGTTTACGGTTGCAACTGGTCAAAAAGGCCCGCAAGCGGAAAACGTTGTTCCGGTCTAAATAGATTCGGAAACAGAAAAGGGGCTATCAAGCCCCTTTTTTTATACTTCTTATGGTGTTTTATGCGTTCGAGCAATGCGGCGAATCTTCGGTCGGGCATTCTGTTCACATAGAACTACACGTCTTTCGCTAATTCGGCCTGGCGATCTTCCTCACTCTGGATGTATTTCAACCATTGCTTGGCGTATTTCTCGGCGCGATCGTCTTTTGCTGCTTGGCGGAAGACTTTTCGCGCATCCTTATAGTTCCCTAAATTGAAGTAGGCCATACCCAGTGCCAATTGCGCCTGGTCGCTACGCTTTACGCCACCCTTCGACAGACCTTTATTTATCGAATCGACGGCTTTTTCAAATTGGTCACCGTCAAGGTAAACATTGCCGAGTCGGACATATAATTCCCCCTCGTCGGATTTAGCCGCCGCCTTTTCCATCATGGGAATGGACTTTTTGGTTTCTTGTGCCTGACGCCAAGCACTTCCGGCGAGTTCGTAATTCTTTGACTTGTCTTCAACAATCTCAGCCGCGAAGCCTTGCTCCATCACCCGAGCAGCAGGGTAAGGGACTTCGGCATTAAGATAGAGGTATGCCATGGTTACAAGGTCAGTGCTTTTATCCAACAAACCTTGTACATAAGCAGTCTCCATCATTGCCAGCTGACGGGCGTCATCTTTCTTTTCGCCATAAAGATGCGAAGCCTGAACCCAGTATTGCTTCTTTGGGTAATACTTCAAAAGTAAGTTCAAAGTGGCTAGCGCATTGTCGGTGTCGCCTTTGTCAAAGTAGAGAAATCGAGCCAGGTTATACCATTGCTCTTTGGGTAGCTTGCCGTCAGCTTCGTACATGCTGATCGCCTTCTCCACATTGACCAACGCTTTATCAAAATTCTTAATCTGATAATAACCCTGAGACAGCAGCACAAAAGATCCAGCGTCGGGCTTCTCCGTTAGGTCAAACCAATCCAATAGCGCGTCGATACCGCGTTGCCACTCTTCCTGCACAAAATACAACTGCGCAATGGTTTTCTTGGTGTTGATTTCCATAGCCAAAGGAATATCTGGCTGAGCGACCACTTTCCGATAGTAGTCAAGAGCGCCTCGATAATCTTCAGCAGAATAGCGAAGGAACGCATACAGGTTGTACACGTTAGCGAGCTCGTAGCTATTGAGCGCACTCTTGCCTTCACCGGCGACCATGTCGCTCAAAATACCTTCAGCGTCTTTGTATTGTTTCGCTTCAGCAAATGTCTGGGCTTCGGCGAGCTTTTCGTAGACTTTATTTCGGAGTGCCGGTGTTCGCCGCGTTTCCCGTTGCTTCTTCTTCGCATCATCTTGTGCTGCGGCTTGGGTAACCAAATCAATACCGGGCAAGACGCGGTCAACACCGACGGACGCCACCGATACCGCCAGGGCGAGCGCTGATGTGGTGAGGAGTCGATTGAGCATTTTACTTTGCCTCCGTAACTCGAGCTTACTTCTCGAGCTCGAATGTAAACTTGTTTTGAACGCCAGCCACTTCAATGGCATTACCATCTACAACGCGTGGCTTGTACTTAAACTTCTCGGCGGCTTTTACAGAAGCGCGCTCAAAAATGCCCTGAGGCTGACAATCCACAGGCTGCGGATCCCGAATAGCGCCGGTGGTTGTTACCGTATACTCCACAATACAGTAGCCGGAAATTCCCCGTGTTTGCGCTCTGCGCGGATAAATAGGCGCAACCTTGACGATAGGTAGGTACTCTCCGTCGCCCGATGACATACCAGTCGCGTTAAGGTTCAACGTAATCTTGGCCTGCGGTGCGATGTTGCCAGTGTTCATGTCGATATTGGTATCGAACTGAATGGGCTCTAGGTCCGGCGGTGGCTCTTCAGGATCTTCAACCTTCTCCGGTTTGACCTCTTTAACATTGGTCTCGATAACCTTGTCAGGTACCACAATGTCGGCAATCTTACGGGCCTTGGTATCTTGCTGTTCAAACTCTCGAGACACCAGACTCTGCATAACGTAGAACAACCCAATGGCCACTGGCACCGCCAGAAGGCCGCCCACTAATACTCGTACTGAGCTACCCATTACGATTAAGCCTCATCGTCTGTCGAGATACAGGGCGGCGCAGTCAACACTGGACGCACAGTATCAATTAGCTCTTCCACTGCAAACGCGGGAGTGTCCCGGTCTACCTGAATAACCACGTTTGCCTGAGGTGCCTCTTTCTTTGCTGCCTCGGCAACGCGCAAAGCGCGTTCAACGGGCGTTTTATCTTTGTTGTAGTAAATATCGCCGCGCGAATCCACCGCAAAAATAATCGTGCCACGTTCACAGGCCTCGGTAGTGGTAGCCTGCGGTTTGAAAATTTCAATGCCAGGTTCCTTCACGAACGAAGACGTCACGATGAAGAAAATCAGCATAATAAACACCACGTCGAGCATGGGTGTTAAGTCAATTTGATTACCGCCGTCCTCAGCTTGGCTCGGACGGGTAGCCGCATCTCGCATACTCATGGCATCAGCCTCCCGCGCTGGCCCAGTTTACTGCGCCAACCCCGGCCTCTCGGGCCGCGTCAGCAATATCGACAACGACACCCGATTTGGCGCCCTTTTCAACTTTGATAGTCACTGGCGCCTCAGGATCCTCGGCCAGCATACGCTGAATGTTCGCGCGAACAGCGCGCACATCAACCCGGCGATTTTCCATCCAAATTTGGTTGTCGGCGGCCACCTCCACCACAATACTGGTGGCATCATTGGGGTCTGATTGCTGATTGTTGTCAGGGCGATTAACCTCGATGCCCGCTTCCTTAATAAAGGAGGCGACCACAATAAAGAAGATCAGCATGATAAATACGACGTCCAACATGGGTGTTAGATCAATCTCGGCACCGCCTTCTTCTTGCTGTTTCGCAATTTTGCGCATGGATACTTATTCCTCCAGACGACGAATCAATGATCCGAGGTCAGTTGATCCTCTAGGAACTGCTGCTCCCGTGTGGCAATACGCTGCAAGTAGGTATTGGCGAATAAGCCAGATAACGCCGCGACCATACCTGCCATGGTTGGAATAGTGGATTTTTCGACACCACCGGCCATGGATTTCGCATCACCACCGCCCGTTACCGCCATAACGTTAAACACCTCGATCATTCCGGTAACAGTGCCCAACAAGCCCAACAACGGACAAAGCGCCACACAGGTAGTGATGACATTCATATTGTCATTGATTAGCTCACGGCTGCTTGAGAGCAATTTCATGCGAATTTGCTTAGCGTTCCAAGAGCGACGTTCAGAGCGCCCTTCCCAGCTTTGTATCACGTTTGCTCGATCCTGCTTCCAAGCGGCGTTGAAATACCACATCCGCTCGAAAATAAGGGTCCACATGAAAAACACCAGAGCGGCAATCAACCAGAGAACGTTCCCGCCTTTATCCATAAAGGCGAGAATGACTTCAAATATTCCCGACATCGATCGGACCTCTTCGCCAGTGGCTTACTTGGTATGTTCACGCTCAGCATGCTCGGCAACGATGCCAGTAGCCTGCTCATTCAAAATGTGAATGATGCGCTGTGAACGTCCGTTAACCACAGTGTGTAGCAGTACGGTTGGAATAGCGACCAACAGACCCAAAACAGTGGTTACCAGAGCACCTGAAATACCACCGGCCATGGCCTTAGGATCGCCCGCGCCGAAAATGGTGATCGCTTGGAAGGTAACGATCATCCCCGTCACCGTACCCAAAAGACCCATCAGCGGCGCAACGGCTGCAATGATCTTGAGCAGCGTCAGACCCGCTTCCAGCTTGGGTGTCTCCTTCAACACGCCTTCGGCCATTTTAAGCTCGAGGGTTTCGGGGTCCATGTTGGGGTTGTCTTCATGAAGCTTGAGAACACGACCCAGCGGGTTGTTGTCGCTAGCCTTGCTAGCTTTCAGTTGCGCGCTTACTTTGCCACTTACCAGAGTGAGAACAACCAACCGATAAATCGCTAGCAAGAAGGCAAAGACGCCAACAGCAGTAATGGCGTAGCCCACGTAACCGCCTTGATGCCACCGCTCCTCAAGGGTTGGGCTATCAATGATAGCCGCTAAAAATGAGCCACCTGTTGGACCGGTCGGGTCAATACCAAACTGATGCAATCCAGACGATGCGTTCGCAAGATCAGCCGCTTCACCATTGAAGCCACTACCGGGCTGGCGGGGCAACTCACTGAGGTTGCCATTCTGGTAGGCCAGGTAATTACCGCTGGTATCGATAACGTTGAATGCACCCACGCGGACAACATCGCGCGACGTCACTTCACCACTGGGGGTTGCGACGCTTGCAGTAAACTTGGCCACCTCGCCCTGTTCGGTGATCTCACGCAGCATTTCGTACCAAACACGCTCAATCTCAGCAACACTTGGCAGCTTGTCAGAACCACTCATTTTGGCAATGAGGTCTTTCAGGAAGCCTTCACGATCGGCGTACTGAGCTGAAACCAAGGACACTTCGATAGTAGAAGCTAAATCCCCGGAAGCGGCGGTCAAATGTCCAAACAGCTCTGAAAGGGTACCCAGACGCTCTTTAAGTTGCTCCTGCTTAGCAGCTATTAGCAACTCGTTCTCTTCAAATTTCTTTTCAAGGCGCGCTGAACGCTGCTCTTCGCGGGTTCGCTCTTGTTCTGCGCGCTTGAGTTCCGCAGCCTGATTGGCTTTATTAGCGGCGAAACGCTTCTCGCGCTCAGCGTTCTCAGCGCCTGCACGAGATCTACCTTGCTTAACTAGGTTGAGCAACTGATTAAGATTCTCAGCGGCAACCTCTTGGGGTGTAGGACCAGCCGGCTCTTCCGGGGCGGCATCTTGGGCTATGGCAGTGAAGGAAGTCAGTGCTCCCAATACAACCAGTGCTGAAGCTTTAACAAACTGCGCAGTCATCTTACTTGGCCTCCGGAGCCGCTACGGGCATATTCAGCAATTCAATAGTGGCGGTTTTCTCAGCGATGCGAATGCCCTTGCGAACGGCAGCGGCATAATCGCCGGCAGGGAGTGCCTCCCAAGCCTGAGTATTCTTGTTCCATGCGCCAGTTTCAGCGCCATCGGTGGTTTGGTAAACCAGCGAAACCCGGCCAATACGCAGGATGTCGACTTCGCGTTCGACACCACTTACTTCGATTGTGTCTGAGTAAGCTTCGATACCGCGTCCGTATTGCAACTCAATGCTGTAAAGCTCCAGCACCTGACGGAAAGCCTCCGCTGAAGTAACATCAGAGCGATCAAGATTTGTACGAACGGCTTCGATGTTGCCCATCCGAGTATCCATGTCAAAAGGCATATCCAGCTGAACGAATTGCTCCAAGCCGTCCAGCATACGAACCACCAGCGGCGGAATTTGCCGCTGTATCACCGCTGCCTCGGCGATGGACTCGTCGATATCGCCAATTCGACGCTCTTGGTTGGCAATTTGTCGCTCGAGACGGGCGTTATATACCTTGAGCCCATCAACCTGCTTCATGACGGTTTTGTAGTCAGAAAGCAAATCACGTGTCTCATCAGCTAGCCGATCAATCTTAGCTTGAGAGGCTTTAGCATCAGCCGTTCGCTGCTTGCCCACCTCAAGAATGGCATCCAGTGTTTGGGCGTTTGCTGACGCTGCGACACCCAAGGCGCCGCCGGCGACGCAGGCCGCGAGCAGAACAGTTTTTAATCGTTGCGTAGTCATGGGGTCGGAAGTTCCTCTAAATAGACAAAAACCTTGATTTGGGCGTGGAATTTAACGCCTCATCTGCTGAGCAGACATTCGTTGATGGCACTGTGACTTATAGCTTTCAACCATATGTGCGCTGTTTTGGGGGCTCGACTTTACCGGAGAGCATAACCAAAACGCAAACTTTCTATGCCTTGGAGTGATATCCATACGTTACAAAGCCTAGCTTGGACGACTCAGATTAACAATACTAAAGTCGTGGCTATTTCTACTCCCAGCGAGGTAATGCTCACGCTCCTCCTCCCGCCAGTCAGCAATGGCACTCAAATCAAAAAAAGCATCACCGGCGACTTCACCGTGCACCAAGGTCAAGACAATACGATCAGCGACCGGCAGACACAATCGATAAATCTCCGCGCCACCCACCACACAAAGCGCTGGCGACCCATCTATGAGGGCCTGCTGGTCGGCGCGCGCTATTGCCTCTTCCAAGGTGGCGTAGCACTCAACGCCAGGCGAGTGCCACGTGGCGTCGCGCGTTAACACAATGTTGGTCCTGCCCGGCAACGGTCTCCCAACACTGTCAAAGGTCTTGCGGCCCATCAACACGGGGCACCCCATAGTAGTGCGTTTAAAATGCTTGAGATCGTCGGGCAAATCCCACGGGAGCGCATTGTTACGGCCAATGACGCCGTTCTCAGCCACAGCGAGCACCAGCACAATGGGAATATCGGTTTCGAGGCCCATTACACCGCTACCGGCGCTGCGATATGTGCCTGTGGCTCATAGCCGCTCAGCTCAAAATCTTCAAACCGATAGCCGTACAGCGTTGCAGGCCGCCTCAGAATGCGCAATTGAGGGGGTGATGTTGGTGTGCGGCCTAGCTGGGTAGCCACTTGGTCTGCGTGATTGCTATAAATGTGTGCATCACCCAATGATACGACCACGTCAGCCACGCCGAGATCACTTTGCTGTGCGAGCATATGGGTCAAGAGTGCCACTGACGCAATATTGAAGGGCAGACCCAAAAATACATCGCTAGAACGGATATAAAGTTGCGCCGACAGAGCACCGTCGGCTACGTAAAACTGGTAGAGCAAGTGGCACGGCGGCAGCGCCATTCGGCCGGCCCGAACATTATCCTGAGGTGACTGCGATTCGTCAGGCAAATATTCCACGTTCCAGCCATGAAAGAGAATACGTCGGCTCTCAGGTCGGTTTTTAAGGCAGTCAAGTACGTAGGCGAGTTGGTCAATCGCACCGCCATCGCGAGTGGGCCAGCTACGCCACTGCGCGCCGTACAAAGGGCCTAAGTCGCCACTCTCTGTCGCCCACTCATCCCAAATCGATACGCCGTTGTCTTTGAGCCACGCTGTGTTGGTGTCGCCACTTAAGAACCAAATCAGTTCGTTAGCCACGCTTTTGAAATGCACTTTTTTTGTCGTCAGTAGAGGAAAGCCGGCGCGCAAGTCAAAGCGCAGTTGACGACCAAACACCGAACGGGTCCCGGTACCGGTGCGGTCGCCACGATCGCAACCGTTGTCGCGAATGTCTCTTAGTAGATCCAAGTAAGCCTGCATGTCACTCTCTGTTGATCAACTGGACGCCCCTAGTACTATCCATCAGCCCCGGACGTCGGTAAGAAGGGGTGGCTAAGCGCCACTGGCTCGACGGTGAAAAGCCCCCATTAACAACCACAACCCCAGCAATGCCATAGGCAGGCACAAAAGCTGTCCTCGGGTCAGCCAACCAAAGGCTTCAAAACCAACATGCGCATCTGGCTGACGAAAAAACTCCGCCGCAAAGCGCAAGATAGCATAGCCAACGAGGAACAGACCGGCCACAGACCACTCTGGACGGGGTTTTCGGCTAAACCACACAAGCAAGACAAAAAGCAGACAGCCTTCCAGTGCAAACTGATAAAGCTGGGATGGATGGCGTGCCAACCCAAGGGGATCCTTGGGGAAAACCATCGCCCAAGGTACATCAGTGGGCCGGCCCCACAGCTCTTGACCAATAAAATTGCCAAGCCGTCCAAGCGCCAGTCCTACCGGCGTCAGTGGAGCCACAAAGTCGGCCAGTGCAGCAAACCGGACGTTGTGACGGCGACAAAAAAACCACAGGGCAGCAATCACGCCTAGCAGGCCACCGTGAAAGGCCATCCCGCCCTCCCACACACGGAATAACCACAGAGGCTCTGTCATGAGCCGATCAATACCATAAAACAGGGCGTAGCCTAGTCGACCGCCTAAAACAATACCCATCGCTGCAAAGAAGATCAGATCATCTACCTGCTCAGGCTGGATGGGTGAATCAGGACGTCGTGCTCTGCGGTTTGCCAACCACCAAGCAAAGAAAAGCCCTCCCAAATAAGTGAGTCCATACCAGTGAATCTTTAAAGGCCCCAGAGCAAGGGCAACAGGATCAATATCCGGGTAGGCAATCACTCGCGACTATCCTTATCCAAATGCACAAAACGCTCCAAATGATGTTCGGTAATTAAAGCATCCACCACAGCGCCTACTTGCCCTGAGGAATGCATACCCACGGTTTTCGCTAATAGTGCGCGGGCATCTTGTAGCGTAATGGATTGGATGACCTTTTTTACCCGCGGGACGTTAGTGGCGTTCATAGAGAGCTGGTCGAAGCCCATCGCCAACAGGAGTGGCACCGAACGCGGATCGCCCGCCAGCTCACCGCACAGGCTCACCGGCTTCCCCATATCGTGAGCGGCGGTCACAATACTCTGCAAAGCACTGAGCACTGCTGGGTGCAATGCTTGATAGAGATCAGCCACGCGTGGATTGTTGCGATCCACCGCCAACAGGTATTGGGTTAAGTCGTTGGAGCCAACCGATAAAAAGTCGACGCGCTGCGCCAAGGCCGAGGCGAGATAAACCGCTGACGGTACTTCAATCATAACGCCCACAGGAGGAAAAGCCTGGGTGTAACCCTCGGTCCCAACTTCATCGTAACAGCGCTCAATGAGCGCCAAAGCCTCCTCCAATTCCTCAACCCCGGAAATCATGGGTAACAGAATACGTAAGTTGCCCAGCCCTTCATTCGCCTTGAGCATAGCTCGGATCTGGGCTAAGAAAATTTCTGGGTGATCCAGGGTCACCCGAATGCCGCGCCAACCCAGAAAAGGATTGTCTTCATCAATCGGAAAATACGGCAAGGATTTGTCGCCGCCCACATCAAGGGTGCGCATGGTCACCGGTGCGGGCGCAAACGCCTCTAGCTGCTCGCGGTACAGTTGACGCTGCTCTTCCTCACTGGGAAAGCGATCGCGCATGAGGAAAGTTACCTCCGTGCGATACAAACCCACTCCCTCTGCTCCGTTCTCTACAGCGCGCTGAACATCGGCCACGATCCCGGTATTCACCCAGAGCGGAATACGTCGGCCATCGAGGGTCTGGCAGGCGTCATCACGCAACGTTGCCAGCTCCTCCGATAGCGCGCGGTCTTCATCAACCAGCTGCTTGAAGCGCCGCATGGCCTGCTCGTGTGGATTAATGTGCACACGACCGTTGTAACCATCGACAACAAGGGTCTTATCGCCCATTCGGTTATAGGGTAAATCGGTCGCACCCAGCACCGCTGGAACACCCATACCGCGCGCCAAAATCGCGGCGTGGCTATTTGATGAGCCGCGTAATGACACCACGCCCACTAATTTGTCTCTAGGCACCTCACCCAACGCAGACGCGGTAATTTCCTCGGCCACAAGAATCGTGCTCTCGGGCCATTCGCGTACAGTGCGCTCGTCATCTTGCAGATAAGTTAGTACTCGCGTACCCAAGTCGCGTACGTCGACAGCCCGCTCGCGCAAGTAGCTGTGTTCCATGCGCTCAAAGTGTCGGATGTGCTTGATCATTACCTGGCTTAAGGCTCCTTGGGCCCACTCGCCGGCCTTAATCAAGCTGGCCACCTCACCACCGAGAGCAGAGTCGGCCAAAATGGTGAGATAGACATTGAAAAGCGCATGATCCTCGGGGGATAGCTCGTCTTTGAGATTTTCAGCAACAACCTCAATGTCGTCCCGAACCCGAGCCAACGCCGCGCGGAAAGCGCGCAACTCACGCTTACGATCTTGAGCCTGTCGCGAGGGTACGGCGGCGAGATCGGCCGTTGGGGAGACATAAACGCCTGTACCAATACCAATACCCGGGGAGCCCGGCACACCCACAACACGCGCGGTCTCACCCTCGTTGGTATCGATGCTGGTAACCGCACCGGTCACCTCCGCGTGCGCAATGACCCCTGCAAGTTGCGCCGACACCGTAATCAGAAACGCTTCTTCGTCGTCGCTAAAGCGCCGCGTCGCCGACTGCTGGACGACCAAAACGCCCAAAAGATCTCGCTGATGGATGATAGGCGCACCCATGAAGCTGTTAAACGTCTCCTCTCCCAAACCAGGCACCAACTGGAAACTGGGGTGATTCATAGCATCGTCAAGATTAAGTAGCTCTCCCCGAGTGGCGACCCAACCAACAAGACCTTGATCAAGCCGCAGGGAAAACTGCCCCACCTTGTCTTTATTTAAGCCCTCGGTTGCTCGAAACACCAGCTGTTGATTGCGGCGATCTCTTAGGTATACGGTGCAGACATCGGTGCCCATAGCAGTGCGCACTTCGTGAACGATGAAATTGAGCGCATCGTTTAAGGTGTCGGCCTCATTAACGAGCTGGACAATTTTTCGTAGCGTTTCAATCATGATGCACTGGAACGCCGTCGTTTTTTCTTGGGAAGCATAAAGGGCTGTAACTCGGTCAAAGCGCTGCGATACACCTCTCGCTTAAAGTCAACAACCGCGGTCAGCGGATACCAGTAGCTCACCCAACGCCAACCATCAAACTCTGGATCGGGGTGCGCATCCACACGCACCGCACTGTCGGGGGCAGTTAAACGCAACAAAAACCACTTTTGCTTTTGTCCCACACAAACGGGCTGCTCATGCTTACGAATATAGCGAGCAGGCAGCCGATACCGGTGCCAACTGCGGGTCTGCCCAAGAATTTCAACGGCGTTGGGCGGCAGTCCTACCTCTTCATCGAGCTCTCTAAACATCGCTTGTTCTGGGCTTTCATTGCGATGAATGCCGCCTTGGGGAAATTGCCATGAGTCTTTCCCGCCAAGTCGTCGTCCCCAAAGTGATTGGCCGTCTGCATTCGTGATCACAATGCCAACATTGGGGCGAAAGCCTTCCTTGTCGATCACACGGTCTTTATCTAAAACGCCCAACCTACACTCCTGTTGTCATCAAATTGTCTGGCTTGTCGGCGACCCGGTCGATATTCTTTCACACTTTTGAGGTTAGCGCGCTGACAGCGAGCGCAAAGCTGCCTACCTGAACTGAATGAGGAGTCCACCTGTGCCCCTTGCCATATTTGATTTAGACAACACGCTACTGCAAGGCGACTCAGACCACCGCTGGGGGGAGTATATGTGTGCCTCAGGGCGCGTGGATGCCGAGCAATTTGCGCGACAAAATGATCAGTTCTACGCGGACTACACAGCAGGCACCCTTGATATACATGCTTACCTGAGATTTGCCCTGTCACCCATAGCCGGGCTTTCCGTAACCGATGTTGAACCCCTCCAGCGTGAGTTTATGGCGCAGTGGGTTGAACCAATGATACTGCCCCAAGGTCTGGAACTGCTGGAAAGTCACCGACAAGCAGGTGATCAGCTACTCATCATTACCGCGACCAACACTGTCGTCACGCGCCCAATCGCTTCACGACTCGGAGTGGAAACGCTGCTGGGCTGTGAAGCTGAAATAGTGGATAGCCGCTACTCGGGTGACATAGCGGGCATCCCCACCTTCCAACACGGCAAGGTGGAGCGGCTAAAGCAGTGGGCCGCGGATCAAAAAGTGTCTCTCGAGGGTGCTTTTTTTTACAGCGATAGTCATAACGATTTACCGCTGCTCGAGTTAGTAACCCACCCTGTGGCTGTAGACCCTGACGCCAAGCTTTTGATCGTAGCAAAAGCTAAAGGCTGGTCGGTAATCTCGCTACGTGATAACGGTGATCACATCGACCTAAATTGATCAGTCTTCTTCGTCGCAGTGCGCGGCGTACTCATCTGCACTCAGTAGAGCGTCCAGCTCAGAGGCATCCTCAGGCTTGAGCCTGAAAAACCAACCATCGTTGTACGGGTCGCTATTTACTGTTTCTGGAGCATCCTCAAGGATGTCATTCACGGCAATCACCTCGCCCGAGAGGGGTGCATAAATGTCCGACGCCGCCTTGACCGACTCGACAACACCGGCCTGGTCGCCACCCGCAATTGCATCACCGATAGCAGGCGTCTCAACATAAACCACATCGCCGAGCGCTTCTTGAGCATGTTCAGTAATACCCACAGTGACGCTGCCATCCTCTTCAAGCCGCGCCCACTCGTGGCTCTTGGCATACTTTAATTCAGCGGGGTTGTTACTCATAAGGGGCTCCGTGTTGACTTTCGCGCACTAGGGTTGCTGAGCGGTTGCTTTAAGGTCGCTCGCGCCGACGCTAAAAGTATAGCCGACACGACTGCTACGCAAGTAAATATCGCCTAGGCAATCGCCTGACGCGCCAGCCAACGCTTTATCGGGGCGGTACTATCGACCCAGCCCAAACCCCAATTGCGGAGCACACGGACAACTGGATCAGTGCTACCAAAGCCGCGCTTGAAGGCTTCCATAACGGCCATCATGGCAAGATTCTCACCTTTGCGACGACGCTGATACCGGCGTAGCACTGCCATGTCACCCCAATCAATGTCCGCCTCGCTGGCTCTAGTAAGCTCTTCGGCCAGCACGCATACATCTGCGAGACCTAAATTAATACCTTGGCCCGCCAATGGATGGATAGCGTGTGCGGCATCGGCCACCAGAACGACTCGCGGGCAGACATAGTCGATGGCGTGACATTGATAAAGCGGGAAGGCAGCGCGCGGACCGCAGCCAACGACCTCCGGTGTGTTGCCACCGAGCGCTCGGTTCATAGCAGTGATAAACGCCGCATCTGTAAGCGCACTGACATCGTCGGACACCGACTGATCCAGAGACCAGACAAAAGAGCATAGGTCGTGCTGCGCCAATGGCAGTAACGCCAAGGGGCCCGTGCCCAGGAACGCCTGGTGACAGGTTTCTTCATGGCTTGAAGCCAACGCCACGGTACCCACGATCGCACGTTGCTCGTAGGACCATTCGCGCGTCGCAAAACCCAGCTGTGACCGCACAAAAGAGCGCGCGCCATCGGCACCAACGAGTAGTGGGGTGATGTAACGACGTCCCGATTGCGTGGTTACTCTAACCTGATCGGGAAGACTAATATCCAAGTCAATAATGGCATCAGACCATTGCAAGGATAGGTTACTGTGCCCCGCAAGCTCATCGATCAGAGCATTCACCGTGACCCGGTTTTCAACAATATTACCCAGCACGGGTGCGTCAAACTCATCAGCGGAGAAGTGAATTCGGCCAGTACCCTCGCCATCCCATACACGCATATCAGTGTAGGGCCCTGCGCGCATTCGGGTTATCCGAGACCACACGCCCAAATCGGTTAGAAAGGATTGCGAAGCGGGTGTTAGCGCACTGACACGCGAATCCCAGCAATCAAGACTACTACCACCTGCTGCTAATTGATCCGGCGCATCAGCCGCTTCAAGGATCATTGCGCTAAAGCCGCAACGCCCAAGTGCAATCGCCAGCGACAGTCCGGCGATGCCCCCACCCACAATGATGGTATCGGCATATTCATAACCCGCATCCATCGTCACAAACGACCTGCCGCGTCGGAAAATAACTGAGCCCAACTATCCTGACCGAGAGCATCGAGACCGGTTCCACGCCGGGCAATATTTCGTCTCAGGGGCTGGATTAAATCGAGGGCACTCAAAGCAGCATCGCGCGGCAAATCCATGAGCACCCCCCGACGATTGAACAGCGTTGATAAAAGATCGGTCGCGTCCGTGATTCGCTGTTGGTCCCGTACTACCGCACGCTCGTAACTTGCCAGCACATTGGCCACAAAAGCTTGTTTGGTAGACGCCGCGCTATTCACAGGTAGGTTCGCTGCACCCGAGCCATGTGTGCCTCGTAATGTGGCACCCAAATTTGCCGCATCACGCAGTGACAGATTCAACCCCTGTCCAGCCACAGGATGCAAGCCATGGGCTGCATTACCTGCGATTAAAAACCCACCGCGACTTTGTTCGCGCACCACCACCCGATCCAAGGGCCATAGATTGCGACGACCCACCCGCTGGGCCTTACCCAAGCGCCAACCGAATGCCCGTTGAAACATCTCAAGAAAGCGTTGGTCAGTAGCATGCTCCAGTGATTGCGCCCGATGCGGAGCCATTGACCAAACCACGTTAAAGCGCTGCTCGTTGGGCGTTGCGTTCACCAGTGGCAACACGGCAATCGGGCCGTGACTGGTAAAGCGCTCGTATGCCATGCCTTGCTGCTGTCCAGTAAAACTGATGTTAGCCACAACCGCACACTGACCATTCTTGCGCCAGTCAGCGCTAATGCCGAGCTGCTCTCTGAGCGATGATTGGCTGCCGTCAGCGACTACGATCAGATCGGCCTCGCGCCGTTGGCCGTCGCTCATAATCAAGGCAGGGCTTTCACCCTCGCGATCCAGCGCTTCAACGGCAGCAGGGGCTTCTACAACAACCTCTGACTGGTCTGCTTTGCGTTTAAGTGCACGACCTATCTGGTGATTTTCAACAACGTACCCTAAAAGCTCGGCATTCACATCGCTACTGTCAATGACCGCACTACCAAAGCGCGACTGATTAGACACATGAATGTGACGAATTACCCCGGCGTGTATCGCCAGCTCATCCCAAACACCTAAACCTGACAAAATGGACTGACTCGCCAAGTTAATCGCCGAAGCGCGACTATCAAGCGGATCCGGTGTCCCATCGGGAATGGGTTTAGCCTCGAGAATATGGATGTGCGCGTCTGGCAAGGCGCGGCGAATGGTCAGACCGAAGCTCAAACCAACCATGCCACCGCCTATGATGAGAACGCGCATGTTCACCCGACCTAACGCGCCATCAGTGCTTCAATGGCGTCGACGGTTTTGGGGACCCCTGACGTCAGTACCTCACAGCCATTAGTCGTTACTGCAACATCGTCCTCAATCCGTACACCTATGCCACGCCACTTTTTAGCAACTTTGGTGTTATTAGGTGAGACATAGATACCCGGCTCAATGGTCAGCACCATGCCGGGCTCTAGCTGACGCCACTTGCCGTCAACACGATAATCACCTACGTCGTGTACATCCATGCCGAGCCAATGGCCTGCTCGGTGCATGTAAAAGTCCTTGTAAGCCTCGTTCTTAATCAACTGCTTTTCGTTACCCCTGAGTAACCCAAGCTTTATTAGCCCTCGCGTAATTTCTTTCACTGTGGCGTCGTGAGGTTGATTCCAGGTGTTGCCAGGCTTGACCTTATCGATAGCTGCAAACTGGGCTTTGAGCACCACGTCATATAACGCCCGTTGCTCGGCGCTGAACCGGCCATTTACTGGGAAAGTGCGGGTAATGTCGGCCGCATACCCCTGGTACTCACAACCGGCATCAATCAAGACTAAATCGCCATCATTGAGCTTGTCTTCATTTTCGGTGTAGTGCAGCACACAAGCATTCGCGCCGGCGCCCACAATACTGTTGTAGGCCGGGTAACGCGCCCCATATTCTGCAAAAGCGCGCGCAATGGCACCTTCGAGGTGATATTCGTATCGACCGGGTATGCATTCACGCATGGCTTGCACATGAGCCTTCGCTGAAATCTCACCTGCCTTACGCATGATGCGCAGCTCGGCAGCGCTTTTGAACAGTCTTTGCTCATGTAGCACAAAAGCCAAATCGGTAAAGTCACCTGGCGGTTTCGCGCCCGTCCGAACTTGACGTCGAATTGCATTGACCCAAGCCATTACACGTCGATCAAAGCTGTCGTTGTGACCCATTGAATAATAGATTTGCTGCTTACCTTCCAACAGACCAGGCAAAATATCGTCGATATCGTTTATTGGAAAGGCGTCGTCCATGCCGAACGTTGTTACCGCGCCTTCGGGTCCTGCTCGATAACCATTCCATAACTCCATCTCGACATCGCGATCGCGACAGAACAAAATAACCTGTCCTTGTCGTCGTCCTGGCACCAGAACCAGCACCGCATCGGGCTCGTTAAAACCAGTCAGATATAAGAAATCACTGTCTTGCCGAAACGGATATTCCGTATCTCTGCTACGCGTACATTCGTGCGCCGCCGGTATTAATGCAATGCTATTAGTGTCCATCATGGACATTAAATTTTTCCGCCGACGTGCATACTCACTCTTGCTTATTTTCACCGTCTTTTCCTCAAACTCAGTCATTATCTAGTGCGTCATGCACAACATTAATGGCGGCAACCCGCACATATTCAATCAGCTCTTCAAACTCTCTTTCAGCCTCTTCTGTCTCTTCTTCCGCAGCATCAATCTGAGCAATGGCCGCAAAATCTTTGAGCGCTTCTGCGGTAGTGGGAGCGATTACGTCATCGGCGGACTGATGTACCGAGACCGCCTGAGTAAAGCCGGTAAGGAAACCGCTGACCCAACGGCCCAAAGAAAGTAATCGCTGATCGATGGGGTCATCGTCATCGGGTAGCAGCGGTCTAAAAGCAAAATCGGTATCGGTAATAGCCGAGCGCGTAGCGGCAATTAATCGATGCACAAAATCAGCCACATCGCCTTGCAAATCAACCCCCAAAGCCTTTTCCAATAGCAGCAGCGCTGTATCGGCCTGCTCTTGGGTGGTCGGATTGAAGGCCGCAGCTAACATGCCCACCACACTGCCGTGCAGCTCAGAGGGATTCAACGTCAGGCCCGCACCAAAAAGTACATCGGCTGACTCGTCCCAGTGGGGCATGTCTTCATAGTCACCCAAAGAATCTACGAGCACACTTTTCTCCTATCCAAGCCTTGCTCAAAATTAGTCAGAAACACTCTTCGCATTCCGCGCCACTTCACTGAATCTTAAAGGATTTTTCTGGCGCGTGAGCGTTCAAGGCATTGACCCGCACTCGGGGCAACCCTATAGTGAAGCGATATTAACGCATCAGTGTAACTGCCGTGGCCGAGAAACTCATCCAAGCCCTTGAAGCCAAGGTTGCCGACCTTATCGAATTGAGCCGCGAGCTCAATCGAGAGAATCGCCAGCTTAAGCTGCGCACCGCCGAACTTCAGCGCGAGCGCAAAGATCTCTTAGAACGTCAACGTCAAGCTGAAAACCACGTTAATAACACCCTAGAACGCCTGCGGCGTATAGAAGGCGGACAATGAGTCGCGCACCTACAGTGACCGTGGCAATCCTGGACAAAGAGTATCAGGTGGCCTGCCCGCCTGAGCAAGAGTTAGCGCTTACAGCGGCAGCCAAGTACCTTGACCAACAAATGCGCGATATACGCGCGACAGGCAAGGTGATAGGACTGGAGCGGGTAGCTATTATGGCAGCGCTAAATTTGAGTTATGACTTGCTTAAATTACGCGGCGGCGATGCACCACAACAACTCGATGGCCATGAAGATCGTTTGAAGGGGTTGACGAGTCAGCTCGACGAAGCCCTTTACCAGTTAAGGCAACTGGAAATCAACTAATAAGAATCCCTTATAATCGAGGTAACCCTGGCGCATGCGCCAGACAGTCAGTCCTCGAGCCGATAATGCAACACCCGGGGACCACCGAACGCTGCTGTTGTGCATGTCCGGCAAGACCGGAAAGCCTGATGTAGCGCGGCGGTCACCACCTTGAGCCCTAGGGTTCAAGGGCGAAACTGTCAGCGGTGCGCTGGGGCCTTTTCTCTGCGCTTACAGGGGGTTTTATACCGTGATGAACATGGAAACGAACGCTTGGAAAGAAACGCTTTGTCCACCCACTTTCGGTATTCGCATCCGAGTACAAGAATGATTATGCTCTGGCGGCCTCCTCATAAATGGCCTCCCAATTCTCTGCTACACAGCCCACAAGCCGCCCCTGTGCTGTGATTGCCAAAGATGAATTGCGTGCCCGCATGAAGCGCCGCCGCGCGGCTATCGATACTGCCAGTCGCGAGCAAGCCGCGGAAATGCTGGCTAGGAAACTGGCGCTGAGCGACGCCTGGAGACAGTCGGAAACTGTCGCGAGCTTCCTGTCGTTCGGGTCAGAAATAAATACATCCCCTATTGACACGCTAGCCCGAGCACAGGGCAAGGTGATTGTTTATCCAAGAATAAGCGAAGCGCGCACGCTGACATTTCATTATTGGGCACCGGGCGAAGCACTTGAACGGAGTGTGTTGGGTACCCAAGAGCCCAGACCGCAGGCACGGCCTATTTCTAATGCCGCGATTGATTTGACGCTTGTGCCGCTATTGGCGTGCGATCCAAGTGGTTGCCGCCTCGGCTACGGTGGCGGCTTCTACGACCGATTTCTGTCGAGCAGCGACACGCTGAGTGTCGGTTTGGGCTTTCACTGGCAACTGATCGACCACGTGCCCGGTGAGAAACACGACCAGAGACTGCACGCATTCGCCTCGGACCAAGAGCTTAGATTTTTTACGTGATCGAGCAGTGCAGTGGGCCGCGCTGAATGGGTACGAGTATGCTGAGCGTTGGAGATGAGGGGCAGGGACAGCGCTAACAGGCTGGATCAATTCCTGGTGCGGCTGGTAGCTGGTAACAGCCAACAGCGGTATCGGCCAGCATAAGAAACGTAACTAGCGTGCAATAATGCCCGCTTGTTGTGGCGCCATTCGCGCCGACGGCTCATTGCCCATTAGTTGTGTTGAGGCAACGCCCAAAGCAACCACAACGGCAAGAAGCCACATAAAGTCAGGTTTTTTACGGTTCACAAGTCCACAACTCACCGGCGAATAGTTAGTACGATCTTTACACCTTCGGTGGTAATTTTTACTTAATTTCCACCGGTTTTGGGTGATCCATTTCCCAATACGGCCGGTTAAAGTAACGAATTTCGGTAATTTGTCAACAAAAAATTGCTTTTTTCGCTAAAAATTGCCGGTGGGGCCCAGATAACTCCGATAGGCGGGATTGTCGGTCTCCTCCCAGTAACGATAACCCACTGACGCCAATGCCGAACGCAGCGCTGACCGACGGCCTTTTGAAACATTGAAACCCACCAAAATTCGCCCAAATGCCGCACCGTGGTTACGATAGTGAAAAAGTGAGATATCAAAATCGACCCCCAAGGCATCAAGGAAGCGCAAGAGCGCACCAGGACGTTCCGGAAATTCAACGCGAAACACGAGCTCCTCGCCCAACACATCCGCCGCTGGGCCTCCCACCATGTGGCGAATATGTAACTTCGCCGTTTCATTGTTGGTGAGATCATCCAGGTCGTATCCCTGTGCCTCAAGCTTATCGCGGAGTGTCGGTAAATCTTGTCCACCAGGGGTAATACTCAGCCCCACAAAAACACGGGCCTGCCGGCTATCTGCGTAACGGTAGTTAAATTCGGTGATGTTGCGCTTTCCGAGTGCCGCACAAAATTGACGAAAGGCGCCAGGGCGTTCAGGAATAGTGACGCTGAGCACTGCCTCGCGCTGCTCGCCAATTTCGGTGCGCTCGGAGATGTAACGCAGACGGTCAAAGTTGGTATTTGCACCGCTCACCGTGGCCGCCATCTGTGCGCCCGTGATGGCGTGTATGTCGATATACTTTTTCATGCCTGCCACTGCCAGCGCGCCAGCGGGCTCGGCAATCGCGCGTGTGTCTTCGAAGATATCTTTCACCGCCGCACAGATTTCGTCTGTGGACACAGTGATAATGTCGTCTACCGTTTGGCGGATAATTCTAAAAGTCTCCTTACCTACCTGTGCCACCGCACAACCATCGGCGAACAAACCCACCTCTTTGAGAGTCACTCGTCGGTTTTTATCCAACGCCGCGCGCGCGCAAGCAGCGTCCTCTGGCTCCACGCCAATGATTTTGGTGTTGGGCCACACATAGCGCAAATAAGCAGCCATACCGGCCAATAGACCCCCTCCGCCGCAGCAAATAAAAACGTAATCAAAGGGCGCTGAAGCCTGATGCGCCAGCTCCATTGCCACGGTGCCTTGACCAGCAATCACATCGGGGTCGTCAAAAGGATGCAGAAAGGTCATACCCTTCTCTTCCACCAGCTGCTTAGCTTTTGCGGCCGCCTCATCAAAGGTATCGCCGTGTAAAAGCACACTTGCACCTCGACCGCGAACCGCATCCACTTTGATAGCTGGGGTAGTGACAGGCATAACAATAGTCGCTTTCACACCTAATTTTTGGGCACCCAGAGCCACACCTTGCGCGTGGTTACCCGCGGAAGCAGCAACTACCCCCTTAGCCAACGCCTCATCACTGAGATTAATTAACTTGTTGTAAGCACCGCGACACTTAAAAGAGAATACCGGCTGCAAATCTTCTCGCTTGAACCAAGCATCATTACCCAGTCGTTTGGATAAAAGTGGCGCATGCTCCAAAGGAGTCTCGCGCGCTACATCATAAACTCGTGCGTTCAGAATGCGCTTTATATAGGTCTGGGGCATAACAAAAATTCGGTAATAATCTGAGCACGCATCATACGTGTTGCCGACTCATTCGTCATTGTGCGCCATTGTTACTGCATTCGGGTTTGCGAGTAGGCGCCGCTTACACGACAATACCGGCTCCCAACTATTGCCCTATCTCCCGGAGCCCACATGTCTTCCCGAATCCAACTCGCAAACGCCATCCGCGCGCTCAGTATGGACGCCGTTCAGGCTGCCAACAGTGGCCACCCGGGGGCTCCTATGGGGATGGCTGATATTGCCGAAGTCCTCTGGAATGACCATTTAAAACACAACCCAAACAACCCAGACTGGCCCGATCGCGACCGCTTTGTATTGAGTAACGGCCATGGCTCCATGCTGATTTACAGCTTGCTGCACCTGACTGGCTATGATCTGAGCATTGATGATCTGCGCAACTTTCGACAGCTGCACAGCAAAACTGCAGGACACCCCGAATATGGCTACGCACCGGGTGTTGACACCACAACAGGCCCCTTAGGCCAAGGCATAGCCAATGCGGTGGGTATGGCACTGGCTGAAAAGGTGCTGGCGGGACAATTCAACCGAGAGGGTCACGACGTCGTTGACCATCGCACCTGGGTTTTCTTGGGCGATGGGTGTCTCATGGAAGGTATCTCTCACGAAGCGTGCTCACTTGCCGGAACGCTTGGATTAGGTAAGCTGGTGGCCTTCTACGACGACAACGGCATCTCAATTGATGGCGAGGTTGATGGCTGGTTTACCGATGACACGCCCAAGCGATTTGAGAGCTATGGTTGGCAGGTCATCGCAGGGGTTGATGGTCACGACCCTGAGGCAATTAACGCGGCAATCGCTACCGCTAAAGCTGACACCAACCGCCCCACACTTATTTGTTGCAAGACCGTCATCGGTAAGGGATCTCCCGGCAAGCAAGGGTCCGAATCTTGTCACGGCGCCCCCCTTGGAGAGGCTGAGGTAACCGCAACACGAGAGGCCTTGGGCTGGTCTTACGCCCCATTTGAAATACCAGAGGCCATTTACGCAGAGTGGGATGCTACAAACGCGGGTGATAAAGCCGAAGCGGCTTGGAAAGACACGCTCGCCGCCTATGCCGAGGCATACCCCGCATTGGCCGAAGAATTTGCCCGTCGGGTGAGCGGTGCGCTGCCCGCCAATTTTGAGCAGGAAATAGACAATTACATTGCGCTTTGTGCAGAGACTGCTGCCGACGTTGCGTCGAGAAAAGCATCCCAGCAAACACTCAACGCCTTAGGTCCGTTATTGCCCGAGATGCTTGGGGGTTCGGCAGATCTGGCTGGATCAAACCTAACCCTGTGGCAAGGCTCGCAGGGAGTTTCAAGCGGCGATGCCTCAGGCAACTATGTGTATTACGGTGTGCGCGAATTTGGCATGTCAGCCATTATGAACGGTGTTGCCCTACACCGTGGTTTCATCCCCTACGGCGCTACGTTCCTCATCTTCATGGAATACGCCCGCAATGCCGTGCGCATGGCTGCGCTAATGAAACAGCGTTCGATTTTTGTTTATACCCATGACTCCATTGGACTGGGAGAAGACGGACCGACCCACCAGCCAGTGGAGCAACTCACCTCACTGCGCAGCACACCTAACCTCGAGTCATGGCGTCCCTGTGACACGGTAGAAACCGCTGTCGCGTGGAAAATGGCGGTTATGCGTCAAGATGGTCCAACAGCATTGATCTTCTCTCGTCAAACACTGCCCCATCAATACCGGGCAGAGGAAGAACTCGCCGAGATCGAGCGCGGCGGCTATATTCTGGTCTCAGAGGTCGGCGAGCTCGATGCTATTATCATCGCTACCGGCTCTGAGATCACGCTTGCTGTGCAAGCGGCCGCTCAAATGGCCGAGCGAGGTCGCGGCGTGCGCGTGGTCTCTATGCCCTGCCCTGAGCGGTTTTGCGCGCAGGATGCTCAGTACCGCGAGACGGTTTTGCCCAGTCACGTCTTAGCGCGAGTGGCTGTTGAAGCTGCCCACGCGGATTACTGGTATAAGTTTGTGGGCTTAGATGGGCGCGTTGTTGGTATGACTACCTTTGGCGAATCGGCTCCTGGTGACATCTTGATGAAGGAGTATGGCTTCACCGTGGACAACGTGGTTGCCGCCGTTGAGGACGTCATCCTCGATTGATTTGCTCTCGCTTCTCATAGGCTCCTATGTCTCAACGGCTTGCAATCAATGGTTTTGGTCGAATTGGCCGAACCGTGTTTCGCGTCTGGGCGCAACGCCCCGACGCGCTTGCAGCATTGGATTTAGTCGCTATCAATGAACGTGCCAATCGAGAGACAGCCATCCATTTGGCACGATTTGATTCCACCCACGGTCGATTTGGGGGCAGCATTGAGCCCTCGCCAACGGGCATGCGCGTAAGCACAAATACGCTGCCTCAAAAGGACATCGCGCTCTTTAGTGAGGAGGCCATCGGCTCACTGCCCTGGGGTAATCTCTCTGTAGATGTACTGTTAGAGTGCACCGGAGCATTCAGTGACAGAGCAACGGCTGAGCTGCATATCAACACTGGGGCCAAGCGTGTGCTTTTTTCCCAACCCGCCGAGCCAGATGTAGATCTTACCGTAGTGTGGGGTGTGAATGACCATCAGCTCGCAGCCAACCATCGGATTGTGTCTGCGGGCTCCTGTACTACCAATGCGCTTATACCGGTACTTAAGGTACTAGACGACTGTTTCGGTATTGAAGCAGGAACCGTCACAACCGTGCATTCAGCCATGAACGACCAACCAGTGCTCGATGCTTATCACAACACTGATTTGCGAAAAACGCGTGCGGCTTTTCAATCCATTATCCCTGTCGACACTGGGCTCGCCATCGGCGTACCACGAATTCTGCCCCAGCTGGAGGGCAAGCTTACTGCCCATGCGCTACGGGTTCCCACTCTGAATGTGTCGGCCATGGACTTAGCGGTATATACCCAGCGCGACTGTGACGCTAAGGCTGTCAATGACGCCTTGGCGGAAGCCGCCACCGATGAGCTCAGCGGTATTCTAGGCTTCACAACGGCACCATTGGCCTCCTGCGACTTCAATGGTGAGACCTGCTCGAGCGTGGTCGATGCCAGTCAAACCCAGGTCAGTGCAAATCGGCTGGTGAAGGTGCTCATATGGTTTGATAATGAGTGGGCCTACGCCAACCGACTTATCGATATCGCAATGCGGCTTGGCACACTGGACACTTAAATACGAAAAGTAAGCAGCACCTCGGAGAAACCATGAAACTGATGACCAACCTCGATCTCACTGGCATGCGCGTACTCATGCGTGAAGACCTCAACGTGCCGCTGAATAACGGTATGGTGACCAGCGATGCCCGTTTGGTTGCTGCAGTTCCCAGTATTCAAGCGGCAGTTGATGCTGGCGCATCGGTCCTGCTGATGTCGCACCTCGGGCGCCCCAATGAGGGCGAATTCTCCGACGAATTTTCCTTGGCACCGGTAGCAGCAAAGCTCGGCGAGTTAATGGGGATAACTATTCCAGTGATCCGCGACTTTGCGAATGTCGATCTGCAGCCCGGACAGGTAGCGCTACTGGAGAACGTGCGCTTCAATGTGGGTGAAAAAAGTAACGACGACAGCTTGGCACGGCAATACGCAGCGCTTTGTGACGTATTCGTTATGGATGCTTTTGGTACGGCGCACAGAGCTCAGGCATCCACCCATGGCGTGGCTAAGTTTGCGCCTGTTGCCTGTGCCGGGCCCTTGCTGGCCGCCGAACTCGATGCACTCGAGCGTGCATTAGCTGCGCCGGCTAAACCCATGCTAGCCATTGTTGGCGGATCAAAAGTGTCCACGAAACTCGATGTGCTCGAGACACTGGCAGTGAAGTGCGACAGCCTCGTTGTGGGCGGCGGTATTGCCAATACGTTTTTAGCGGCCGCCGGATACCCGGTTGGAGCGTCGCTTTGCGAGCATGACCTTATCCCAACGGCACGCGCACTCATGGACAAAACCAATATACCGCTGCCTATAGATGTGGTTGTCGCCAAACACTTCAGTAACGATGCTGAAGCAACCGTCAAGCTCGCTGCAGAAGTGGACGACGACGATATGATCTTGGATATTGGCCCACGATCGGCTGAGGCCATTGCAGAAAAACTGCGCGCTGCAGGTACTATTTTGTGGAACGGCCCGGTAGGTGTCTTCGAGTTTGATGCCTTCGCCGAGGGTACACGTGCTATTGCCAACGCCGTAGCACAGAGCGACGCATTTTCTCTGGCAGGCGGCGGCGATACACTGGCTGCCATCGACAAATTTGAAATAACGAGCCAGGTTTCGTATATCTCTACGGGGGGAGGTGCGTTCCTCGAATATGTAGAAGGCAAAACACTGCCAGCCGTTGCCATGCTCGAAACCCGTGATGAGTGAGCCGCGGCTTCTATCATCATACACTCACACCATCAGTTGCCCATAATTTCCGTGCTCACAAGGCGCGGCTTATAAACCGGAGATAGGCTATGGCCATCGTTAGCTTAAGACAGTTACTCGACCACGCCGCCGAGTACGGGTATGGCGTACCCGCTTTTAATGTCAACAACCTAGAGCAAACTCGCGCAATCATGGAGGCGGCGGATGCCACCGACTCGCCAGTCATTATGCAAGCGAGTGCCGGGGCACGAAAGTACGCGGGGGCGCCTTTTTTACGCGCGTTGATGGACGCGGCGGTGACGGAATTTCCACACATACCGGTGGTCGTGCACCAAGATCATGGTACCTCGCCCGCTGTTTGCCAGCGCTCAATTCAACTTGGCTTTAGCTCGGTAATGATGGACGGCTCGCTGGGAGAAGATGGTAAAACGCCTATGGACTACGCCTACAACGCTCGGGTAACGCGCTTGGTTGTGGAGATGGCGCACGCCTGTGGCGTGTCGGTGGAGGGCGAGATTGGCTGTCTTGGCTCACTGGAGACAGGTGAGGCAGGGGAGGAGGACGGTATTGGCGCGGCAGGCAAGCTTACCCATGAGCAAATGCTTACAGACCCTGAAGAAGCAGCACAGTTTGTTGCCGATACCGGCGTAGACGCACTGGCCATTGCCTGCGGCACCAGCCACGGAGCCTATAAGTTCACACGACCACCCACGGGCGACATTCTGGCGATTGACCGTATTAAGGCTATTCACGAACGCATTCCCAACACCCACCTTGTCATGCACGGCTCCTCAGCGGTTCCCCAAGATTGGCTAGCCATTATTAATGAGTTTGGTGGTGAGATTCCGGAGACGTACGGGGTGCCGGTAGAGCAAGTTGTGGAAGGCATCAAACATGGCGTGCGCAAAGTGAATATTGATACTGACTTGCGACTCGCCTCGACAGGGTCAATTCGACGTTATCTCGCCCAAAACCCCGCTGAATTTGATCCGCGTAAGTATTTGAACGAAAGCCTCAAGGCCATGCGCGATATCTGTATTGCCCGCTACGAGTCATTTGGCACGGCTGGCAATGC
>Ga0181577_10000038_pt1 | contig 84799 bp, 79 predicted proteins | sample 101ome_21_FD_132468 | JGI IMG/M metagenome (GOLD analysis project Ga0181577, IMG submission 132468) | Coastal salt marsh microbial communities from the Groves Creek Marsh, Skidaway Island, Georgia - 101413BT metaG (megahit assembly) | ecosystem: Environmental > Aquatic > Marine > Intertidal...
CTTGATTTTGAAAACACGCCCGGCATTCGTGAAAATCAACAGTGGTGTATGCGTGCTGGCAACAAAGAGCTGCGAGACAAAATCTTCATCGCGGGTCGACATACCCGTCCGCCCTTTACCACCACGAGCCTGCGCCCGATAGGTGGCCAGCGGTACGCGCTTGACGTAACCAGCATTGGAGACGGTCACGACCATATCTTCGCGAGCGATCAGGTCTTCATCGTCGAACTCTCCGTCCATTTCTTCAAAGACCGTGCGGCGTGGTGTGGCAAATTCTTCTTTTACCTCAACCAGTTCTGCACGCAATTCACGCATCATGCGCGGATGGTTACGCAGCAGATCAAGATAATCGACGATCTTTTCGCCCAGATCGCGCAATTCATCGCCAATTTCATCACGCCCCAATGCGGTAAGGCGGTTGAGGCGGAGGTCCAGAATGGCGCGTGCCTGCCGTTCAGACAGCTTGTAGATACCATCGACAACTTCATGTCCCGGTTCTGCGATCAGGGCAATCAGGGGCTCCACATCATGCGCAGGCCAGTCGCGCTCCATCAACTGGGCACGGGCTGTTGCCGTATCTGGTGCAGCGCGGATTAGTTTGATCACTTCGTCAATATTGGCGACGGCGATAACAAGACCAACCAGCGTATGGGCACGTTCACGAGCGCGCGACAGCAGATAGCGTGTTCGCCGTGTAATCACCTCGACCCGGAAGTCGATAAAGGCGCCCAGCATTTCCCGCAGGGTCATCTGCATCGGCCGGCCACCGTTCAGAGCGAGCGCATTGACACCAAATGACGTCTGCAGCGATGAAAACTTGTAAAGCTGATTAAGCACCACTTCGGGCACGGCATCGCGCTTGATTTCAATAACCACACGCACGCCCTGACGGTCCGATTCATCCCGCAGGTCGCCAATGCCTTCAATCTTCTTGTTGCGCACCATCTCAGCAATGCGCTCGATCATCGTCGCCTTGTTGACCTGATAAGGCACCTCGGTAACGACAATGGCCATGCGGTCCTTGCGGACTTCTTCAATCTCGACCTTGGCCCGCATAATGACGGAACCACGCCCCGTGCGCGCCGCCGAATTACTGCCTGACTTGCCGAGAATGATCCCCCCTGTGGGGAAGTCCGGCCCCGGGACTATCTCGATGAGTTCATCATCCGTAACGCCGGGGTTGTCGATCATGGCGCAACAGGCGTCGAGCACCTCACCCAGATTATGGGGCGGAATATTGGTGGCCATCCCCACGGCGATACCCCCTGCCCCATTGACGAGCAGATTCGGATAGCGCGCAGGCAACACCACAGGCTCGCTTTCTGAGCCATCATAGTTTTCAGCGAAATCGACCGTATCCTTGTCGATATCGTCCAGCAGCGCCTCTGCAGAAGGCGCCAAACGCGCTTCGGTGTAGCGCATGGCAGCCGCCGGGTCGCCATCCATAGAGCCAAAGTTACCCTGACCATCGATCAATGGCAGTCGCAGGGAAAAGTCCTGCGCCATGCGCACCATTGCATCGTAAACCGCCTGGTCGCCATGGGGATGATACTTACCGATGACATTACCGACGATACGGGCCGATTTACGGTATGCCTTGTCGCTCGTATAGCCGCTTTCATGCATCGAATAGAGGATACGGCGATGCACAGGCTTGAGACCGTCACGTACATCTGGCAGAGCGCGTGAAACAATCACGCTCATGGCGTAGTCCAGATAGGACGCGCGCATTTCCTCTTCGATGGTGATGGTGTCGAAAGGCGTGCCGCCGTCACCGGCCCCGTCGCCCCCTAAAGGGGGCTGTTCCGGCGGAATATCACCACCCGATTCAGCACCGGGATCAACGGGTGGAATGTCATCTTCGCTCAAGGTTTCGCTGTACTTCCAACAGGGTATTTTGCGCCTTTGCGCAGCCCCGTTTGCTAGTCAAAACTACAGCTCTTTTTATACAGGTCCAGGGCCCCAGCCACAAGGCATCATATCGCTCAAATTATGCCCCGTAAGGCATTGTAATACATGAGGTTTTACATCACTGCATGCAGCACACTAGTCAGCACCGCCAAGCCGATAGCGAGCATGCCGAGAATCTCCTGGCGGGGCTGCAATTTTTCACGCAAATCTTCGGCCTTTGCACTGGCGTTTTCACTCTTGGAGAGCACCTCACCGGAAAGCAGGCCAAAGCCCAGAACAAAGCCCAGCGCGGCCATATCAATGATGGTTAACAGCAGCGAAATGCGGAACAGATCATAGAGCGATATCGCCCCTATCAGCGAAACCAGCGCCATGATGGAAAAGACCAGCACGACCAGACCAATGATGCCTTTGAAGGTAGAGATTTTCTCTAGCAGTGCGCGAGCATCATCTTTGTCATCAAGAAAACGCGGCGCAAGGATGAAGGCCCCCAATACAATGGCAACGACAATGACAGCGATATACATGGCCTCAACTCCCCTTCAAATGAGCTATATAGAGGGTCGCTTATCGTGTCGCACTGGTCAATACGGAGAATTTCAACGTCGTTTTACCCTTTGTAGGCACGTCTACCAGCCAGACTGCCGTAAAGGCATCCTCCTTGGTGTGCGGCATGTTTTCTTCAGTAATCGACCAATTGCCTGACATGGTCTCAACAATACGCACCTGAACCGGACTTTCTTTGCCATTATTCAGTTCCAAGTCGAAGCTCGTGCGGTAATCCGTCAGCTTTGCGCCCTCCACGATACGCGTAGATGATGAGTGATGCGTCTGCTTGCGTTTGGCTGATACGTCGAAGGATTGGCCCAATTCCAGTTTGATGGTTTCCCCACTAGCTGTGTGGTTGATGCGATCTTCTCCCAGAAACTGGGCTGTACCCTTTGAGTCGGCCATATAGAGTCGCATGACGCCTTTTGGCAGCGGCTTCCCCAGGCCTGATTCCGTTTCGTTTTCGATTTCAAGAAAAGACACTGCTTTTTGAACGTCGTCACTCTTATGACGATTGAAGTAATACCAAGAACCGCCCTGAACCTCTAAAAATGTCCTGGCTTTGACAATGGGCACTTCAACAAAACTGACCTGTTTGGTCTGCCTGTTGGCAACACTGGTTCGATTGGGCAGTGTATAGAGGTGATATTCCCCCAACTGTTCCTGGGCTACAGCCTCAGCAGACATGGAAGCCCTAGCCATAAAGGCTAGGTCGCGCCTGCGAGGTTGCGGCTCATATACCTGATTCACCTCGCCGGCCACCAATTGCACCTGCGCATTGTTGAAGGCTGTTCCACTATTGTTTGTCAGCGTCACCCAGCCCCGTAGCGAGAGCTCCGTTTCGTCGTCGTTGAGATAGGCAACATAGTCGGCCTTCCATCCCAGCCCTTCTGTGAGGTAATTGAGCGTGACGTCTTCTGTTCTGGCCTTGCGGCTGTCGATGGCCATGGAAAGCGTGGGCCTGGCGCGTAAATTCTCCGGGATTTGGTCAAAAACGAGGCGGCCGGGGATGCTGGCCGCCTGACCCATCACCTCAATCCGGTAACCGATCTGCAAAACAGTGCCGCCATTGGTCGACAGAATAGTTGCTTCTTCGACCGTCTCCGCGCCTGTAGCCGGGTTTTCTCTGTAAAGGCGTACTGTTTGGCCAACGGCCTTTTCCAGCAGCTTCTGGGGCGTTAGCAGGTCAAAGTCAAAGTTCTGTTCCAGCACAGCAAACTTGTTGCCACCCAGCAGCGCCGTCTGTGGCTTGATCTGCGCACTGACGTCAGCAAAAGACAGCACACTCCGGCCCTTTGACACGGTCACACCTCGTGTGTCACGTACCAGCGCCAGATTGTCATTGTAGATGGTGATGCCGAGGTTCTTCTGGTCTTCCAACGTCGAGGTCGTCCCAGCCCATAGAGGCCCGGAAAACCCAAGGCCAGCCACCAGCAGACCCACCGACAAAAAACGTAAAGACATGCGTACTCTCCTCCTTCAACCAATGGGTTAAAGGTAGGTGAGAACTGCCAGTTTTACAATTGAGCTAACCGTTAGAGCAGCCCCTAGAACGGGATTTCGTCGTCCAGATCATCAAACCCACCGGCGGGCGCACTGCCACCACCGCCATTACCACCGGAAGAGAAGCCACCATTGTCGCCACCCATGCCACCACCGCCGCCGGAGCCACGACTGTCGAGCATCTGCAGTTCACCACGGAAGTTCTGGAGAACAACTTCGGTCGTATATTTTTCTACGCCGGCATTATCCGTCCATTTACGGGTCTGCAGCTGGCCTTCGATGTAGACTTTGGAGCCCTTGTGCAGATATTGCTCGGCGACATTGGCCAGGCCTTCGTTGAAGATGACGATTCGGTGCCATTCGGTGCGCTCACGACGCTCACCGGTCTGGCGGTCCTTCCAGGTTTCGGAAGTTGCAATGCTGAAATTGATGATTTTACGACCGTCCTGCGTATGGCGCACCTCGGGATCACGGCCCAAATTACCCACCAAAATTACTTTATTCACACCAGCCATCATGCTCTCCCTTGGAATTTTGACGACAGGTTAGAACACGCCTCACCGGGCGGCTACCAGAAAAAGCGATTCTTAACGATTCTTGGTGTATTTCGTTGTCAGGGGCCTCAAACCAAGAGGGCCTGTGCCATCCACAGCGCACATAGCGCAATACCCAGAATCCCCAAGGGGGCTTGGTAAACTTCCAGCCGACGCTTTGTCATCATTGCCGCTTCAACATCGTTGCGATGATAGACATAGCGGGACAACAGGCCATAGGTCAGCAGAAAGCCAAGCAATGCTTCCACCCCATAAATGGCCTGTCCAGCCCAGCCCTGCATCCCTCCAGATGTTGCCAGGTAGAAGAAGCCCAACATCATGCCTGCTGGACCCATGATGCCTTGGAACAGCGCCAATCGATTAATAACCTGAACAGAATCACCATGCCGCCCATAAACGACAGGCAACGTCGCGACAAACGACATCAGGAAAAACAGGAAAAAGTGAAAAAAGTTCATCAACCCCTCTTACATGAACTTATACGCCACCAAATATACGACCGCGACATTTTGGCATTCAGTCTGACTTTGCATTCTGTTAAACCATCCCGAACATACTGACAGAAACGCCTGCCCGCGAACCGCAATGCGATAGTCTCTAAAGTTTTCGGGCAAAATGATAGAGCAAATTCACCAGCGATCTGCAAGTATCTTTGTAAAACCAGACAGGCAGGTTGATGAACAAAACGATCCAAATTCGCGGCGCAAGAGAACACAACCTGAAAAGTGTTGATGTCACCCTGCCGCGCGACGAGTTGATCGTCATTACCGGTCTGTCGGGGTCCGGTAAATCGTCGCTGGCGTTTGATACCATCTATGCTGAAGGCCAACGACGATACGTGGAAAGCCTGTCGGCCTATGCGCGCCAGTTCCTTGAGCTTATGCAGAAGCCCGATGTCGACCATATTGAGGGTCTGTCTCCTGCCATTTCCATCGAGCAGAAAACCACGTCGCGCAATCCGCGCTCGACCGTGGGTACCGTCACTGAAATCCACGACTATATGCGGCTGTTGTTTGCCCGCGTTGGGGTACCCTATTCACCGGCTACCGGCCTGCCCATCGAGAGTCAGACTGTCTCGCAGATGGTCGACATCATCATGGAGATGGAAGAAGGCAGCCGCCTTTACCTGATTGCCCCGATGATCCGTGGCCGCAAGGGTGAATACCGTAAAGAACTGGCAGACCTGCAAAAACGCGGCTTTCAGCGGGTCAAGGTCGACGGCGAACTCTATGAAATTGAGGACGTGCCGCCGCTGAAGAAAAACTACAAACACGACATTGATGTCGTTGTAGACCGTATCGTCGTTCGCGACGGGCTGCAGTCCCGCTTGGCAGATAGTCTGGAGACAGCCCTGGGCCTGGCAGATGGCATCGCCATTGCCGAATTTGCCGACGGCGGTGATCGGGTTACTTTTTCGGCCAAATTCGCCTGCCCTGTCTCTGGCTTCACCATTGAGGAAATTGAGCCTCGGCTGTTTTCCTTCAACAATCCTTTCGGGGCCTGCCCCACCTGTGATGGCCTGGGCACGAAACTGCATTTCGACCCGGCGCTGGTTGTGCCAGACGCCACTTTACCCCTCAATGATGGGGCCATCGCACCCTGGTCCAAGTCGTCTTCGCCCTATTATTCCCAGACGCTGAAATGCCTGGCCCGACACTTCAAATTCAAGGTGTCGGTTCCGTTTGAGGACCTGGCAGCGGAACACCAGAATGTGGTGCTTTATGGTACCGGCGATGAAGAGGTCAAAATGACCTATGATGATGGCCGCCGGAAATATTCGACCACCCAACCCTTTGAAGGCGTTATCAACAATCTGGCGCGCCGCTGGCGCGAAACGGATAGTGCGTGGATGCGCGAAGAGCTCGGCAAGTTTCAAACGGCTGCACCCTGTGATGCCTGTGGCGGCCACCGCCTGAAACCCGAGGCCCTGGCCGTAAAAATTGCAGACCTGCATATCGGCGAGGTTTCACTGATGTCCATTGGAGAGGCCCTGCGCTGGTTCCAGAGCATTGCCCCGACCCTGAGCGACAAGGACCGCGAAATTGCCGACCGTATTTTGCGTGAGATCGAAGAACGCCTTGGTTTCCTGAACAATGTTGGTCTGGAATATCTCGCGCTGAACCGCAAGAGCGGCACGCTGTCTGGCGGCGAATCCCAACGTATCCGGCTGGCCTCCCAGATCGGCTCGGGCCTTACCGGTGTGCTCTACGTGTTGGACGAGCCGTCCATTGGCCTGCACCAGAGAGACAATAACCGCTTACTGGAAACGCTGCAGAACCTGCGCGACCTGGGTAATACCGTCATTGTTGTGGAACATGATGAAGACGCCATTCGCACAGCCGATCATGTGATCGATATGGGACCAGGCGCCGGTGAACATGGCGGCACTGTTGTAGCCCAGGGTACCCCCGATGATGTCATGGCTAATATGGACAGCCTGACCGGCCAATACCTGACTGGCATGGCCCAAATTGCCGTACCAGAAAAACGCCGAAAAACAGCCAAGAAGCGCCAGCTGACCATCAAGGGCGCGCGGGAAAACAACCTCAAGAACGTTAATGTCGACATTCCCCTGGGCACCTTCACCTGTGTGACGGGCGTCTCGGGCGGCGGCAAGTCCACTCTCATTATCGAGACACTCTACAAATCACTGGCTCGCCAATTGCATCGTGCCCGCAGTGTGCCTGGCGATCATGATTCCATTGAGGGCATTCAGTTGATCGACAAGATTGTCGATATTGACCAGTCCCCCATTGGGCGTACGCCACGGTCCAACCCGGCCACCTATACGGGCGCGTTCTCCCCTATTCGTGACTGGTTCGCCAATCTGCCGGATGCTGTTGCCCGCGGCTACAAGCCCGGACGTTTCTCCTTCAACGTCAAGGGTGGCCGTTGTGAAGCCTGCCAAGGTGACGGCGTCATCAAGATTGAAATGCACTTCCTTCCGGATGTCTATGTGCAGTGCGATGTCTGCGAAGGCCATCGCTATAATCGTGAGACACTGGAAATTCGCTATAAAGGCAAGAGCATTGCCGATGTGCTGGAAATGACGATCGAAGAAGGCGCCGAATTCTTCAAGGCTGTGCCTTCCATTCGCGACAAACTGGCCATGCTGGAACGCGTGGGCCTGTCCTATATCAAGATCGGCCAGCAGGCCACGACCCTCTCTGGCGGTGAGGCACAACGCGTTAAGCTGGCCAAGGAACTGTCCCGCCGGGCAACGGGCCGCACGCTCTATATCCTTGATGAACCAACTACCGGGCTGCACTTTGAAGACGTGCGCAAACTGCTCGAAGTACTGCACGCACTCGTTGACGCAGGTAATACCGTCCTGGTGATCGAACATAACCTTGATGTAATCAAGACAGCCGACTGGATCATCGACATAGGCCCCAATGGCGGGGACTTCGGCGGCGAAATCGTGGTTGCCGGTACGCCTGAAACCGTGGCCGACTGCGCTGAAAGCCATACTGGCCATTACCTGCACTCTATGCTCGGCCAGTCGGCATCCAAGGAACGCAAAAGCGCATGAAACCAGTTCATGTAATCGGGGGCGGCCTGGCAGGCAGCGAGGCATGTTGGCAGCTGGCCAATGCAGGGGTGCCAGTGGTACTGCACGAAATGCGTCCCCTTACGAGCACCGACGCCCACGAAACAGACCAGCTGGCAGAGCTTGTCTGTTCCAACTCCTTCCGGTCCGATGATTTCATGCACAATGCGGTTGGCCTGCTGCACGAAGAAATGCGTCGATGTAATTCCCTGATCATGCGGATGGCAGGCGACCATCGCGTCCCAGCGGGCGGGGCACTGGCTGTAGACCGCGTTGCCTTTTCACAAGGCGTGCAGGATGCGCTGCTGTCGCACCCCAATGTGACGCTGGAACGAGAGCTGATTGAATCACTGCCGCCAGAAGATTGGGGATCGGTGATCATCGCTACGGGCCCGTTGACCCATGGCCCATTGGCGGAGGCCATCCGCGCAGAGACTGGCGAAGACAGCTTGGCCTTCTATGACGCCATTGCCCCCATCGTGTATCAGGACTCCATCGATTTCTCGAAAGCCTGGATGCAGTCTCGCTGGGACAAGGGAGCAGAAGGCATTGGTGACGGGGCAGACTATGTGAACTGCCCACTGAGCGAAGAGCAATATAACGCCTTCATCCAGGGCCTGTTGGACGCCGATAAAACCGCCTTTAAAGAATGGGAAAAAGACACGCCATATTTCGAGGCCTGCCTGCCCATTGAAGTCATGGCCGAACGCGGCCCCATGACCCTGGCTTTTGGGCCCATGAAGCCGGTCGGCCTGACCAACCCGCACCAGGAAGAAAAGCCCTATGCCGTTGTCCAACTGCGGCAGGACAACAAGCTGGGCACGCTCTACAACATGGTCGGCTTCCAGACCAAGATGACCCATAGCGCGCAAACAGAACTGCTACGCACCATTCCAGGGCTGGAAAATGCCCGCTTTGCCCGGCTGGGCGGCATTCACCGCAATACCTTTATCAACAGCCCTCAATTACTGGACGATCAATTACGCCTGAACAGCCAGCCATATTTGCGATTCGCCGGACAGATGACCGGCGTTGAAGGCTATGTGGAAAGCGCCGCTATGGGTCTGCTCGCCGGGCGCTTTGCCGCTGCCGAAGCCAAAGGTGAAGAGCTCCCGGCCCCACCAAACACCACAGCACTGGGTGGTCTGGTGGCTCATATCACCACGGGACACATTGAAGGCCGAGAAATTGAGTCGGGCACCAAAGCCGAGACGTTCCAGCCCATGAATATTAATTACGGCCTGCTGCCACCGCTGAACCATCGGATGAAAAAGCGCGACCGTAAACCGGCCATGAGCCAACGGGCCCTGGACGCACTGGCTGCTTGGCTAGATGATCATTCGGCGAAAACCGCCACTTAGCCGATGAGTCGGCCCCAGCTTAACCTGAGCAGGCGCCCCAGGGCCCCGCGCTCTTCATTCAATAATACTGGGTCATACCCAACCTGGCAGAGCGCTTTCAGGTATGATCGCGTCAGTACGGCCAGTAGCTTCGCAGACGGAGCAAGCCCCTTGCCCGCGTCGTCCAGTAAATGGCTTGCGACATCGCAAACCCGATCAACGATGTGACAGCGGGCTTCCACCTGTTCTGGCTTTTCTGATAGCGGATTGCGCAACCCCAATTCGGCCTGCAGGTCCTGTGGCAGAACGTTCCAGCGTTGCTCAACAGGCCCAGAAAGATTGTGCGGCAAAGACCGCATCATGCCGGCCAGCGCCCAGGCCGCGCCCACTTTGCGGGCAGCGGCCTGTACTTCTTCCCCTGCCCCGCAAACAAATGCCGCCAGTCCCTCCAACTGTCCGCCAGTCGACACAGCATAACGGATCAGCTCTTCCAGAGTCGCCATAGGCTGGGCTTCAATATCAGCCTGTCGAGCCTCAATCATGCTGGTCATCACCTCAATTGGCAGATTCTGCTCCAGAAGGAGTTGTAGAACATCGTGATTCCGCACAGTACCAGCTGCCATCTCTTCCACCGCTTCGCGCCACCAGGCCAGGCGCACAGCACCTAGTGCAGGCTCTGAGACTACATAGCGGGTTTTGGCAATTTCAGCGTTTAATGCATATAGCGCTGTCACGGCACCACGATGCCGGGCGGGAACATATTGGCTGACAAGGAATCGGTCGTAATCCTCCTGTCGCAGGCGCAATCGCGTGCGTTCCAGGGCGTTTTCCGGCGCTATCTCGTTGGCAGAAGGCGGCATTTTCTTGCTCAATGTCCCTTGTATGTTATGATCCGCGCGCACAGTGGCAGTAGGGATTCTGCCCTGTACAAGCTCTACAGAGGGGAGAAGCTATATGAAAAATCCGTTGGAATCATTACCGATGACGATTGTCCTGGGGCTGGTTATCACAGTCGCCGTGGTCGTGATCGTCGGCGCGGTCAGCTAGGGGAGTACCAAAATGGAAGCTGAAATTTCGTTCCTGTTCCGCTGGCTGCATGTTGTCAGCGGCGTGATGTGGATTGGCCTGTTGTGGTACTTCAACTTTGTCCAGATTCCCACCATGCCCAAAATTCCCGATGAACTGAAACCGGCTGTCGGCAAGCACATTGCGCCGGAAGCCCTGTTCTGGTTCCGTTGGGGTGCTATGGCAACCCTGATCACCGGCCTGCTTTTGGCCATGTTCAGCGGTTACCTGATCGACGCACTGACCCTGTCAGCCGCTTCGGGCTATTTGGGCCTGGGCATCGGCATGTGGTTCGGCATCATCATGTGGTTCAACGTGTGGTTCATCATCTGGCCTAACCAGAAGATTGCCCTGGGCATTGTCGATGCAAACGCCGACGCAAAACCGGCTGCTGCGCGCAAGGCGATGTTGTTCTCACGCACCAACACCATGCTGTCCATTCCCATGCTGTATTGCATGGTTTCCGGCCAAAACCCGGCCGCCTGGTTCCTCTAGAACCTGGTCAGAATGACTTTCCAGGCGCCCCGGTTTCGGCCGGGGCGTTTTTTTGTGGATTGGTTGTAGTGAATATTAAGTTGCCCGTTCGTGCTGAATGAATTGGCGGTCTTCAGACCGACAATTTGTATCGAAGCACAAGCAGACAAACGATGAGTCTTCACCCTTCGATACAATCCCTCGCGATGCTCAGAATCACTCAGGGTGAACGGAAATGGTACGCCATTAATCCACCGCAATAAGCGCTGCAGCGACCTGACGCCCCTCAGCCTGCAGCACATTGAACGTCCGGCAGGCTGCACCTGTGGCCATATAGTCGACAGCAATACCCCATTCAGAAAGCGTCTCAGCAATGGTAGGCGCGCCAACACCGTGCCCCGCCCCGGTGCCTACCAACAGCACGTCTAGCTGGCCCTTTAACGGTTCCAGCGCCGCAAAGGACGCTGAATCGAGCTGTGCCAGGCTATCAATCGACCATGCCAGGATCTCTTCGGGTAGAACAAGAATCGAGCCCTTGTAACGCTCGTCGAGCACACGGAAGCCACCATCGCCATAGGCGGTAATCAGCAGCTTGTCGGCTGGAGTTTGTTCTTCCATCTGCATGGTGGTGAGGACCGAAGCCTATTCTTCGTCTTCGGCCGGCACCATGTCCTCGCGGCGCAGGTTCAGCAACAGCAGGAACGGCACAGCAATAAACACGGACGAATAGGTACCAATGAAAATGCCCCAGATCATTGCTGCGGTGAAGCCCTGGATCACACTACCCCCCAGGAAATAAAGGGCGAACAGTGCTAGCAAGGTCGTGACAGACGTCATGACGGTTCGGGACAGGGTCTCGTTGATACAGGTGTTGAACAGCTCAGGGAGCGGAATCTTGCGGTATCGCCGCAAATTCTCGCGCACACGGTCATATACCACCACTGTATCGTTCAATGAGTAGCCCACAATGGTCAGGATCGCGGCAATAATCGACAGGTTGAATTCCAACTGCGTTATCGAGAAAAAGCCAATGGTCAGCAACACGTCATGGACCAGTGCCACGACAGCACCAACACCGAACTGCCATTCAAAGCGCATCCAGATATAAAACAGTACCGCCAGGATCGCGAAACCAACAGCCATGGTGCCATCTTCAATCAGCTCACCGGAGACCTTCGGGCCAACAACCTCTTCACGGCGAACCGAAAAGCCTGTGTAGACTTTACCTTCAGAGACATAATGAATTGACGATTCAACCATCTCATTCTTCTCTGGGGTGGTCAGGTCGTCAAACAAGATGGAAGGCTTGAGATCGAAGGGCGTACCATAGAGGTCTGTCAGACGCGCTTTGACCTTGTCTTTGGCGATTTCCTGGGCTTCATCCCCACCCGGCTGGGTTTCAACACGAATGAAGACGTCATAGCCATCTGTGCCTTCATCGGCCCCACCCAATTGTTGGATGCTCACGTCACCAAGGCCCAACTGGCCCATTTCGGCGCGCAATTCTTCGACAGAAGGAGGCATTTCGGTGCGCACTTCCAGCACGATGCCGCCGCGGAAGTCGATGCCATAATTTAGGCCCTGGGTGAAAAACAGGCCAAGCGAGGCGACCGCCAATACAGCAGAAATCACATAGGCAATAAACCGCTTGGGAATGAATTGGAGATTTGTCTTCTGGGGAACAAGCTTAAGCGTTTTCATTGTCCGTCCCCTATATCGACAGTGTTGAAGGACGACGACGGCGTAACCAGGTAGCAACCATCAGGCGCGTCACAATCACAGCCGTAAAGACCGACATCACAATGCCAATAGCCAGCGTTACAGCGAAGCCACGAACCGGGCCGGAACCAAACTGGAACAGCAGGATCGAGGCAATCAGCGTGGTGATATTGGCATCAAGAATGGTGCCCATGGCGCGCGAATAGCCGGCCTCCACTGCCTGGAAGGGCGCTCGCCCTCCCCTGACTTCTTCCCGTATTCGCTCGAAGATCAGCACATTGGCATCCACCGCCATACCGATGGTCAACACGATGCCCGCAATACCTGGCAGGGTCAGCACCGCGCCCAGCATGGAAAGGGCACCGGCAATCATCACCAGATTGATCAACAGCGCGATATTGGCTGCAATACCAAAGCTGCCATAGCTCAGCGCGATAAAGATCAGCACGCCAATCATGCCAATGATCGCCGCATTGCGGCCTGCCTCAACAGAATCTGCACCCAGATCTGGCCCGACTGTACGTTCTTCCAACACCTTGAGTTTGGCTGGCAGCGCACCGGCGCGCAGCAGGATTGCAAGATCGTTCGTCTGCTGAGGCGTGAATTGCCCCGTAATCTGCCCGCTACCACTCAGGATTGGTTCCTGGATAACCGGTGCGGAGATCACCTCATCATCGAGCTTGATCGCAAATGGCTTGCCCACATTGGTGCGCGTCGCTTCTGCAAACAGCTTGCCGCCTCGTGCATTGAAGGTAAACGCCACCGCAGGGCGGTTGAATTGGTCAAAGGCCGCTGTGGCATTGGTCAGGTCGGCACCATCAACCATCACCTTGCTTTGCAGGGAATAAGGTATGCCCTGCCCCTCACGCCCATCAGGGTATTCATTGACCAGCTCGGAACCACGTGGCACACGCCCTCTCGCCAGCGCGCTGGGGTCAACATTGGTGTCCACCATGTGGAAGGTCAGACGTGCGACCTTCCCCACCAGTGCCTTCACGGCATCCGGGTCATCAATACCCGGCACCTGGACGAGAATACGGTCATCACCCTGGCGCTGGATAGTTGGCTCCTGGGTGCCCATTTCGTCAATTCGGCGACGAATGATTTCGATAGACCGTGCCAATACCTCACTTTGGCGCTGCAAGAGCGCCTCATCGGTATAGCGCATTTCAATCGTGTTACCTGAAGCATCAACTGTGAAGGTTTCAAAAGTGCCCAAGGCGGTATTCACCGGCTGAGAGAATTCTTCCAACGCATCGACCGCCTGGTCGACTTTAGCTGAGTCGCTGATACGAACCTGAACGGCATCATTGCGAATGACTGGCCGCTTGAAGCGGCGAACACCCGCATCGCGCAAAACATCCGGCACGGTGGCCCGCAGCTGGACGAGCTCCTGCTCATTCACGCCTTCAATATCAACTTCCCAAAGTAGATGCACACCACCCTGCAGGTCGAGACCCAGATTGATCTGCTGCTTCGGCATCCAGTCCGGCAAGTCTACCAGCTGGTCATCATTCAGAAAATTGGGGGCTGTAAACCAGAAGCCCATCAGGCAGGCTCCGATAATGGTAGTGATCTTCCACGTGGAAAAGTTCAGCATGGCGTGTCGCTCTTGCAGGTGGCCGGGACTGGCCGAATTGACCTAGTTGTCGTTGTCGACGGCAGGTTCGCCCTTGGAGCGAACATCGGCCAAAGTATTGGTAACAACGTGCACGCGCACGCCATCGGCAATTTCGACGACCACTTCGTCGGCGCTTTCCACCTTGGTAACAGTGCCCATCAGGCCGCCACCGGTCACTACCTTGTCACCACGACGAACGGCTGCGACCATGGCAGCGTGTTCTTTGGCACGTTTCTGCTGCGGGCGAATGAGCAGGAAGTAGAAGACGACAAAAATGAGGATAAGAGGCAGAAACTCGATAAAGCCACCGCCAGCACCGCCGGCAGACTGAGCATAGGCAGGGGATATGAACATAAACGTCTCCTTGACCGCTGGTTGTTGCGCGGACTATAGCGGGCACGCAGTCAATTGCAATATGAACCAAAGCGCGACCGGCTTTTAACACCGTCGTTTAGCAGCGGAACAGGCGACAAGCCTGAACCGTACAAGGGAGAGAGATAGTGAGCGCCGGGGAAGACAACAAGGATCAAATTTCACTCGCTGATATTGCCAGCCAGCTGGCTCGCATAGCCCGCGCGCTGGAAACTGGCAGTGGCACGCCTGAAGACCTGGCAATTGATCCGGCCTCCAATGCCTTTGTCTGGCACGCCCAGCCAGACCGGCTGGTGTCTGTTCCCACCGTCAACCGGGTGGACTTTGACCTGTTGCGGGGGATCGACCGCGTGCGCGACATATTGCTCGAGAACACCCAGCGCTTTGCCAATGGTTTTGCCGCCAATAACGCCCTGCTTTGGGGGGCACGCGGCATGGGCAAAAGCTCGCTGGTCAAAGCTGTACACGCCAAGATCAACGAAGACGCGCCCAATTCTCTGGTGCTGGTCGAGATCAACCGAGAAGACATCCCTTCCATGCCACGTCTGCTACACGCTGTGCGCGACCACGGGCGACGTGTCATCCTGTATTGCGATGACCTGTCCTTCGACCATGACGACACGACATATAAAAGCCTGAAGGCTGTGCTGGAAGGCGGGCTGGAAGGCAGGCCCACCAATGTTGTGTTCTACGCAACCTCCAACCGTCGCCACCTGATGCCCCGCGATATGATGGAAAATGAACGCTCTACCGCCATCAACCCCGCAGAGGCCGTAGAAGAAAAAGTTTCGCTGTCCGACCGCTTTGGTCTTTGGCTTGGCTTTCATTCCTGCTCTCAGGACGACTACCTGGCCATGATCGATGGCTATGTCGCTGAACATGGACTAGCTGGCGACCAAGCAGACATTCACCACGATGCGCTGGAATGGTCCGTTACGCGCGGGTCCCGCTCTGGCCGCGTTGCCTGGCAATTCATCCAGGACCTGGCAGGCAGGCAGGGTAAGTCACTGGCATAGGTTTCAGTCGGTCTGGGGGGGGAGACAATGAGGGACGACGGAAGCAGCCAAAAAATCTTGATTTTCCTACCGGGGTTACTCCCCGGTGGTGCGGAGCGAGTCATGTTGCGGGTCGCGGAATCAATGACCGCCCGCGGGCATGAAGTCGACGTCGTCATTGCAGAACGCAATGAGGATCTCATCAGCCTGCTGCCACAAGACGTTGGCTACCACAAATTGGGATGCCACAATCTCAAAGCAGCCATCAGACCTTTTGCCGTCTATCTCAAAGCCCAAAAGCCCGACGTGGTATTGTCCGCGATGACGGTTGCCAACTGCATTGCAGCATTGGCCGTTAAACTTACCTGTTTACACATTCGCCACGTGATGTCGGAGCGCAACCTCTATTCAGCCCAGACATGGCCTGGCCGTTTCAATCGGCTGCTGATCCCTGCAATGACCCGTCTGTTGTATCCACAGGCAGACGCCATCACTGCCGTCTCCTCAATGGTTGCAGACGATCTGGCCGAGCATGTAGGCATACCGGCACATTCCATCACGACGATCCCCAATCCAACACCCGAGCGCCCTGCCCCATCAGCTGTTGCGCCTCACCCGTGGTTAGATGAAGACATTCCCGTTTTCCTGGCCATTGCTAGTCTTACGAAGCAGAAGGACTACCCAACACTGTTACGCGCATTTGCGGTGCTCCTGCGAGACCAACCCGCTCGCCTGCTGATCTTGGGCAAGGGTGACGAAGAAGAGGCACTGAAGACGCTTACAGATGAATTGGGCATGACAGAAAAAATATCATTTGAAGGCTATCGCTTTGATCGGCATGACTATTTGAGCCGCGCTGACTTTTTCGTCCTGTCTTCCACCTATGAAGGCATGCCCAACGCGCTTTTAGAGGCAATGATTCACAATCTACCAGTGATTTCTACCAAGTGTCCCGGAGGCCCTATGGAAGTATTACAGAACGGCCAATATGGCCTGTTGTGTAAGGTCGGCTCTCCCGAGAGCATGGCAGCAGCCATGGCGCAGGCGCTTGAAAACCCGGAAAAAGCGCGTGGAGCAGCGAACCTCGAGCGGTTTGAAGCCGACCGCATATTCGACGCCTATGAACGCGTTTTGCTTGGCTAGCTATTCACCATTATAGAATTTCTGCCAGCTCTCTAGCCCTTCAGGCCAGTCGGCAGGTTGCGGCTCGCCGGTGATGAAAACACGGTCCTCTTCCTTGAGGATTGCAGGATATTTGGCCGCGTCGACATAATACATAAAGCCGGTAACCCGCTCCTTGAACCGCCATTGCCCATCATAGCGGGTGTAGATGTCTTCATAGCGAAGCGCACCAACGGTCGGCTCACCTTGATTGATCATTTCTACATGGGCGTTCACGATGCCATAGGCTGTATCATCGCCGTCGAACCAGATGACATGGTCGTGCGTGTAATGGTTGGAAACAGTCATCAGATTGAAACGATTTTTGTAGTGCGCCACGACGGCATCCGCCCCTTCCAGCTTGCCGCTGGCACCTTTGCCCGCAAAGCAGACATCCGGGGCAAAGACTTCGTACAGGCCATCAATATCGCGATTATCGACAATCATGCCATAGCGCGCAACGAGGCTACGAATTTCATCTTTGTCTTCAATCAGTTGAAGGCGCGTCGCCAGGGTGTCTAGATCTGCCATCTTCTTTCCTTAAGCGGCTGGTAGATATTTCTCCGGGTCGACCGCCTGCGACCCTTTTCGAAGTTCAAAATGAAGTTGCGTGCGGGTAACCCGACCGGTGCTGCCCGCCCGACCGATCGTCTGGCCGCGCTTCACCGTCTCGCCCCGCTTGACCATCACCTGGCTGAGATGCCCATAGGCGGAAACCCAACCACCAGAATGACGCACCAATATCAGGTTCCCAAATCCAGCCAGTTCATCGCCAACATAAACAATGGTGCCAGAGTCTGTCGCCTTGATGGCCGCGCCTCTTTGGGCGGCGATATTGATACCATCATTGTGCAGCCCGCCCTTTTTGGGGCCGAAACTCGACAGTACCTGTCCCCGTAGCGGCCAGGCAAACCCATTACCGGAGCGCGGTGGTGGCGGAGCAACAGCGACCTGTTTCGACGGCTTGCGCTTGCTCGTTGCGCTAGTTCCTCTACGAGGGGCAACCGCCACTGCTTTGCGCGTTTGCGGTGGCAAGGTCAGTTGATCACCAATTTCCAGCGTATAGGGCCCGCGAATATTATTGGCGCGTGTCAGTTCTGCCATATCGACACCAAAGCGACGGGAAATGCCGTAGATCGTGTCGCCTTTAACAACCGTATAGGTGCGAGCAACGGGTAACCGGAGTGTCTGACCAATTTCGAGGTGATACGGCGCCCTCAGGCCATTGAGGCTGATGATCTCGCGGGGGTTCAGGCCATATTTCCGGGCAATGCCGTAGACCGTGTCACCATTCATGACCTTGATGCGCGCCGGCGCTTTTATTGTCGATGATCTTGCAGGCTTGGCCGCAGTAGAAGAACGATAAGACGGGTTATTAGAGCCATAGGTATCGGGCGACCCACCGCAGCCGCTTAGCACCAGCGCCAAACAGCCTATTAGTGCCAAACCTGCCTGTTTTGTGAACACCCGCTCCATGGCGAAAAGATAGAGCCATCAGGCCCCAACCGCAATTCTTCTGACCTCATCCTGCCAGGAGAATTGGCTTAACCAGCTTCGGTTCCCTTGAGCATGGGCACAAAACGGACGGGAATCAGTTCTTCCGTCGATAATTCCTCACCCTGCTTGGTGATTTTCAGAATCTGCTGTTTGCCATGCGGGCCAACGGGGATAACCATAATACCGCCATCATCACTGAGTTCATCCAGCAACACGGGCGGTATTTCTTCTGCAGCCGCCGTCACCAGAATACGGTCAAAGGGTGCAGCCTCTGGCCAACCTTTGAAGCCGTCACCATAACGCATGGAGATGTTGGACAGACCCAAATCGGCAAAGGCCTGCTTGGCTGTCTCGTTCAGCGGTCGGTGGCGTTCCATGGTGTAAACCCGGCGCGCCAGTTGCGCCAACACCGCTGCCTGATACCCAGAACCCGTGCCAATTTCCAACACACGCTTGCCTTCGCATTCCAGCGCCTGGGTCATATAGGCAACCACATAAGGCTGAGAAATTGTCTGCCCACTGGCGATGGGCAGTGCGGTATTCTCGTAGGCACGGTCCTGCATGTTGGCGAGTACAAAGGCCTCGCGCGGAACCATCTCCATCGCCGACAAGATTTTGGTGTCGGAAATACCTTCCCGGCGCAGCTCCATAATGAGCCGGATTTTGCGGCTCTCGTCGCTCACGGCTAGGCTCCGATCACCTCTAGCCCACCCATATAGGGCTGCAGCACAGCGGGAACAGCAATGGTACCGTCTTCCTGCTGGTAATTCTCCATCACGGCAATCAGCGCACGACCAACTGCCAGGCCGGACCCATTGAGTGTGTGAACAAAGCGCGTTTGTTTTTCGCCCTCAACACGGTAGCGCGCACCCATGCGCCGGGCCTGGAAAGCCCCGGTGTTGGAGCAGGAAGAAATTTCGCGATAGCGCCCCTGCCCCGGCAACCAGACTTCAAGGTCATAGGTTTTGCGGGCAGAAAAGCCGGTATCACCCGAACACAGGGTCATCACCCGATAAGGAAGTTCCAGCGCCTTGAGGACGGCTTCTGCACAACCACGCAGGCGTTCCAGCTCGTCTTCAGAATCTTCTTCACGGGTGATAGAGACCAGCTCGACTTTGTCGAACTGGTGCTGGCGGATCATCCCCCGCGTATCTTTGCCCGCCGCGCCGGCTTCCGACCGGAAGCAAGGGGTCAGGGCCGTCATACGAACAGGGAGGTCGCTTTCGGCCATGATCTGTTCACGGACCAGATTGGTCAGGCTGATTTCTGCAGTGGGGATCAGCCACATGTCATTTGTTGTACGGAACAGGTCTTCGGCAAATTTCGGCAACTGGCCGGTGCCAAACACCGCATCATCCCGCACCAAAAGCGGCGGCTGGACTTCTTCATAGCCGTGCTCGCCAGTCTGCAGGTCGAGCATAAAGGCCCCCAGAGCACGGCTTAACCGGGCCAGTCCCTGCCGCAGCACGACAAAGCGTGAACCAGACAGCTTGGCGGCGGCATCAAAGTCCATCATCCCCAATTTTTCACCGAGCTCGAAATGCTCCTTCGGCTCAAAATTAAAGCTGCGTGGGTCGCCATGTGTGGCCACTTCCACATTGGCATCTTCATCCGCACCTTCAGGTACGTCGTCATCAAGAATATTCGGCAAGGTAGCCAGAACAGCATCGAGTGCTTCACCTTGGGCTTTTTCCTGTTCTTCGCCTGTCTTGATCTGCTCCTTCAGGCGACCAACATCGGCAATGAAAGCTTCGGCGTCTTCACCCTTGGCCTTGGCAGCGCCAATTTCCTTCGACCGCGCATTCCGCTCGCCCTGCCATTCCTGCAGCTGGGTTTTCAGGGCACGCAACTCAGCGTCCTGCGCCAGAATGTCGCTGGCCGAGGCAGGCATGTTCCGTCGAGCAAGAGCTGCGTCGAAAGCGTCCGGATTTTCGCGTATCCATTTGATGTCATGCATGCTGATGTGCGCCTGTTTTCGTCATGTAGGGAGGCACCATGCCTCGCCTGCGACTGTATACGCGGCACCTGCCGCTACGTCCACCCGGCTAGCGCCGTCTGCGCTGTTTTTCCATGGCCTTGATGATCAGGATCGAGACTTCGTAAAGGATCAATACCGGCACGGCGACAGCAACCTGCGAAAACGGGTCGGCCGGCGTCAGGATCGCGCCGAGGATAAAGACAAAGACAATCGCATAACGGCGGCGCGCTTTCAGGCCGTCTGATGTCAGTAGCCCTACCTTGCCCAACAATACCAGTGCCACGGGCAGCATAAAGCTGAACCCAAAGGCAAAGATCAGCCGCATGACAATAGAGAGATATTCGTCGACCTTCCCTTCAAACTGGATCGCCACGCCCTCTGCAGCGCCTGGAGATTCAAAGCTGAGGAAAAACTCCCAGGCGAAGGGAAACACGACATAATAGGCCATGGCCGCCCCGGCAAAGAACAGAACCGGCGTGGCAACCAAGAACGGCAGAAAGGCTTTCTTTTCGTTACGATAGAGGCCAGGCGCCACAAACATCCATATCTGTGATGCCAAGACCGGGAATGAAATCATCAGCGCCGCAAAGAAGGCCACTTTAAGCTGGGTGAACAGCACTTCGGCCAGTCCTGTGAAGATCAGGCGCGGGTCCTGCCTATCCTGCAACAGGTCCGCCAGGGGCTGTACCAGAAAGGCATAGATTTGCTCGGCCACCAATACGCAGCCCACAAAAACCAGCGCGAAGGCGACAATGCTGTAGAGCAGTCTCTTCCGAAGCTCGATCAGATGCTCGAGCAAGGGCGCGCGAGACTGCTCCACATCTTCGGGGTTGCGATCATCCGCCGGGTTACCCGGGCCTGCTGTCTCGTCGGTACCCGCCATGGTCAGGATGTACCGTCTGTTTCAGGCTTGTCGTCGCCCTTGTCGGTCTTTGTCTTGGTGGGTTTGCTGACTGCTTCCTCATAGGTTTTGCGGACGCTACCGGTTGGGTCGACAAATTTCTCGATATTCCCCGGCACATCCATTGCCGCTTTGGTTTTATCGATGGCTTCCTGCAACTCAGCCAGTTCGGACTCACGCACAAAGTCGTTCACCCCGGCGCGGAATTCATTGGCCAACCCACGCAAACGCCCCATGCCAGCGGCAACAGCACGAATAACTTTGGGCAGGTCTTTGGGGCCGATGACCACCAGGGCCACGACAGCAATCACCATCATTTCGGGCATCCCAATGTCAAACATCGGCGGCCCCCTGCTTCACAATAAGGATCGGTTCCAGCCTAGCCTTCAGCCTTGGCTTCTTCTTTCTTGGTGGCGCTGCCTTCAATGGTTTCACCACCATCAAGCAACGACGCGTCTGCCGTATCTTCCTGCTCATCTTCCGCAATGCCTTCGCGGAAGTTCTTGATACCAGAGGCAACGTCGCCCATGAGTTCGGAAATCTTGCCGCGGCCGAACAGAAGAACGACAAGCACAACAACAATTGCGATTTGTATCCAGCCAATATTGCCCATCAATCTCTCCCGTCAGCGGAATTTGCTTTTCTAGCGCAGTATCGCAGATCAGACACACCCCGGTAAAGGGCATCCCTAAGCTTTGCCAAACACATAAGCCTTTCGGGCATCAAGAACAAGACGTTGCATACCGCTGGGCTGCAGCCCCGGTTGAGCAGCCAGGCGAGCATGATGAACACCTTCCGCTCCGGATATGGAAAAAGAAACCAGCCAGTCAGCCCCCAGATAACGCTGGCTTTTGACTTTGACCTCAACACCATCATCAGAAAGCCTGAAAGCATCGGGGCGAATACAGACCTCCGCCACCCCATCTGGCTGTGATGTCGCAATAGGCCCCCAGGGGGACGCCGCTTCGCCATTCTGCACGAACGTGTCCAGCCGGTTAGGGTCACCAAACAGGGCCACGACATCGGCATCAACAGGTTGCTCATATATTTCGCTCGGGGTGCCCAGTTGCACCATGCCACCCCGGCGCATCAGGGCAATCCGGTCAGACAGCCGCATGGCCTCCTCCGGATCATGGGTCACCAACAGCGTCGGCACACCCGTTTCTTTCAAGACCCGCAATGTTTCATCCCGCACAGCATTGCGGTGCTGCGTATCGAGGCCCGAAAATGGTTCGTCCATAAGCATCAGCGCCGGGTCAACGGCCAGCGCCCGCGCCAGGGCAATACGCTGCTGTTCACCACCTGAGAGCATGTGCGGGTATTTGTCGGCCGCCCACCCAAGGCCAACAAGCGCCAACAGCTCACCCACCCGCTTTTTGACGCTGGCTTTGTCCTGCCCACGCAGGCCAAAGGCAACGTTCTCACTGATATTCAAATGGGGGAACAGAGCAAAATCCTGCAAGACCAGGCCAATATGGCGCTTCTCCGGCAAGATATGCGTCGTCTGGTCGCCAACCAGCACACCGCCGATAGAGATATTGCCCTGCTGAACCGCCTCCAGCCCCGAGACAAGCCGCAGGATGGTCGACTTACCACAACCGGACGGCCCCAACAGGCTAACGACTTCACCCGCCCCTACTGTCAGGTTAAAGCCATCAAAAAGCGTCCCCGCCCCATAATCATGAGCAAGGTTTTTTATCTCAAGGCCACTCATGCCATGGCTCCCTGCGGTAGTGATTCTGCAGATGGTTTGCCGGGGCGAGCAGCCCCAATTGCGCGGCTCATCATAATGATGGGGATCAACCCGACAAGTACGATGGTCAGCGCAGGCACAGATGCCGCCACCAATTGTTCATCAGAAGCCAACTCAAACGTCCGTACCGCCAACGTATTGAAGTTGAACGGGCGCAAGACGTATGTCGCGGGTAATTCCTTGAGCACATCAACAAATACCAGCAGACCCGCCGTGAGAAGGCTGCCAGACATCAAAGGCAATTGTACCCGGCCTAGCGTACCGGTCATCGAAGTACCCAATGTCCGCGAAGCCGCATCGAAACTTGGTGTGACCTTGCCCAGGCTTGCCTCAATTGCGTTGAAGGAGACGGAGAGGAACCGCACCAGATAGGCGAAGATCAGCGCCACCAAGGTGCCGGACAGGAACAACCCGGTTGAGATACCAAAACTCGCTCGCATCCAGGCATCTAGACTGTTCTCTACAAAGGTAAAGGGCACCACGATCCCAATGGCCAGTATCAGCCCTGGCACCGCATAGCCCATCACCGCAAACCGTGTTGCTGTTTGCACGAGCCGCCCGGTATTGAGCCGGGCCGCATAGGCCAGCAATGTTGCCACCAGCACCGCCAGCACAGACGTTATGGTCGCCACAGTCAGACTGTCCGCAACCAGGCTGCCAAAACCGTCCAAATCTGGCGTGTGGCCTAATGCCCACCACAGCAATTTCCCACCGGGTAAGGCAAAGCCGATAAACACAGGAATACTGCAGGCCAGAATGGCGCCAATTTTGGCCTGGCCCTTCAATTCATAATTCGGCAAAGGGCGATACCGCCCTGATGTATGATGATAACGGGCAGACCGGCGAGACAAGCGCTCCAGATAAAGCGCCATCATCACAAAGATCGCCAAAATAGCCGCAAGCTTCAGCGCCGCCTGAATGTCCCCCAGGTCGCGCCAAGCGTGGAAAATGCCGGTGGTAAACGTCTTGACCGAGAAATACGCCACCGCACCAAAGTCACCCAGCGTTTCCATCAGAACCAACGCCAGCCCCCCAATGAGTGCAGGCCGTGCAAGCGGCAAAGCAACAGACCAGAAGACACGCAGCGGTGAACAGCCCAAAGAGCGCGATACTTCAATCACGCAGATAGACTGCTCCATAAAAGCCGCCCGCGCCAGCATGTAGACATAAGGGTAAAGCGCGAAGGTCAGGACAAAAATAGCGCCGCCCAGTGAGTGGATTCGCGGGAAATAGTAGTCTCCCCTGCCCCAGTCGAAAGTATCGCGCAGAAAGCCCTGCACCGGCCCCGCGAACTGCAGCAGGTCCGTATAGGTATAAGCCAGCACATAAGCAGGGACCGCCAATGGCAGAAATAGCGCCCATTGAAAGACGCGCCGCCCCGGAAAATCACACATGGTCACAAGCCAGGCACAGGACGCGCCAATGATGAGGGAGCCTAGCCCGACCCCAACCGCCAACCCGGCTGTATTAAGAATATATTGCAGCAGCAACGTGTCCTGAATATGCGCCCAAGACGCCGTAACAGGCTGCAACACGGCAAACAGCACATAGACAAGGGGAAAGGCCATCAGCATCGCAAGGCCAACGGTAAACACCGTTTGGCCGCGGCTGCCCAGCCTGCTCCTGTATTTGCCTCTTGTACCCTGCATAAGACCCTTCCATTGGGGTAGTGAATCACGGCCCTGTCGCGGGCACCATAGTGTTAGTTAATAATGATTTGCAACTGGATTAGCTAGTCATTGGTTTCCAACACATTTTCAGAACCCCACGCTTACCCCATCAGTACTTGTATGGTGAAGCCTATAACTGGTACCGTCTAGGCTGTTTTTCCTGAGGAGTGAAAAATGACGACTATCTTGACTGAGAACAGTCGAGCGGATGTGACAACTGTCGGCAATGACGGCCTTTGGCTGAAGCGCGACGACGTTGCCGCCGCCACCGGCTGGGTTCTCAAGCCAGAAGGGTTTTGTAAGGGCGACATTTGCGTCCCCATCCCTGCTGGTCGCGAGAACGAATTTGTTACCGACGACGCAGTGAATGTCGGCGCCTTCTGGGCGCTGATGGACAAACCCGCTGTTTCAACGGAAGCAGGCGATGCCTGGTTCCTGGGGGAAGGCGCAGCCGACCGCAATGCGGCCCTGACCAGCCTGGAAGCCCCGAACTTCACCCTGAAAGGCCTTGATGGCGTCGAGCATTCACTTGTCGACTTCCGCGGCAAAAGGGTTTTGCTGGCCACCTGGGCCAGTTGGTGAGGCTGTCGTGCTGATCCGCCAGTTTGGCAGGAACTTTACAACGACCTTAAAGACGAAGACTTCATCATCATCACCGTTGCGATGGACGCCGACATCGAAGCGGCTCGCCCCTGGATAGAGGCAGCCAACCCGACGCATCCGTCACTGATTGACCAGAACCATGAGGTTTCCAGCCTCTATAATATGGTCAACGTACCTCAATGCGTCTGGATCGATGAAAACGGCATCATCGTTCGTCCGCCTGAAACGGGTGGTTCAATCGATATGCTGCGTTTCTTCGACCCCGAGACGGGCACCTTTGCCGAGGACAAACTTGCCCTGGCAGCCGATGCGCGGACGACATACACGAACGCCGTGCGAGATTGGGCCGTCAATGGCGCGAACAGCAAGTTCGTGTTTGACGCAAAAGACGCCCGCGAGCATGTGCCTGAAATGTCAGGCGATGTTGCGCTCGCCCATGCCACATTCCAGCTGGGTCGCTTTGTGCAGGACCAGGGCAACCAGGCAGAAGCCGACAGGCTGTTCGCCATTTGCCGCGACCTGCACCCGGCCTCGTGGAACATGTTCCGCCAAACGACAGAGAAGGAAGAAACCGGCATTGCTGTCGGTGCTGAATTCTTTGCCAAAGTCGGCGCATTGGGTGATGAGCCATACTATGCCGGTGTCGACATGGAGGGCATGCCGCAACCGGAAGACCTTTAGCCCTATTGGCTTCATGGTCTAGCTAACCAGAGTCCAAAAGAGGGAGGGACGAGACAAATGAAAGAACACATTCCTGAAGAATATGTTCAGATGGATGAAATGCCCTGGGCAGAATTTCCAGAGGGGCTGGCGCAAGGCGGCATTCGCTGGAAGCTGTTGCATGTCTCGCCCGAATCCGGCGCCTGGACAGCCTATTATGACTGTCCCGCCGGGTCTTCCTTTGCGGCCCATATCCATATGGGGCCGGGGGAATATTTCCTGACCAAAGGACGTATGGACGTGCGGGGTGGTGTTGCCGAAGGCGGCGCCACCGCCGTGGCACCGGGTTATGGCTACGAATCCTGCAACGCCCGCCACGACAAAACCTATTTCCCGGAAGATTCCGAGTTCTACATGACCTTCCTGGGTCCGTTGAACTTCATCGACGAGAATGATGAAACCATCGCCCTCGTCGGCTGGGAACAGGCCGCCGCTGCCTGGGATGAAGCCATGGCGGGGTTGAAAGCAGCCGAATAGGCCTCTTTCACAAGCACCAATCAATGCTGAATGGCCAGTGTAATGCCCCAGGGCACTGCACTGGCCATTTACTCATGTGCACTTGCTGCCCATACTGCTGCCACTGAAACATCAATCACACAGGAAGCATTATGTCAGATACGGGCAAGCAGCTGGCCTCTACGGTCCGCGAAGACGGCACACTTGAACTCTCCGTTGTGGACTTGCCCATCCCCACCCCGGCGGATGATGAAGTCATCGTCCAGGTGGAAGCCGCCCCCATCAACCCATCAGATCTTGGCCTCGTGCTCGGCATGGCCGATGTCTCAACCGTCGCCCAGAATGGCGACACCATCACCGCGCAGGTACCACCGGCCTTCATGCCCATGCACAAGATGCGGCTGAATGTCCCCGTGCCCTGCGGCAATGAAGGCGCAGGCACTGTTTGCGGTGCAGGCAGCTCGGCAGAAGCACAGGCCCTGATGGGCAAGACAGTCGCCATTCTCGGCGGCCAGACCTACCAGCAATTTCGTGCCGTCAAGGCATCCGACTGCCTTGTCCTGAACGAAGGCACCACAGCGGCTGAGGGCGCGGCCTGTTTCGTCAACCCACTTACGGTTCTGGGCATGGTCGGCACCATGCGCATGGAAGGCCATACAGCGCTCGTGCATACGGCTGCTGCCTCCAACCTGGGGCAGATGCTCGTTAAGGTCTGCCTGGAAGAAGATATTCCACTGGTGAACATCGTGCGGAAACCAGAACAGGTCGAGTTGCTCAAAGGCATTGGTGCCACGCATGTGGTCAATATGTCGGACCCGGACTTCAAGGAGCAGCTGACCGCAGCTTTGGTAGAAACCGGGGCCACCCTTGCGTTTGACGCCACGGGCGGCGGCACACTGGCGAGTGACATTCTGGGCTGCATGGAAGCAGCGGCCGTGCAGCTGGACCCCAGCGGGTCCATCTATGGCTCCACCACCCACAAGCAGTGCTACATCTATGGTGGGCTGGAACGCGCTACGACAACGCTTTCCCGCAATTTCGGCATGGCCTGGGGCCTGGGCGGCTGGCTGCTGACTTACTTCCTGATCAAGGTTGGTCCGGAAGAAACCCAACGGCTGAAGCAGCACGTGGCAGACAATGTCCACACCACGTTCAAGAGTAGCTACACCAAGGAAATCTCGCTGGCAGAGGTGATGGACGCGGAGAACGTCAAGGCCTTCGGCAAGATGGCCACTGGTGAGAAATACCTGATCTGCCCTAACAAGGGCGTATAAGCCTACAAACCACCGTTCGTGCCGAGTGATCCTGACCAAAGGGAAGGATTGTATCGAGGTACGAACACAGTGATGCTGGCAAATTCCTGGATCAGCGCGCTCGCACCTCGATACAATTTGCCCCCGCTGACGCGTGGGCAAATCACTGGGCACGAACGGGGTAAAGCAATTCAACAGACAAGTCAGTCCTGTCGGATTTGACAGTTTGACCCTGATGACCCCGAGCGTATGCTGTGGCCTCATTCGGGGATTTTGGGGAAGTATACAATGAATGAACAGGCAATAGGCTGTCCGTACAGCAAGGCATCTGAAATCGACTTCATGGACCCGCTGGTCCAGGAAAACTGGTTCGAGGCCTATGACATTATCCGTGATGAATCACCGGTCTACTACATGCCACAACTCGGTATGCATGTACTGACGCGGTATGACGACATTGAATATGTTCTGCGTCGCCCGGAAGAATTCACCGCCGGGCCAGATGTTCGTGATACCGAGCCCCTGATAAAGTTCCCCGAAGCCCTCGCGCTGTATGAACAAAAAGGTTGGGAACGATACACCCCCCTGGGTGAAGACATGCCCAAGCACCCGATTTATCGAGGCACCGTCGACCCATACCTGACGGCCAGTGCCATTCGCAAAAAGGAAGACTTCATTCGCGGCACCATCAATGAACTGATCGATAGCTGGATCGACGATGGTGAAGTCGACTTCATGAATGAATTCGCCGAGCCCCTGCCCATGCTGGTGATTGCCGAGCTGCTTGGCTTCCCACGTATGGACCTGCCGCAGCTCAAGGTCTGGTCCGCTGCCTGGGTGGCCCCCTTCGCCCGTGGCCTGACGCTTGAGCAGGAAAAAGAAAATGTCAGCCTGCATATCGAGCTGCAGCACTACATCTATGAGACGATGCAGGAGAAGCGGAAGAATCCAAAGGACGACATCATCACCAAGCTGTTAACGACAGAAATTGATGACGTTGATACCGGCGAACGCCGCCTGCTGACCGACACAGAAATTATCGGCATTACCGACCATCTACTGATCGGCGGCAACGAAACCACCACCTTTGCGCTCTCCAACGGCTTATGGCTGCTGTTCCGCAACCCCGGCATTTATGAACAGTTGCAGGCCGACAAAGGCAAGATCAAAACCTTTGTTGAAGAAGTGCTCCGCATTGAAAGCCCAACGCAGGGCCTCTATCGCTTCGTGAAGAATGATTCCGTTATTGGCGGTGTTGAGGTCCCTGCGGGGGCGACACTGGCTATTCGCTATGGCGCCGGCAACCACGACCCGCGCCAGTTCCCGGAGCCATCCTGCCCGAACCTGGACCGCAAGAATGCCGGGCGTCATTTGGCTTTTGGCCTGGGCGAACACCACTGCCCCGGCGCGACCCTGAGCCGTTATGAGCAGAACATCGCCTGGGATATCCTGACCGATCGTGTGTCAAACCTGCGGCCTATGCCGGAGAAAGACAATTTCGACCATGTTCGGGGCATGTGGGTCCGCGCCCTAACCGGCATTCACATGAAGTTCGACAAGATCGGGTAGCGATACAGATTTCAAGGGTCGTACGCCCCGAGTGGCACATCACTTGGTGATGCGTTGTATCGAGGGGTTAGGCCCGTTCATACCTCGATACAATTTCTTGCTCTGCTCGAAATCACTCGGCACGAACGGGTAAGATTCGCTACCCCCAGCTATCCCAGCAGATGGTTTCTTCCGCAGGCAAGCGCATAACCGGGCCAAAATTCCCCATCGGGTATCCCACCGGGATCATGGCATAGACCTCGACCGTCTCAGGCACGCCCAAAATTTCACGAATAGCATCACGATCGCTCAGCCCCAGTGTCGTCAGCGTTGCCCCCAGACCATGAGCACGGGCTGCCAATAGCAGGTTCTGCACACCCGGCAGGGTCGACAGCATGCCCATGGCGCGCATCTCGGCGGGCACTTCCATGCCAAAGTCGTAACAGGCGTAAATGATGGCCGGAATATCCTGCAGATTGTCCCCCTGCCACTTCACAGCATCAAACATCCGCTTGCGTTTTGCGCGGTCCTGATGCGGCAACTCCGGCATGTTCGTCATCTGGTCTTCGTAATAGGCATCAACAGCCACCTTGTTGATGGCGGCAATCTTATTGCGCTGTTCCTGGTCACGCACAATCAGCCACCGTGCACCCTGGGCGTTGGACCCACTGGCCGCCCGGTTTGCCGCATCAATCAGCTTAACCAGCGTGCCTTCGGGCACCGGGTCACTCTTGAGCTTCCGCATGGCGCGGGTGGTATACATGATCTCGAATAGTTTCTCTTCACCGGGGTTCGTGGACATTTCTGTCGCCCTCCTCTTCCATCCATTAGGTGTTTCGCTGATAGCAACCGCACAGGCGATTGCCAAGCCTGCACAGCCTGCTAATCTGACGACAGGGGAGAAATATCATGAGCCATTCCTTCGGCCCGATCGTCCAACAGGGCTATGTTGTCCCGGACCTAGATGCAGCGCTTGACCACTGGCTGGCGCGTGGCGTCGGTCCTTTCTTTGTGCTGCCCGACCACCATCTGGAAACGGAATATTACGGGAAGCCCGCCAAAATACGTATCAAGGCAGCCTTTGCGGCCTCCGGCACCCAGCAGATCGAATTGATCGAACCCTATGCCGATAGCGGCCCCACGGTATATCAGGACTTTCTCGACAAGCACCCCGAAGGCGGTATGCAGCATATTGCTGTGTGGTGTGATGATGTCCCTGCCCAGATCGAGGCGCTCGAGGGGTCTGACTGGGTCCTCGCCCAACGCTACAAGGGTACACACGCCTATTTTGATAGCATCGCACACCCCGGCATCATGGTGCAGTTCATGCCCACGTTGGAGCGCTACAAAGAACTGTTCGAGACAGCCGAGAAGGAAGCCGAAAGCTGGGACGGCGCAACCGACCCTGTGCGCGACTTGGGATGGTAAGAGCATGACTGAGAAGACATCCAATATATCCAGACGGCAGGTGATGGCCGGCAGTGTTGCCGCAGGCGCCGCCGCCCTCGCTGCCCAGTCCGGCACAGCTATGGCAGTCAACAAGGAGAACAACAATATGACTGACGACATGACCCGCGAACTGCAGATACTGCTCGACAAGCAGGCCGTCAAGGAAGTGTTGATGACCTATTGCCGCGGTATAGACCGGCTGGACGAAACCCTGCTTCGCTCCGTGTTTCACCCTGGCTCCCAACACATGCATGGTTTTGAAGGCCCTTCGTCCAGTGATGATGGCTCTGATGACTTTGTTGGCTATGCGCTGGGCTTCCTGGGAACCTTCACGCGCACGCATCATCATCTGGGCAATATGTTCATTGAGGTAGAGGACGATGTCGCCTTCACCGAAGCTTATTTCACGGCCCATCATCGTCGCCGCGCCAAGGGTGACCCGCTGGCAGGTGAAGACGCCACAGAGACCGAAAAGGATTATTTCGTCGCCGGGCGCTACCTGGACCGAATGGAAAAGCGCGACGGGCAGTGGAAGATCACCCACCGCACCGGTCTGACCGACTGGTCACGCCTGGAAGACCCCACCGGCCCGGGCCTCGATGACCTGCCCGATAACATTGCCGGGCGGCACGGGCCGGATGACTTTGTCTACCAACGGCGTGAACGCTACAGCGACTAGCGCGAATAATTGGAACGTTTTTGGGCCTTGTTTTCAGTGAATGAGGCAGCTAGCGTTCTGCACCAGAACACATAACAAAAACCAAATAACAAAGAGGAAGTCTCATGGGGCGCGTAGAAGGAAAAGTAGCACTCGTGACAGGCGGGGGCTCCGGCCTCGGTCGGGCAGACTGTATTGCACTGGCGCAGGAAGGCGCAAAGGTCGTCGTAACCGATATTGACCGTGAAGGCGGCGAAGAAACGGTACGCCTAGCCGGCGGCGACTGCATCTTTCTGGAGCATGACGTCGCTGATGAAGAACGCTGGAAAGAGGTTATCGCGGAGACGCTGAAGACCTATGGCAAGCTCAATGTCTTGGTCAACAATGCGGGCATGCTGATCCCCGGCGATGTTGAAACCATCGACACCAAAATCTGGCGCATTCACCAACAGATCCATATGGATGGCTGCTTCTTCGGCATCAAATACGGTATTGAAGCCATGAAGGGCAATGGCGAGATGTGCTCCATCATCAACGTGTCCTCCACCACGGCGCTGATCGGCTATGGCGACGTGTTCGCCTACCAGGCCTGTAAGGGTGCCATTCGGTCTATGTCCAAGGGCGCGGCCACGACCTGCCAGGACCGAGGCTATACAATCCGCGTCAACTCTATTCACCCGGGCGTGATCACCACCCCGCTGGTTACCAATATGCAGGCTGGTATTGAATTGCCAGAAGGCGTAGAACCCCCGCCCCCGCCTGTCTGGGGCTTCGGTGAACCAATGGATGTCGGCTATATGGTGCTCTACCTGGCATCTGACGAATCCAAATTCGTCAACGGTACGGAAATGGTCATCGATAATGCGAGCATCATCCACCCGTAAGCGTGTCTGACAGCGTAATATTTAAAGGCGGTCCTCTGGAAACAGAGGTCGCCTGTTTTAATCAGCCATACCCGGCCGTTCGTGCTGAGTGTTTTGAGCGTAGCGAAAAATGTATCGAAGTACGAACGAATGCGAACAATCCTTCGATACAATCAACGCCATTCACGTGGCGTCGATCACTCAGGCTGAACGGCCTGTTCAAAGGGCACCTTATAGTTCCTCTCAGACCAAGTGCCTCTAACCGAATTTTTCAATAGAACTAAGCCGCCGTTGGACCATCATCATCTGGCCATTCGTCTTCTTCGATGGCGTTGGTCAGGTCTTCAATATCCATCTGGCCATCGTCTTCTTCCTCGGCGTCTTCACCTTCGGACAGGGCACCTTCAACCAAGGAAAATTCGGGTGGCAGGTCGGCGTCCAGCAGCCCAGCGGCCTTGAGTTCTTCAACACCGGGCAAGTCCTTGACGCTTTCCAGCCCAAAATGCACCAGGAACTCGTCTGTCACACCGTATGTCACCGGGCGGCCTGGGGTTTGGCGGCGACCAACGGGCCGCACCCAGCTTGTTTCCATCAGCACATCCAACGTGCCTTTGGAGACGGAGACGCCTCGGATTTCTTCAATCTCGGCGCGGGTCACCGGCTGGTGATAGGCAACAATCGCCAGTGTTTCCTGCCCGGCACGAGACAGGCGACGTTCCTGTTCTACTTCTCGTTGCAGCAAAAAGGCCAGGTCTGGTGCGGTCTGGAACATCCAGCAATTGGCGCGCTTCACCAAATTAACCCCCCGGCTCGCATAACTTTCCTGCAGCTCTGTGATCAGTTCTTGGACATCAACACTCTTGGGTAGCCGCTCTGCCAATGTTGCTTCATCCAATGGCTCGACCGCTGCAAAAAGCAGGGCTTCCAGCATGCGCAGATATTCGGCTCTTTCCTGGGTATTTTCGGTCATTCTTCGCCCTGTTCTTCAGAAGTCTCGTCCGGCGTTTTCGTCCGCAGGCGCAGCGGCCCGAAATGTTCACTCTGTTCCAGTTCTACCCGCCCTTGGCGCGCAATCTCCAGACTGGCCACAAAGGTGCTGGCCAGGGCAGAGCGCCGCAATTTGGGGTCGGTAATATCATCTGGCAGAAAGCGCTGCAGGTCGGTCCATTCCGGCACAAAGCCCACCATCCGTTCCAGCCGTTCCATGGCATCTTCGATGGTATAGACCGGTGCGCGCGTTATATGCAGTGAAGAGATCGCCACTCTTGCGCTCTGCTGGGCATAGGCTGTCAGCAGCTCATACAGCGTGGCACTGTATTTGGCGCGACGATTGATACGGATACCCTCTGGCATCCCACGCGGAAACACGTCGCGCCCCAGCCGATAGCTTGACATCAAATCAACCGCACGTTCACGCATAGCCTCCAACCGGCGCAGGCGGAAGGCAAGCTGGGCGGCCAATTCGTCGCCTGTGGGTTCGTCTTCTTCGGCTTCATCAGGCAGCAACATGCGAGACTTGAGATAAGCCAGCCAGGCGGCCATGACGAGATAATCCGCGGCCAGCTCCAGCCGGATTTTACGCAACACAGCAATGAATTCGAGATATTGCTCGGCCAGCTGAAGGATAGAGATTTGGGCCAGATCGACTTTCTGGTTGCGGGCCAGCGTCAACAGCACATCGAGCGGGCCTTCATAGCCGTCGATGTCGAGCACCAGCTTTTCCACGTCGAGCGTAGAGCCGGCTTCCTCGGTGCTGTCGAAAGGCTCGTCTGACAATCTGCTACCCTACAAAAATGAATGCCCTGTCGAGCACATCATACAGATATTCAACAATGGGCAGAAGGGTCATACCCAAGATACTGAAATTAATGCCAAACAGGCTCTGCAGCAGGAATGGCAGCATGAACAGACCGATGATAATGAAAAAGCCGTAGGGCTCGATCTGCGCATATTTGCGTGACACGTCGCCAGGCAAGAGGCCGGTTACTACCCTGCCCCCATCGAGCGGTGGAATGGGCAACATGTTCAACACCGCCAAAAAGACATTCAGATAGATCATGCGCAGCAGCACATCGGTAATCCACAACCCAACACCCGCTTCTGCCGTTGCAAAGAAGTTGAGCAACAAGGCAGAGGCAATCGCGAGTAGTATGTTCATCCCTGGTCCGGCGGCCGCGACCCACACCATGTCTGACTTGGGCTCCTGAAACCGATGCGCCAATACAGGCACTGGCTTGGCATAGCCGAAAACCGGCATGCCCGACAGCAACAACAATCCGGGCAACAATACGGTACCAAATGGGTCGATATGCTTGAGCGGGTTCATCGTCACCCGGCCGAGCCGCATGGCGGTATCATCCCCCAGACGCCAGGCCATCCAGGCATGGGCAGCCTCATGCAGCGTAATCGCCAACAGGACAGGCACAACCCAAATAGAAATTTCATACAGCATATCAGCCAGTGACCTCGCGGATCAGTGCATCGCGCTCAGCCTTCACAATGGCCCGATCCATAGGCATTGGTGTCGACAAACTGTTCAGTGCCAACGCAAAACGCTCGCAGCTGATCTCGCTGGGTGGCTCCAGGGCGTCAGCCACTTCCTTCATGGCATCCAGGTCGCCGCTGCAATGCAATACCAGATCACACCCCGCCTGTTGGCTGGCCTTTGCCCGCCGGCCAAGCGTGCCTTTTAAGGCCTTCATATCCAGATCATCACTCATCAACACGCCGGAAAACCCAATTTCGTCACGGATGACATTGTGGATCATGCGGGGTGATGTTGTCGCGGGCTGGCGGTCATCAAAACCGGCGTAGACAATATGGGCAGTCATGGCGAAAGGCTTGTCTGCCAGGGCCTTGAAGGTCGCAAAATCCCGATAGCGCAGCAAGGCGGGCTCCGCGTCTACCACCGTCAGGCTTTCATGGCTGTCTGCCATCGCGCGACCATGGCCGGGAATATGCTTGATCACAGGCAGTACGCCGCCGTCCATCAGCCCGTCGCACACCGCCTGGCCGAGGTTAGAAACAATGAAGGGGTCCGTATTAAAGGCGCGGTCGCCGATAATGTCATGTGCACCGCGTGCCGGCAGGTCCAGCACCGGCAGGCAGTCCGCCCGAATACCCAGGCTGTAGAGATCATCCGCAATTAACCGCGCATTGAGATACGCAGCGCGTGCGCCTTTGACCCTGTCTTGTTCCGAAAGTTCACCGAAAATAGCCGCGGGCGGATAGGCCTCCCATGCCGGTGGGCGCAGGCGAGCCACACGCCCGCCCTCCTGGTCAATAAAGACCACGGCGTTTTCCGTCCCACAATTGGTCAACAAGTCCGCCACCAGCGCCTTGACCTGTTCCGGTCCGTCAACATTGCGCGCGAACAGGATGTAGCCAAAAGGCTTTACGTCGCAGAAGTATGCCCGCTCTTCGTCGTTAAGAACATGACCGGCAACGCCAAAAATGGCAGGCAACGGGATATATTGAGACACCGGGATCTCCTAATAGGGCCAGACCGGCAGGCATCCCTGCCCGGCCTTCTTCAGCGCTGCACAGGCATCGCGTGCTGCCTGTTCGGTCGCGAAACGCCCCGCCCAAAGTCGATACAGCTGCTTCGCGTCCCCCGCCTTGGGTTTGCGCACAACATTCTTCATGCCACCGAGCACCGTCTTGTGTTCCTTGTGCAATTCACTCCACGCCTGTTCAGCTCGCAATTCAGTACTGAAGGCGCCCAACTGGACGCCCCAGCCGACAACGCTATCATCGGCGGAAACTGGCGGCTTCATTTCTTCGCGCCGCATATCGATCGGGTCGGAACGTTTCAAGGCCTCTGGTTCCGGTGCTGGTGCGGGCGTAGGCTCAGGGGCGGGCGCTGGCTTTGGCTCGGGCTCGGGCTCGGGCTCGGGTTCTGGCACGGACCTGGGTTCTGGCACAGGCTTGGGGGCTTCGGCTACCCGTTCAACCGGCTCTTCCGGGGCCGCACCCAGGCTTTCTTCCGGCTGGTCGGGGCGGCCCACGGCGACGCCAAACACCTGCTTGTCCCGATGTGGCACCACCATGCCGCCAGGGTCATCCGGCCGCACTTTATAGGGTTCCCCATCCGCATGAACGGTCAGTAGCTCGCGCTGATTGCTGGACTGCAGGGCAAACCAGAACAACCCCGCGCAGATGAGGACAGAAAACACCGCCAGGCCCCATTTGAGACCGCGATGATCGTTTTCTTCCATCCCTGCCATGTGCCCCCTGCTTTCCCGCTAGTTCAGTTCTTCCAGCGGTGTAACCCCGAGTATGCCGAGGCCCGAGGCTATCACAAGTGCAACCGAGCGAATAAGGGCAAAACGTGCCGCGGTCAGGGCATCATTCTCAGCCTGAATAAAGCGCAAGGACGCATCATCATTCCCCCGGTTCCAATAGGCATGGAACAAGGCCGCCAGCTCACCGAGATAGAACGCAATCCGGTGCGGTTCATGGGCAGCAGCGGCAGCGTCAATCGTACGCGGCCAGTCGGCCATCTTTTTCATCAGGTCTACTTCTGCAACGTCTGCCAGCAAGGTCAGATCAGCACCGGCCAGGCTGGCATCATCGGTCGCAACATTAGCGGCTTCATCTACGGCACGCCGCAGCACGGAACACACCCGCGCATGGGCATATTGCACATAGAAAACCGGGTTATCACGTGATTGTTCAACCACCTTGGCGAAGTCGAAGTCCAACGGGGCGTCATTTTTGCGGGTTAGCATGATGAACCGCACAACGTCCTTGCCAACCTCGTCCACCACATCACGCAGGGTCACGAAGGTCCCTGCCCGTTTGGACATGATCACCGGCTCGCCATCACGCAGCAGCTTGACCATCTGGCACAGCTTGACGTCGAGGTCCGCTTCGCCGTCACTGATCGCATTCAGTGCGGCCTTCATCCGTTTGACATAACCACCATGGTCAGCGCCCCAGACATCAACCTGATGCGTAAAGCCCCGCTCATACTTGTTCTGGTGGTAGGCAATGTCGGCAGCAAAATAGGTCCAGCTGTCGTCAGACTTCTTGAGCGCCCGGTCAACATCGTCGCCAAAATCTGTCGCCTTGAATAATGTCTGCGGCCGTGGCTCCCAATCGTCAGGCTCTTTGCCCTTGGGGGGCTCCAACACACCCGTATAGATCAGGCCCTTTTCATCGAGTGTAGCCAGCGCAGCATCGACCTTGCCATTGGCATGCAGGTCGCGCTCAGAAACAAATTCATCCATGGAAATGCCCAGCGCCGCCAGGTCGTCACGGATCATGTCCATCATCGCATCAGAAGAGGCAACCCGGAAATATTCCAGCCAGTCAGCCTCCGGCAGGCCCTGCCATTTCTCGCCGTCCGCCTCAGCGATCTGCTGCCCTACAGGCACCAGATAATCACCGGGATAAAGCCCTTCGGGGATTTCACCAATATTTTCACCCAGTGCTTCGCAGTAGCGCAGATAGGCGGAACGAGCGAGCGTATCAATCTGTGAGCCAGCATCATTGATGTAATATTCTCGCGTCACGCTGTAGCCGCCTTTTTCCAGCAATGAACACAACGCGTCACCAAACACCGCACCCCGGCAATGGCCCACATGCATGGGCCCCGTCGGGTTCGCAGAAACATATTCCACATTGACCTGCTGGTCGCCCCCAACGGGCGACTGACCATAATCATCTGGCCGTATCAGCACCCGCTCCACCACGGCCTGCAGCAGGACGGGGGCAACGGTAATGTTGATAAAGCCGGGCCCCGCAATATCGGCGCTCGTGACATCCTCGTCACCGGCAAGGCCCTCGACAATCAAAGCAGCCAGGTCGCGCGGTTTCATGCCCGCAGGCTTGGCCAGCACCATGGCAGCATTCGTCGCAATATCCCCATGGCTGGCATCGCGCGGCGGCTCCAGCGTGATACGGCTGGTATCCAGCCCTTCCGGCAGGGTGCCAGCGGCTGTCAACGCGTTGATCTGTGCTTCAATTTTCTTGCGAAACTGGGCGTAAATATTCATGCGGTTGTTGCAGTGTCGCCAAACAGGCGTTCATGCTCCCTATAGGCAAACCGGTCGGTCATACCGGCTATGAAATCGGCAATGATACGGGCCGCCTGGTGACGGTCCTTCCCGCTGGTTCTGCCCTGCCATTCTGCAGGCAAACAATCGGGTTCCGCCATATAGCGGGAGAACAGGTTTTCGACAACCCGCTTTGCAGCATCTGCGGGCTCCTTTACCTCTGGGTGCTGATACATCCGCTCCCGCAGGAAGGCCTTGATCTGCTGTTCTGCCGCCCGCATGTCCTCTGAAAAGGCAATGACCGCCCGCCGCTGCGCCCGAATGTCAGCCGCAGAATCGGGGTTCACGGCCCTGATACGCGCAATGCTTTCAGCCAATAGGTCACGGACCATCGCGTCGATCAAATGGCGGACAAGTTCATGCCGTGTGCGGCGCACATCCAGGCTTGTGTGATCCCGCCGCACTTCCTCCAACACGGTACCGATGAGCGGTAAGTCGCCAAGATCGTCCATGGAGAACAATCCCGCCCGCAACCCGTCGTCCAGGTCATGGTTGTTATAGGCAATGTCATCGCACAGGGCAGCCACCTGCGCCTCTGCCGACGCAAATGTGTGAATTTCCAGATCATGCTGCGCCAAATAGTCCTGTATCAATGGGTCCAGCCGGTCTTCATGCCCTTTGGCCCCCAGCGGGCCGTTATGCTTGGCAATCCCCTCCAGGCTTTCCCATGTCAAGTTCAGCCCATCAAAATTGGCATAGCGCTGTTCCAGCTCCGTCAACATGCGCAGGCTTTGGACATTATGGTCGAATCCGTCAAAGTCCTTCATGCATTTGCCCAGCGCGTCTTCGCCCGCATGGCCAAAAGGCGGATGACCCAAATCATGCGCCAGCGCCAGGGCCTCGCCCAGATCCTCATTCAGCCCCAAATAGCGGCACACCGTGCGGGCGATCTGTGCCACTTCTAGCGAGTGCGTCAGGCGCGTGCGGTAATGGTCGCCGCCGGGGGCCACGAAGACTTGTGTTTTGTGCTTGAGACGACGAAAGGCCCGGGCGTGGATAATCCGGTCCCTGTCGCGCTGGAAGGCATCACGCATACTGCTTTCAACTTCTGGGAGTAGCCGCCCCCTGCTTTCAGCGGGATCGCAGGCAAAAACAGCTTTGTCGCCAAAGGGTTTTGCAGAATGGGCGGATGCGCTTGCCATGGAATAACCATAGGCTTCGCGACGCTTCATCACCACTAGATATTGACAAATTTACTCCGTCGCCCCACATATTGGGCCAGTTAGACAGATGGAAGCAACATGTCAGAGCTCGTAACCGTTACAGATAGCGCAGCCAAGCGCGTAGCATTTCTTGTAGAACAAGAGGGCAACCCCAAGGCTGCCCTGCGTATCGCCGTGAATGGCGGCGGTTGTTCCGGCTTTCAATATGGTTTTTCGCTTGATGAGGAACGCCAGGACGACGACCTCGTCATCGAAAAACATGGTGCCACCGTACTGGTCGACATGATGTCCCAGCTCTATCTGGCAGGCTCTGAAGTCGACTTTGTGGAAGACGTCATCGGCTCTGCCTTCCAGATCCGCAACCCCAATGCCAAAAGCGAATGCGGCTGCGGCACAAGTTTCGCGGTCTAGCTAATTATTCTACCGTTCGTACCGAGTGGTTTGTCGCGTCAGCGTCAAATAGTATCAAGGCGCGAACACGTCGCCGCTCGATAGCGCATCCTTAGTTCGTTCATACCTCGATACAATCTGCTCCACTTCCGTGAACCAGATCACTCGGCACGAACGTTTTTCTCTTAATCAACAAACCGGTTCCATCTGCTTGTAACTCATTGCATGATAGCGCCAAATTGACTTGGACGGATAACACCCATGCGCATCGCGACCTGGAACATCAATGGGATCAAGGCCCGCCTACCCCGCGTGCTGGAATGGCTGGAGGAATTCAAGCCCGACATTGCCCTGCTCCAGGAAATCAAGAGCATGAACGAGACGTTCCCAGCGATGGAAATCGAAAGCCTGGGCTACAACCTCGCGATCCATGGCCAAAAATCCTACAACGGCGTGGCGATCCTGTCGAAATACCCCATTGAAGACACACTATATGGCCTGCCCGGCGATGACAGCGACGAACAGGCGCGCTACATCGAAGCCTTCACCGGCGGCATTCGTGTGGCCACGATCTATCTGCCCAATGGCAACCCGCAGCCCGGCGAAAAGTTCGACTACAAGCTGGCCTGGATGGACCGGCTGATTACCCGCACAAAGACCCTGTTGGAATGGGAAGAAGCGTTCATTCTGGGCGGCGACTATAACGTCATCCCCGCCGATATTGACTGCCACGACCCTGCCGCCTGGATGGACGACGCCCTGACCCAGCCGGAAAGCCGCGCCCGCCTGCGCACGTTGATAAACCTTGGCCTAACAGATGCCCTACGCGTCTACCACAAAGAAACGATCTATTCTTATTGGGACTATCAGCGTGGTGCCTGGCAGAAAGACAATGGCATCCGCATCGACCATCTGCTGTGTTCACCACAAGCCACTGACCGCCTGAAAGACGCCGGTGCTGACCGCACCCCACGCGGTAAGGAAAAACCGTCCGATCACACGCCGGTGTGGTGTGAACTGGCGGATTAGGGCCGAAACCCAACAAGGCCTGTCATCCCGGACACGCAGGCGTTTGCGAAAGCAAACGTAAGGCGCGATCCGGGATCCACTAGCCGGATTGCATTATCATATTAGTTTTGTGTCTCGTACCAGTCGGCGACAGTTCGCATTTGGCACAGTAGATTCCAGCCTGCGCTGGAATGACAATATGATTTTAGATCTAACCCTTCAGGCTAAACGGTGTGAAGTCGGTGTCTTCGTCGTAGATGTCAACGTTCTCGGCCTTCTTCAGGGCGCCAACGACCTTGTAGGTCACCGGTGTCAGGAAGGCTTCCCAAAGCACCTTGAAAGCAAAATTCGTGAACATCACCGTTATGACGGCACTGGTTTCCCAAATACCCAGGAAGGCTACCGGGTAGAAGATCAGGCTGTCAAAACCCTGCCCCACCACGGTAGAGCCAATCGTGCGTGACCACAGATGCTTGCCTTTGGTCCACAGCTTCATCTTGGCCATGACATAGGCATTGGCGAACTCACCCACCCAGAAGGCAGCCAACGAGGCAAATACAATACGCGGCACCTGGCCAAAGACTGTCTCGTAGGCTGACTGGTGCGGCCAGCCGGCCTCAGGGGGCATGGCGACAATGACAAAGCTCATGAAGGAGGCAAAACCGCCGGCAACGAAACCGGCCCACACCACACGGCGGGCGCGTTTATAGCCGTAGACCTCGGTGAGCACATCACCCAGTACATAAGACAGTGGGAAGAATAGAATACCCGCCCCGAAGGTAATGCCAGCAACCGTCGTTAACTTGGCCGCCCCAATGACATTGGCGCAGAGCAACAGCGTCACGAACGCAGCCATGCAAAGGTCGTAATATTTAAAACGGCGGCCTTCTGTGTCCGGCTCAGTCTGTGAAACTGGCAAGACATGTTCTGTCCCTGTCTGCGTGCTCATATACCTTCCCTCCCTGTTTGGGTGGCACTGTAACAGGTTGTGCCGATAATGGTGAACTGAATACGCAGAACTGGGCTGAATGGCCGAACAAGAAGCCTAAGCGAGCTAAGCCATCGCAGCCAACCGGTCGAGAGCCGCATTGAGCGTTTCGATTAGGCCTTCGGCTTCTTCCTTGCGGCGACGTTGTTCTTCCACCACATGGGCCGGGGCCTTGGCGATAAAGCTTTCATTGTTCAGGCGACCCTCAAGGCCTTTGACCTCTTTGGCGGCCTTTTCAATTTCCTTGTTCAGGCGGGCCCGTTCGGCATCAATGTCGATGGCACCAGCCAACAACAGGCCAAGCGTTGCCTCACCAAAGGCAAGCTGCGCCGTCCCTGCCGGGAAGGCATCCCCGACGCTTTCAACATCTTCAATACGCGCCAGGCGCTTGATCACCGGGTTCAGGACCGAGCTGTCGTCGACCAGCGGGCCAAAGGCGGGTTCTTCACCAGCACGCACAGCAACACCAATCTTGGCACCAGCAGGCACGTTCATTTCTGCCCGTGTCGTGCGGACGTCGGTAATCAGTTTGATCGCCAGCTCAATCTCTGCATTGGCGCTTTCATTGACCAGCGCGCCATCGAGTTCCGGCCAGGCACGAACGATGAGCATGTCATCGTGGGTCTGGCTCCACAGATGCTCAGTAATATAGGGCATGAACGGATGCAACAGCGTCAGAATATGCTCCATCACCCAGGCCGCCGTCTGGCGCGTCTCGGTGATGACGGCGTCATCATCGCCATTCAACAAGGGCTTGATGAATTCGAGATACCAGTCGCAGAAATTATTCCAGATGAAACGATAAAGTGCGCCTGCCGCTTCATTAAAGCGGAAGGCATCCAATTCATCAGAGACCTTCTGAGCCGTGCGGGCAACCTCACCAATGATCCACTTATTGACTGTCTGGGTCGCGGATGCCGGGTCGAAATCACCGACCTCCAGCGCCTCATTCATTTCACAGAAGCGGTAGGCATTCCAAAGCTTGGTGCCGAAATTCCGATATCCTTCAACGCGTTGCGTCGACAACTTAATGTCGCGCCCCTGGGCCGCCATGGCTGCCAGTGTGAAACGCAGGGCATCAGCACCATATTCGTCGATCAGCTCCAACGGGTCGATGACATTACCCTTGGACTTCGACATTTTGGCGCCGTGTTCATCGCGTACCAAGGCGTGGATGTAGATGGTGTGGAACGGTACTTCATCCATGAAATGGATGCCTGCCATCATCATGCGCGCAACCCAGAAGAAGATGATGTCAAACCCGGTGATCAGCACGTCGGTCTGATAGTGCATCTTCAACTCAGGGGTTTCGTCCGGCCAACCGAGGGTGGAGAACGGCCAGAGCTGCGATGAGAACCACGTATCGAGCACGTCTTCATCGCGGGTCAGTTCAACCGGCTTGCCATAATGCTTTTCAGCAGCAATTGAGGCTTCATCTTCTGTTTCTTCAACGAAAACCTCGCCATCCGGGCCGTACCATGCCGGGATCTGGTGTCCCCACCACAGCTGGCGGGAGATACACCAGGGCTGGATGTTCCGCATCCATTCAAAATAGGTATTTTCCCAATGCTTCGGTACGAAGTTGGTGGTGCCGTTCTCAACGGCTTCCAGTGCGGGCTTGGCCAGCGTGGCGGCATCGACATACCATTGCTCTGTGAGCCATGGCTCGATAACAACGCCACCGCGGTCGCCATAGGGCACCTGCAATACGTGGTCGTCAATCTTTTCCAATAGGCCCAAGGCATCGAGGTCGGCAACGACTTTTTCGCGCGCGGCAAAGCGTTCCATGCCCTGATAGTCTTCGGGGACATTCTCGTTCAGGTCGGCGTTTTCATCCATGATGTTGATCATCTCAAGATCATGGCGGCGACCGACTTCAAAGTCGTTGAAGTCGTGCGCAGGCGTGATTTTCACTGCACCGGAGCCCTGTTCCGGGTCAGCGTGCAGGTCACCCACGATGGGGATCAGGCGGCCAACCAGCGGCAGAACAACATTCTTGCCAATGAGGTCCTGATAGCGCGGGTCATCTGGGTGTACGGCCACGCCGGTGTCGCCCAGCATGGTTTCCGGCCGGGTGGTGGCGACAACAATGTATCGGCCTTCTTCGCCTTCAATGGGGTAGCGGAAATGCCACATGGAGCCCTGTGTCTCCCGCTGCTCAACCTCGAGGTCGGAAATCGCAGTCTTCAGCGCCGGGTCCCAGTTTACCAGCCGCTTATCCTTGTAGATCAAACCTTCTCGGTAGAGCGTCACAAACACCTTGAGAACGGCTTTGGTCAGCCCTTCATCCATGGTGAAGCGCTCGCGCGACCAGGCGCAGGTTGCACCCAGGCGACGCAACTGGCCAATGATGGTGCCACCGCTTTCGCCGCGCCACTGCCAGACACGCTCCAGAAACCTTTCACGGCCCAGATCGCGGCGGTCGATGCCCTGTTCGGCCAATTGGCGTTCAACCACCATCTGGGTGGCGATGCCCGCATGGTCTGTACCCGACTGCCACAGCACATTTTCACCACGCATCCGGTGCAGGCGCACCAGAATATCCTGCAGCGTGTTGTTGAGCGCATGGCCCATATGCAGGCTGCCCGTCACATTGGGTGGCGGGATCACAATCGTGAATGGCTTCGCGTCCGGGTCGGCTGTGGGCTCAAAAGCCCCTGCATTTTCCCAACGGGCATAAATCTCGGGTTCAGCCGTTTGCGGCTGGAATGTTTTATCGAGCATCGATCAGTCTTGCTGCAGTCTGTTTTGTGGCGTGCTTTTAATGGAATTCGCTACGGGAAACCACCCCGTTTAGGCCAGTTTTTGCGCCGTCAGCGCAAGAACGCTGCCTTAGTCGTCGCCTGTGCCGCGTTCTTCCAACTCTGCCTTCACCAGCTTTTCCACAATATCCGGCAAGTGCTCGTCCAGCCACTCACGGATCATGGGGCGCATCAGGTCTGCGGCAAAGGCTTCAGCTGCAGTCAGCCCGCCCAATGGAGCGCTTGATGTAGGGATCAATGTGCCTGTAATGCCGCGCGCCAACTGTTCAAAGGCAGCACTTGTTGCCTCTGGCCCTTCTGCTGAAAGACTGCCAGGTTCAGGCAAGGCCGGGTCTTCAACGTCACTACCAGCCATGGATTCCGCCGCAGGTTCAGCCTCAGCCTGGGCATCTCTCTCCCAGTCCATACTGGCGGCTTCTTCAACGCGGTTGGCCGCAAAAGGATCGCTGTCATCAACTGCAGAGTGGCGAAGATACGGGTCCTGCCCGCTACGTTGGCGCGGGTCGCTGCTGGTTACATCGGCAAAGCGTGGGTCATCATTAAAGCTGTAGGGTTCATCGTCGCCTGCGTCATCCTGATTTACGACTTCCTCTTCAACCGCCTGCCGAATGGAAGCCAACGTGTCTGCCACGCCCAGTTCACCCGCATCGTCGGCTACCGGCTCTGGGGTGCTGCCCTCTTCTTCGACAACGCTCGTCTTGTCTTCTGAGAGGTAATTTTCAATTTCGTCTTCATCAATCAACGACGAGAGTGACAGTGATTCCAATTCCTGCCCCTCAAGTTCTTCTGGCAGGTCTGTCCCACTGGCACGTCCGGAATCCTCCAACATCTCGGACGGAGCGCCACCAACTTCCTTCAACATCTCGATCCCTGAGAGCAACGCGTCCGTATCGGCTGCTTCCTCGCTGCTTAAACTCCCTGCCTCAGCAATATATTCGTCGACCGTAGCATAACCTTCTTCAAGCGCTTGTTTGTTGCGGCTTTCGTAACTGGGCAAGGTGTTGTCTTTGAGGGAACTGTCCTCTTCCAGCTCTGACAGGGATGGCGTCTCCAGCGCGGCCGATGCCGCCGACAACGCTTCGTCAGGACTAATATCTTCTTCAGCTAGGCCGCTTTCTTCAACGGCAGCAACCAGACTTTCAATGTCCCCTTCTGGGTCTTCAAGCTCCAGGGAAACAAGGTCTTCACTTATAGCCGCTGCGTTTTCCTGCAGGCCAACCAGGGTATCAGAATCCTCTGCCTGACCGACTTCAGCTGCATCGTGCTCGGTGATTTCATCCGATTCGGCGGTTTCTTCCAGTCCTGCTTCCTGCTCATCCAGTGCCATCTCATCAGCCCGGACAGAAAGTACGAGAACATCTTCTTCGGACTCTTCTTCAGTTAGGAGCAACGTGTCTTCTTCATGCGCGCTAGACGTCTCCTCATCTCCCGACGAGGCGTCTTCTTTCACATCATTTTCAGAAGTCGCGATGGATTTTCGAATGGACGCCAGGATTTCCGACATGGGGACATCGGGGTCAAAGGCTCCTTCGGGAACCTTGTCTTCCTCATCTGAACCGGAATTAGCCAAGTTGTTGTCCTATCGACCGTAACAGCAACTGCGCATGCTCGATGCACAGTGGAAGCTGATGTTAGGACAAAGCGCGAATCAGCGCAAAGAACAATTCATCTCCAGCAAATTGCTGGTCTACCAGCCGATCCAGCGGCGTTTGGCCTTGCGATAAGACACTTCAGGATCATACCGCTCACCCGTCATGCCCAACGTATCCGGCGTCACCCGACCGACGGAAGACAGCAACCGGAAACGGGCCACAAAATGGCTTGTCTGTGCGCGAACAAGTTCCACCTGAGTATCGAGCAATTCTTGCTCAGCATCCAGTACGTCAAGGACGGTACGGGAGCCAACCTCGGCTTCCTGGCGCACCCCTTCAAGCGCAATGGTATTGGCGTCTACTGCCGCCTGGCTGGCATCGATAATCGCGCTACTGGAGCGCACAGCTTCCCAGGCATTGCGGACTTCTTCCATGACTTCACGTTCCGCCTGCGACACCTCAATGCGACGGGCAGCATGGACATATTTGGCCTGACGCACCCGCGAGCTAGCAGCACCACCCTGATAAAGCGGGAATGTCGCCTGCAGTGTCAATGTCTCAGCACCGCTGGAAAACCCATTAACAAAGGTGTTTTTAGACTCTGTACGCTCCGCAACAAAATCTACCGATGGGCCAAAGCCACCCTTCGCTGTGGACACCGCATGACGCGCAGCCTTTTCGGCAAATTGAGCGCCTACCAGGTCAGGGTGTTCAGCCACGGCGATCTCCATGGCAACCTCTTCCGATTCCGGCAGAGCCGGCAATTCAGCAGGCTGCTCCAGCGTACCGGGCATGTCACCTACAATCCGGCGATACGCCGCCCGACTACCCGAAAGGTCTGCCTCGGACCCGATGCGACGTGAAACGGCCAGGGACAATCGTGCTTCAGACTGTGAGACGTCAGTGCGGGTAATCTCGCCCACTTCAAAACGGTCCTTTGCCGCTTCCAACTGGCGGTTCAATACCTGCACATTGTTCTGGCGCAGGCGCAGAAGCGCTTCATCCCGCAACACATCCATATAGACCTGGACCACTGACAACAGAACAGACTGTTCAACCGATGCCAAACGCGCCCGGCCTGCCATGACCTGAGCGTCTGCCTCGCGTTTCTGATTCAGAGTCCGAAAACTATTGAAGACTGGTTGATTTAGGGTGACCGCGCCACGTTTTGGCTTCTGTACGCTCTTACCCGGCGCGCCTTGATCAAAAAAGTTGTCACTTTCGTTGCGCCCAAGACTACCACTGGCTGTAATCGTTGGCCGCCACCCTGCAATGGCCTGGGCGACATTTTCATCTGTTGCGCGCAGGTTTGCCCGTTCTGCTTTCAGCACCGGGCTGCTGTTATAGGTGGCGATAAAGGCATCCTGCAGCGTGTCGGCCTGCGCAGAACCGGTACCTGCCACCAGTGCTACTGCAGTTGCCATCGTCAGATTGCGGACATTCAGCGTCATGATCAGTCACTTTCCCCTGGCCCAAAACAGCGAGCCGTCAAACATCACAACAGACGACCACTACCGCCTGCCGAAACACTATTTCATTGCCGGGTTCGGAATTCAAACCCATCGGCTGCTAGAACTGGAATGCAGCCTCTTTTTCAAATCCCGGCAGCACCGGCGTATTGGCATTGAATAGCCGACGTACACCAACGTCTCCGTGCCAGGAGGTATAGAGCGATGCAACGCCTACACCATCAACCATTTCAACACAGACCAGACGGCCGCCCTCGCCCAACTGATCCTTGATGAAATTCGGGACTTCTTCTACGCAGCCTTCAATCACAATGACATCATACGGCCCCTGTGCGGCATACCCTTCGCGCAAACTGCCTGTTACCACGACCGCATTATCGGCGCTGCAGTCTACCAGCAGCTGGGTCGCTTCTTCTGCCATCGCTTCGTCTTCTTCAAGGCACATAACAACATTGCACATGCTGGCCAGCACGGCGCTGGAATACCCCAGCAGGCAACCTATATCGAGCACAGCATCATCAGGACCAATATTGGCTTCCTGGATCATGCGGGCAAAAACCATCGGCTCCATAAGATAACGACCACCACCGAGCGCCAGGTCTTCGTCAACATAGGCGACACTGCGCAGTGACTTTGGCAGAAACTCCTCGCGAGGAGTGCTGCGCATCCCATCAATTACCCTGTCGTCAACCAGACGGTTGGGAAGAAGCTGGCCATCGACCATATGATTGCGCGCTGCGGTGTAATCGCTCATCAGAATATCCGCGTTCGGTTGTGATTCTTGTACTCCAGCAATTGCTGGCACATGCGGTTTATATAAGGCACCGAGCGCAATTACAACGCCCCGTTCATACGAATCGAGCAATTGACCGACACGCGAAATTGCGGCCATCACTTTCCTGACCAATGACGGCAATGATGCATTGTTTTCACAGAATGGCTTTGCTATACCGTCGCTCGCTTTTGACGAGGCTGACCTGCCTCCCAAAGCACACCACAGGAAGGCGACGTGGCGGAGTGGTGACGCAGCGGATTGCAAATCCGTGTACGCCGGTTCGATTCCGGCCGTCGCCTCCAATTCCCTGCCCCCGATATCTTTCAACGCCTCTGTACAGTAGGACGCTACCGCTGCGCAGTCGCATTTTCTGACAGCTGAAATGGTGATTTTTCTTCTCTTTTTCAGGCCAAAACGGCGCATTTCTGCGGCAAAACATCGCTTGATCACGAATTCGTGATTCGCCCGTGAAAAATTCCTTTAAAAATGGCTGAATTCTAGGGTTGGCAAAGAGAATGCTTATTGCTAATACACTGCCCGCGCCGACATTCAGTTCGGCGAACGACTGATCCCCGGTAGCTCAGTTGGTAGAGCAGGTGACTGTTAATCACCCTGTCGCTGGTTCGAGTCCGGCCCGGGGAGCCATTCAAAAACAAAGGGTTAGCTGAAATATCAGCTAACCCTTTTTTCTTACCCGCGTTATTTCAAATTTCGCCCAATTTGTTTCATTAGGTGATCACGTTCTTCTTTGCCATAATCATATTGTCGTGACATCTCCGATACAGAGAGAGAAACGGCCTCGTTCCACTACAGGAACGGGGCCGTTTTTTCGTTCACGAACCAGGCATCATTGCCGGTCTGAAGTTATGGACACTTACTGGAGTTCGCGGGTCTTGAGGAAGCTGATATCCTCATTGTTCCGTTCTGTGTAGTCGAGATCCCAGTCACTCTTGGCCAGATAAACCGGCAAGCCTTCGCTGTCCTCAACAATATTGAAGCTGTTCTGTTTCACAAATGCATCGAGAACCTTGGGGTCCTCGGCCCGCAGCCAACGCGCCGACGAATAGGGCAGGTCCTCAATCCGAACACCGATCTTGTATTCCTGCCGGGCCCGGGAGACGAGCACTTCCAGCTGCAGCACGCCGATAACACCAACAATCCAGTTCCCGCCGCTTTGCGGGCGGAACACCTGTACAAGACCCTCTTCAGCCAAATCTTCCAGCGCCCGGCGCAATTGCTTGACCTTGGATGTATCTTTCAACATCACCCGTCGCAGAATTTCCGGTGCAAAGGCCGGCAGGCCGGTAAAACGCAACTTCTCGCCTTCCGTAAACGTGTCCCCTACCCGCACGGTGCCGTGGTTGGGAATGCCTATAATGTCGCCGGGGCTGGCGTTATCAGCAATTTCACGGTCCTGCGCCAAAAAGAAGATGGGTGAATGCACCATCAGGTCCTTGCCAGTGCGCACCTGGCGCAACTTCATGCCGCGCTTGAATTCACCTGAGCAGACCCGCATGAACGCGATTCGGTCGCGGTGATTGGCATCCATATTGGCCTGTACCTTAAACACAAAACCGCTGACCGGTTTTTCTGACGGCTCAATAACCCGTTCATCGGTGGGGCTTGGACGCGGTGGCGGTGCAAAATCGGCAATCAGGTCCAATAATTGCGTAACACCAAAATCCTTCAACGCACTGCCGAAGACAACCGGTGTCAGATGTCCCTCGCGATAGGAGTCGAGATCAAATTCCGTATAGCCGATCTGGGCCAGCTCCATTTCCTCACGGGCCTGTTCCAGCGTGGCTTCGTTGACCCGTGCATCAAGCGCTTCGTCATCTGGCCCGTCACAGTCGATGACGTCTTCAAACGCGCCACCTTTTTCCGGCGCTGTCAGAAAACGATTGTTGACCATGTCGTAACAACCTTCAAACAGCCCGCCCATGCCGATAGGCCACACCATGGGGCAAACATCGAGCGCCAGCGCTTCCTGAATTTCATCCAGCGTCTCAAACGGGTCACGTCCTTCCCGGTCGGTCTTGTTGACCAGGGTAATGATGGGGATGTCGCGCAGGCGGCATACTTCAAAAAGCTTGAGGGTCTGCGCCTCAATACCTTTAGCAGCGTCAATGACCATGACCGCCGAATCAACCGCTGTCAGCGTACGATAGGTGTCTTCAGAGAAGTCTTCATGGCCCGGCGTATCCAGCAGGTTGAAGGTCAGGTCCCGATATTCAAACGTCATGACCGAGGACGTGACTGAAATACCCCTGTCCTGCTCGATCTTCATCCAGTCTGAGCGGGCACGACGCGCCTCGCCACGCGCGCGCACAGCACCTGCGCGGTGGATGGCGCCACCGGCATAGAGCAGCTTTTCCGTCAGCGTGGTTTTACCCGCATCAGGATGCGAAATAATCGCGAAAGTGCGCCGTGATGTATGCTCTGTCGACATATTTTGCCCGTCTTCAACGCCTCGGCATCATTGCCAGGGCGCTGCTACCTATCAATACCGGCGCTGTGGGGCAAGGCCTACGGTCAGCATTCACCCACTTTCGTGGGACACGGTCAGCACGATTTTGCCAATTTGTTGGCTAGCTTCCAGTCGCTCATGGGCCTTGGCAACCTCCTCAAGTGGCCAGGTCGAATCGACAACGGGTTTCATCTGTCCGGCTTCCAGTTTGGGCCACACTTCGTGTTGCAATGCGTCCATGATCTCGCGCTTTTGCTCGGGTGTTCGGGGCCGCAGGGTTGACCCGGTTAAGGTCAAGCGCTTGACCAGCAGCGGCGCGAGGCTGAACGCTGTTTCCATGCTCTGCATGGTCCCGATTGAGATCAAACGGCCTTCAACTTTCAGCACATCCATATCGCGTTCAAAATAGTCGCCGCCCACCATATCGAGCACGATCTCTACGCCCTCACCCAGGGTGGCGTCCATCACGCGCTCCACGAAGTCCTCAGTGCGGTAATTGATGGCCACATCCGCGCCAATGTCGCGACAGGCCTGGCACTTCTCATCCGTCCCGGCAGTAATGATGACCCGCGCCCCAAACGCCTTGGCCATATCAATCGCCGTGGTGCCAATGCCGGAAGAACCGCCATGGATCAGAATTGTCTCGCCCGGTTTCAAGTCGCCCCGGTCCATCATATTCGTCCAGACCGTGCAATAAGCCTCGGGCAAAGCCGCTGCCTGTTCCATCGACAGGCCTTTGGGGATGGGCATCACCTGCAGAGCAGGCGCCACACAATAGGGCGCATAGCCGCCACCGGTCAGCAACGCACAGACGGCATCACCCAATGCTAGCCCCCTCACCTCATCGCCGAGCGCCACGATGGTACCAGCAACTTCAAGGCCAATAATATTGGTGGGGCGTGGTGCCCAACCGGGATAGTCCCCTCGCCGCTCCAGAACATCCGCCCAGTTCAGCGCAGAGGCTTCTACCCTGATCAGCACTTCATCGGCGGCAGGTTCCGGCACGCTGACGACCATGGGCTGCAGGGCTTCTGGCCCGCCAGCATCAGCGGCAATCATGGCGGTCATTTCACGGGGTATCGACATGGGTCTTCTCCTAAATCGGGTAGCAGAGTGTGAATTTTTTGAAGGACTTGCGCAATCCCCCAAGCGTGAGTTGCCCCGAACCGAAGGCCCTGCTACACCCAGCCTATGACGACAAAGAACCAACATAGCAAGAAGGCCATTGTGCTGCTGAGTGGCGGGCTGGATTCTGCTACCTGCGTTGCAGAGGCCCAGGCAGCAGGCTTTGCCGTCTATGCCCTTTCTTTCCGCTACGGTCAGCGACACTCGGTGGAATTAGACTGTGCGCAGGCCATGGCCCAATCCCTGAAGGTTGCAGAGCACCGCATTATCGATATCGACCTTCGGCAATTTGGTGGCTCTGCCCTGACGGCCGACATTGATGTGCCCAAACATGACGACGTTGGCGACATGGTTGAGGGCATCCCCATCACCTATGTGCCGGCACGTAACACGATCTTTTTGTCCTACGCCCTGGCCTGGGCCGAGGTGCTTGAGGCCCAGGACATCTATATCGGCGTCAATGCGCTGGATTATTCCGGCTACCCCGATTGTCGTCCCGCCTTTATTTCTGCTTTCCAGACCATGGCCAATCTGGCGACCCAGGCAGGTGTGGAAGGCGAAGCGCCACTGACAATTCACACCCCGCTGCTCGATATGACCAAAGCACAGATCATTACCCGCGGTACCGAACTGGGTATTGATTATGGCGGCACAATTTCGTGCTATGATCCGGACGAAAATGGTGCCGCTTGCGGCCATTGCGATTCCTGCCTGCTTCGCAAAAAGGGCTTTGCCGAAGCTGGCATCCCGGACCCAACGCGCTACGCAGGTGCCCCATGACCTATAGCGTCAAAGAGCTGTTCTATACCCTGCAGGGAGAAGGCGCGAATGCGGGTCGCGCCGCCGTATTTTGCCGTTTCGCTGGCTGCAATTTGTGGACCGGACGGGAAGAAGACCGCGCAAACGCCATCTGCACCTTTTGCGATACGGACTTTATCGGAACCAACGGTGACGGAGGTGGCAAATTCGAGACCGTCACCACCCTTGTAGAGGCGGCTAAGGCCGTGTTGCCGATTGGTGTTTCCCCCGGCCTTTTGGTCATCACCGGCGGCGAACCCATGCTGCAGCTGGATGGCGCCCTGGTTGACGGACTGCATGCTGCAGGCTTTGAAATTGCTGTTGAAACCAATGGCACGTTGGAAGCCGTTGAAGGCCTGGACTGGATATGTGTTAGCCCTAAAGCCAATGCGCCGCTGGTGCAAACGAGCGGACATGAACTCAAGCTCGTTTACCCGCAGAATGAGCCCGAAGCCCAGCCGGAAAAATTCGAGCACCTGGACTTTGCCCATTTCCTGCTACAGCCGATGGATGGTCCCGACCTGGCAGAGAATACCGCCAAGGCAACCGCCTTTTGCCAGGAAAATCCCAAGTGGCGGTTGAGCCTGCAAACGCATAAATTTATTGGCATTCCTTAAGAACACCCTAACCTCTTACTGATCGCCGATAACTGACGAACTGTGATGATCCGCACTGCAACCTTCCTGATATCCCTGCTACTTGGCACACAAGGCGCCTTTGCAGCCTGGACGCACCTGCCGGAAAAGGATGCCGTATCAACCCCTGCAACAGGGTATGAAGGCCCTGCCCGGCCGGAACTGGTCGTGGTCTGCAACAATATGGTGCGCCTAACCTATGTACGCTGGCCGCATGAATTTGGTATCGACCGAAAAATGCTCCCCGGCCATACCAATGTGCGCTGGTCGCTCACCGCCTCTGTGCGCAACGACACCATCTGGACCATAGCCCGCCCCGAAAAGGGCGCCACGCAATATATCAGCCATGATGTGACGTTGCCTGTTTTGCTGGCGGACAGCACCACCGCAGCCTTCGATATTGAGGCCGCAGGTAAACTTCCCATGCTTACAGCCCGTTTTGAGTTGGCAGGCCTGCAGAAGGCGCTGGACCAGTATGGCCTGGCCTGTCGGCCCGAAGATCGTTTTCAACTAAAAATGCTGCGCGACAAGGAAGCCGAGGAAGAACAGACCAAACAACGGCTGGAAGAGGTAAGACAACGGGAAAAAGCAAAAGCGAAAAAGGAAAAAGAACGGTCCTTTATGCCGCTGCCTGACCCCTCGATGTTTGATCCCTGATCTGCACTGTTGGCGAAGACAGGCGACTCCCGTTACACTGAATCATTCCTAGGGGGTATGGGAGACGGCCTTGCTTCGGTCAGCACTGCTTGCATGTGCGATCCTGACAGCCGCCAGTACGGCTGCACCTGCCTTTGCCAATAGCACAGTCCCGACAATTGGCGACCGTAATGGCATGAAGGATTCAGACGTCTACTGGTCCACCCAAAAACTCTATCAGGTCGGCGAGTCGGTTTTTGCCAATTTCTTTATGTCCGACATTGCCATCGATGATGTCATGCAGGATGGCGTGAAGATTTATGAGCCGTCATATATCGAGGTATATGTCAATATCCTGAGCGGCAATGCCTGGTCTGTGGGCGACTACAAGCGGGAGTCCAACCTGCTGGAGCCGTCAATCTTCCCTGGCTATGACGAAGCGCCTTCGCTTGCCTATACCCCGCCACGTGTAGGTGAAGGCGTCTCTGGTACCATCGGTGTGGAGGTTACCCCACCCCGATATGTGTCACCCTTCGGGCGGTCCTATCCAATCATCATGACAGCAGACGCTGTCACCGTGGGTGAGAACATCACCCATATGATCGACAGCTATATCGAGCCCCCAGCCCATATTGGTCACTTCCTGGCATTTGGGCCAATGCCGCGTGGCAATATCCAGCTCCCCAAAGGAGAGACCTATCTGCCGGGTGAGGACATCATCGCCGAAGTCGATACAGTCGATAAATTGGTCAACGACTATGGCGAACAATGCTCGATTAACCTTTATCATGCTGGGCGTGTCCATGTTGGTGGCGGCCGTGAGGGCGACTGGTTGGTGGACCGCCACCAAATAGCAGCCGGCCAGAATCGATACGATCTGGATTCCTCCAAGGCCCTGCACCTTGGGACATTTGGCATAGATCACGAACAGACAACCGTGCTGGGCCCACACTTGGTTGAGTTGTGGTGCTGGGGCGCCTTGAACCAGGCAGGCTATAAAATTACGCGCGTTGAACTTGGCCCGCGCGCCGGTAAAGGCACGGCAGGAGGTCTGTCCAACACTGAGTTCTTTAACGCGCCGAAAGGGGCAGATAACTTCCTGAAGCGCCACGGCATCGACCCGGACGGTGAGATCGAGTTTGGCCACAACATCTACATCTATGTAGAGCCGATTTAAGGACCGACTGACGCTATTGGCGAAAGAGGTCGACCCCGCGCCACAGCGCCATCGCCCCGTAAATATAGGTCAGCAAAATCGTGCCAGCACTCAGGGCAATGGCACTGCTGATATAGGCTGCTGTCAGAATAGCGACAGACTGCTTGTCCGTGCCATTCTGCCTGAAACCCCAGACAGCAAGCCCAATTGAAACGACAATCAACACGGTTGTGATCGCCATTTCCTGCCAGAAAGTACCTTCATCTGCTGCAGCAGACTTGGCCTCACCGACGAATATCCAGCTCGCCAGAAGCAGGGCAATCTGGAAGCCGATGGATGCCCCAAGTAGCAGTTTATCGACGGGGTTTTTCGGTATCTGTTGGTCTGCCATGACTATCTTTCGTCTGCATCGCTTCTGGCCAACACCTATAGCGGCTTGCGAAGGGGATGGGCAATAACCATAATCCAATGACACATTTCCAAAGCAGGACAACATGAAACATTTCATCCTTCTGGCTGCCCTCTGCATGATTGGCATGGCAACACATACCGCCCATGCATCTCCCCAAGCCGCCATCGACAAATTCATGTGGCCGGTCGATTTGTGCGGTGAACCAAAATTGCCGGGTTCTGGCGCCAGTGATGCCGAGATGTTCCAGCACAATGAGGCCTGGCGCTCTTGCCAGACGAACCTGCAACGGGCAGACCGCACTGCCCTGCGCCGTCTGATCACCATGCAGCTCGACGGCCAGTGGCAAACACGGGGTGATAATTTTGGTTGGGCCGTGCCTGCAGATTGCAACTGCAAGGGTGATGTCAATTTACTGATCCGGGAAATGGGTATGCGCGACAGCAACCGTCAGCGCGCCAATATGGACCTGATGAATGCCCTGGCCGCTGCCCAATCCCTGGATGCTGTCCGCCAATAGGCACTAAGTCAGCTGCGCGATCACCGTTTTGCCAAACAGCTGAATAGCATTTTCGAGTTCGGCAGGGTCTTCTGAGCCATTGAAAATCAGCACCAATTCGTCGAACCCGACATTTTGCTGCCAGTCTTGAATGGATTGTCGGCACATGTCTGGCGTGCCGCCGATCAATCGACGCTCGGCAAATTGTTCAAAGGAAACAGGCTGGCTGTCCAGCAAAGCCACCAGCACATCATCCCCCTGCGCCTGTGCATCACGCGCATTGGCAAAAGTGCTGTAGAAGGCCTTAAGACGCGGCATCCAGGCTTCTGCGACCTGATAGACACTTTTCCCGATCCAGCACTGACGCATCAGGCAAACATAGGGGTTACGCCCTGCGTTTTGGCCGCCCTGCCGATAGAGATCGATCTGTCCCTTCATGGCGGCCATGCTTTCCTGCGGCAGGGCAAACAGCCCATCACCTAGCCGACCTGCCCGTTCCAGCGCAGCTGGCGCAGACCCACCCACCAGAATGGGCATATGTGGGTCCTGAACACAGGCAGGAAAGACAGGCAAATCAGGCATCGGGAAGTGTTCTAACCCCTGCGGAAAGCGGCCTGTTTCCCATGCTGTCCGCATCAGCTGCAGGCCTTCTTCCATCCGCGCAGCACGCGTGCTGTAGTCCAGCCCAAAACCTTTATATTCCTCGGGCCGCCAACCAAGTCCGACACCCAATACGGCGCGACCGTTGGAGACCTGGTCCAGCGTGGCTGCCTGCTCCATCACCGTTGCCGGATGATGCAAAGGCGACAAATACACCCCGGTACCCAAGCGGATGGTTGACGTCTCCCGCGCAATGGCGGCCAGCACCACGAAGGGGGCAGACGGATCGCCAATATCCGGCCCAAAGGAATGATGCCCCAATATCGCCATATAGAACCCGCTTGCCTCAGCCAACTGGGCATAGCGAATATATTGATCGATGGATTGGGGGCTGTCCGCCCGGCCCGGCAGCATCAGGCTGATAGGTGGTGCCACCAAGGGTCCTAGCCCCTGCCCCGATAGGGTGCGACGCCCTGGTCTGGTAACCACAAACCCTCAGGTGCGGGACCGGTTTGATAGAACACATCAATCGGAATACCGCCCCTTGGGTACCAAGAGCCACCAATGCGCAGCCATTTCGGTTTCATGGCCTCGACCAGCCGTTTGGCGATTTGCACCGTGCAGTCTTCGTGAAACGCGCCATGGTTCCGGAAACTACCCAAAAACAGCTTGAGCGCCTTGCTTTCTACCAACAGGTCTTCGGGCGCATAGTCGATGACAAGATGAGCAAAATCCGGCTGGCCCGTCACCGGGCAGAGCGAGGTAAACTCCGGGCAGGCAAACCGCACCAGATAGTCTGTGCCCACATGGGGGTTGGGTACCGTCTCCAGCACCGCTTCTTCCGGCGATGCGGGTAAATCGGTGGTTTTTCCCAACTGGTCCAGGGTGTGGTAGGATTGCTCTGCCATGTCCGGTCAACCTCGAGGTGTTACTTACATGCCCCTGTCTTTAACGCATATTGCGTTGCATTGCGAAGATATTGCCGCCTCGGTCGGCTTCTATCGCGACTGGTGCGGCATGAACATCACCCATGACAGGACCGATGATGGTATCCGCGTCGTCTGGATGGCAGAGCCGGGCAAAGAAAATGAATTCATCATCGTCCTGATCGGCGGTGGCGCCCCTACCCGCCAGAAAGAAGGCGATTTTAGCCATCTGGGGATCGATGCCGGCAGCCGGGCGGCGGTGGACGGTATAGCGGGCAAAGCCGCGGCTGAGGGTATTCTCGCATGTCCAGTGCGCGAACTACCGCCACCAGTGGGCTATTTCTGCGGCATTCATGACCCCGATGGCCGTATTGTGGAATTCAGCCATGGCCAGCCGATTGGGCACGGGGAAGGAGACATAAATTGAGGAAATATCTTTTTGCTTTAGCAGGGTTTTTGGCACTCACGAGCCAACAAGCCAATACAGAAAATCTGACCCCGCGAGAAATTTGGAACGGTGCAGCCTATGGCGACACACTGGAGACCATTTTGGAACGCTTCCCCGACGCCGTGATTACGGAAGAGCGATTGGGCCCCGATTTTGTCCCGCAGGTGGCTGCCAGGCTGGATGGTGTTATCCTGCATGACCTCGCTTTCAAGGCCGAATTTGAATTACAGGGCAACAGGCTGGTCAAAGTGCGTCTCTACAACGAAGGAAGCCTGAACAGTCGCCAGGCCAAGGCCCTGTGTTTGTCGTTTAAGTCTGATCTGGAAGAGTCATTGGGCAAACCGATTAGTGCGCTAGAACGCCGCTCTATGTTCTTCAAGGACGAGACAACGGAATTTTCTACCGGCCCCCTGCGCGTCGGCCTTACCTGTAAGCGGGATGGCTTCGATGACCGGCAGCTCCTGCTCGACTGCCGCCTGCCCGAAGAAATTGATCGGGCAACAGCACCCTATGGCATACGCGCCGGTATGACTCTAGAGGAGCTTGTCGACGTATTGCCCGAGAACCTGATGGCAGAAGAAAAAGAAGCACCAGAGGGTGAAAGCCGCATTTATGATGTTACTCTTACCGGCCCGGTAGACCCGCTTTCGCCGGATAATGTGACGCTCACATTACGTGTCTCCAACCAGATTGGCGTCTGCGCTGTGCGCGCAACATCCGTCCTGCCAGAAGGGTTCACAGATGAAGGCATTGCCGCCCAGTCCTGGGTCATGCCGTCTATCAACATCTACGGCGCACCAGACGAGTATGAAGACCGCATGACGGATATCTCCACCCCGCCCATCATTATGCCGGGTTTTATGATGGCAGGTCGCCAAGGCAATCCGCAACTCGTTCGCCGCTGGCAAACGTCAGCCGAAGATCCCTTGCCGGGTCACGTGCAATCCATCGAGTCCATCACAGCCTTTGTAGAGAATGAAGAACGCGACCAGATTACTGTCGAACGCAGCACCTACATGTTCAACAATGCAGAAGCTTGCGGGGCGCTGAACGACTGGTAGGCCGATCAGGGCAGGCTGATCTCACCGTCTACAATCTTCTGGAGCGTCTCAGAAAAGAGTTGATGCTCCACTTTCAAGACACGTGCGGCCACGTCTTCGGCTGTATCTCCCGGTTCCAAGGGAACCCTGGCCTGAGCCAGCACCGGGCCGGTGTCATATTCCGCATCAACCACATGAATGGTCGCGCCGCTTTCTGTCTCACCCGCCTCAACAACAGCCCGGTGGACATTCATGCCAAACATGCCCTGCCCGCCGAATTTTGGCAGCAGCGCCGGATGTATATTGAGAATGCGCCCCTTGAAGTGCTCCAGCACGCGCGGGCCGATTTTGCGCATATAGCCTGCCAGTACGACCACATCGACACCGCGACTGGTCAGCGCGTCCAGGATAGCATCATCCAGCTTCTCTTCATCACCAACCACCTTGGCTGAGAGGTGCAGGCCGGCAATGCCTTCTTCCGCCGCCCGTTCCAACGCACGAGAGGCCCCATTATTGCTGATCACAACGACCGGTTCTGCCTGCAACGACCCGGCTTTGCAGGCGTCGATAATGGCCTGCATGTTTGAGCCCCCGTGAGAGGCCAGAAAACCGATCTTCATTGCGCTGGCATTGCCTGTTGTTAGCCTAGTAAGCGCTCCAGCCACCGTCGATGACGAGCTCCGTACCGGTAACATAGGCGGCTTCGTCTGAACACAGATAAAGTGAGCCATTGGCGATGTCTTCGGGCCGGCCCATGCGGTTCATGGGGATGGCCGCCTTAATGGCGGCATCGGCCTCGGGCGTCAGGTCGCCAATGATGGGGGTTTCAATCTGGCCGGGATGCACTGAGTTGACCCGCACGCCTTCACCAACAAATTCAAGCGCCGCCGATTTGGAGATCAACCGCACCGCGCCTTTTGTGGCGTGGTACGACAATGACCCCGGGCTACCGATAATCCCAAACAGGGAGGAAATATTCACGACTGCACCATTGCCGCAGGCTTTCAGCGCCGGGAGTGCCGCCTTCATGCCAAGCCAGGGACCGGTCTGGTTAATGGCAATCATGCGTTCCCAGCCCTCGCGGGTTTCTTCCTCCACCCCACCGGGGTGATAGATGCCCGCATTGTTCACCAAGGTTGTCAGGCCACCAAAAGTATCAGTCGCCAGTTGTATGGCTGCCGCCCAAATGGCCTCGTCGGTGACGTCAAGGTGGGTATAGATGGCCTCGCCACCTGCGGCGCAAACCTCTTCAACCACGGTAGCACCCAAGTCGTCCTGAATATCGCCAGAGATGACCTTTGCGCCTTCTTCGGCGAAGCGTGTTACATGCGCTGCGCCAATACCGCTTGCCCCGCCCGTGATCAGCGCAATTTTGCCTTCAAGCCTGCCTGCCATGTTTTCCCCCTTTGGCAATCCCAATGCAGGGGTCAGACTAGCATGCCAAACCGGTATCGCAAGACAGCGATACCGCCTGCTCAAAAGCAATTAGCCGATAGAGACAAGCTCCAGCTCGAACGTCAGCGCTTTGCCGGCCAGTTCGTGGTTGGCATCAAGCTTGACGGTTTCGTCGTTCACTTCGATGACCGTAACGACCATGGGCGGCTGGCCCGGGCTGCCTGCCTGCAATTTGGTGCCGATTTCCAGCTCGATTTCCGGCGGAATGCGTTCACGCGCCACTTCCTGGATCATTTCTTCCTGCACCGGGCCATAGGCTTCTTCCGGCGGGAAGGTGACGGTCTTCTTCTCGCCAACGGCCATGCCGGTAACAGCAACATCAAAGCCAACGATGACCTGGCCACTGCCCAGAGTGAAGGCCAGCGGGTCGCGCCCATGCGAGCTGTCGAATTGGGTGCCGTCGTCCAATGTGCCCTTGTAATGGACGGTTACGGCGTCGCCGCTTTTGGCAGCAGTCATTGTTTGCTCCAGATATGAGAAAGCCCCAGCCAGTCGCTGGGGCAGGTATCCGCACCCTAGCCCGCATGACGCGCTGCGTCAAAGAATGCCGGTGATTTTCTTCAGGCAACCGGGGGCAACTGCTACACTCCGGAATCATCGAGGGAGCAGGCGATGTCACAGAAATGGCTGGTATTTGATCTGGGGGGCGTGTTGATGAATTTCGTCGGCGTGCCCGAGCTATCGAAGCTAACGGGCAAGTCCATCGAGGACACACGCTCTAGCCTCTTCTTCTCTGATGCGGTCGAACTGCACCAGATTGGCCAGATCAACGACGAACAATTTGCCGCGGATTATGTCGCCGAAGCCGATCTGAACATTTCACCTGAAAAGTTTCTGGCCCTATGGGAAAGCTTGGAGACCGGGCCCCTGGAGGGGGCCATAGAACTGCTGGACGACCTTTACGAGCACAATAACCTCGCCTGTCTGTCGAACACCAACAATGGCCATAGGGTGCGGTTGATGTCGCGCTATGGGTTGAAGGAACGCCTGCAGCGGCATTATGCCTCACACGAAATCGGCCTAGCCAAGCCGGACCCGCAGATTTTTGCCCATGTCGCAGATGACCTCGGCACAGCGCCGGAGAACATCACCTATTTCGACGATGTTCAGCGCATTGTCGATGTGGCCAATACCTTTGGATTAAATGCGCACCAGGTCAACGGCCCCGGCGATGTTCGTCGCATTCTGGGTGTATAGGCTGTCACTCAGAACACCTTCAAAAATGCTGCCAGCGCATCATTAACGATAGCCGGTTCGTCTACATTCACACCGTGGGTTGCTCCTTCAACCACCACGCGTTGCGCTCCGGGGATTTTGGCTTCCATATAGGCTGTGCCATCTACAAACGGTAAATCCTGGTCGCCCACCAATATGAGTGTGGGCACGGCAATGCTCGGCAGGTCTTCCATCACCGTAGCATCGACCTGCGTCAGGATCCCCCGTGCGGCATTGGCCAAACCCTGCGCTGTGCCCCGCACGCTGGCGGCGGCCTCGCTGCCCTGGGTCAGGCCATCGATACCCTGCTCTTCAATAATGCCTGCCCGTTCATAGGCACGCTGGTTCCAGGCGTCGCGCGCTTCGGCCTTCCTGTAACCGGGACCACAAGCCTGCAGATAAAGCCCCCTCACCCGTTCTGGCATGGCTGCATGAAAGCGCATCGACATAAACCCACCCAGGGAATGCCCGCCAATGATCGCCTTGTTGGCTCCCTCATGGTCCAGCAGGGCTGTCATGTCGGCGAGCGTATTGTCGTGAGTAAACAGTGCGGGGTCGTCAGGGCACTGCGTTTGGCCGTGCCCCCGCATGTCCCAGCGTATGATTTTGAAACGATCACTCAGTGCATCTGCCTGGCCCTGCCACATCTCGTTCGATGCCCCAAAACCATGGGTCAGCAGAAAGGGTATGCCGTCATCCGGGCCATCTACCTGATAATTCAGGGCAACGCCATTGCCCCTGTCTAATGTTGCCATAGTTCCCCCCTGTTTCTTTCGCAGCATTATAGCGTATGCGCCATTATATGTCTTAGCGCGTCAGGCGTGGCATAAAGGCCATGCCAATAATAGCGGGGATCATCACAAAAAAGGCCCCCAGTATCGCTCCATCATAATTGCCGGAAACATCGCGCATATGGGCGGCGATGACGTAGCTGAATGAACTGGTCGTCAGGAACGGCATGAGCAACCCCATGGCCCGGCCAAAATCCCGCGCCCCAAAACGCTTGCCGATGATGGACCCCAGCAGCGGCAGTGTACCGCCCCCTGCTGCACCCAACACGGCACAGGCAACCAGCAAACCCGTATAGCCGGGTTCCAAGTAGAGCAAATAGGTCGACAGAACGATCAGACCTGCCTCACACCAGAACAAATAGCGATTGTCGACATGGTCTGAAGCCGCCCCAAAAATCAGCTTCCCGACAATGGCCGAGAAGGAAAGCGTAGACATCAGCGACGCCGCCCGTTGGCCGTCAATGGCCAAATCATCTGCCAAGGGCCCAAGATTCTGCTGCACGGCGCTGAACACAAAAGACGCCGGCAGAAACGCCAAGACAGTGATCCAGAAGGCCTTATCGATCAGGATATCACCTGTCTTGAGGGTTGGTCGTTCAGCAGCCGGTGTTGGCGCACCATCCGGGCTTTCGACCTCGGGGTCGGGTTCGATCCCCATTTCCTCGGGTGAATTGCGGACGATCAGCAGCGTGGCGGGGACGATCAGCAAAAACGCAATACCACCCATGGCGGCACTGGCTTCGCGCCAACCCCAGGCTTCGATCAGGAAGGTCACCAGCGGTGGAAACACAGACCCGCCCAACGAGGTGCCTACCGTCACAAGCCCCACGGCCAGCCCGCGCCTGCCCCGGAACCACTTGGCCGCCAATGTTTGCCCTGCAACAGAGCCTGCCATGACGAGCCCTGCTCCAACCAACAGCGCATAAATGGTGATGATCTGCCAGACAGCCCCGGCCTGCGACAAGGCAAGGAAACCCAGCCCATAGAAGGTGCCACCAGCGGACACGATATAACGGATAGGCAACCGGTCCATGGCCGTGCCCGCAAAAGGCGCACCAACGCCGATGGTCAGGGTTGCCGCCAGCACGGGCCACATAAGGTCGGCCCGACCGACGCTGAATTCATCCATCCAAATGGGTATGAAATAGGTCGTTGAGAACAACGCCATCCCGAACGTGACCGCCTGGAACACGAGCGCAACCGCAATCACGTTCCAACCATAATACCAGCGCAAAAGCTTTCCCCCCTGGCAGCCGAAAGGCTACCGATGCCTTAACCTAAGCGCTGCCCCGCAGGGCGTCGAGGGAAATTACAGAAACCGCGCCTACCAGATGCCCTTGAACAGGCGATACCGGGTCACTTCCATATATTGCCGGTATTCATCCCCCCTGCCTCCGATTAACTGACGCTCTTCAATCGGGATGAAGCTGACGAAGGTTACGCCGATGATCGCCACCCATACCAATTGGGCTGCGTGCGGATTGATGAGCAGCGAACTGAGCCCCAAGCACACTGCGGCCCGATACATGGGGTGGCGCACACTGGCATAGGACCCTCTGGTCTGCAGCGGCGCATCAAGGGCGGCGCCATGGGTTTGTTCCGTCCCGTGCGCACCAGCAAAGGCTTTCAAATTGTCGAATGTCGCCCCTTCATTGAAGGCAAAAAACGACATCAGGAAGGCGCAATATCCAAAATAGGTCACCCAGATGGGCAGTTCATAACCAATGCCTGGCAGGGGCCAGTGAAGGGCATAAAGCACCACCCAAGTGACGATCGCGACAAACATATAAAAACGCCGTTCGCCCGCGCTACCCTGCGGCGACTTGGCCACCAGATTCTTGAATGCTGGCGTCATCATCAGATAGTGAACGGCCATATAGCCAACAAACAGCCCGGCATTATAGGCGTAGTGAATAGCCGGTGCTGACGGGTCATACCGAAAGCCCATCAGCATGGATGCCGCCAGTACGCCCATGCCCAAAATGGCAAACCACGAATAAAGTATAGACATGCCTTCCCCCTCCCAAAGTTCAAGCAGGCAGACAGTCTACCACAAAGCTGACAATGGTTCATGCCCACACCAAGTGGGCGCAGGCAGCTATGCTTGAGCAGCGGGCAGGCGCATCAGCATCTTGCCGGTGTTGGACCCTTCATAGAGTGAATGCAGCACCGCCGGATAATCTTCCACCCGGCCATCCATCAGGTTTTCCCTGAACTTCAGTTTACCCTCTTTCATCCAGCCCGCCATATCTTCACGCGCTTTCTGATACTGGTCGGTATAATCGAAGATGATGAATCCTTCCATGCGTGCCCGCATGGTGGCCAGCGCCAGATAGTTCTTGGGACCGTAGATGTCGTCGGTATTGTATTGGGATGTTGCGCCGCTGATAACAATCCGCGACCGCAAGGCCAACCGTCGCATAATGGTATCGAGCATCGGCCCGCCAATATTGTCGAAAATCACATCAATCCGCTTTGGCGTGCATTCTCGGAGACCGCCATAAAGGTCGTCCTTGTAATTCACCGCCCCATCGAAACCCAGTTCTTCAGTCAGAAAACGGCACTTCTCATCTGACCCGGCAATTCCCACTGCACGCGCGCCTTTGATGCGGGCAATCTGGCCAACAATCATACCCACAGCCCCGGCAGCACCGGTGACCACTACTGTTTCACCCGGCTGCGGTTTTCCAACATCGAGCAGGCCAAAATAAGCCGTGAGACCTGTGATACCCAAACCACCCATCCAGGATGTCAGCGGCGCCAGGCTTAGATCCGCCTTCTGCAGGTTGGTCCCGTCGCTGATGCCATATTCCTGGATACCCAAACCGCCGGTCACCATGTCACCGACGGCGAAGTCCGGGTTGTTGGAGGCAATCACTTCACCACCGGTGCCGACATCGACAATCTCACCGATCTGCACCATTGCCCTGTACGACTGACCGTCATTCCAATGGGTACGCGATGAAGGATCGATAGAGATGTAATGGTTCTGCACCAGCACTTCGCCGGGGCCAAGGTCGGGTATGTCTTCTGACGTGACCTCAAAGTCCTCCATCGTCGCTTCACCCTGAGGCCTGCGCCCCAGTCGCAATTGCGTATTCTTCATTACTTACTCCACCCTGTTGCTGGATAATTAGACTGTTCGTCCCGCACGGTCCCCTTCACGGAACGCCATCATGGCATCGCGAGGCGCAACGGCGTCACCCACCAGTTTGGTCGGTGCCAATTTGCTGCAGAGGTCAAAAAGCTGGTCCTGCGGCTTTGGCGATGTGCCGGCAACAATGAAGTCGAAGAACTCCTCAACATCTTCGCCGGACACTCTGTTTTTCAGGTGCGCCCGTCCCTGGCTGACCTGCGTCAGCACCGTTGATGGCAACAGCCGTACGCCGAGTTCCGGCATTACAGTCCGGTTGAAATCATCCGTATGCGACGTGCCCAGATTGCGCCCAAAGACAGGCGCTGGGGTGGCAATGGTCACCTTGCTACCGCGCCGCCCCAGTGATTCCAGCACCAAAGCCGTTTCATAATTACCGCGATAGTCCAGCATCAGGGCGCGCGTACCTTCCAGGTCAAACTTCTCGCCTTCAAACAGACCAGCTGCGGCATCGTCAGTAGACAGGATCTGGATGGAATCATCGGTGGCCACATCAAGTACATTTTCCGTATAGGCCCCGGTTGCCAGGATGATGGCGTCTGGCGCGAAAGACTGGATGAACGCTTCATCCACTTTGGTCTGCAGCATGATCTTGCAATCTGTGCCGGCCAGTTCTTCTTCCACCCAGCTAGTAGCGGATAGCAGATTTGTTGAATCCCCTGCCGTCTCAACAAGATTCAACCGCCCTCCCAGCTTGGTGCCGGCCTCGGCCAAAGTGACCATATGGCCCCGCTTGGAGGCAATTTCAGCCGCCTTCATGCCAGCGGGCCCGCCGCCGACCACTAGCACCTTCTTGACCTCGGGAAGCGGCACATCCAACGCTTTAAAGCGGTTTTCCTCGCCTACTTCAGGGTTCTGAAAACATGTAATCGGAGAGGAAGCCCGGTCAAAACACCCCTGGTTTGACCCCGTACACGTGCGCACGCGGTTGGCGCGGCCTTCTGCGACCTTGTTCACAAGGTCCGGGTCGGCAATCTGCGCGCGGGTCATGCCAACGAGGTCGCAGTCACCGTCCTGCAGTGCCTGTTCTGCCAGGTCCGGTGTCGGGATTTTACCAACGCCAATAACCGGCACCTGGCCGCCTACAGCATCGCGCAAATTCCGGGTCAGCGGCAGATATTCACCGAACTTATGGCGGAACGAGCCAATGGCGCGGGCATAGTCGATCCCGCCCTTGCCTTCGGAGTGATTGAGATAGTCAAAATGGCCGGTCCCGATAATCTCGGCCGCCACGTTGCACAAGCCTTCATGGCCCACACAACCATCGGCCAGGGTTGAATAATCATCCGCCGAGATACGGAAGCCCATGACCTTGTCCGGGCCAATGGCTGCACGGACGCGGGCGGCCAGTTCCTTGACGAAGAAAAGATGCTCGCCCCATTTGTCGTCGCGGAAATTGGCAAAGGGGCTGAAAGACTGTTGAATCAGGTATCCATGGGTACCGTGCAGTTCCACACCATCCATGCCGTTTTCCACGCAGACCTTGGCTGTGCTGGCAAAGGCATCAATGACCGTTTCAATCTCGGAATCTGTCATCTTATGGGAGACTTCGCCTTCAATGGTCGTGGTCCCCGAGAAGCTCCAAAGCGGGTGATAGTCATCCCGCGGGTCCGACTTCAGCTGCGCCCCGAAATGAAACAGCTGCGAAATGCATTTGGTGCCATGGGCATGCAGCCTGTCGGATATCTTCCGAAACTTCGGTGCCATGGTTTCCGCATCAAAAACGAAGTGATTGGGAATCTGGCTTGATTCATGCACATGCATGGCCGTGAAGATGATAAGCCCGGTGCCGCCCTGCGCCCGTCGTTCCTGATAGGCCATATAGCGTTCGCCATCCGAAATCGGGTTGAAGAAGTCCAGAAATGCTGCATGGGCAGTGGACACAACCCGGTTATTGACCGTCATCGGTCCAATATCGATCGGTGATAGAAGTTTCATGCGTGTTCCCCCTGTGACCCGTGCTCCCCAGCTCATAGAACAGGACAAAGACTACATCATCACACGCCAGACGCAAAACAGACCCGCCATTCAGCGAGTCTGTCTTTGTAAACAGCAATGTCCTAACGGTTATTGCGATAGGGGCTCCCGCGTCCAACGGCGGTGGGAGGGTCCTTCGGTGCCCCGCTTATGGCCGGCCCTCTCCGGATAGACCGAGGCAGCATAGATGTCGCCATTAGGCGCCAAGGCCATCTGGTGCACGAAGACGGCAATATCTTCAAATCGGTCCAGCACTTCGCCCGTTTGGTCATCGAGAATAGCCAGATGACTGGCGGCATCACTGGCATAGACCTTGTCGCCATAGACCGCGAGCGACAGCGGTGAGACGCTATCCCACGTCTCGATATAGTCGCCATTTTCATCCAATACCTGGATGCGGCTTTCACAATCTTCTTCGCGGGTATTGCGATGATTGGCGATCTGACCCGGTACAGTCATATAGGAATGCAGGTTCCCGCCGCACAGGTCAGCGACCAGCAGGCGACCATCGGCTGTCTGGGCCATGGCATGAACCGTGTTGAATTCACCCGGTGCACGACCCCAGGTCCCAACTTCCTTGATAAATTCACCTTCTGGCGTAAAGAACACCAGGCGCGAATTCCAATAGCCGTCCCCAACGACGATGTTCCCATTGTTTTGCACCACAACCGACGTTGGCCCATTGAAGTGCGTGCCGTCATCACCCGGTGTGGCAAAAGTGCCCAGGCTCAACAGCGGCGTGCCGTCCGGCTCGAATTGTTTGGCCATGTGACCATCGCGGTCGGTGACCCAGAACTTACCGTTCTGGTCGATATAGATGGTGTGGGCGCCCAGCGCGAAGCCAAGATCATCAGACGGCCCCCACTTACCCAAATACTGTCCATCCTTGCGGAACATGGAAACGGTGCTTTTGCCCATCTTTTCTTTCATGGCCAGCGGATGCGCTGCCCAATGTTCAATGTCTCGAGTAAACAGGTAGACAATGCCATCAGCATCAACCGCCACGCCGGAGCCCATCTCAAAAACCATATTGTCGGGATATTTCGGCCAGCTTTCATCCAACCGCAGGCCGTCATCAGAACCACTTGTCAGCTCTGTTGCAGCATCACACCCTACGAGCAAGCCCATGGGCAACAGCGTAATAGCTAGCGCTTTTCTGATGCGGTTTCTGATCCTGTTCATGTTTCCCACCCCGTTTCAATTTGGTTTATGAACCGAACTTAGCGGCATTCATCGGCGTTACCAATCGCCTTTTTTCAGTGAATTTAGCACATATCGCCACTGTTCAAATGAACAACCACAACTCGTACACTTGAACAGTGTGGCATGAAGGTGACAGTCTGTAAAAAAAAGGGTAATTTATCCTTTATCTGCATCCAGGTACCGTTGACCCACGCAGATCTAGCCAATAGGGTCCCGCGCGAGCGGCGGGGTCTATGTCATAGAAACCAACGCACCCCCCGGTGCAGCGCCTTCGGTGTGGCATCAAAACCCCAAAAAGCCCAATCTTCGGGCCCCTAAACGAGGTATTAACATGAATGCATTTAAGGGCCGGCTCTCTGCCGGAACTTTGCTGGCTGCAGCTTCTACGTTCGCCCTTGGCGCCGTAGCCTCTGCACCAGCTATTGCTCAGACCAACCTGGCTAACGTCGACGTAGTCACCGTGACGGCTCGTAAGCAGACAGAAAGCCTGCAGACGGTTCCCGTAACCGTAACTGCTGTTGGCGGCCAGGCAATTGACCGTTTCAACTACGACAAAATTGCTGACATCGTCAGCCGCATCCCGACCCTGAACGTTCAGGTTGGTGGTTCTGGCTCCGGTGGTCAGCTGTCTCTACGCGGTATTGGTTCTTCCAACATCTCCGCAGCATTTGACTCCGCTGTTGCTTTCGACTTTGACGGTGTTCAGGTCGCCACCATGCGTATCGTTCAGTCTGCCTTCTTCGACATGCAGCAGATTGAAGTGCTGAAAGGCCCGCAGTCCCTCTTCTTTGGTAAGTCTGCCTCTGGTGGTGTGATTTCCCTGAAGTCCAAGGGCGCAACCGACGAACTGGAAATCGGCGGCAAGTTCTCCTACGAGCTTGAAGAACGCGGCATCACGACTGAAGCCTATGTTTCCGGTCCGCTGAGCGACAAAGCCGGTTTCCGCCTGGCTGCACGCTACAACAACATCAGCCGCCTGATTTATGCAGAAGGCCCCAACTCTGACCCGAAGAAGGGTGAAGAAAACATCAATCTTCGCGCGACCTTCGAAGTCGACCCAACGGACAACTTCAGCGCCAACCTGAAGCTGAACTACATCCGTCAGAACAAAGACTCCGCTCTGGGTAATGCCGTGTACTCTTGTGGCGACAATGGCATTGCTGACGACATCACTTTGCTGAGTGGCAGTCTCATCATCCCCGCCGGTTACGACTGTGACACGCGCGGCAACTACTACTACCGCACCGACGCCCATCCTGCTCTTTCCGTACAGGCACAGGACCAGGACCTGAATGGTGGCCAGTCCTTTGGTGAATCCGACATCTTCTTCGGTCGCCTTGAATTGGAATGGGACGTCACTGACGAACTGACCATCACCTCTGTCACCGGTTACCTTGACCAGTCTGCACACGACTTGGCCCAGTACGGTTATGGCGGCATTCTCGCTGATGGCAGCCCCGGCGGCGTTGGCGGTGGTCTTGTTGACTATGAGACAGAACAGTTCACGCAGGAAGTTCGCCTGACGACCAATTACGACGGTCCAATCAACGGTATGATTGGCGTGTTCTATGAATCACGTGATATTCTGTTTGCCACGAACCAGCACGCCGTAAACATCGGCCTGGTTTCAGCTGACCCCGTAACGGGCAACTCCTCCGACTACTTCAAGCAGCACTTCTATGACAATGAAGCCCTGTCCATCTGGGCCAGCTTGATCTGGAACATTACCGATGATCTGGAACTGTCTGGTGGTGTTCGCTGGACAGACGAGAAGAAGGTGAACAACATCGTTGTTCCTTACGTCCATTCCTTCCTGGCTGGCGGTGCCTTCATCGAAAGCGGTTACGTCTCTCCGGACATTATCTTCAAGGATGACAACTTCTCACCAGAAGTAACCCTGAGCTACCAGGTCAATGACGACGTCAACCTCTATGGTTCATTCAAGACCGGCTTTAAGTCTGGTGGTATCGACAACTCTGCTCTGCCGTCTGCCGGCCTACTGGGTATTGCCGATCCGGACCCCGAAGTTGCTGCGGCAACCGCTGCTGGTCTGATCTATGATTCAGAAACAGCCAAGGGTGGTGAAGTTGGTGCCAAGATGCAGTTCTCCGACCGCACCGTCACCTTGAACGTCGCTGGTTTCTACTACGTCTATGAAGACCTGCAGGTGCAGAACTTTGATGCTGTTGCCATTCAGTTTGCCACCTCCAACGCATCTGAGTTGACCACCAAAGGTATCGACATTGACTTCAACTGGCTAACACCGCTTGACGGCGTCAGCATCTTCGGTGCTCTGGCTTATACGCGTACCAAGTACACCAAGCCATTTGATCCGAACAAGAACGATGGTGACGTCACCGAACTGAACGGTCGTTTCGCTGCCCGCGCCCCGAAATGGGCTGGTAACATCGGCGTTGACTACCGTGCACCGTTTGCCAATGGCCTGGAACTGGGCCTGACCGGCAACATGCAGTTCTCTTCCAGCTACTTCACCAATGAAGACAGCCTGAATGATCACATTCAGGGTTCTTACGCTACGTTCGATATCGCTGCTTCTGTTGGTGACATCGATGGTCGCTGGGAAATTGCAATTATCGCCCGTAACCTGGCCGACAAGCGCTTCGTCAATACCTCTGGCTCGCGTCCGTTCCTGACGGCTGCTGGCGATGATGAAGTCTGGAACCTGAACCGTGGCCGCCACGTGTTCTTCGAAGGTTCTGTAAACTTCTAAGCGAAGCTTACATCCGCGAATTTAGCGCCGGGCTCTACACAGGGTCCGGCGTTTTTCTTTGGTCACCCCGAAAAGCGATCCATTTCACCCTTGCAGCAAAACCGGCAGGCGCGCAGAATACGCCCACAGGGACATTCTGGAGGGGAAAGACCATGAGCGACCAAGACTATCGCCTCATCGATGACTGGCCGAAATATCCGGCCGACATGCAATTTGAAATGGGGTCGGGCATCGCCACAGATAATGACGGCATCATCTATCTGTTTACACGAGACAAAGAACACTGGGCCGCCCACCCCATGGCCATGGCGCCTGAGAAAATGGGTAAAAGCTCCATTTCCATGTTCGACCGGGAAGGCAACTATCTTGGTAAATGGGGGCCATCTGACGAACCTGGCTTCGCCCTGGGTGCTCACACGCTTTACATCATTGATGGTGACTTCTGGGTGGTCGACCGCGACGGCCATGTTGTGCGCAAATACAACAAGGAAGGTGACCTGCTGATCGAAATCGGCACCTTTGGCGAGCCGGGCAATGACCCGGACCACTTGAATGGCCCCACAGCAGTTGTTGTACAGGCCAATGGCAATATCGTTGTGACCGATGGCTACTGGAACGCCCGCATGATCTGGTATTCACCAGAGGGCGAATACATCAAAGAAATTGGCGGCTGGGGTAATGAGCCAGGCCAGTTCAACTCGCCCCATGCCATGGCACAGGCCCCCGATGGCCGCCTGTTTGTGGTCGACTTCACCGGTGGCGCGCTGCACGACTATATGACCGTGCCTGGCCAGATCGCCGAAGAACGCTATCACCCGGACCCCAATCGTAAAAGCCGTATCCAGATTTTTGATGCGGATGGGAACTTTCTGGAAGAGTGGACCCATATTGTGCCGCTGAGCCTGGCGATCTACGGCGACAAGATCTATGCGTCATCGGACATGCATGACCTGGTGGTGATGGATGTAAACACCGGTGAAGAGCTGGAACGGCATGCCAATCTGGCGATCTACATTCACCAGATGGCCATGGACAAGCATGGCGACATCTACACTGCCACGGTTTATCCCGAACACGCAGGCCAGTCGCGCGGGCCGGATGGGCCGTCGCACAAGCGCTGGACCAGAGACCCTTCTTGGCCGTCTAATTCAGCGAATGCTGCCTAGCCAGGCACCCAGTTCCGCCGAGCGGACAAGGGGATCAACAACAGGGCGTAGTTCTTCCGGGACTGCGCCCTTTTTGCCTTCAGCGGCCAAGGACCGCATTTCACCCTGCATGGCGGCCAAGCCATCAGCTGTGAAGATTTCACTCTCAATCAGATAATCGCGAAACTGGTCCAGCAGAGCAGCAACTTCATCGCCGTGATATTCCAGGTGATATTGCGTTGCCCAAAACTCCCCCTCACCTCGACGGAAGATTGCCGCCTGCACACCCTTGTCATTGGTCGCCAGCAATGTTGCTCCTTCCGGCAATTGCGTCACGGCATCGCTGTGCCAACACAGGGCATCATATGTTTCCGGCTTGACCGACGTAAACGGATGCGCCCGGCCTTCCTCCGTCAACGTCACACCGCGCGCCCAGGCAATCTCCGGTCCCTTCGGGTTGGCCTGCACCTCGCCACCCGCTGCCACACAGCCCATCTGTAAGCCCCAGCAAATACCAAATTGCGGGACCCCGGTATCATAGACATTACGGCAAAGATCGATCTGCGCTTCGATCATCGGATTGAGCCGATGGATCGTCATGTTCGACCCGGTCCAGAGTACCCCGCCATAATTTTCAAGCGGTTGCGGCAGGGCTGCACCGTCAGCGTCAAAATCAACAATATCAATGTTGGCTTCCGCATCGTGTACGCGCACGGAAGCCGCCAGCAACTCACCGGCATGGGTCGCATCAGATTCCTTGACCCGCGCACGAGCACCGGGTGAATAGGCGTCAATAATCAATAGCTTAAGCGGCATAGGTGCGCGTCCGTATCAGTGTTAGAAGTCGTAATTAAACAGGGTGACATCGCGACTGTAAACATCACCCACGATGTTTCGCAGGCGGGGCGATGTGTAGTAGTCGCGGTAATCGCCTCTTTTACTGCGGTTCAGATGTCTGATTTCCACAGGCTCTGCCATGGTCTCTTCCAGATATTGCTGCACGGCATGCATGTCTTCCATGGGTAACACCCGGTTAACGAGGAGCGAGCCGCGCTTGTCAGTGACATAGAGTTGCTGCGGTCTGAAAGCAGGGCGCGCCTTTTCAAGATCTGTCACCGCTAGCCACTCTTCAACATACCGCTCAAAACTGCTGAAGGCCGGCGTGTCATAAAGTGCTTGTCGCTGTGGTTTGATATGCTCAGTACCGTCCTGCATGACAAATTGATAGGCAGAGACAGCCCGGTCCCATGGATTGCGCGACAAAGCAAAACTCGGCAATTGCTGCAGGGCACCGGGGGACATCAAATTTATCTGCCGGGCAGAAGAATGCCCGATATGTCGCCCGTAAATGGCATTGCCAATGCTGGTACCAGCTGCCTTGGGAATATGAACAAAAACAACGCCAGCTGCCTCCCAAAGACGGCGGTGGGTCTTGGCCATGACCGCGTAGCGCACATCAAGCGGTAGCTTCTTCAGCAATTTGACGAGTTGTGCCCGAATGTTCCTGTCCCCAAAACTATATAGGCGACGGGGCCGTTATCTGCGTCCGTCAGTCCATCGTTACCATGTCGCCCAGTTCAGGCGCCATGGTCGAGACAGGAACATAGAGCCCTTCAGCCATCCTGTCTTCCACAACGATGATATTGACTGTACCCAGCTCTTTGTACCGGGTGCTAAGCACTTCACCTGTATCGGGGTCGGTGAACACGCGGGCGACCCGTTTAACGGCAAACTCATCTCCCACCTGCAGGCCGCTTCTGGCGCCCGAGTTGATAAACAGGCGCCCGTCGCTGAAGTCGATTACCTTAGCCGACCAGGGCACGCCTTGGCTGGCCGCAACAATCTGCTGCGTCAGATTGCCGATCAGCTCGCGCATGGCATCGCCCAGCGGGGTTTTCCAGAAGGACGTGGTCCCGAAGCTGACGACATCATAGGTCACATCCACCGACGTCGAGCGATCCTTGACCTTCTGCCGGGCGCTGAACGTATTGATGATCTGCGACGTCTCTGTGTCCACTAGCCGCACATCCATCACCAGCGTACCAGAACGAAAGGCAGCCCCGACCCCGGCCTGGCCCATACGGCCGATGCCGACGCCGATATTCACGTCCGTACCCTTGGTGTCGAGGTCTACTTGCGTAATGGAACCAATCACCAGTAATTGTGCAGCCTTAAGCCGCCCCGCGCGCGGGCCGGTGCCGCCTGCTGTCATGCCGGATTCTGTCATTTGCTGCTGGGCGAGCACGGCATCTATGGCCGCACGGTCAACCACCTCAAACTGGCCGGATTGCACCAGCGCATCCATCATGATGGCTTCCATACCGCCGCCCTGATCCCAGTCGCCAAAGAAGGCAGCGAAAGACCCGGTGCTATTGACACGGCCAACAGCCACCGTGCGCTTGGGGCCTTCAAGCTCGCGCACGTTGTCCTGCAGACCGAAATCCGGCGTGCAAAACCCCGTCTCTGCGGTTGTATCGACTGTAAATACGCTGTCTTGTGCAAATACGGGCTGGGCAGCAACAACCGCCATGACACCTGCAACCAAAACACCGACTGAAAGTGAGATTCCGTATTCTCGCATTGGCACCTACCCCCCCTCACTGAGCCCTGTCACTTTAGACCAGCACGGCCCCTACCGGCAATGTTACCCGACGATATCCGGGAAAACTGGCGAGAAGCCTTGCCTTGATGATACGCTACCTTCATAGGCAGGAAGGGGTATCAATCATGCGTAAGAGTTATGGTTCCACGACGTCTTTTACCACTTGTTCGGTCGCGCTGGCCGCGTTCCTGGCGGTAAACCCGGCCCTTGGGCAGGAAACAGACCTGCCTCCCTCCGTATTTTCTGAGTCCATGTCACTTGCCCCTTTTTCCGCACCGACAACACCGGTTCAGCAAATGGGCACTGTCACTGATGTCACAGAATCCAGCGCCACCACGGTCGGTGAAACGACCAGCAAGACACTGGAAAACGGCCTGACGGTAACCACCACCCCCACCGAAACAGTCGATCAGACGGTCACGACCATCGAAGGCCCGAACAGCACCACCATCATCACAGAAACGGTGACGACCACCACGACCGAAGGGACCATCGAAGGCACATTTGAAATGCCTGCTGAAATACCAGGTGAAGTGCCGGGTAGCACTACGGCTATCATTGTTGAGCCAGAAGACGCCACAAACCCAGAAGACATCACAAGTGAAGAGGCGCTGGAGACAAACACGCCCGCCATCGACGTGACACAGGAATCTGAGCCCACGCCCACCCATACACCAGCCCTTCAAATAACACCCGAGCACGACCCCACAGATCGTCAACCTCAAACCGACTCCACACCACCCATTGTGGTCATCGACCAGCCAGATGACGGTCGTGATCAGTCAGGTCATGGGGGGCATGACCACAGCACCACGCCGCCTGCTCACAGCACCCAGCCCACCCATGTTGAAGACAGCAAACCCCGTATGAGCCACGCCGAACGCCGCTTTCGCCAGCTCCAGGTGCGCCGGGCGCGTGAGACTGTAGAATACAATGCTGGCATCGTGCTGGCACGGTATGTCCTGCCCCTGATGATGCCACGGGCGCAAACCGACCCGTTTCTTGTCGAACAGCAAATCCAATCTCTGGTGGCCCTGCGCGGTGCTCAATCGAAAGAAGACTACACAGAACAAACACCCACCAGCGCCGCCCACAACCAGCGGCCGGACATTGGCAACCTGCCGATTGGCATGACACCCGCCTATCTGCTGGGCGATATCAACGAGGACGGCACCATCGACACAGCTGATGCTGGTTTGCTCAACAAGCTCACCAGCGGTCCAGGCACGATGGAGGCCTATCGCGAGGTTGGCTGTGCTGCAGCTGCCGACGTGAATGTGGATGGCGAGATCAATGAGAATGACGCCCCCCCTGATGCAGTCCATCATCGCCGGCGGGCCGGTCTCCAGCGGCATCCTCTATGACCAGGACCGTTTTCCGTGCGGGTTGACCAATAGCTTCGTTGCCTTCTTCCAGGCACCGGTCTGCGCCGGGCCTATTGACGTGCGCCTGCTGGCCAATGGCCCAACAGAAGGCGTGGAACTGGAACCCGTGATTGATGGCGAAACCGTCAACGCAGAGGACTGGCCCGGCTGGGTCATTAACTTGGCGAACCTGCCCGCAGATGGCAGCACCCCTGCCCTGCTCTTTACCCAGGCAGGCAATGCTTATGTCTATTGGCTGGCCACGCATTGTGCACTGCAACCCTCCAAGGAACTCTCTGACAAGGATTGGGGTGAAATACCCGAGCCTGCCTCAGCGCCCAAAGGTCGCCCAACACCCTTTGGTGAAGAAATTGACGGTCTGACAGAATGCCCGCAGATCGACAAAGGCTGCGATGCGCTTGTGATCGACTTTCTGGCCCAAAGCGGCATCTGGCATGAACCCAGCGCCCATAAAACGGGCGATGCCCTCAAAAAAGCGGGCTGCAATGTGCGTTATGTCAGCCCCAAATTCACCAAGGTGCCGCCTAAGCCGGACCTCACGAAATATACCGGTAATAACATGAACCTTTGGAAGATCCGCTATAACCAATATGTGCAGCGCCAGTTCGATGCCCATGACAAAAAGGTCTCCAAAATCCTGACTGGCAATCGCAGGCAATGGCAGCTCATTAACCGCGCCATTGCCGCCCATCGCACCGCCATTCGTGGCGGGCTGGCCATGGCCTGTCAGATGGTCAATGCCCATGGGTCGGAGGGTTCTGGCGGCACCTGCGGCGTCTGGGGCGTTGGCTGGGATACCGCCACGGGCACGCTATCCCGAGACAAATTCCACAGCGGCAACTATCGGGCCGCCAAGGGCAATGTGTGCCACGCCGTGATGGAGGACCGCTCCTGCATGAGCGGGCTAAGTGCCAATGCCATCGACTGGCTCAATAATTTCAGCCTCGTGAATTGCGGAACGCCGCCCAAAGAAAACCACCGTCGCCATGCCGCCTTCTATAACGATATGGTGATGACGACGGCCCTGGCGGCCAATTCCTGCACCATGTTGCGGCTGAATGTACGAGACTACTTCACGGCCTCCTACTTAGAGAAGACCAAATCGGGTAAAGGCTTCGCTGACCTGGCGCAGGCCTTCCTTGTGCGCGGTATCGGCCTGGGAAACAACGCCCCCGCCTTTTACTATGACCGGGGCTATAACCAATTGCCGCCGACAATCTGCAAAGGGGCCTCCAAACGGTATTGATGATCCTTCAGCGCCCCAGGCATAAAACCTGGCAACGTTGGCTATTTCACACGAACCCTACCCAAGACAGCGCTGCGTCAGCGCCACCCAATAGCTGGCGCCCAGGGCAATAATGTCGTCGTTAAAGTCGTAATGCGGATTGTGGCAGAAGGGCGTGCCCGGCTCCCCGCCACCGCCGATCAGAATGTAACAGCCCGGTTTTTCCTGCAGCATGAAGGCAAAATCTTCCGAGCCGGACACCAGCTTGGCATAGGCGTCAACATTGTCTTCCCCCACCAGCGAACGGGCGACCTCAACAGCGATATCCGTTTCCTTCTGGCTGTTCACCAACACCGGATAGTTACGGCGGTAGTCCACCTCGACCGCTAGACCGGCCTGCTCGCCGATCTGCTGAGCGGCCTGTTTCAATTCGGCTTCAATGTCGTCCTGATGCTGCCGGTCGAAATTGCGTACCCCGCCGCGAATAACCGCCTTGTCGGGGATCACATTATAGGCATCCCCTGCTTCCATTTCGGTCACCACGATCACAGCAGAGCGTTCCCGCGCGGTGCGGCCCATTTCGGAATACGCAGCCGCAATATCCGCTACCACGGGGATCGGGTTGGCCGCCAGCTGCGGATAGGCTGCGTGACCGCCGGTGCCATGGACGGTAACATCATAAATGTCCTGAGCGGCCATGAACGGCCCACTGCGCACGGCGAACTGGCCTACCGGCAGACCAGGCCAGTTGTGCATACCGAAGACAGCGTCACATGGGAACAGCTCGAACAAGCCGTCTTCCACCATGGCCTTGCCACCGCCGAGGCCTTCCTCAGCTGGTTGGAAGATCAGATGCACCGTACCGTCAAAGCCTTTTCCCTGGTCGGATTTGGGCATATCAACGAGATACTCTGCAGCCGCCAGCAACATGGCCGTGTGGCCGTCGTGCCCGCAGCCGTGAAACACCCCGTCACGCGTAGAGGCATGAGCCACGCCTGTTTGTTCCTGAATGGGCAATGCGTCCATGTCGGCCCGCAGGCCGATCGACTTGGTGCCATTGCCATAGCGAATGGTGCCCACCACCCCGGTGGTGCCCAGACCCGTATGCACTTCGATGCCCATGGCCTCGAGCCGCTCGGCGACAAGGGCAGCGGTCTGTACTTCTTCAAACCCCAGCTCCGGGTGGGCATGGATATGCCGCCGCAACTCTCCATAGGCGGGTGCAGAGGCAACAAGTTCAGAGATAAGGTTCATGGTCGGGCTCCTGCCAGGCTCTCATAGAGGTCAAAGTCTTCCTTGTAGTAGGATAACACGAACTTCTGAACGTCTGGGGAATTGAAAACATCCGACCAGCGCTGGTCTCTGGTCACATACATACTGCGCTTGACCCATGCGACGACACGAGCTGGAATGACGTCGCGAAAATACCGCGCGGCAGTGGGCGTAACCATGCCGGCCAGTTTGCCGTCCAGCGTGTCTTTGTAAAACAGGGCTCCGTTCTTCCGTCGTGCGCCCGGCACCGTTACTGGCAATATTGTCGCAATATCGCGCCTCAAGGCCGCCATATCATCCGTCCTGTAGAGGTTTTTGATGACTTGCTCGCCACCCACGTAAACGTAACGCCGCTGCTGATGGAAATGCGTAAGCTCCAGCGGCAGAAAGTCCGCGGGCTTGCTTTCCAGAGCCGCCACCACCGCGTCTATGCGGGGATACAGCTCTGGTGCAGCAAGGTCCTCAATTGGCTTGTCACCATTCATCATCAGGTGCTGGCTCATGGATGATGGAAACCGTTCAGACGGGTTTCGCAAAACAGCGAAAGATTGATATGCCTGGAGCAACTCAAATTCTGTTGGAAAATACTGCCGCAGAACTGACAGCAGCAAATGTCCTCGGTCAATCGAGCCCAGCTCCGGATGGTCATGCACCCCGTAAAAGGGTTCCGGGCAGTCATCCAAAGGCTGTAATGGCTCTCGAACGGAACTGCCTGCGCATTTGGGTATATGGATAAATGCAAACCGGTGTTTGCGGCTGATGATCATACGGGCGGCTTCCGGAATATGTACTATGTGGCAGCGCCGAGGACGCCCGGAACTACAAAGCGTAAGTGTTGCCCAAAGCCCCATACAGCGCAAGCCTGGCACTCGGTGTACGAGCTCGCTGGACGCGCCTGGGGATACAGTTTAGCCTCACGATCCTGTATTGCGGTCACCAGTAGTCGTTTTGGCCCTTCTGCGTTTGTATTGTCTCTTAATGACGGGCACCTGCCGATGACCACCCCTGCACCTACACCCCGCCTAGACCGCCGCATCGGCCCCTTTGCCATGTTGTTGCTTGGTGTTACCAGCATCATTGGCTCCGGCTGGCTGTTCGCGGCCCTTTATGCCGCGCAAATGGCCGGGCCTGCAGCCGTTCTATCTTGGCTGGTCGGCGGTGTCATCGTCATTGTCCTGGCACTTATCTATGCAGAGCTGGGTGGCATGCTTCCGGTAGCGGGCGCCCTGGCAAGCATTCCCCGCTTTTCCCACGGGACCCTGAGTGGCTTTACTGCAGGATGGTTATGCTGGATAGCCTATGTCACCGTAGCCCCTATCGAAGTAAGCGCGGTACTGGAATATGCAACGAATTATCTGCCCTGGCTTTCGCATGATGTGGGTGGCAACAAAGCGCTGACCGCGGCTGGTATTGGCGTGGCCGCCGGGTTGATGCTGGTGTTTACACTGTTGAACATGCTGGGCGTCCAATGGCTGGCGCGCAGCTCGTCGACCATTACCGTCTGGAAGCTGGCCGTACCGTTGCTGGCCGCCGCCGCCCTGATGATCGCCGGGTTTCAATTTGACAATTTCCAGTCCTTTGGCGGCTTTGCACCAGATGGTTTGTCTGGCGTTTTTGCGGCTGTATCAGGCGGCGGTGTATTGTTTTCCCTGCTGGGCTTCCGGGTAGTGGTCGACATGGCCGGGGAAGCCCGCAACCCTCAAAAAACCATCCCCTTCGCCATCATTGGCGCCGTATTCACCTGCCTGGTCATCTACATTCTGCTGCAATTAGCCTTTATCGGCGTGATCCCTGCCAGCCATCTGGCGAATGGGTGGCACAATATTGTGGAGAATGTCATGGGTGGACCATTTGCCGGCTTTGCTGCGCTGCTGGGCCTGCAATGGCTGGCCATGCTGCTTTATGCAGATGCCATTATCTCGCCTACAGGCACGGGACTGAGCTATATCGGCACAACAGCGCGCATCAATTATGCCATGGCAGAGGCAGGCCAGTTCCCCTCCATATTTAGCCGCCTGAACGCATCCAATGTACCCGTCTGGGCGCTGGGCTTTAATTTTGTGGTGGGGATGATCATGTTCCTGCCCTTCCCCGGATGGGCAGAACTGGTTGGCTTTATTTCCAGCGCATCGATTCTGTCGTTTTCCTTCGGGCCTGTCTCTATGGCAGCGCTGCGGCATCAGGCAAAAGATATGACCCGGCCCTACAAGGCGCCGCTGGGCCGGGGGCTGGCGGCCATCGCCTTCATCTTCGTTGGTTTTGCCAATTACTGGTCTGGCTGGGACACGAATTGGAAGGTCTTCCTGCTCACATTGGTCGGATTGGTAATGTTCCTGGCCATTCGCTTGCGGGCCCGCACACAGAGTGAACCGCTGCATGCGCGACAATCTGGCTGGTTTTGGCTATTTGCTGCGGGCTTGGCGGTCCTTTCGTGGCTGGGCAATTACGGCAATGGGCTGGGTATGCTACCCCAGGGCCTCGACCTATTGTTGGTCAGCCTGTGGTCGCTTCTGTGCTTCTGGCTTGGCGTACGCTGGCGCCTGCCGAAGGAAGACACCAAGCGGCTGATAGAAGCCGTAACCTAGGCAACACATATTGATGGCACTAGGCATTACCACCCTGATTGCTCGCTTTTGTATAGCCCGTCTCATTAGTGATGATATTTCCAAATTCTCACCCCTAAATACACTATAATTTTGTAGTTCATATATTTTTAACATTTTTTTTCGTAAAAAGTGCTCTACCCCCCTTCACAAAGGGGTTTGGGCAGGGTAATAGTCTCCCCGCTTTTCGAGGCCGCTTGCGGCTGCCGGCAACCCTGCGGCAGGAATGATCGATGACCGACCTGACACATCTCCAACGGCTTGAGGCCGAAAGTATCCACATTATGCGCGAAGTCGTGGCCGAGGCTGAAAAGCCGGTCATGCTTTACTCTGTCGGCAAGGATTCTGCCGTCATGCTGCATATCGCCCGCAAGGCGTTCTACCCGTCACCCCCGCCCTTCCCACTGATGCATGTGGACACAACCTGGAAATTCCAGGCCATGTATGAATTGCGCGACCGCGCTGCCAAGGAAGCGGGCATGGACCTTATCGTCCACCAGAACCCCGAAGCCAAGGAACAGGGCATCAATCCGTTTGACCACGGCTCGGTACACACGGACATGTGGAAGACCGAAGGCCTGAAGCAGGCGCTCGACAAATTCGGCTTTGATGCTGCCTTTGGTGGCGCACGCCGGGATGAAGAAAAATCCCGCGCAAAAGAACGCGTGTTTTCCTTCCGCTCTGCCAACCACCGCTGGGATCCCAAGAACCAGCGCCCGGAATTGTGGAAGCTCTATAACGCCCGTAAGTCCAAGGGTGAAAGCATCCGCGTGTTCCCCCTGTCAAACTGGACCGAACTGGACATCTGGCAATATATCCATCTCGAGAATATCGAGATCGTACCCCTTTACTTATCGCAGCCCCGGCCGACCGTTGAACGCGACGGCTTGCTGCTGATGGTCGATGATGACCGCTTCCCACTTGAAGAAGGCGAAGTACCGGAAATGAAATCCATCCGCTTCCGCACGCTGGGCTGCTACCCGCTGACCGGTGCGGTTGAATCGGAGGCCCAGACCCTACCCGAGATCATCCAGGAAATGCTGCTGACCACCACGTCAGAACGGCAGGGTCGCGCTATCGACCACGATCAGGCGGCCTCGATGGAGAAGAAGAAGCAGGAGGGCTATTTCTAATGTCCGACGCAGATGTCATTTACAAGACCGACGTCCTGATCGCTGAAGATATCGACGCCTATCTCGACCAGCATCACAACAAGTCCATGCTACGCTTCATCACATGCGGGTCGGTGGACGACGGTAAAAGCACGCTGATTGGCCGCCTGCTCTACGATTCAAAGATGATCTTTGAAGACCAGCTGGCCAGCTTGGAAGCCGATTCCAAGAGCATGGGCACCCAGGGGCAGGAAATTGACTTTGCCCTTCTGGTTGATGGCCTGGCTGCAGAGCGCGAACAGGGCATCACCATCGATGTTGCCTATCGTTTCTTCGCCACGGAAAAGCGCAAATTCATTGTCGCCGACACACCGGGACACGAACAATATACCCGCAATATGGTGACCGGTGCTTCCACCGCCGATCTGGCCGTCATTCTGATCGATGCGCGCCAGGGCGTCCTCACCCAGACGCGTCGTCATTCTTATCTGGTACACCTGCTGGGCATCCGTAATGTGATCCTGGCCGTCAACAAAATGGACCTGGTGGATTATTCGCAGGACCGCTTTGACGAGATCGTCGCCGACTATACCGACTTCGCCAAATCGATCGGCATGGAAGAGTTCATGCCCATCCCCATCTCGGGCCTGAAGGGTGACAATATCGTCACCCTGTCAGACACCATGCCTTGGTACTCTTCTTCAGAGTATACGGGCACAACACTAATCAACGCTCTGGAAGAAGCCCCCATCAACACGGCGCGTATGGAAGAAGCCAAATTCCGCATGCCGGTTCAGTGGGTTAACCGGCCGAATCTGGACTTCCGCGGTTTTTCCGGTCAGGTCGCCTCGGGCCGCATTCACCCCGGTGATGCTGTGCGTGTACTGCCCTCTGGCAAGACATCCACGGTCAAGGAAGTCGTGACCTTTGACGGCAATCTGGATGAAGCCGTTGCCGGCCAGTCTGTCACCCTGACGCTGAATGATGAAATCGACTGTTCGCGCGGTGATGTGATCACCCTGGCAGATGAACCGGTAGAAGTTGCCGACCAGTTTGAAGCCACCATCGTTTGGATGACCGAAGACGAAATGTTGCCCGGTCGCCCCTACATCATGAAGGTCGGGACCAATCGCGTTTCTGCGACGATCACCGAGCCAAAATATGAGGTCAATGTCAACACGACCGAACAACTGCCAGCGCGTACGCTGGGGCTGAACACCATCGGCGTGTGCAATATTGCTACCGACCGGCCTATCCCCTTCGACGCCTATGGCGATAACCCGGATCTGGGCGGGTTTATCCTAATCGACCGCATGACCAACCAGACGGTAGGCGCCGGGCTGATCCATTTTGCCTTGCGACGCGCCCACAATATCCATTGGCAGGCTGTCGATGTCGACCGCGACGCCCATGCGGCCCAAAAGAACCAGCAGCCCGCGCTGTTGTGGTTCACCGGCCTGTCTGGCTCTGGCAAGTCGACCATCGCCAATCTGGTGGAACAGAAGCTGCATGCCCTGGGCAAGCACACATTTTTGCTGGATGGCGACAATGTGCGCCACGGGCTGAATAAGGATCTCGGCTTTACCGATGTTGACCGGGTGGAAAACATCCGCCGCATCGGCGAGGTTGCCAAGCTGATGACCGATGCTGGCCTGATCGTGTTGACGGCCTTTATTTCGCCTTTCATTGCCGAACGCCGCATGGTGCGTGAGATGATGCCTGAAGGTGAATTCATCGAAATTCATGTCGACACGCCGCTCGAGGTTGCCGAACAGCGCGACGTCAAAGGCCTGTACAAGAAAGCCCGTTCAGGTGAGCTGA